>Ga0206101_1000051_pt1 | contig 46920 bp, 52 predicted proteins | sample 1B0metagenome_FD_148613 | JGI IMG/M metagenome (GOLD analysis project Ga0206101, IMG submission 148613) | Enriched microbial communities from leaf-cutter ant dump, University of Wisconsin, Madison, United States - 1B0 | ecosystem: Environmental > Terrestrial > Nest > Insects nest > Nest dump... | reverse complement strand
CTTATCACACCGCGGTCGTCAAGGGCACGGACGTCGACCAGCCGAGAAACCTTGCCAAGAGCGTGACGGTGGAATAATATCCGCGGCTATGATTTCGCCGCATGACACATATTCCCTGAAACCCCTCTGGTGGTTCTGGACGCCTTGGGCGATCGCCGTCGGCGTGGCCGTGCTGAACGCCGTGCTGCCGCCCGAACAGCGCCAGTTTTTGTATGTCGAAAACGGCTTTCTTGAAAGCCTTCAGGCGATCATCGCCTTTGCCGCCGCCGGCGTGGGCATTGCCTGCCTGCGCCATTGCAAGGGGGACAAGCTGCTTTTCGCCTGGATTCTGATCGCCGTGCTGGGCAGCCTTTATATCGGCCTTGAGGAAATCAGCTACGGACAGCATTTGCTGAAATGGGATACGCCGGAGCTCTGGGCGCATCTGAACGACCAGAACGAAACCAACCTGCACAATACGTCGCACTGGCTGGACCAAAAGCCGCGCCAGCTGCTGACCGTCGGCGTCATCGTGGGCGGCATCGTCATCCCCCTTTTGCGCAAATACAAGCCGAAGCTGCTGCCGGAGCGCTTTGCGATTTATTATCCCGAAGGCGCGCTATTCTGGATTTCCGCGCTGGTCGTCCTGTCCCGCCTGACCAAAACGCTGCACAAGGCGGGCATCGTCACGATTTATGACCGCGCGGCGGAAGTGAACGAATTCTACGTTTATTATTTCGTGCTGCTGTATCTGGTCATGCTGCGCGCGAAATTGCCGGCGCGCAAAAAAGGCGCGTGATCAGCCCAGCACGCCCTGCTCTTTCAGCAGTTTTTGCAATTCGCCCGAACCGTACATTTCCCGCACGATATCGCAGCCGCCGATAAACTCGCCGCGCACATAGAGTTGCGGCACGGTCGGCCAGTTGGTGAATTCCTTGATGCCTTGACGCAAGCTGTTGTCGGCCAGCACGTCATAGCTTTTGAACGGCACGCCGAGACTGTCGAGAATCTGCACCACTGCCGCGGAAAAACCGCATTGCGGGAAAGCGGCGGAGCCCTTCATGTACAGCACCACGCCATCCCGGGCGAGGTCCTGGCGGATGCGCTCGAAGATTTCTTCGTTTTCGTCAAAAAGCATGATGTTTTTTCCTTCTTGTTCTGTCATGCGGCGGCACCGGGCGATGCCGTCTTGATCTGGATGGCGTGCAGGCTGCCGTCATCGACATGCCCTGCCAGCACCTGATAGACCTTGCGGTGCTGTTCGATGCGGGAAAGGCCGTCAAAGGCCTTTGATACCACCGTCACCGAAAAATGCGCGCCGTCGCCGCGCAAATCCAGCGCCTCCACGGCGGCATCGGGGATGCTGCGGCGGATCAGTTCAGCAAGGGTCTCGGCGGTCAGTGCGGTCATGTTGAGGCCTGTTTTCCGCGTTTTAACGCAAGAATTGTCGTTTTTCTGATATAAAATTACCCGAAAAGCCCCAAACAGCCAAATTAAACCTGATCAAAAGGCGAAAACGGCCTTCGGATGCTTTTTCTTTGGAAAGAAATAGGTTAAAACAAGTACATGTCCAGCTTTGCCCTTATGGCAATTTTGGACAGGGCAACGCAAGATATACGGACCGCATGACCAGCTTGTTCAAACCGCTGACGATCGGCATTTCGACCTCCGCCCTTTTCGATCTGCGGGAGGAGCATGACATCTATGTCAACGACGGTATCGACGCCTACCGCCGGCTGCAATTGGAGCGCCGCCAGGCCCCGATGAAGCCCGGCACGGCCTTTCATGTCATCCAGAAACTGCTGGCCATCAATACGCCCGGCGAAAAACCGCGGGTGGAAGTCGCCCTGATTTCCCGCAACAACATCGAAACCGGCATTCGCGCCCGCTATTCGCTGGATTATCACCGGCTCGACATTCCGCGCATCGCGCTGACGGGCGGGCAACCGGTGGAAGCGGGGCTTTTGGGTGCCTACGGCATCGACCTTTTCCTCTCCCGCCATGCGGATGACGTCCAGCGCGCGGTGGACGGCGATATCGCCGCCTCCATCCTGCACGACCCGCCGACGGAACCGCCCACGCCCAGGGACGGCAAGAACGGCAAGGTGCATTTCGCCTTCGACGGCGATCAGGTTTTATTCGGCGGCGAGTCTGAAACGGTCTTTCAAAAGGAAGGCTTGCTCGGCTTTATGAAGTTCGAAACGGAAAACGCCAATACCCCCATGCCGCAGGGCCCTTTCGCCAAGGTGCTCTTCGTGATCGAGGCGCTGAAGGCGACCTTCCCCAAGGAAACCTGCCCGATTGAAACGTCGCTGGTCACCATGCGCAGCGGGCAGGCGCAAATCCGCCCCATGAATACGCTGATCGAATGGGGGCAGATCGTGGACGGCGCGTATATGATCGGCCGCTCCTCGCAAGAAGGCCACAAATACCAGAAGGTCGATGTGCTGGCCGCGATCGGCGCGGATCTTTTCTTCGACGACCAGACCTATCATACCGAGCCCGCATCCCGCGTGGTGCCCTCTGGCTACGTGCCGCAGAAATCTTCCCATAAGGCTGCGTAACTTGCGGTTTTTCCGCATTAAGGCTTTTTAAAAACGCATAAATTATCATAGACTTAGTATATCGCCTTGCCTGTCCTTCGGGCCGTGCGGGGCATAACGGTATCATGGGGAAAATCACGCATGCCGCCGATGGATGAAAACTTCGAGCTGAAAAAACTGACGCAGGCGGAGCTGAACGACATCATCCGCAAGCACCAGATGTTTCTGGCCGCCCGCCCGGGCGGCGCGCGCGCCGTTGTGCGCGACATGAACCTCAGCGACCTGTCATTTGTCGGCCAGAACTTGTCGCAATCCGATTTCACGGGCTGCATCATGGCGGGCGCGGACCTGACCAATGCCTCTTTCGAAAGCGCCACCCTTTTCGGCTGCGACCTCAAGGGCGCCAAGCTGAACAACTGCAGGCTGGTGCGCGCCGATTTGCGCGGCGCCGATGTGGATGAGGCGGATCTGAAAAAAGCCGACCTTTCCGGCGCGGACCTGCGCGAGGGCAGAACGATCCTGAAGCGCAAGATCAACAAGGAAAACGGCCCGTATAACGAAGCATCGGAAGCCGGCATCGTCCAGTTCGCCGGCAGCGACCTGACGGATGCGATTCTGACCGGCGCCAATGCCGTCAGCGCCGATTTCAGCGACGCCATTTTGCAAAACGCCAATCTGCAGGGCGCCAATCTGAAAGGCGCCGTGCTGCGCGGCGCCGATATGTCGAATGCCGATTTCAGAAGCGCCAATTTGCAAAACGCCGATTTTTCTTTCGCCGTGCTGACCGGCGCGAGCATGGAAGGCGCGGACCAGAGCGGCGCGAACTTCACCTTGACGCTGACCGGCGATGCCGTGGGCGCGGATATCGCCGAAATGGACATGACGCTGGACGAGCTGGTGCTGAAACATATGCAATGGGTCGCCACCGGCGGCCGCCAGGGCGTGCAACTGACGCTGGATACCGTCGATCTGCGCCGCGGCGTCAATCTTTCCGCCAAGCGCCTGACCGCGATCCGCGCCAATAAATCCACCTTTGCCGAAATGGATCTGCGCGGCATTGAAATGCAGGGCGCGAATCTCGACGCCTCCGATTTCCGCAAATGCCGGATGAACCAGGCCGACCTGCGCGGCAGCCGTTTCCGCGGCTGCCTGTTCAACCGCGCGGTTTTAAGGGAATCCGACTTCAACCCGCTGGCCATTCGCCGCCGCGACGGCGAGGGGCATTACCACCTGCCCTGCCGTTTTGAAAACGCCTGGCTGCGCCATGCCGATTTCAGCGGCTCGCGCATGATGGAGGCTGTTTTCACCGATGCCGACCTGACTGCCGCCGATTTCAGCGACTGCGATTTGCGCAAGGCCGATTTCCGCGGCGCCAACCTGCATAACGTCAAATTCGAAAACGCCCTGCTGGAGGACGCCCTGTTCGACGACGGCAAGGCGCCGCAGAGCGCCTAAACGCAGAACGGATAAAGGCCCATGAAGCTCTATGCCATTTACATCGGCGGTTCGACCGGCACGTCCCTGATCGAGCTGCACGACATCCGCTTCGTCATCGCCCCCTCCATCGAGGATACCTATGACGAACTGCGCCGCGACTGGTGGGGCACGCCCGACAGCCTGCATATCGACTGCTGGGGCGAATTGACCTCTGCCGACGGTCACAACATCACCCTCAAGGACCGCCCGCAGGAAGGCTTTGACCAAAAACTCTATTTCGTGAACCTCGGCGGCTACGACCCGAAGGAATTCGCCGAGCTGCATAAAAACGTTTTCGTCGTCGCCCCCACGGAATCCAAGGCGAAGGTCAAGGCCCTCAAAACCATTCTGGACTGGCAGGCGCATCACGAGGATTATACCTATGACGTGGAGCAGACGGTGAACATCTCCGCTCTCGCCGCCGCACAATCGATTTATCTCCATCTGGAACCGGCGGAGAACCCCGCCCCCTTTGCCTTTAGTTGCAAATATCGTCCGCTGGGCAAAAAAGCTTCCTGATTATGTCTATAAACTCCCCGATACAACCCTTTCAGCCGTGCGGCCGATGGGCTATAAAGAACCATGTCCATTCGTCATTTGCCAGATACGCTGATCAACCAGATCGCCGCAGGCGAAGTTATCGAGCGCCCCGCCGCCGCCGTCAAGGAACTGGTGGAAAACGCCATTGACGCAGGCGCCAAACGCATCGAAGTCGTCATCCGCGACGGCGGCGCGAGCCTGATCGCCGTCACGGACGACGGCATGGGCATGACGGCGGATGAACTGCAAATCGCCGTCGACCGTCATGCGACCTCCAAGCTGCCCGACGACGATCTGGTGCATATCGCCTCTCTCGGCTTTCGCGGAGAAGCCTTGCCTTCCATCGGCGCGGTCAGCCGCCTGACCATCACCAGCCGCCCGAAAAAGGATCCCGCCGCCGATGCGGCCGGCATCACCGTCGACGCCGGTAAAAAATCACCCGTTGCGCCCGCCGCCCTGTCGCAAGGCACGAAGGTGGAGGTGCGCGATCTTTTCTATGCCACGCCCGCGCGCCTGAAGTTCTTGAAAACGCCGCGCACCGAAACGCAAAATGTACGCGACGCGCTGGAACATCTGGCGATGGCCTATCCCGACATCCATTTCCGCCTTGTCAGCGACGAGCGCACCTTGCTCGACCTGCCGGCCTCGCCCATGCCGGACGGCGACGCCAAGCGGCTGGAACGGCTGCGCCAGATCATGGGCCGTGAATTTGCCGAAAACGCCCTATTGCTGAATGCGGAACGCGACGTGCTGGCGCTCGGCGGTTATGCGGGCCTGCCGACGCTCAACCGCGGCACGAACCAGCACCAGTATTTCTTCGTCAACGGCCGCCCCGTGCGCGACAAGCTGATTGTCGGCGCCGTACGCGGCGCCTATGCCGATTTTCTGGCGCCGGGCCGCCACCCGATGCTCTGCCTGTTCCTGAACGTCCCGCCCGATATGGTGGATGTCAACGTGCATCCCGCCAAGGCCGAAGTCCGCTTTCAGGACAGCGCGCTGGTGCGCGGGCTGATCGTCGGCGGGCTGAAACACGCTCTCGCCGCGGCGGGGCATCGCGCTTCCACCACCGTGGCCGACCGGACGCTGCAATCCTTCCAGGCGCCGCAAACGGCGGACGCCGCGCCGTCGTGGAACGGCGAATACAACCAGCACCAGCCCGCCTATAAAAACCTGAAGGGCCTGTCGGGCGTACCCTATACCGGCAGCGCTTACGGCGCGGCGCAGGCCGTGGCCGCCGCCAGCCTGCCGGGGATGGCGGTCGCGCCCTCCGCCCGCCTGCACGGCGTGCCGGATATGCCGCCCGCGCCGGAAGCGACAGCGCATCCGCTGGGGGCGGCCTGTGCGCAAATTCATGAAAATTACATCGTGGCGCAAACGAAAGACGGGCTCGTACTCGTCGACCAGCACGCCGCGCATGAACGCCTTGTCTACGAAAAAATGAAAAAGGCCCTCGCCGACGGCGGCATCAAGCGGCAGACCCTGTTGCTGCCCGAAGTCGTCGAAATGGACGACAAATCGGCGGAGCGTTTGTTGCAGCGGCAGGCGGAGTTGGCCGAGCTCGGCCTTGTCGTCGACAGCTTCGGCGGCGGCGCCGTCGTGGTGCAGGAAGTGCCCGCGCTGCTGGGCAAGCTGGACATCCCGCAAATGCTGCACGACCTCGCCGATGAAATCGCCGCTTACGGCGAGGCGCATAGCCTGAAGGAAAAGCTGGAGGAAGTCTGCGCCACCATGGCCTGCCACGGTTCCGTCCGCTCCGGCCGCCGTCTGACGGCGGATGAAATGAACGCCCTGCTCCGCCAGATGGAGCAAACGCCGCATGCGGGCCAGTGCAACCACGGACGCCCGACCTATGTGGAACTGAAACTCAGCGACATCGAAAAACTTTTCGGAAGACGATAATGACCACGACAGAGCAAATAGACGTCAAGGATATGGTGAATCTTTGCACCGCGCTTTATATCTGCAACATTATCGCCGCCCTGACGCAGCTTAACCTTTATGCCTCCGCCTTCGGCATCGCGGGCGCGCTGTGCATTCTGGTTTACGCTTACATCAAGCGCGCGGAGCTGAAAGGAACCCTGTTCGAAAGCCATTTTCACTGGATGATCCGCAGTTTCTGGATCGGCGGTTCCGTCTATCTGCCGATTGTCACGATCATCGGCACAGGCTACTTTTTATACAGCGCCGACCTCGTCAAAGTCATAGAAGCGACAAGTGAAGGGGAGAAAAGCCGGACGTACCTGATGGAGCTTCTGTATGACAGCAACGCGGCGCTGCTGAATAACATGCGTCTGACGACTGTCGGCCTGTTCGTGATCTGGTGGACATGGCGCATGCTGCGCGGGCTTGCTTTCATCCGCAGACAACAGCCCGTCTCCAAGGCCGACAGCTGGCTCTAATCAAGCTTTTTCATTCATCAAAAAGCGGAATTTTTCGACCGTTTCCAGCTCCATCAGCAGGCGGTTCAGCTTGTCGCGGGCGATTTTGTCCTCGCCCCATTTTTCCAGCTGATATGTCTCATCGACGCCCGCAGCCTCATAAGCTTGTTGCGCGCCAAGACGTCCCGCCGCCACGGCAAGCGCGATCACGGCGGAGCCCGTCAGGCCCGTCACCGCCTGCACGACGGTAAAATCGGCGGGCGATAAGGCCCCCACCCGTTTTTGCACGGTCGCGATACTCTCCGCCGGCTGGTTGACGTACCGGATCCCCTGCGCGGTTGTCAGGACAATGCCGTATTCGTCCGACATCCAGCCGAGCAGCGGGTGCCAGAGCGCTTCCTGCCGCGCGACCAGATCGGCGGGATGCGTTGCGAAATAGCAGACAAGATCCGATCCCGCGTATTTCACCACCTCCGCATTCATCGCCGAACGCTCGTGACCGGTCGCCTTGTCGAGCATGGTATTGACCAGCTGGTTCAGCGGCATGGTGTGCGGGTCGACCTCTTCGGCCTGTACCTCCCACTCCGCCGCCAGCGCCGCCGCCAGCGCCGCAGTGGGAACGATCAGCGGATGCTGCAACGGCGTTTTGATGTTCCTGCCGTCCAGCCGCACGGTATAACCGCCGGGCGCGGTGCCGGCCGCCGCCTGTTTGTAAAAACGCTTCAGCGGCATCAGCCGAGATCCTCGAAGGGATCGGATTTGTCGTTCACGGGAAAGCCGAAATACTTGAACGTTTTCTGCATCTCGGTACCGAGCGGCGCGGTGATGTCGAGCTTTTTGCCCGTCACGGGGTGCGGCAGGATCAGCCGCCGCGCGTGCAGGTGCAGCACATGCGGCAGGTCGGGGTTTTCCCGCAGCAGATCCTGCGTTTCATCGTATTTGAAATCCCCCAACAGGGGACAGCCCATTTGCGCCGCATGCACGCGGATCTGGTGCGTGCGCCCCGTGCGCGGCCAGAAGGCCACCCAGGCCAGCTTGCGCCCCGCCGCTTCCATGACGTTGTAATAGGTCAGCGCCATGCGCCCGTCTTCATCCTCTACGGCCGTCACACGCTCCTCCCCCGCGCGGCCGGTCTTGGCCAGCGCGCTCAAGACCTTGCCCTGATACATTTCCGGTGCGGGCACGGTGATCGCCCAATAATATTTGCGGATATCCCGCCCCTTGAACATCTCGCCCAGAAGCCGCGCCGCCTTGGGGTTGCGGGCCAGCAGCATGACGCCTGTGGTATCCTTGTCAAGGCGGTGCACCAGATGCGGCTTGTGGTCATCAATGGCCAGTGCCAGCGACAGGTCGTCGATGTTCCGGCCCACTTTCGACCCGCCTTGCGATGCGATGCCGGCGGGCTTGTTGATCGCGATAATATCCTTGTCTTCGTATATGACAAGGGAGCGCATGAAATCCGCATCCCTGGACGATACGGTTTTCTCCCGCCCGTCCTGCGGCATGGTCCATTGCGGCGGCAGGCGCAGCACTTGCCCCAGCACCATGCGCGCGTCGCCCTTGACGCGCTTGCCGTCCAGCCGCACCTGCCCCGTGCGCAGCGCCTTTTGCACATCGCCGAAAGTCACGTACGGGAAATGCTTTTTCAGGAAGCGGTCGAGCCGCTGGCCGTCATCGGTTTCGTTGATGATGATCTGGTTATTGTAATCGGACATTTATGCCATGACCCCACGCATCAGATAAGCGCCGGCGAAAACCGCCAGCAGCGACAATATAACAGAGCCGGCCGCATAGAGCACCGCCGAAGATGCGCCCGCAGTGTGCCAGAGCCTGAAGAAATCCAGAGAAAAAGCCGAGAAGGTCGTAAACCCGCCCAGAAAGCCCGTCACCAAGAGGGCGCGTATCTCCAGCGGCATATCCCATTTCAGCGCCGATCCCTCCATGACGATTCCGATCAAAAGGGAGCCCAGCACGTTGACACACAACGTGCCGTAGGGAAAGCCTTCCCCCAGCAGCCGCGCGCCCGCAAGCGTCACGAAATGGCGCGACAAGGAACCCAGCCCGCCGCCGAAGAAGACAGCCAGCAGAACTTTCATTCGTCATCCTCCGTATGTAATTTTTCGGTGCGGAGCTTGTCCCAGTAATCGATCCTCTTTTTCACCTCGCGCTCAAAACCGCGTTCCACCGGCTGGTAAAACCGCATGCGCGGCATATCGTCGGGGAAGTAATTCTGGCCCGAGAAGCCTTCCGCCGTATCGTGATCGTAATTGTAGTTTTTGCCGTAGCCGATATTCTTCATCAGCTTGGTCGGCGCGTTCAGGATATGCTTGGGCGGCATGAGGGAGCCCGTTTCCGCCGCCGCGCCGCGTGCCGCCTTGTACGCGGCATAGGCCGCATTCGATTTCGGCGCGGTGGCAAGATAAACCAAGGCCTGCGCGAGCGCCAGTTCTCCCTCCGGACTGCCGAGGCGCTCATACGTCTCCCATGCGGCCAGCGTCATCTGGATCGCCTGCGGGTCGGCAAGGCCGATGTCTTCCACCGCCATGCGCACCATGCGGCGGGCGATATAGCGCGGGTCTTCCCCGCCGTCCAGCATGCGCGAAAACCAGTACAGCGCCGCATCGGCATCCGATCCGCGCACGGATTTATGCAGCGCGCTGATCAGGTTGTAATGGCTGTCATCTTTCTTGTCGTACAGCGGCGCGCGTTTTTGCACGAGCTTGGTCAGCGCCGCCACATCCAGCGCGCCTTTTTTCTGTACCTGAAAAACCTGCTCGGCAAGGCCCAACAGATAACGCCCGTCGCCATCGGCCATATTGACCAGCGCCGCGCGCGCCTCCGGCGCCAGCGGCAGCGGACGGTTCATGTTTTTCTCCGCGCGTTGCAGCAACGTTTCCAGCGCCTTTTCATCCAGCCGGTTCAGCACCAGCACCTGGCAGCGCGACAGCAAGGCGGCGTTCAGTTCAAACGACGGGTTTTCCGTCGTCGCGCCGACCAGCGTGATCGTGCCGTCCTCGACGTAAGGCAGGAAGGCATCCTGCTGCGATTTGTTGAAACGATGGATTTCGTCCACAAACAGCAAGGTGCCCCGCCCCATACGGCGGCGGTGCAGGGCTGATTCAAAAACTTTCCGTAGGTCGGCAACGCCGGAAAAAACGGCGGAGATCGCCTCGAAATGCAAATCCGTATATTGCGCCAAAAGCTTGGCGAGCGTGGTTTTGCCGCAGCCCGGCGGCCCCCAGAAGATGAGGGAGGATACTTTCCCCGTCCGCACGATACGGGCGAGCGCGCCGTCTTCATCGAGGATCAGGTGATCCTGCCCCACCACGTCGTCGAGCGCCTGCGGACGCAGCAGATCGGCGAGCGGCCGCGGCGCTTCGCGTCCCTCTTCCGGCGTAATGGCTGCGTCAAACAGGTTGCTCATGCTTTTGTGCTCACAAGGTAATCATCAGGTTCAATAACTGCGCGCCGCGCTTGATGATAATCTGCCAGCGGCGGATTTGCTTGCTGGCGCCGACGGCGGTTTTCAGCTCCAGCACGGCGGGCGTCGGGGCGCCGTTCACCTGCTGGATGATATCACCGGTTTGCAGGCCGAGGCGCGCGGCGGGGCTGCCGCCTTCCACGCGCGTGACGGTCACGCCCGTTTCCTCGAACGGCAGCCCGATCTCATCCGCGACGGCGGGAGAAATATTCTCCACCGTGGCGCCGGACAGCGGGCTGTTGCCGTCGATCTTGTAGGTCTGGCGCGGCGGGATTTCCGGCGGCGCTTCGGCCTTCATCGTCGCGGGGAAGGATTTGCCCGCGCGCAGCACCATCAAATGCACATCGGTGCCGATCGGCGCCGTGGCCATGCGGAACTGCATGGCATCGGGATCCTGGATATCGTGGCCGTTGACGCTGATGATCACGTCGCCCACCTTCAGCCCCGCGGCCTCGGCGGGGCTTTTCGGATGCACGCGGGTGATGAGCGCGCCGCGGGCGCGGTTCAGGCCGAGGCCTTCCAAAAGCTCCGGCGTAATCGTCTGCGCATTCACGCCCGTCCACGGCCGCACGATCCGCCCGCCGCCCGTGCGGGAAGCATTGACGACCGTCGCCACCATATTCGACGGAATGGCAAAGCCGATGCCGAGCGAGCCGCCGTCGCGGGAGAAAATCATGGTATTGATGCCGATCAGCTTGCCGTCGACATCCACCAGCGCGCCACCGGAGTTGCCGGGGTTGATGGCGGCATCGGTCTGGATAAAGAAGCGGTAATCCGTCGGCCCCACGCCCGTGCGAGCAAGGCCGGAGACAATGCCGCTCGTCACCGTCTGGCCGATCCCGAAGGGATTGCCGATAGCGAGTACCAGATCGCCGACCTCCAGCGCATCGCTGTCGGCAAGCTCCAGATAAGGCAGCGTCTCGCCCGCGGGATCGATCCTGAGAATGGCAAGATCCGTACGTTCGTCCACCAGCACTTTTTCGGCGTCGAATTCGCGCCCGTCGGCCGTAACGACGCGGATTTCGACCGCGCCCTGGATGACATGGGTATTGGTGGCGATCAACCCCCGGGCATCGACGATGACACCGGAGCCCAGGGCGCTTTCAACCCTTTCGCGCACTTGCCCGCCAAAGCCCGGCATGCCGAAAAAATGGCCGAAAAACGGATCGTTGAAAAACGGGCTGACAAAACGCTGGCGCACCACGCGCTTGGCATAGATGTTCACAACGGCGGGGCCGGTTTTCTTGACCAGCGGGGCGAAGCTCTGGCGAATGGCCTGCTTGCCGACAGGCACGACATCTTGCTGCGCGAAAGCAGGCGTGGCCGCAAAAATCCAGAGCGCCGCCAGCAAAAGCGCCGTCATCCGGTATGATTTTGTCATCACAATCCTCCTTGTATTCCAAGTTTTAGAGAATAGTCCTTTTGCCCTCGCCTTTCCAGCGGCGGGGCGTTTTTTTGAAATTTATATATTTACCTGCCCCGGAATAAAACATCGGGTAAAACACCGGATAAAAACATCGTTATGCCGCTTTACGCGGGCATCCGGCTAAAGCTGAGAGGTCGAGGGCGGTAAATCTCCCCCCTTTGACCGTCAACCCAATCACAAACCGAATAGCCCCGCAGCCCGTTTTAAGAACCACCGGAAGGGGTGGGGGCAAAGAGGGCTCCCGTCTCGCGCGGCCAAAAGCTACGAAAAAAGGGCGGAATAACCCGCCCCTTTTCCTGAAAAATTTCCGATCGGCTGAAGATTAGCCGGCAGCCGCTTTTTTCTTGGGGGCTGCTTTCTTTTTCGCCGGCTTTTCAGCGGGCGCTTCGGCAACTTCTTCATCCGTCACAAGCGGGCCGCTGTCCTGGCCCTTTGCACTGCGGTCGCGATCCACCAGTTCGATAATCGCCATGGGGGCGTTGTCGCCATAGCGGAAGCCGGCTTTCAGTACGCGGGTATAGCCGCCGGCGCGGTCCTGATAACGCTTGCCAAGGATATCGAACAGTTTTTGAACCTGCGTCTCGTCGCGCAGGCGGGACATCGCCAGACGACGGTTGGCAAGGCCGCCTTTTTTGCCGAGGGTGATCAGACGATCGACGAAAGATTTCAGTTCTTTCGCTTTCGGCAGGGTGGTGGAAATCTGCTCGTGCTTGATCAGCGCAGCGGACATGTTGGCGAACATGGCGCGACGGTGTTGGGTTTTTTTGCCGAGTTTACGGCCTGCATTACGGTGACGCATAGCTGCGCTCTCCTTCTTAACGTTATCGCTTCACGCATGAAGCGGATTGGATTGGCATGATCCGGTTGCGTTTACCGCCAGTAACCATGCCGCGGGGACAATCCCCACCCGCTGTTGCGGGGTAGTGCCGAAATCAGATCCGGTTAAAACGGCTCTTCGAGCTTTTTCGCCAGCTCTTCGATGTTTTCCGGCGGCCAGCCCTCGACCTTCATGCCGAGGTGCAGGCCCATGTTCGTCAGAACTTCCTTGATCTCGTTCAGCGACTTGCGGCCGAAGTTCGGCGTGCGCAGCATATCGGCTTCGGTCTTTTGAACCAGGTCGCCGATGTAAACGATGTTGTCGTTCTTGAGGCAGTTCGCGGAACGAACGGAGAGTTCCAGCTCTTCCACTTTGCGCAGCAGATGGCGGCTGAAGGGCAGCTCGTCCTTGGTTTCTTCCTGCGCGACGGCCGTCGGCTCCTGGAAGTTGACGAAAGCCTGCAGCTGGTCTTGCAAGATGCGCGCGGCAAAGGCCACGGCGTCTTCCGGACGGACGGTGCCGTTGCTTTCGATTTCCAGCGTCAGCTTGTCGTAGTCGGTAATCTGGCCGACACGGGTGTCTTCCACTTTGTAGGAAACCTTGCGGATCGGCGAGAAAATGCTGTCCACGGGAATGATGCCGATGGGGGCGTCTTCGTGGCGGTTTTGCGCGGCGGGGCGGTAGCCCTTGCCGGTCGAAACCGTCAGCTCCATGCCCAGCTTCACTTTGTCGCCCAGCGTGCAGATGACGAGGTCGGGGTTGACGATTTCAACGTCAGCCGTTTGCTCGATCATGCCGGCGGTGACTTCGCATGGACCTTCCGCGTTCAGGCGCAGTTTTTTCGTGCCTTCCGCGTGCATGCGGATGGACAGGTTCTTGATGTTCAAAACGATGTCGGTCACGTCTTCGCGCACGCCCGGCACGGAAGAAAACTCGTGCAATACGCCGTCGATACGGATGGCGGTGACGGCAGCGCCCTGCAGGGAGGACAACAGCACGCGGCGCAGCGCGTTACCCAGCGTCAGGCCGTAGCCGCGCTCCAGCGGTTCAACAACGATCGTACCGAAACGGTTGGGATCTTTTTTGGAGCTTACGTCAACGCGGTTCGGTTTGATAAGCTCTTGCCAGTTTTTCTGTATCAAGGTGCGCCTCTTTTTGCCTGAATGAATGAAACAAGAAGTCGTTCGTCAAAAAACCGGTGCGCGCCAGGGGTGCCCGAAAACACCCGGCGCGCGACCGATTTCGTATCTTATACCCGGCGGCGTTTGCGCGGACGGCAACCGTTGTGCGGCACCGGCGTGATATCCTGAATCGACGTGATGCCGAAGCCGACAGCCTGCAGGGCGCGCAGCGCGGATTCACGCCCCGAACCCGGGCCCTTCACCAGCACCTCGAGAGACTTCATGCCGTGTTCTTTCGCTTTTTTACCGGCGTCTTCAGCCGTTACCTGCGCCGCGTAGGGCGTGGATTTACGGGAACCTTTGAAGCCCAGATGGCCGGCGGAGGACCAGGAGATGGTATTGCCCTGCGCATCGGAAATGGTCACGATGGTGTTGTTGAACGTCGAGTTGACGTGCGCCACACCCGCGGAGATGTTTTTCTTCTCCTTCTTGCGGACGCGGACTTTGTCGTCTTTTTGTGCTTTTGCCATTATTCAAGATCCACTGTTGATTATTTCTTGGTCGCCATTTTCTTGCCAGCGATGGTCTTGCGCGGACCTTTGCGCGTGCGCGCGTTGGTTTTCGTGCGCTGACCGCGAACCGGCAGGCCCTTGCGATGGCGCAGGCCCCGATAGCAACCCAGATCCATCAGGCGCTTGATCGTCATGGCCACGTCGCGGCGCAGCTCACCCTCTACCTTGCAGCTGACCTTGATTTCGTCGCGGATGCGGTTCAGTTCGTCTTCCGTCAATGCATTCACACGCGTGTGCCAGGCAACGTTGGCGGCTTCCAAAATCTTGGTTGCGGTCGGGCGGCCGATGCCATGGATATAGGTCAGCGCAATGCCGACGACTTTTTCGGTGGGAATATTGACACCTTCTATACGTGCCACGCTTTGTCTCCTGGTTTAGATATATAAAAAACGGCCTCTGCCCTATATGGGCAAAGCTCGCGCATTATAATTCGCGAGAAAAAAACGTCAACACGATATTTACCTAATTTCAGGTAAAAATGACGGTTTTTTGCCAACCTGCCCTTTTCGGGGGCTTTTTAACCCATTTTGGGGGGATTTGGCCTGTCGCAGGCCTTGGTTCCCTTCAAAACGGCTTCGATTTCCTTGGTCACGGCATCCATATCGGCCATGCCGTCGACCGTTTTCAGTACCCCGAGTCTCTCGTAAAACGGAAGAATCGGCGCGGTCTGGGAGTGATAGGTCTCCAAGCGGCTTCTGACGGTTTCGGCGTTATCGTCCGACCGGCGGGTAAAGCTGTCGGTCGCCCCGCAGGAATCGCATTTGTTTTTCACTTCCGGCTGCTTGAAAGTGTCATGGTATCCCTCCCCGCATTGGCCGCAGGTAAAACGGCCGGCGATTCGCTCCACCAGTTTGTCGTCGTCGATTTCCATCTGGACGACGGCATCCAGCTTGATGCCTTTTTGCTTCAGCATCTCCTCCAGCGCTTCCGCCTGCTTGACGCTGCGCGGGAAGCCGTCGAGGATGAAACCGTTTTTGCAGTCGGGCTGGTCAAGCCGTTCGGAAATCATCCGGATGGTGATTTCATCCGGCACCAGCTTGCCCGAGTCGAGGATTTCCTTGATCTGCTGGCCCAACGGATCGTTCGGATCCTTCACGCGGGCGCGGAACAAATCGCCGGCAGAGATCGCGACCACATTGTGCTTTTCCGTCAGGATGCGGGCCTGAGTGCCCTTTCCGGCGCCCGGCGGGCCGAGCAAAATCATGCGGAGCGGTTGCTCTGTCATTTACGGCTTCCTCTCAGTTTGGATTTTTTGATCAGGCCTTCGTATTGATGCGCCAGCAGGTGCGACTGGATTTGCGCCACCGTATCCATCGGCACCGTGACGGCGATCAGCAAACTGGTGCCGCCAAGATAAAACGGCAGGTTGTTCTGCGCGACGATGTATTCGGGCAGCAGGCACACGAACGTCAGATACGCCGCGCCGATCACCGTGATGCGGGTCAGGATGCGGTCGAGATAGTCCGCCGTCGCCTTGCCGGGGCGGATGCCCGGGATGAAGCCGCCCTGCTTGCGCAGATTGTCCGCCGTTTCGTCGGGATTGAAAACAATCGCCGTATAGAAAAAGGCAAAGAAAATGATCAGGGCGCCGTAGAGGAACATGTACAGCGGCTCCCCGTGCTGCAAATGGCGGGACAGGCTGTCGAGCCAGCCCACACCCGTATCGACGTTGGAGAAACCCGCGATCGTCACCGGCATCAACAACAAGGAGGAGGCGAAGATCGGCGGGATCACGCCCGAGACGTTGATCTTCAGCGGCATATGGCTGGACTGGCCGCCCGCCATGCGGTTGCCGCCGACCATGCGCTTGGGATATTGCACCACCACGCGGCGGCTGGCGCGCTCCACAAACACGATGAAGGAGATGACGGACACGATCATCAGCACCACGCCCATGACCATGGCGACGCTCAACGTGCCTTCGCGGCCCAGCTCCAACATGAAGGCCAGCGATTTCGGCAAGCCCGCCACGATCCCCGCGAAAATGATCAGCGAAATGCCGTTGCCGACGCCGCGCGCGGTAATCTGCTCGCCCAGCCACATCAGGAAGATCGTCCCGCCGACGATGGTGATGATCGTCGTGATGCGGAAGAACAGGCCGGGATTGATGACGGCGGAAACGCCGCCCGCGCCGGCCATGCCCTCCAGGCCGACCGCAAGGCCGTAAGCCTGGATCGCGGCGAGGAAAACCGTGCCGTAGCGCGTGTATTGGTTGATGCGTTTGCGGCCCTGCTCGCCGTCTTTTTTCATGGCTTCCAGCGTCGGGTTCATCGACGTGAGCAATTGCATGATAATGGAGGCCGAGATATAGGGCATGATGTTGAGCGCAAGGATGCTCATCCGCTCCAGCGCGCCGCCGGAAAACATATTGAACATGCCAAGGACGCCCTCTTCCTTGCCGCTGAAAATGCTGTTCCAGATCGTCGGGTCGATCCCCGGCAGCGGAATATGCGTGCCCACGCGGTAAATGATGATCGCCAGCAGCGTAAACCACAGGCGCTGTTTCAGTTCCTGCGCCTTGGCAAAGGAGCCGAAGTTGAGGTTGGAGGCAAATTGCTCTACCGCGGAGGCCATGGATATCTTATCCCCTTAAAGTTTTTACCGTCACGTCGCAAAGGCCGGTGATCTGTCGGCGACGACCGAAGAAGGACGCCCGGATCGCTTGATATAGAACCCCGCGGATGCGGGAAAAGCCATCGGCATGACAATGATTTTTATGTCGTTTGATTTATGCCCGTCAAAGAGAAAGGGGTCAAGAGATTATGCACGGATGCGCTCTCGACCCCTTCCGGATTATGTGTATTGAAGCACGGGCTTATTTCTTGGCTTTCGTCGCCGCCTCGCGCTTCAGCTGCTTTTTCGGCGTTTTACCTTTCAGCAGTTTGTTTTCCTTGGCCGGCAACAGGTCGACCTTGCCGCCCGCTTTTTCAACAGCCGCAACCGCCGCCTTGGACGCGCGCGCCGCGACAACCGTCACTTTGGTCTTCAGTTCGCCCTTGGCCAGCAGGTTCAGGCCGTCCAACTCCTTGTGCAGGACGCCGGCCTCGATCAGAACCGCCACATCCACAGGCTTGGCAGCCGAGATTTTCTTCTCGTCAATCGCCTTTTGGATGGTGTCGAGGTTCACGATCGCGAATTTGTTGCCGTTCGGGTTGTTGAAACCGCGCTTGGGCATGCGGCGGATCAAAGGCATCTGACCGCCTTCGAAACCTTTAATCGCAACACCGGTGCGGGCCTTCTGGCCTTTCACGCCACGACCGGAGGTTTTACCCTTGCCGGAACCGATGCCGCGGCCGACCGTGATCGGACGTTTGCGGGCACCGGGGTTGTCTTTGATCTGATTGAGTTTCATTGTTCTGTTCCTTCAAGACTTCTTGGGAAAGGCGCTTGGCTTAAGCGGCCTCCTCCACTTTCACCAGGTGACGCACCGCACGGATCATGCCGCGCACAGACGGCGTATCTTCCAGCGTTTTGGAGCGGTTGATCTTGTTCAAGCCAAGGCCGATCAGCGTCTGTCTTTGCTGCGGAACGCGGCCGATCGGGCTGGCGATCTGCGTGACCGTCAGTTTTTTGCCGGCAGCTTCTTTTTTCGGCGCTGCTTTTTTCGCTGCGGTTTTCTTCGCAGCCGGTTTTTTGGTTGTTTCTTCAGCCATCAGCTTGCTCCTTCACGTCACCTTTGCGGCCCAGCACTTCGTTGACACGGCGGCCGCGACGCGCGGCAACCATGCGGGGGCTTTCCATTTTCTGGAAGGCCTCAAGGGCGGCTTTCACCATGTTATAGGGGTTGGAAGACCCGATGGACTTCGCAACAACGTCCTGAATGCCCAGCACTTCGAATACGGCGCGCAACGGGCCGCCGGCGATGATACCCGTACCGGCTTCCGCGGAACGCATGCGGATCTGACCGCCGCCGAAACGCGCTTCCACGTCATGGTGCAGGGTGCGGCCTTCGCGCAGGGGCACGCGCAGCATGCCGCGCTTGGCGGATTCGGTTGCCTTGCGGATAGCTTCGGGCACTTCACGCGCCTTGCCGGAACCGGCACCGATGCGGCCGCGGCCGTCACCGACAACCACCAGGGCCGCGAAAGCCATACGGCGGCCGCCCTTGACGGTTTTCGCAACGCGGTTGATCGCAACCAGACGCTCGACCAGTTCGGCGCCTTCGCCGTCCTTCGGTTCTCTTTGTTGTTTGTCAGCTTTTGCAGCTTTTGCCATTGTCTATATCCTTCAGCGTTAAATCAGAATGAGAGGCCGGCTGCACGTGCAGCTTCCGCCAGCGCCTTGACACGGCCGTGGTACGCAAATGCGCCACGATCAAAAGCCACCTGCTCCACGCCCGCCTTCTTGGCGCGCTCGGCAACCAGCTTGCCCACGGCTTCCGCCGCGGATTTATCCGCCGTTTTCTTCAAAGACTTGCGCAGATCCGCCTCCAGCGTGGAAGCGGCCGCCAGCGTGACACCTTTGATGTCATCGATCACTTGGGCATAGATATGCTGGCCGGAACGATGCACCGAGAGACGCGGACGCAGGTTTTTCTCGGCAGCTTTCTTCAGCACTTTGCGAACGCGCCACTGGCGGCGTTGCTTGGATGTCGGTTTTTTCAATACGATCGCCATTTTATCCTCGATTACTTCTTCTTGCCTTCTTTACGGAGGATGCGGCGTCCTTCGTAATTGATACCTTTGCCTTTGTACGGCTCCGGACGTTTCATCAGGTACAGCTCCGCGGCGACCTGGCCCACTTTCTGCTTGTCGATGCCGCTGATCTCGATTTCGGTCGGCTTGGGCACTTTCACCTCAATGCCGGCAGGCACTTTGTAGCGCACTTCGTGGCTGAAACCGATTTGCAGCACCAGATCCTTGCCCTGCATCGCGGCGCGGAAACCCACACCTTCGATGAGCAAGCGCTTTTGGTAGCCTTCGGTCACGCCGGTCAGCATCCCGCGAACGAGCGAGCTGGTCGTGCCCCACATGTTGCGGGCATGGCGGGATTCGTTGGCTTTTTTCAGGACGATCTGGCCGTCTTTGACTTCTGCGTCGATATCGTTGCAGACGTCCAGGCTCAGTTCACCCTTCTTGCCCTTCACGGACAATTTCTTGCCGGCGAGCTTCACATCAACGCCGGCAGGAACCGGAATGGGGTGTTTTGCAATACGTGACATTTTACATCTACCTTATCTTTAGAATACGCGGCAAAGGATCTCGCCGCCCACATTCGCCTCGCGCGCTTCCTTGTCGGAAAGTACGCCGCGGGGCGTGGACAGGATGGAGATACCCAAACCGTTATAAACGCGCGGCACGTCCTTCACCTGGGTGTACACGCGACGGCCCGGCTTGGAAACGCGCTTGATTTCGCGGATGACGGGTTGACCTTCGGAGTATTTCAACTCGATGGTCATTTCGGACTTGCCGCCTTCTTTTTGCGCGATGGAATAATCGCGGATGTAGCCTTCGCGCTTCAGTACTTCCAGTACGTTTGCGCGCAGCTTCGAAGCCGGGCTGTGAACGGACACGAGACGCGCGGCCTGGCCGTTGCGGATGCGTGTCAGCAAATCACCGATAGGATCGCTAATAAACATGTTGTCCTTACTCCTTACCAGCTCGATTTCGTCACGCCGGGGATGAGGCCCAGCGATGCCAGTTCGCGCAACATCAGGCGCGAAATGCCGAATTTACGATAGTTGCCGCGGGCACGACCGGTCAGCGCGCAACGGTTGCGCACGCGGGTCGGGTGGGAATTGCGCGGCAGCTTCGCCATTTTCAGGCGTGCAGCGAAACGCTCGTCCGCCGGACGGCTTTCGTCGTTGGCGATTTCCTTCAGGCGCGCCCACTTGCCGGCGTATTTCTTCACCAGTTTTTTGCGGTTGTTGTTCTTGTTGATGGAACTCAGTTTTGCCATTGTTCTTCAATCCTTCTTAGCGTTTGCGGAACGGCATTTTGAAACCGTCCAGCAGGGCTTTCGCCTCTTTATCCGTTTTCGCCGTGGTGCAGATGATGATATCCATGCCGCGGATCTGGTCGACTTTGTCGAAGTTGATCTCGGGGAAAATGATCTGTTCCTTGATCCCGAAGGCATAGTTGCCGTTGCCGTCGAAGCTCTTGTCGGAAATGCCGCGGAAGTCGCGGATACGCGGCATCGCGATGGTGACCAGACGATCGAGGAATTCATACATGCGCTCGCCGCGCAGGGTGACCTTGCAGCCGATCGGCATGCCTTCGCGCAGCTTGAAGCCGGCGATGGATTTGCGGGAACGGGTCACCACGGGCTTCTGGCCGGCAATGATCGTCATATCCGCAACCGCGCCCTGAATCTTCTTGCTGTCCTGTGCGTTTTCGCCAACGCCCATGTTCAGCACGATTTTCTCGAGCTTCGGAATCTGCATATCGTTTTCGTAGCCGAAGTTTTTCTTCAGATCGGCCTTCACGGTATCAATATAGTGTTTTTTCAGACGCGCTGTCATCTCTCGCTCCCTTAATCAATCACTTCGCCGGAGCGACGGGCAACGCGCACCTTGCGATCACCGACGGCCTTGTAACCCACGCGGGTCGGCTTGCTGGTCTTCGGATCGACGATCGCCACGTTGGAAACGTGGATCGGCATTTCGATCTTGTCCAGACCACCCGGCCCCGTTTGGGAAGGCTTGCGGTGTTTTGTTTGTACGTTTACACCCTGCACGACAACCTTGTTGTCCTGGGGCATGACTTTCTTGATCTCGCCGGTTTTACCTTTGTCTTTACCGGTCAGAACGACGACCTTGTCGCCTTTTTTGACTTTAAGCTTGGTCATGGCTTACAGAACCTCCGGTGCCAGCGAAATGATTTTCATGAAGTTCTTACCGCGCAGTTCGCGGGTAACGGGGCCAAAGATACGCGTGCCGATCGGCTCGCCCGCCTGGTTGATCAGGACGGCGGCGTTGCGATCGAAGCGGATCACGGTACCATCGTCGCGCTTCAGCGCTTTGGAGGTACGGACGATAACGGCCTTGTGAACGGTGCCTTTTTTGACGCGGCCGCGCGGAATAGCGTCTTTAACGGAGACGACGATAATGTCGCCGATGCCGGCTGTGCGGCGCTTGGAGCCGCCCAGTACCTTAATGCATTGAACCCGGCGTGCGCCGCTGTTGTCGGCGACGTCGAGGTTGGTTTCCATCTGAATCATTCTCTTGACCTTTCCTTATTCAGAAGGGGGTATCAAGTTACCCCGCTCTTATTCTTCTTTCTTGGCTTTCTTGACGCTTGCGTGCTTTTCGTCCGCATCGTCAACGGTTTTCGCGAGGCTTTCGCCGAGAGCCTTGCCCCCGATGACGCGCCATGTCTTGCGCTTGGACATCGGGCGGCATTCCTCGATGGAAACCAGATCGCCGACATTCCAGCTGTTGTTTTCGTCGTGGGCCGCGTATTTGGCGGAACGGCGAACGATTTTGCCGTACAGCGGGTCGCGCACCTTGCGCTCGACCAGAACCGTTACGGTTTTGTCACATTTATTGCTGACTACTTTACCTTCAAGCACGCGACGCGGCATGTTTGGTTACTCCTTAATCTTCTTTTTTCTTGGCAGCCGTCTTTTTGGCGGGAGCCTTGGCCGCTTTTTTCGCAGCCGGCTTGCCCGCCGGGACTTTACCTTGTTTCAGTTCAGCCAGCGCCGTTTTGATACGCGCGATGTCGCGACGCACCTGACGGATACGACCGGTATTTTCCAATTGGCCGGTTGCTTTCTGGAAACGGAAATTAAACTGTTCTTTGCGAAGATTCAACAGTTCATTTTTCAGTTCGTCGGCCGATTTTGCTCTAATATCTGCAATTTTCATTGTTTTCAACCCTTTATCTTAGTCGCGCGCGACAAAACGCGTTTTAATCGGCAGCTTGGCGGCAGCCAGTTCGAAGGCTTCTTCTGCCAGTTCACGGGGCACGCCATCCAGTTCGAACATGATTTTGCCGGGTTTCACGCGGGCAACGTAGTATTCCGGGGAGCCTTTACCGCTACCCATACGCACTTCCAGCGGCTTGGTGGATACCGGCACGTCCGGGAAGATGCGAATCCAAAGACGGCCCTGGCGCTTCAGGTGGCGGGTGATCGCACGGCGGGCGGCCTCAATCTGACGGGCCGTGATACGCTCGGGCGAGGTCGCCTTCAGGCCGAAGGTGCCGTAGGCCAGGTAGTGGCCGGATGAGGCCACCCCGTGGATACGGCCTTTAAAGGCCTTGCGGTATTTCATTTTCTTTGGAGCCAACATGGTCGTCTTCCTTTTTCTTCTCTATCTTGTCTTCCCTGCTGCGTCTTAACCGCGGCCGGGTTGTTGATCTTGCATGCGCTTATCGCGCGCCATCGGGTCATGCCCCAGGATCTCGCCTTTGAAGATCCAGACTTTCACGCCGATGATGCCGTAGGTCGTCAGCGCGCGGCCGAGCGCGTAGTCGACATCGGCACGCAGGGTGTGCAGCGGCACGCGGCCTTCGCGGTACCATTCGGTACGGGCGATTTCCGCGCCGGCAAGACGGCCGGAGCAGGTCACGCGGATGCCGCCGGCGCCGAGACGCAGGGCGGACTGAACCGCGCGTTTCATGGCGCGGCGGAAAGACACGCGGCGCTCCAGCTGCTGCGCGATGCCGTCGGCCACCAGTTGGGCGTCCAGCTCGGGCTTGCGGATTTCAACGATGTTCAGAGTGACTTCGCCGCCCGTGAACTTGGAGAGATCCTTGCGCAGTTTTTCGATATCGGAGCCTTTTTTGCCGATGATGACACCGGGGCGCGCCGTATGGATCGTGACGTTGGTTTTGCTGGCCGCGCGTTCGATGATCACGCGCGCGACGCCCGCCTGCTTCAGCTTGTCCATGACAAACTCGCGCAGTTTGATGTCTTGCAACAGCTTCGCCGCGTAGTCCTTGCCCGCATACCAGCGGCTGTCCCACGTGCGGTTGATGCCCAGTCTCAGCCCAATCGGGTTAACCTTCTGACCCATGTTTTTCTCCTAAACCTTTCTTATTCAGCGGTGCTGTTGTCGGCGGCCTTGTCGGCGGCTTTCGCCGTTTTCTTGGCGGCGGGTTTTTTGGCAGCTTTTTCTTTTTTCGGCGCTGCCTCGGCTTTAGCGGCGCCTTTTTTCGCACCGGCGGATTTCTTCTTTTTCTCTTCGCCGGCCGCGCGCTCTTCCACGATGATGCGGATGTTGCTGAACGGCTTTTCAACGGTCGCGGAACGGCCGCGGCCACGGGCGTGGAAGCGGCGCATCGTCATGGTGCGGCCAACCGTCGCCTCTTTCACGAACAGGCGGTCAACGTCCAGGTTGTGGTTATTCTCGGCATTCGCGATCGCAGCTTCGAGCACTTTTTTCACTTCGTTCGCCATGCGACGGCGGGAGAACTCGAGATCGACCAGCGCTTTCTGCGCGCTCTTGCCGCGGATCAGCTGGGCGATCAGGTTGAGCTTGCGCTCGCTGCCTTTGATGTAGCGCGCCTTGGCAATGGCTTCATTGTCCTGGCGGTGCGATTTTTTACCTACTTTAGACATCTCTCAATTATCCTTTTTTCGCAGTCTTGTCAGCGCCGGCTGCCGTGTGAGAGGAGAACTGACGGGTCGGGGCGAATTCACCCAGCTTGTGACCGATCATGTTATCCGTCACGAGGACCGGAATGAATTTCTGACCGTTGTATACACCGAAGGTCAACCCGATGAACTGCGGCAGAATGGTGGAGCGGCGGGACCAGGTCTTGATGACCTCGTTACGGCCAGACGCGCGCGCTTTTTCTGCTTTCTTCAGCAGGTAGCCATCAATAAAAGGACCTTTCCGAACGGAACGTGCCACTGTTTCTCTCCTTCTGTCTTACTTCGCCAGACGCTTGTTTTTACGACGGCGCAGAATGTATTTATCTGTTGCCTTGTTTTTGCGGGTTTTCGCACCTTTGGTCGGTTTACCCCAGGGCGTAACGGGGTTGCGGCCACCGGAGGATTTACCTTCACCACCGCCATGCGGGTGATCGACCGGGTTCATGACCACGCCGCGGTTGTGCGGCTTCCAGCCCATCCAACGCTTGCGACCGGCTTTGCCGAGAACCGTGTTGGAATGATCCGTGTTGGAAACGGCGCCCACCGTTGCCATGCAGTCGCCGCGCACGAGGCGCAACTCGCCGGAACCCAGCTTGATCTGCGTCATACCGCTGTCACGACCGACGATCTGGACGAACGCGCCGGCGGAACGGGCCAGCTGGCCGCCCTTGCCCGGGTACAGTTCGACGTTGTGCACCAAGGTGCCGACCGGAATGTTTTTGATCGGCATGGCGTTGCCCGGCAGGATGTCCGCACGCTCGCCGGAAATCACTTTATCCCCTGCGGAAAGGCGCTGCGGCGCGATGATGTAGGCCAGCTCGCCGTCGGTGTACTTGATCAGCGCGATCCAGGCCGTGCGGTTCGGGTCGTATTCCAGACGCTCCACGATCGCTTCGACATCGAATTTACGACGTTTGAAGTCGATGATGCGGTAACGCTTCTTATGGCCGCCGCCGCGGTGCCAGGAGGTGATCTTACCCGTGTTGTTACGGCCAGCCTTGTTCACGTGATCTTTCGCCAGCAATGTTTTCTCGGGCTTGCCTTTCCAGAGCTCGCTACGGTCAACGCGAACCATCTGGCGCATGCCGGGAGATGTCGGGCGGTACTTTTTGAGTGCCATGTCAAACTTCCTCAATTTATTTAGGACAACATCAATTCGCTGTCCGGGATCTTATCGTTTATCCTTATACGCCTGTCGCAACGTCGATTGCTTGGCCTTCGGCCAGGGTCACGATCGCTTTTTTGCTGTCGCTGCGGAAAGCCTTGGCGCCGCGGAAAGTCTTCGTCTTGCCCAGCTGGGTGGACGTATTGACCTTCGTAACCTTCACCTTGAAGACGGCTTCAACGGCGTCCTTGATGATGGCCTTGTTCGCCGCAACCGGTACGCGGAAGGTTACCTGATTGTACTGGGAACCCATCGTCGCTTTTTCCGTGATGACCGGGGTACGGATCATTTCGTACAGCGTCTCGGTCAGTTTCGGATCTTGTTTTTTCGCTGCTTTCGTCATTTCAGGCGAGCCTCCAGTTTCTCTACGGCTTCCTTCGTCAGCACCAGCGTATCGCGGCGCAGGATGTCATAGACGTTGATACCTTTCTGCGGCAGGACATCCACCAGCGGGATGTTGCGCACAGCGCGGGTGAAGTTCTGGTCCAGCGCCTCATCGATGATGAGCGCGGACGTGATGCCGAGACCGGACAAAGCCTTGGCCATGTCCTTGGTCTTGTGGCTGCCGGCCTTGGCTGTGTCGAGAACAATCAGCTTGCCCTCTTTCTGTTTTGCGGACAGTGCAACCTTCAGCGCCAGCTTGCGCACGCTTTTCGGCAGGTCGTGGCTGTGGTCACGCACGAGGGGGCCGAAGATCACCGCGCCGGTGCGGTGGTGCGCGTTGCGCATGGAACCTGCGCGGGCATGGCCCGTCCCTTTTTGCTTGAACGGCTTCTTGCCGGTACCGCTGATTTCGCTGATGCCCTTGGTTTTATGGTTGCCGGAGCGGCGCTTGGCCAACTGCCAGTTCACCATGCGGTGCAGGATGTCCGCGCGGGGCTCCAGACCGAAGATGGCATCGCTGAGATCGAGATCACCAGCCTGCTTGTTTTCGAGTGTTTTAACGGCGACTTTCATCGTTCCATTCCTTCTTTATTCTTATTCCGCAGCTTCGGCTTCGGGTTGAGCTTCAACAGCGGCTTCTGCAGCGGCGCTCTTGCCTTTCAGGCCTGCCGGGGTCGGCACTTCTTTCGGCAGCGGCTTTTTCACGGCATCCTTGATGCTCAGCCAGGAACCCTTGTGGCCCGGGACGGCGCCTTCAACAACGATCAGGCCGTTTTCGGCATCGATTTCGACAACGCGCAGGTTCTGGATCGTGCGCTGCACGTTACCCATGTGACCCGCCATTTTCTTGTTCTTGAAAACGCGACCGGGAGACTGGCGCTGACCGGTGGAACCGGGGGAACGGTGGGAAACGGATACACCGTGCGTCGCCCGCAGACCGCCGAAGTTCCAGCGCTTCATAACACCCTGGTAGCCCTTGCCGAGCGTGATACCCGTCACGTCGACAAACTGGCCGGGGATGAAGTGGCTGGCACAAAGCTCGGCGCCGACTTCCAGCACGGCGTCTTCGCTGACGCGGAATTCGACGACTTTCGCTTTCGGCTCTACCTTTGCTTTGGCAAAGTGGCCGCGCTCGCCTTTGGAAACGTTTTTCGCCTTGCGTGCGCCAGCACCCAGCTGAACTGCCGTATAGCCGTTCTTTTCCTGGGTCTGTACGGCAACAACCTGGCAACCGTCCATTTTCAGAACAGTGACAGGCACGTGTTTGCCATCCGCATCGAAGATGCGGGACATGCCAAGCTTTTGTGCAATCAAACCGGTACGCATTTTTTTCGTCCTTACTTATAAACTTTCGATCAAACCATCATTACAGCTTGATTTCGACATCAACACCGGCCGCCAGATCCAGCTTCATCAGCGCGTCGATCGTTTGCGGGGTCGGGTCGATAATATCCAGCAAACGCTTGTGCGTCCGCATTTCGAACTGTTCACGGGATTTCTTGTCCACGTGCGGCGAGCGCAGAACCGTGAATTTCTCAATCCGCGTCGGCAGCGGGATCGGGCCGCGCACTTGCGCGCCGGTTCTTTTTGCCGTGTTCACAATTTCCTTGGTCGATTGATCCAGGACTCTGTGATCGTATGCCCGGAGTCTGACCCGGATGTTTTGCGCTTCCATTATCTTCTACCTTCTATTCTTCTTCTTTTTCCGAAGCCGCCCCGGCCGGCAACCGGCCGGGGCGGATCGAAAAATCAGTCGTTACTCAACGATCTTGGAGACGACGCCGGCACCGACGGTGCGGCCGCCTTCGCGGATCGCAAAACGCAGACCTTCGTCCATCGCGATCGGCGCGATGAGCTCGACATCCATGGTAACGTTGTCACCGGGCATGACCATCTCGACGCCTTCCGGCAGATGGCAGATACCCGTAACGTCCGTCGTACGGAAGTAGAACTGGGGACGATAGTTCGTGAAGAACGGCGTGTGACGGCCGCCTTCGTCTTTGGTCAGCACGTAAGCTTCCGCTTTGAACTTCGTGTGCGGCTTGATGGAGCCCGGCGCCGCCAGAACCTGGCCGCGCTCAACGTCTTCACGTTTCGTACCACGCAGCAGCGCACCGATGTTGTCGCCGGCTTCGCCTTGATCCAGCAACTTGCGGAACATTTCAACGCCGGTGATGGTCGTTTTGGTCGTCGGACGCAGGCCAACGATTTCAACTTCTTCACCCACTTTGACAACGCCCTGCTCTACACGACCCGTGCAAACCGTACCGCGACCGGAGATCGAGAATACGTCCTCAACCGGCATCAGGAACGGCTTGTCTTTCGGACGTGCCGGGGTCGGGATGTAGCTGTCAACCGCTTCCATCAGTTTCAGGATCGCGTTTTTGCCCAGCTCTTCGTTGGAATCTTCCAAAGCGGCAAGGGCGGAGCCTTTAACGAACGGGATTTCGTCGCCGGGGAAGTTGTATTTGCTGAGCAGTTCGCGGACTTCCATTTCAACGAGATCCAGCAGCTCGGCATCGTCAACCATGTCGCACTTGTTCAGGAACACAACCAGAGAAGGAACGCCCACCTGACGTGCCAGCAGGATGTGTTCGCGCGTTTGCGGCATCGGGCCGTCGGCTGCGGAAACAACCAGAATACCGCCGTCCATCTGGGCAGCACCGGTAATCATGTTTTTCACGTAGTCGGCGTGACCGGGGCAGTCAACGTGCGCATAGTGGCGGTTTTCGGTTTCGTACTCAACGTGCGCCGTGGAGATCGTAATGCCACGCTCGCGCTCTTCGGGCGCGCCGTCGATCTGGTCGTATGCGCGGAACTCGGCTTTGCCTTGCTCGGCCAGGACCTTCGTGATCGCTGCCGTCAGAGAGGTTTTACCGTGGTCGACGTGACCAACCGTACCAATGTTTACGTGCGGTTTGTTACGTTCAAACTTGCCTTTAGCCATCTTATATTTCCTTCCTTAAGATTTAAGCGAGTTTAATGGGTAGTTTTCTTGTTTAAGCCAATTTTGCTTTCACTTCATCAGCGATCGCCTGCGGTACCTGATCGTAGTGATCGAAATGCATCGAGTACTGCGCACGACCCTGGCTCATGGAGCGGAGCGTGTTGATGTAGCCGAACATGTTCGCCAGCGGTACCATCGCCGTAATAACGCGGGCGTTACCACGGCTGTCCATGCTGCCGACCTGGCCGCGACGGCTGTTCAGATCGCCGATCACATCACCCATATACTCTTCAGGGGTGACGACTTCGACCTTCATCACAGGCTCGAGCAGGACAGGCTTGCACTTTGGAATCCCCTCGCGAAATGCCGCACGGGCTGCGATCTCGAACGCCAGTGCGGAGGAGTCCACATCGTGGTACGCGCCATCGTACAAAGTCGCCTTGAAATCGATGCAGGGGAATCCCGCGACGACACCGTTGTCTTTCGCGCCTTCCAGGCCTTTTTCCACACCGGGGATGTATTCCTTCGGCACCGAACCGCCGACGATTTCGGAGGCGAATTCGAAGCCGGAACCGACCTCGCCCGGCTCGAAGCGGATGATGACGCGCGCGAACTGACCGGAACCGCCGGACTGTTTCTTGTGCGTGTAATCGATCTCGCCCTTCTGGGTGATGGTTTCGCGATAAGCAACCTGCGGCGCGCCGATGTTTGCTTCCACCTTGAATTCGCGCTTCATGCGGTCGACGATGATGTCGAGATGAAGCTCGCCCATGCCCTTAATCACGGTCTGGCCGCTTTCATGGTCGACAGCGACGCGGAAAGACGGATCTTCAGCCGCCAGACGCTGCAGCGCCGTGGACATTTTCTCCTGGTCGGCCTTGGATTTCGGCTCAACCGCAATCTCGATCACGGGCTCGGGGAATTCCATGCGCTCCAGGATGATCGGCTTGGACGGATCGCAGAGCGTGTCGCCGGTCGTGGTGTCTTTCAGACCTACCAGCGCGACGATATCGCCTGCGGATGCGACCTTGATTTCTTCACGGTTGTTCGCATGCATGAGCAACATACGGCCGATACGCTCTTTTTTGTCTTTCACGGAATTCACAACGTAGGAACCGCTTTCCAACGTACCGGAATAGATCCGGGCAAAGGTCAGCGAACCGACGAAGGGATCGTTCATGATTTTGAACGCCAACGCCGCGAAGGGCTCGTTCGGATCGGGCTTGCGGGTTACTTCCGTTTCCGTACCCGGCAGAATGCCTTCGGTAACAGGCATTTCCAGCGGGTTCGGCAGGTAATCGATAACAGCATCCAGCAGGGTTTGAACGCCTTTGTTTTTAAAGGCGGAGCCACACAGAACCGGAACGAACTTGTAGTCAATCGTACCGCGGCGGATGCATTTTTTCAGGGTCGCCAGATCCGGCTCCTTACCTTCCAGATACGCTTCCATGGCCGCATCGTCCATTTCGACAGCGGTTTCCACCAGCTTGGTACGGTATTCCTGCGCTTTGTCTTTCAGGTCAGCCGGGATTTCTTCTTCGGAGAAGGAAGCGCCGAGGTCATCACCTTTCCAGATGATGGCTTTCATTTTCAAAAGATCCACCAGACCGACAAATTCAGCCTCGGTACCGATCGGCAGCTGGGTGACCAGCGGCACAGCGCCCAGACGGTCAATGATCATGTCGACCGTGCGGTAGTAGTTTGCGCCGGTACGATCCATTTTGTTGACAAAGCAGATACGGGGAACGCCGTATTTGTCCGCCTGACGCCATACGGTTTCGGACTGCGGCTCAACTCCGGCAACGGAGTCGAATACCGTTACCGTACCATCAAGAACGCGCAAGGAGCGTTCAACTTCAATCGTGAAGTCAACGTGGCCGGGAGTGTCGATGATGTTAATGCGATGATCTTGCCAGAAACAGGTGGTCGCAGCGGAGGTAATGGTGATACCACGCTCCTGCTCTTGCTCCATCCAGTCCATCGTCGCGGCGCCGTCATGCACTTCGCCGATTTTGTGCGATTTACCGGTGTAGTACAAGATACGCTCGGTCGTTGTCGTTTTACCGGCATCGATGTGCGCCATGATACCGATGTTACGATAGCGTTCGAGAGGATATTTGTTCGCTTCAGCCATGATATTGTACTCTGTTCCCTAAAACCAAAATTACCAGCGGAAATGGGCAAAAGCTTTGTTTGCTTCTGCCATTTTGTGCGTATCTTCGCGTTTTTTAACGGCAGCGCCGCGCTCGTTGTGCGCGTCCATCAGCTCGGAGGCGAGCTTCGCCTCCATCGTCTTGTCGTTGCGGTTTGCGGCCGCGTCTTTCAGCCAGCGCATGGCAACGGCCTGTGCGCGCACGGGGCGCACTTCAACCGGCACCTGATAGGTCGCGCCGCCGACGCGGCGGGACTTCACTTCAACGCTTGGCTTCACTTTATCGAGTACTTCCAGGAAGAATTCGACCGGGTCTGCTTTGGTTTTGGACGCGATGATGTCGAACGCGCCGTAAACGATTTTCTCGGCAACGGATTTCTTGCCGGATTCCATGATGCAGTTCATGAATTTTGCCACAACGATGTTGTTGAACTTCGGATCGGGCAGAACTTCACGTTTTTTGGCAGAGTGACGACGGGACATAGTGTTTTAAACCTCTTAATTAAACGCGTGCGGCGCACGCCTCAAACCTTACTTGGGACGTTTCGCGCCGTAGCGGGAGCGTGCCTGCCTGCGCTTGTCGACGCCCTGGGTATCCAGCGCGCCGCGGATGATTTTGTAGCGTACACCCGGCAAGTCTTTCACACGGCCGCCGCGCACCAGAACAACGGAGTGTTCCTGCAGGTTGTGGCCGATACCGGGGATGTAGCAAGTCGCTTCACGGCCGTTCACCATGCGAACGCGGGCGACTTTGCGCAGCGCGGAGTTCGGCTTTTTCGGGGTCGTGGTGTAAACGCGCGTACAAACGCCGCGTTTTTGCGGGTTACCCTGCAAATCGGCGTTTTTCTTTTTCGCGACCTGCAGTGTGCGGCCTTTGCGTACGAGTTGGTTATACGTTGGCATTGATAGCCCTTCTCTGTTGCAACAAAGTTAATTCTTAAACTGTCTGGAGGATGAGAAGGAAACAACCTTGCCGGAATGCATGTCGAAAATGCGCGGCAAGATACTGATCTTTGATCAGTCTAACTTCCACTTTTCCCGTGGAAGACGGTTAAAAACCGGACTGCGTCTAGACCTGAAAATGTCTACCACCAGCCCATCCTTAGAGCGTGCGCAATATATCATGGAACCATGGGCGGGCAAGAACTTTTTGCGGCAAATCCCTCGGATTTTTATGTTTTCTATCTTTTTGCCTGCCGCGATCCGGGTTTTGAATATGTTTATAGCATTTAATTTCATAAAAACTGCATTTTGCACAATTAAATTTCTCATCCTCCGGTAACAGCCGCACAACGTGCCGGTCATTTTACACATCATCCGATCTTTCTTCCGCCCGATTCTCGCGGCTGCGCAGATAGTCCTTGAAACACAGGGTGAATCACGCCATATTCCTTCCCGGAAGACTGGCGGGCATATTCTTCGCCAATCCGGCCAGGGCCGAGAGGCAGCAACCGTAACGAAATTCCATATGGGTCGTTCAGTCTTCCACTTATCTCCTTGCAGACCGCCGTTTCTTTTATTTCTTTGCAATTGACAGAAACCTGAAAGATATGGTCTTATATATCAGCTCCTTTGCCGGAGCCGCGGGATTTGATGGAATCAGCTTGCTACCGCGATACCAAAAGCTAAAGCGCCGCAGGGGTTAACGTCGCTTGCGGTTCCCGTTTGAAACCGACAGGTCACGATACAGAGAGTGTGATACGAAAATGAAAGCCCCCCTTATCAGAACATCCGAAGTTTTTTCCGCCGTCTTCGCGCCTGCCGCGATGCGAATGTGACCGTGCCGTCCCCGTTCCTGTCTTTCTCGCGACAGGGCGCCGTCAGGCTCAGGCAAAACAAATCTCACATATATATTTGACGCGGCCGGCCGCATGCCGCCCGTCTCACCGCTCCCGCCCGCAAGAAGGCACGGGGGCAAGGCAGGAAAAAATGACAGACGTTCGCAACGACGACCTTACCCGTATCCGCAGCATCGACGATGTCGTGCCGCTTTACCGCGGCAACGGCGAGAGCGCCCACAAACAATACATCGGTTTTGAAACCGAAATTTACCTTTACCGCAAAGATGAAAACGGCAAACCCGCCGCCGCCTCGTCCAGAGAATGCAGCGCCCTTTTGCAAAGCCTGAAAGACCGCGGACAGAATCCGCAACTGGAAATGGCCAGCGCCGTGGAATACGCCAGCCCCGCCTTCCGCGTCACGGAAACGGCGCAGCTGAACGCCGAAATCAAAAACGCCTGGCAGGAATATAAAGCCGGCATCCATGCAGCGGGGTTGATCCCGAGCGACGGCGCATTGCTGCCCTTTGTCACGTTGGACAGCGCCAAGGAAAATCTGGTCGACCGCGACCGCGCGCGCGGCCTCGTCACCGGCATGGGGCTTTTCAAGGCGCCGGAATTTTTGAAAGTCACCCTGCTGTGCACCAGCACGCAGGTGAGCCTCAGCTACAAAGACCCCGATGATCTTTACGATCTGCTGACAACAGGCTATGCCCTCACCGGCGCGATCTACGGCGTATTCGCCAACCACCCCGCGTTTATCGAGGGCAAGGAGCACCAGCGGCTCAACACCAACCCCCGCGCCGCTTTCTATGAAGCCTTCGGCAAGGACGGCGGCATCCCCGACAGCCTGTTGAACGCACGGGACGGCGATGATTTCATCCGCCGCCACGCTCAGCATGTTTTCGATACCGAAATGCTTTTCTATTACGATGAAAAGCAAAGCCTTGTCTGGCCGGAAAAACCCGTGAAGTTTTCGGAATTGAAAGACATCGGCCTCAATACCCGCTCCAACTATGACCTTGCCGAAAGCTTTGTCTATACCGACTTCAAGGTCTGCAACATCCGCGATGCCGAAGGCCGCCCGACAGGCAAGCGGATCGAGGTGCGCGGCTTCGATGCGGGGGAACTGGGCGCACTGTCCTCCATCCCCTTCACGCATGCCCTGCTGCGCGATCCCGAGAGCCGCGATGCGGTGAAAGGCCTGCTTGCCGATTACGGCCTGCTGCCCGATCAGGGCGGCTGGGCGCAGCGCCTGAAGCTGGCCCGCCACAATACGGCCTATCACGGCGGCAAGTATCTGGATATCTCCTACGGCACGCGTCCCGACGGCCGCGAAGGCAACCTGAAAGACTTCTGCCGCGATCTTGGCGCAATTTTAAAAGCCTATGCCGCCCGCAACCCCGCGCATGCCGAGGCCCTCGCCCCCGTCATCTCGATTTGCGAAACGGGCCGCTCCCGCGCGCAGGCCAGGAACGATGCCACGAAGGACTACCAACAGGCGATCGACTTCCTTTTCGCCGCCAACGAAAACGCCGCAACACCCGCCGCCATTGGCACGCAGGCAAAGAACGCGTTCAAACGGTAACCGGACTTACCCTTCCTTCCGCACACAAAGAAAGAGCGGCCTTTTAACCAGGGCCGCTCTTTTCTTATGCGCTTGTCCCCCTGCATCAGGGCGGCGCAAGCACTATCATTGGGGCTTTCATGGAAACATGCCCGACATAATAAACAATCTGCCCTATGAGGACGAAGAGCGCAGGCAAAAGTTCCCTTAACGTCATGTCCGCCTCACACGGGCATCCGGGCCCCCCGCGTAAAGCGGAGATGGCAGGAAAGCATGTAGGTATAAATCCTCAAAGAAATCCCCCCGCGGGCCGAAGCCGCGCGGGGGGATTTCTTTGCGATGAAAGTGCGTGCCTTAGAGTTAGCTGGCGGCGCGGTCTTTTTTCACTTCGGCTTCTGCTTCCAGTGCCGCCATGTTGTCGTTTTCCAGCGGCATGGAGGCGGCATGCGCCGCCAGTGCTGCGGAATCGCGCTCGGTGGCGATACGCTTCAGCTTGTGCACGAAGGCACCCGTCCCTGCCGGGATCAGACGGCCCACGATCACGTTTTCCTTCAGGCCGATCAGCTTGTCTACCTTGCCGTTGATCGCGGCTTCGGTCAGGACACGCGTCGTTTCCTGGAAGGACGCGGCGGAGATGAAGGAACGCGTTTGCAGAGAGGCTTTGGTAATCCCCTGCAGAACCGGCGCGCCCTTGGCGACGCGCTTGTCGCTGTCAACGCGTGCGTTGATTTCATCCATTTCCTCGCGGTCGACCAGTTCGCCCGTCAGCAAGGTCGTGTCGCCGGCATCGGTGATCTCAACTTTTTGCAGCATCTGGCGGATAATCACCTCGATGTGCTTGTCGTTGATCTTCACGCCCTGCAGGCGGTAAACGTCCTGCACCTCGTTGATGAGGTAATCGGCCAGCGCCTCGACGCCCATCACGGACAGGATGTCGTGCGGCACCATGGCACCGTCCAGCAGCGCGTCACCCTTGCGCACGTAGTCGCCTTCGTTGACGGCAACGTGCTTGCCTTTCGGGATCAGGTACTCTCTCGGCTCGCCTTTGCCGTCCGTCGGGTTGACGATGATGCGGCGCTTGGACTTGTAGTCCTTGCCGAATTCGACCTGGCCGTCGATTTCCGAGATAATCGCAAAGTCTTTCGGACGGCGCGCCTCGAAAAGTTCCGCCACGCGGGGCAAACCACCCGTAATATCGCGGGTTTTCGACGTTTCACGCGGAATGCGGGCCACGATATCGCCGGCCTTCACCTGCGCGCCGTTTTCGATGTTCAGAACCGCGCCCACAGGCATGTAGTAGTTCGCCTCCAGCCCGTTCGGCAGCTTGATGACCTTGTTGTTGTCATCGGTCAGCGTGATGCGCGGCTTCAGGGAGGAACCACGCGGCTGCTGACGCCAATCCGTCACCACCTTGGAGGAAATACCCGTTGCATCGTCCACTTCGTCGCGGATGGACATCCCTTCGACCAGATCGCCGTAAACGGCGATACCGTCTTTTTCCGTGATAATCGGCACGGTATAGGGATCCCACTCGGCCAGTTTGGCGCCCTTCTTGACCTTGTTGCCGTCGGCGACAAGCAGCTTGGCGCCGTAAGGCAGGCGGTGGTTGGCGCGCTCGCGGCCTTTACCGTCCAGCAGGACGACTTCAGTGTTGCGGCCCATCACGATCTGAACGCCTTCGGAGTTCGTCACCACGTTTTTCTGGCGAATCTCGACCGTCGCTTCGAAGGAAGCCTCGGCGGAGGTCTGCGCCGCGCCGCGCTGCGCCGCGCCGCCGATGTGGAACGTACGCATGGTCAGCTGGGTGCCGGGCTCGCCGATGGACTGCGCCGCCATGACGCCGATCGCCTCGCCGATATTCACCGAGGTACCGCGGGCCAGATCACGGCCGTAGCATTTCGCGCAGATGCCGTTGTCCTTGCTTTCGCACGTCAGGACGGAGCGGACGAGAACGGAGTCGATACCGGCGGTTTCGATCTGCTCGGACGTCACTTCGTCGATGATCTCGCCGGCCGGCACGATAACCGCATCCGTCAGCGGATCCAGCACGTCCTTGGCCGCCGTACGGCCGAGAATGCGCTCGGACAAGGGCACGATCACATCGCCGCCCTCGATCACGGGGGTGACGGTGAAACCGTTTTCCGTGCCGCAATCGACTTCGGTGATGATCGCATCCTGCGCGACGTCCACAAGGCGGCGGGTCAGGTAGCCCGAGTTCGCCGTCTTGAGCGCCGTATCCGCCAGGCCCTTGCGGGCGCCGTGGGTGGAGTTGAAGTATTCCAAAACCGTCAGGCCTTCCTTGAAGTTCGAGATAATCGGCGTTTCGATGATCTCGCCCGAGGGCTTGGCCATCAGGCCGCGCATGCCCGCCAGCTGGCGGATCTGCTGGGTCGAACCGCGGGCGCCGGAATGCGCCATCATGTAGACGGCGTTCATGTAGCCCTTCTCGCCCGGCCTGGAGATCACTTCCATCATTTCCTTCGTCACGTCATCCGTGCAGGAAGACCAGATATCGACGACCTTGTTGTACTTCTCACCCTTGGTGATCAGGCCGTCCTGGTACTGCTGCTCGAACTCCTTGACGCGTTCCTTGGCTTCGTTGACCAGCGCTTCCTTGGCATCGGGGATGATCAGATCCGCCTTGCCGAAGGAAATGCCCGCCTTGCACGCGTGCTGGAAGCCCAGCGCCATCATGCGGTCGCAGAAAATGACCGTTTCCTTCTGGCCGCAGTGGCGATAGACCACGTCGATCAGGTTGGAAACGTCTTTTTTGGTCAGGATGCGGTTGATGACCTCAAACGGCACGTTCGGGTGCTTGGGCAGCACCTGCGCCATGATCATGCGGCCCGGCGTCGTATCCACGATGCGGGTCACGTCGTTGCCGTCGGGATCCACCGTGTCGAAGCGCGCCTTGATGCGGGTGTGCAGCGTCACGGCCTTGCTGAACAGGGCCATTTCGATTTCGCCGATGTCCTTGAAGACCATGCCCTCGCCTTCCAGGCCGTCCACGGCGATGGACAGATAGTAAAGGCCGAGAACGATATCCTGCGACGGCACGATAACGGGCTTGCCGTCCGCGGGGCGCAGGATGTTGTTGGTGGACATCATCAGCACACGCGCTTCCAGCTGGGATTCAATGGACAGCGGTACGTGCACGGCCATCTGGTCGCCGTCGAAGTCGGCGTTGAACGCGGTACAAACCAGCGGGTGCAGCTGGATAGCCTTCCCTTCGATCAGCACGGGCTCGAAAGCCTGGATGCCGAGGCGGTGCAGCGTCGGCGCGCGGTTCAGCAGCACGGGGTGCTCGCGGATGACCTCTTCGAGGATATCCCAGACTTCCGGACGTTCTTTCTCCACCATGCGTTTTGCGGCTTTGACCGTGGAGGCCAGGCCGTAAAGCGACAGGCGGTTATAGATAAAGGGCTTGAACAGCTCCAGCGCCATTTTCTTGGGCAGGCCGCACTGGTGCAGTTTCAGCTCGGGGCCGACCACGATCACGGAACGGCCGGAGTAATCCACGCGCTTGCCGAGCAGGTTCTGGCGGAAGCGACCCTGCTTGCCTTTCAGCATGTCGGCGAGCGATTTCAGCGGACGCTTGTTCGCGCCGGTGATGACGCGGCCGCGGCGGCCGTTGTCGAACAGCGCGTCGACGGCTTCCTGCAGCATGCGTTTTTCGTTACGCACGATGATGTCGGGCGCGCGCAGCTCGATCAGGCGGCGCAGACGGTTATTACGGTTGATCACGCGGCGATACAGGTCGTTCAGATCCGACGTCGCGAAACGGCCGCCGTCCAGCGGGACGAGCGGGCGCAGCTCCGGCGGAATGACCGGCACGGTGTCGAGGATCATCCACTCCGGACGCGTGCCGGACACGAGGAAGGCGTCGATCAGCTTCAGGCGCTTCACGATTTTCTTCTTCTTGGCATCGGAACCGCCGGCGGCCAGCAGCTCTTCTTCCAGTTTCGCTTTTTCCGCCTCGAGGTTCAGCTCGGACAGCAGGATTTTCAGCGCTTCCGCGCCGATGCCGGCCTTGAAGCTGTCTTCGCCGAACTTGTCCTGCGCATCCGCGTATTCCTCTTCGGTCAGCAGTTGCAGCGGCTTCAGGGTGGTCATGCCCGCGTCGATCACGATGAAGCTCTCGAAGTAGAGGACTTTTTCAAGATCCTTCAGCGTCATGTCCATCATCAGGCCGATACGGCACGGCAGGGATTTCAGGAACCAGATGTGCGCGACGGGCGCAGCCAGCTGGATATGGCCCATGCGGTCGCGGCGCACCTTGGACAGAGTGACTTCGACGCCGCACTTCTCGCAGATGATGCCCTTGTACTTCATGCGCTTGTACTTGCCGCAAAGGCATTCGTAATCCTTCACGGGGCCGAAGATGCGCGCGCAGAACAGGCCGTCTTTTTCCGGCTTGAAGGTGCGGTAGTTGATGGTTTCCGGCTTTTTGATCTCGCCGTAGGACCAGGACAGGATCTGTTCCGGGCTCGCGATGGAAATGCGGATCTGGTCAAAGCTTTGCGTGCCGCTCACCTGACCGAAAAGATTCATGACTTCATTCATGGTTGTTCTCCAATTCTCTATTCAATCAGTTGTTGCCGGCGCTTTGCTTCAGATCCACGTTCAGACCGAGGGAGCGGAGTTCCTTCACCAGTACGTTGAAGGATTCCGGGATACCGATCTCGAACGTATCGTCGCCGCGAACGATGGATTCATAGGCCTTGGTACGGCCCGCGACGTCGTCAGACTTCACAGTCAGCATTTCCTGCAGCGTATAAGCCGCACCGTATGCCTGCAATGCCCAGACCTCCATCTCGCCGAAACGCTGGCCGCCGAACTGCGCCTTGCCACCCAGCGGCTGCTGCGTGACGAGGGAGTACGGGCCGATCGAGCGCGCGTGGATCTTGTCGTCGACCAGGTGGTGCAGTTTCAGGATGTATTTGTAGCCTACGGTAACCTGACGCTCGAAATAATCGCCCGTGCGGCCATCGATAAGGCGTACCTGCCCTGTGTGGGACAGGCCCGCCGCGCTGAGCAGCACGTCGATGTCGGCCTCGACCGCACCGTCGAATACCGGCGTCGCCATCGGCACGCCGCCGCGGATGTTTTCGCACATTTCGATCAGCTCGTCCGTTTTCAGCGTCACGACGTCTTCTTTATACGCCTTGTCGCCGTAAACGGTTTTCAGCTTCACATGCAGGTCTTTTTCAACGGCATCCTTCTCGGAACCGGTCAGGTGGTGCCACTGGTCGACCAGCTCGCCGATCTGCTTGCCCAGGCGGGACGATGCCCAGCCAAGGTGCGTTTCGAGAATCTGGCCCACGTTCATGCGCGACGGCACGCCCAGCGGGTTCAGCACGATATCGACCGTGGTGCCGTCTTCGAGGAAAGGCATGTTCTCGATCGGCATGATCTTGGATACGACGCCCTTGTTGCCGTGGCGGCCGGCCATTTTGTCGCCGGGCTGCAACTTGCGCTTGACCGCGATGAATACTTTCACCGTTTTCATCACGCCGGGCAGCAACTCGTCACCGCGTTGCAGTTTTTCGACCTTGTTTTCGAAACGCTGCGTCAGATCCTCGATCGCCTGATCGAAGGTCTGGCCCATGCTCTCGATATCGCCCATCGTCTTGTCGTTGTCGACAACGATGTCGCGCCATTCGGACTTGCGGGTCGCATCCAGCAGTTCTGCCGTGATCTTGTCGCCTTTTTTCAGGCCCTCGATCGGCTTCACGACCGTTTTGCCGACCAGCACTTCCTTCAGGCGGTTGTAGAAACCACGCTCGTAGATGCGGCGCTCGTCGTCACGGTCTTTCGCCAGACGCTCGATTTCCGCGCGTTCGATGGAAAGCGCGCGCTGATCCTTGTCCACGCCGCGGCGGGAGAAGACGCGCACGTCGACGATCGTGCCGGTGATGCCCGGCGGGACACGCAGGGACGTATCCTTCACGTCGGAGGCTTTTTCGCCGAAGATGGCGCGCAGGAGCTTCTCTTCCGGCGTCATCGGGCTTTCGCCTTTCGGGGTGACTTTACCGACCAGAATGTCGCCGGCCTTCACTTCCGCGCCGATGTAGACGATACCGGCTTCATCGAGATGCTTCAGGCCTTCCTCGCCGACGTTCGGGATGTCGCGGGTGATGTCTTCCTGACCCAGTTTCGTGTCGCGGGCCATGACTTCGAATTCCTCGATGTGGATCGAGGTGAAGACGTCATCGCGCGCGATGCGCTCGGAGATCAGGATGGAATCCTCGAAGTTGTAGCCGTTCCAGGGCATGAAGGCCACGAGCACGTTGCGGCCCAGTGCCAGTTCGCCCAGATCCGTGGACGGGCCGTCGCCGATGATGTCGCCGGCTTCGATGCGGTCGCCGACTTTCACCAGCGGGCGCTGCGTGATGCAGGTGGACTGGTTGGAACGCTGGAACTTCTTCAGCTTGTAAATGTCGACCGTGGACTTGGTGCTGTCCTTTTCTTCCGTCGCGTGGATGACGACGCGGTCGGCGTCCACCTGGTTCACGATGCCGGAACGCACGGCGGTGATCGCCGCGCCGGAATCGCGCGCCACGGCGCTTTCCATCCCCGTCCCCACCAGCGGCGCGTCGGAGCGCAGCAGCGGCACGGCCTGGCGTTGCATGTTGGAGCCCATCAGCGCGCGGTTCGCGTCGTCGTTTTCCAGGAACGGAATCAGCGCCGCCGCGACCGAAACGATCTGTTTCGGGGATACGTCGATGAGGTCGATCTGCTCGCGCGGGCTGAGAATGTAGTCGCCCCCCTTGCGGCAGGAAACGAGGTCATTCATGAACTGGCCTTTTTCGTCCAGCTCGGCGTTCGCCTGCGCGATGGTGTATTTGCCTTCTTCCATCGCGGACATATAAACGACTTCATCGGTGACTTTGCCGTTCACGATCTTGCGGTACGGGCTTTCGATGAAGCCGTACTGGTTGATGCGCGCATAGGTGGAGAGCGAGTTGATCAGGCCGATGTTCGGACCTTCCGGCGTTTCAATCGGGCAGATGCGGCCGTAGTGCGTCGGGTGAACGTCGCGGACTTCAAAGCCCGCGCGCTCGCGCGTCAGGCCGCCGGGGCCCAGCGCCGACATGCGGCGCTTGTGCGTGATCTCGGACAGCGGGTTCGTCTGGTCCATGAACTGCGACAGCTGGGAAGAGCCGAAGAATTCACGGACGGCCGCCGCCGCCGGCTTCGCGTTGATAAGGTCGTGCGGCATGGCCGTGTCGATGTCGACGGAAGACATGCGCTCGCGGATCGCGCGTTCCATACGCATCAGGCCGACGCGGCACTGGTTTTCCATCAACTCGCCCACGGAACGGACTCGGCGGTTGCCGAGGTGGTCGATATCGTCCACTTCGCCGCGGCCGTCTTTCAGGTCGACGAGGATTTTCAGGATCGCGAAGACGTCTTCGTTGCGCAGCACGCGCACCTGATCGTCCGTCGTGAATTCAAGGCGCGCGTTCATTTTTACGCGGCCGACGGGCGACAGGTCGTAACGCTCCGAATCAAAGAACAGGCCGCGGAACAGCGCATCGGCCGATTCCAGCGTCGGCGGCTCGCCCGGACGCATGACACGGTAGATGTCCACCAGCGCGTCTTCGCGGTTGCGGCACTTGTCCGCCGCCAGCGTGTTGCGGATGTAGGGGCCGACGTTGATGTGGTCGATCGCCAGCACCTCGAGGGACTTGAGGCCCATTTTCTCGATTTTATCGAGGCTCTTGTTGTCGATCTCGTCGCCGGCTTCAAAGGCGACTTCGCCCGTGCTCCCGTCCGTGATGTTGCCCGCGATATAGGCGCCCACCAGTTCCTCCGGCTGGGCGAGGATATCCTTCAGGCCGTCCTCTTCCAGTTTGCGGGCCTGGCGCGCGGTCACTTTCGTGCCGGCGGGCACTTTCACCTTGCCGCCCTTGGCGTCGACAAGGTCGTAGCGCAGCTTCACGCCGCGGAAACGCTCGGCCACGAAAGGCGTTTTCCAGCCGTCCTTGGTCTTTTCGTAGGAAACGATGTCATAGAACCTGTGCAGGATTTCTTCCTTGGACACGCCCTGGATCTTGGTCGGATCCACCGGCTTGCCGGCTTTTTGCTGGCGCTCGCGGTATTTCGCGGATTCGTCGCTGTCCAGCGCCAGAAGGAAGGTCGTCACCGGCAGCTTGCGGCGGCGGTCGATGCGGACATAGAGGATGTCTTTCGCGTCGAATTCGAAATCCAGCCAGGAACCGCGGTAAGGAATGACGCGCGCGGCAAAGAGATATTTGCCCGAAGAGTGCGTCTTGCCGCCGTCATGGTCGAAAAACACGCCGGGGGAACGGTGCATCTGCGATACGATCACGCGCTCGGTGCCGTTCACGACGAAGGTACCGTTGTCGGTCATGAGCGGCATGTCGACCATGTACACATCCTGCTCTTTGATGTCGCGGATGGTGCGCAGGCCGGAATCCTCGTCGATGTCGAAGGTGGACAGGCGCAAGGTGACGCGCAGCGGCGCGGCATAGGTCATGGAACGTTGCTGGCATTCCTCGACGTCATATTTCGGCTCTTCCAGCTCATAGCGCACGAAGTCGATTTCGGCGCGGCCGGAGAAATCCTTGATCGGGAAAACGGAGGAGAAGACCTCCTGCAGGCCTTCCATCGCACGATCCTGCGGCTTGACTTCGCGTTGCAGGAATTTTTCGTAGGAATTGCGTTGAACCTCGATCAGGTTCGGCATTTCGCAGACTTCGGGAATCTTGCCGAAGCTGCGGCGGATGCGTTTTCTGCCGGTGAAGCTTTTGCTGTCGGTCAGGGATCGGATGGATTTCTTTGCGCTCATGTTATTTTGTGCCCGTATGTGTTTACGTTGCGACATAAACCGGGGGAGACCCCGATGCTCAAGACCGGATACCAATTCAACCGAATAACCGATCTTTTAAATTTGATTAGTGCCGATGCAGGTATTTTCAGTGCGGGTATTTTTTCCTCTGATACCTTCAGCCAAACGAAAGTCGCGCGGGAGCGGTGTTTCACTTGGCTCAAGATAGCAGAAGGGGCGGCAGGAAATTTTCCCTGCCGCCGCGCTTCATGCAGCTTGTTTTGCCAAAGCAATCACGATCAATGATTACTTCAACTCGACTTTCGCGCCTGCGTCCTCGAGCTTTTTCTTCAGCTCTTCGGCTTCCGCTTTCGCAACGCCTTCCTTGATCGGTTTCGGCGCAGCTTCAACGAGGTCTTTCGCTTCTTTCAGGCCGAGACCCGTTACTTCGCGAACGACTTTGATCACTTCGATTTTCTTGTCGCCGGCAGCAGCCAGAACAACATCGAACTCGTCTTTAGCGGCAGCAGCTTCGCCACCGGCAGCAGCGCCACCAACAGCGGCAACAGCAACCGGCGCAGCGGCGGAAACGCCCCACTTCTCTTCGAGCAGTTTGGACAGTTCAGCGGCTTCCAGTACGGAAAGCGCGGACAGATCTTCTACAAGTTTAGCCAAATCAGCCATTTTAGTTCTCCTTAAAGGTGTTTTGTATCAAGTACCGTTTTGTGTTTGAGTGCATCCAACCGACTGTGTAATCAGCCTTTGTCGGCATACGCTTTGGTGACACGGGCCAACTGCGAAGCAGGCGCCTGGGCAAGGACGGCCAAGCGGGTCGCGGGCGTTTGAATCATCGCCAGCAAGCTTGCGCGCATCTCGTCCAGAGACGGCAGTTTCGACAGCGCATCCACGCCCGCGAAATCAAGGATTTTGTCGCCCAGCGCACCGCCGACGATAATGAGCTTATCGTTGGTTTTGGCGAAGGTGGCGGCAACCTTGGCAGCGGCAACGGGATCGTTCGATGTTGCCAGTGCGACGGGGCCTTTCAGCATGGAGCCAATGCCTTCAAAGCGGGAGCCTTCCAAAGCGCGCAGAACGAGGCGGTTTTTGGACACTTTGTAGCTGACGCCTGCGTTGCGCATTTGAACACGCAGCTCGGTCGCTTGCGCCGCCGTCAGACCCGCGTTCTGGGTCACGACAACCGCTTCGACTTCACCGAATGTTTTTTGCAACTCAGCAACAGCTTCTGCTTTTTGTGCACGATTCACGGATATCTCCGTTTCTTCCAGTTATGGCGAGCAAGTTTCGATCGGAAACCAAACTCATCCGGGTTGCGCGAAGGATGCATATAACCGCCTTGCGGCAATCTTTCGCATCCCACTCGTATCCGTCCCGAAGCTCAGAGCCATAACAACAGTACTTGCCATTAAAAACTCGCGTTCTTCGTCTATACCGGCTGTTGATCCGTTCAACATTTAAACGCTTCATCGCGCACCTGTAGTCTCGGACGGGTAGTTCACCGCCCCGCACCGCCCGAAAGCGGATACGGGGAGGAATTCTTCAGTCTCAGGCCGCTTTCGCCACCAGCGTCGAAATATCCAGGCGCAGGCCCGGGCCCATCGTAGAGGAGAGCGCGGCTTTCTTCAGGTAGGTACCCTTGGAGGTCGCCGGCTTCGCCTTCACAACAGCATCCATCAGGGCGCGGATGTTCTCGACGATTTTCGTGTCGTCAAAGCTGGCCTTGCCCACACCAACGTGAACGATGCCCTCTTTTTGCGCACGGTATTCAACGGCACCGCCCTTGGCCGCTTTCACGGCGGCAGTGACGTCCATCGTCACAGTGCCCAGTTTCGGGTTCGGCATCAGGCCTTTCGGGCCCAGCACCTGGCCCAGACGACCCACAACGCCCATCATGTCGGGGGTTGCGATGCAGCGTTCGAAGTCCAGTTCGCCTTTCTGGATTTTTTCGGCCAGATCGTCGTCACCAACGATGTCCGCACCGGCTGCTTTCGCTTCATCAGCCTTGGGGCCTTTTGCGAAAACGGCAACGCGGATGCTCTTGCCCGTACCATGCGGCAACACAACCATCCCGCGGACGTTCTGGTCGGATTGCTTGGTGTCGATGCCGAGGTTCACGGCCAGCTCGATGGTTTCATCGAATTTGGCGGTGGCGTTTTTCTTCAGGAAAGTAACGGCTTCCTCAACGCTCCAGACCTTGCTTGCGTCAAGGTTCTCGCGCAGGTCGCGCAGGCGCTTGGGGAAGTGTTTTTTTGCTTTTTCAACTTTAGCCATGTGATTAGCCCTCCACTTCGATGCCCATGGAACGTGCGGTACCGGCAATGGTTTTCATTGCGGCTTCGACGTTCGCGGCGTTCATGTCCTGCATTTTCGCTTCCGCGATCTCGCGCAGCTGCTTGGCGGTCACCTTGCCTACAGCCGCGTCCTTGCCGGTCGCGCCGGAGCCTTTTTGCAGCTTGGCCGCTTTGACCAGATAATAGCTGGCCGGCGGGGTTTTCATGACGAAGGTGAAGGAACGGTCTGCATAAACCGTAATCACGCAGGGAATCGGCATGCCGGGTTCCATGCCCTGCGTCTGGGCGTTGAAACCTTTGCAGAATTCCATGATATTGACGCCGGCCTGGCCCAGCGCGGGGCCGATCGGCGGAGAGGGGTTGGCTTTACCAGCCGGCACGACCAGCTTGATATAGCTCGAGATCTTTTTTGCCATTATATATATCCTTATTATTCAAAGGGTTGTGGTACGGTTGCCTATGGACTTTACAGGCGCGGCCTCCCACAGATTCCGACGACGAAAACCGCTATGGGCATTCATCGGCGCGCCACTATACCGCCCAATCTCTGAAATGCAAGGGAAAAATACATTTTTTATCGAAAAAACCTGCCGAGCCGCCGCGCGGCGGCACGACGGGGGTTATGCCACCCGGCGTCAATCCGTATCCTCGTCGGCGTCGTGCTCGATTTTGGCCAAGCGGATTTCGTCGATGCGGCGGCCATCCATGCGCTCCACATGCACGATCCAGCCGCACCATTCCATGCTGTCGCCCTGTTGCGGGAAGCGGCCGAGTTCGTGCAGCACCAGCCCCGCGATGGTCGCAAAGCGACCGTCGGGTTCGTAATCGATATGCAATTCGCTGCGCACGTCGTAGATGGAGGCCATGCCGTCCACCAGATAGCTGCCGTCCTCCTGGCGGTTGATCAGCACCTCGCCGGAATCCTCGATATCGGGGAATTCACCCGTAATGGCCTCCAACACGTCCAGATGCGTGACCACGCCTTCCACGCCGCCGAATTCGTCGATGACGACGGCGATCTTGATCGGCTGCTTTTTAAAAATTTCCAAAAGTGTCAGCACGGAGGTGCGTTTTTGCACCAGCAGCGGCTCGTGCAGCCGTTTGGGCGTCAGGCGGATGTTTTCGTCCTGCAGATAATCGATGATGAAGTCGTCCTTATGCAGGATGCCGAGCACGTTGTCGAGCTCCCCGTCCACGACGAGGATATGGGAGCGGTGCATCGCCGCGACATCGGCGGAGAGTTCCTCATGCGGCTTGCGGATGTTCACGTATTCGACTTCGATGCGCGGCGTCATGATCGTATGCACGGGGCGCGCGGAAAGGTTCAGCACGCCTTGCAACAACTGCATTTCCGATGCGGTCAATACCTTGGACCGGCCCGCTTCCTGCAACAGCGCATTGGCTTCGCGCGCTTCGGAAATATCCTCCACCGGCTTTGCGCCCAGAATTTTGAGCAAGGCGTCGGAGGTGCGCAGGCGCAGGTTCTTGCTCGACAGCACGCGGCGGTTCATCTTGACGCGGGCGAACTGGTTGATCGCTTCCACCATGATGGAAAAACCGATGGCGGCATAAAGGTATCCCTTCGGGATGGCCACGCCGAAGCCTTCGGCCACCAGCGCGAAACCGACCATAAGCAGGAAGCCGAGGCAGAGCATGACCACCGTCTGGTGGCGGTTGACGAAAAGCGTCAGCGGGCGGCTGGTCAGGATCATGATGAAAATCGCCACCGTCACCGCCGCCACCATCATGGACAGGTGTTCCGTCATCCCCACAGCCGTGATCACGGCATCGAGAGAGAAGACGGCATCCAGCACGACGATCTGCGCGACCACCATCCAGAAACGCGGCTTGTATTTGGGATTGTCGGCGTGGTGCCCCGCGCCTTCCAGGCGGCTGTGGATTTCCATCGTCGCCTTGAACAAAAGAAAGACGCCCCCGCCCAGCAAAATCA
>Ga0206101_1000050_pt1 | contig 47084 bp, 65 predicted proteins | sample 1B0metagenome_FD_148613 | JGI IMG/M metagenome (GOLD analysis project Ga0206101, IMG submission 148613) | Enriched microbial communities from leaf-cutter ant dump, University of Wisconsin, Madison, United States - 1B0 | ecosystem: Environmental > Terrestrial > Nest > Insects nest > Nest dump... | reverse complement strand
ACCCCGAATTTCGTATAGTCAATCTCGTTGTTCATAGGCCTATTCCTCATAGATTTCATAGATCATCGGGATTGATCCGTACATCAAAACGCCGACCTCAATCCGGTCAACCCCGCCATTAATCGTATCAAGCACGTTTACCATACCCACCGTCGCATGGGCCGGGATAAACACTTCCCTCCTTCCCTCCTCTTGCGCACACTCCCCATTAATGAACCCCCAACGTATCGAAGGCGTCAGCAACGCAATAACAACATATTCGAGGCCCCCATCCTCCCGAACATGCCGAACCAAATCCGCCTTCGCAAACCGTATCCTGTGTCCCATTTCAATCCTCATAAATGCTGAAAACCAGCGGAATGTTCGTCAAGCATATCACTTGAAGCACCACTTCCGCATTTTTCTTGGGCTTACAGGAAAGAGTAGACATGCTGGAAATGACCAACGCCATATCCGGGATAAACACTCTCTGCACCCCATGCCCGCCGCTCCCCACCGCATACCCCTCGACTACCCTATGTTTTTCCCATCGGTCATAGTCAATGCCGGAAACCGTGATTTCACAGTAATCGAACTCGATCTCGTTATCATGGTACGTCCCAAGTGGCCCACACTCGATTTCCGCATAGCCGATACGTGGCTTGCGCACAGATTTAACCGGGGCCACTTCGACCGTCTCATTGCTGATAGCCTTGTGGCTCCGTTCCTCGTAAACCACTGGCACCCCGCGCCATTCCGTAGTCCCCGAAGTCCTGTGCGTCCACATCTGTTGAAATTCCCGATCCCCATTCAGGCGCACATATTCCCTGAATTTCGATACCGGCAGCCATTCCCATTCACTCATTTGACGGTTTCTCCCCAGTTTCCTTTTTATAGAACGGGCCAAGCGCCGGACGTGCGCCCGTCACCGCATTGACGATGGAATGTGTCATCGCATCCTCGATTTCTTCCGCAACGTCTTTGATCTTTTTCGACGCTCTATCGTATCCGAGCAATTCCAGCACCTTGCCGATCCGTTCGATTTCGGTCTTCCACGACAAAGCCTCGTCCCGAACGAACTGAACATACGACAGAGAAGCGCCAACCCCTATCGGCGTCTCCGCTATGAACGTCTCACCGAGAAACGTCACAGACCGGCCCGCATCGCGCATATACATCATCTGGCCGAAAGTCAGTTCATTCCATTCCTGCATCGTGTAGAGAAATTCAGCAGGCATGTCGGTAGGCGAAGCCCCATTCATAAGACGCAACGCCTCGATAGCCCCGAATAAGCGGTTCACCTGCGCTTCTTCCGCTGGACGCAGAGTCGTAGGCCCGTTCGGGAAATCCTTGCCGCGATGGATGATCGTCGCCATGCGCGAAATCAGAAATTCGATGGTTTTCAGCAAATCAGGTTCGCCGTTCGCGCGACGAGCAATGCTGTCGATGGAGAACGCCTTGAGTAAGGTAGGCATGTTAGCTCCTATAAGTGGAGAAGGTTACGAAAAAAGTGCAATGAATATAGCAGGGGGGACAGGGTATGGCAAGGTAAGGTAAATCCCCGGTTTACGGACTATGAGAGAGTGATTAGCAAACGTTTGCTAGTTACATATCGGTAGTACCGATGCCATGCAGGGTAAAAAGCACCAGCCTAAGTGAATGAAAATGGTAGATAATCTGCCAAATACCCTGTTTTCAGCACCGGCCTAGATTACCTGTGAAACTATGTAGAGGTATGCGTGAGAGTGTGTACGAGATATGTGCGGGATTGCTTGAATTAGATATTTAACCGGCACCCCCCAAACGTCAATGAAACCAACAACATAATACCTGAAACGAGGGTTTGACCGGCACCTCATTACTTACTAGCCATGGTTTGATGCCGGAAGGCCCCGATCACCGCCTTCTATGTCTTTTCCTATGTCTTTTCCTCCTTTTTCGTGAATTTTTCCCGAATTTTTCCTTTCCCAACTACTTCCCGTGGATTTTCATGGATTTTTGCCTTCAACTATTTTTCCAACACGTTTTTCATCATCTTTTCCCGGTTTTTCATGGATTTTCACCATTCCCCCGAAATTTTCGACTTTTTCCTTCTTCCCCATCATCTTCCCCGCCCGAAACCCACCTTTTTTCCTGAAATTTCCGACTTTTGGGTCTTTTTTTTGAAAATTTCCCTGAAATTTCCGACGACATACAGAGATAGGGGGGTCGAAAATGGGGTCGTCGGTTTTTTGAGAATGGGTGCAAAAATGCAACGTACCCCGTTAATGGCGAGGTACGTTGTAATTATGTTACGCCCCCGAATTTAATTCGTGAGGATTATGACGCTGGAAGGTTGTGCAATAAGGCACGTATCGCTTTCGGCTGTTGTGTTGCCCGCAACGGCGTCGATGAAAGCGCGTGTTAGGTGTTCGCCCGCTGCAAAACGATCGATGATATGAGCGTGCCCGCTGCGCACGATTGACGCTGTAGCTAGGGCGTATAGTAATTCGTACGTATAGTTTTCGCCGCTAATCGCGCTGGTTAGGTTGATAGGTATGTTGTTTCCCGCAATGAAATTTTCGAGGGCGCAAGCCGCATCGGAAATATTGATGCCCGTGATTTTGTATGTGTAAACGCGCATAGTGAACCCCCCGATTAGCGAATTGATGTTATGGTTATGTCGCGCAAGCGGGAGCGAGGCGCGTGGCGCATATAGTCGCGCGTGGCGCATACGCTGGCTGTAGCAAGGGCGAGGCATAAAGCTGTAGGAAGGCCCCCGAACGCAATGAGGAAGGTTGTGGAGGCGTGAGGTAACGCCGCATAGGTGCAATAGGCAAGGCCCGCCGCTGTAATGAGATAGGCCGCCGTGACGGCAACGTGAGCGGCAAAGCCGATATGATAGCGCATGAGATAACCCCGAATTGAATTGAATTGAATTGAGGGAAAGGGGAAGCCCGAAGGCTTCCCCCCCGAAAGCCGTTAAGCGGCTTTGTTGTGGGCCGCGATAGCGGCGGCAACGGTCGCTCCGGGCATTTTGAGGCCCGCCGCGAGGGGCTTGTTAGCGGCGAGATAGGTTGATGCCGCAGCGGTAAAAGCAATCGTTTGGGCCGCTGCGTCGGCGCGGAGGAACCCGAAAGCCGCGAGGCGCTTGCGAAGCCCCGCGTCGAATCCGGCAGGGGTGAAAGGCTTGTCGGCATAGCGGGCAAAAAAACGCCGCGCTTCGGAGTCGTCGCGGTGCGTGTAATAAGCGGGATGGTGTTCCGGCCCCGCGCCGATAACGTGATTTTTTGTGACGTGCTTACGCAAGCCGTTCGAGGGGCCGCTATAGGTGCTGGCCGCAAGGTTGTCGTGCAGGCTCGCGGGAGTCGGCTTAGGTGCAGGCTTGGCTTTCGCTTCGGTAACGATTTCCGATGCCGCCGCTTTGGGCGCTTCGGCAACGGGTTCCGGATTTTTCGCCGCTTTGTTGGCTTTGTTGGCTTTCGCATTGCGCATTGTAATAGCTCCGTGTTGGGGGGCGCGGAATTGCGCCCCGATGAATAAAATATAGGGCGAGACGAAAAATGTGCAATAGGCAAGGCGGAAAAAAGATGCAAAAAAGGCGAAAAAATTTAGCAGACGTTTGCTAAGGGGGCGGCACGGAAATTGCATCGCGCGTGACGCGGGCAGATAAATTTGCCGAAAGTGCATATTCGCAAAAAAACGCATTGGCATAGGCATTGCATTAGGCAAGCGCCGTGCCGTTTAGAGCTAGTCGCATTGGCATGGTATTTGCAGGCGGCGACGGGTTGGCATGGGTTTTGCAAGCGGCGCTCCTGCCTTACACGTCATGTTTCTTCTCCTACACGCATTTACAACCTACTTGAAAAACAACATCTTCTTCATCTTCTCCTCCATCAATCTTCTTCTTTCTTCATCTAACCTACTGACAACAAACAACTTTCTTCTTTCTCCTGTCTTCTCCCAACTTACTCCTGTCTCCCTTCTTACATACATCTTCGCGGTTACAACCTACAGCTATTACAACCTTCAAATAAAAACCCCGCCTAACTGAATAGACGGGGCTGTATGTACGAGAGAAGGTTTGGGGTTTCACTTAGCCTTGAACTTCAAGACAATAACAGGGCCTCCCCGCGTCCATATCATCGTTCTGGACGTGAGAGACGGTTCCGTAGCCGAGTTGAGGTAGAAATCGGTTACTCGATCAGATATTTCCTGACTGGTGAGACAGTCATCATATGAATGTGTCTCCCCGTCAATCTGCTTGCCGTTCTCATCAAATATATAGGTCTGTGCAAACTGTTCCTGCACGTCAGAGGGCAGATCAGGTGCGCCGTGGTAGAAGATCGCTTTAAGAATATCCTCCCAAGGAAACGCATCCCCTAAGACTGCTTCCGAGTAATCGTTGTAGAGATGTACTGACTGAAACTCCCACTTATTAACAAGGTTTGCCATATCCTTAGCTCCGTTTGGTTGCCCCGCAAGGGGATTGGCATAAGTGTATTGTAGTAAATCAGTCGTTTCCAGCCCCGATTAGCAAACGTTTGCAAACCACCTAACTGCTTGAAACTACTGGCCTTTTGATAAAAAGAACCCCGCTCCGGGGTACGAAGCGGGGCCAAGTTGGAGCTATCTGCTGTTAGCTGTTTTCAGGTGCGTCAGGCTTCGATTGGTTTTTATTATACGCCTCGGTGCAGTAGGTGCGGAGGAAGGCGTGGACGGGGAAACCCTGCACTCCCACAAGGCTCAATGAGAGTATTACATCCCCGATAGACACCTTCCCCTCATTGACTTCCGACACGAGAAGCCCGTGCAGAAGTTCCCACCGTTTCTCGCCCAAGTATTCCTTCATGTCAGCGATGGCCCGTTCATCCTTCTCCGCATCGGTGAGGTCGAGTTCGCTGTAGTTGATCGTATAACCCATGTTCTGCTCCTTCATTCGTAGTGTGGGCGGGTTTCGGGGAAATGCTTTGGCGCTTCATCCTTGTAAATGCGGAGGGTGTAGTTGCCGCCAGAGTAGGCCATTGACCCGATAGACCGATTGTTCCGCTGCATATACTGCATCTTCTCATTTGCCCTGAATAACAGGCGAGAGGCTTCTTCCTTGTCCCGCACCACCTTCCAGACGCGAGTGAATTGCCCGCATGTGAACCACCATCCGCCTTCCTCGGGTCCACCATACGCTCTGTCGAGTTCGTACCAAGCCAGAATATAGTATCCCGGCTGTTTGCGTGAGAGCCTGACCATGCTCTGCCCCCTCAAAAGATGTAGATGAAAGGATGGTTGCCGTCCAGCGCAACGTGCGCTAGGTCGATCAGTTCCACCAGCGCGTCCTCGAACGTGTCGTAGACGTGGTTCGGCAGTTCCTCGATGGCGTCGAGCAAAGCATCCGGGATGATCCGAACTGGCTCTGTGTCCCAAATCGTTGTGTGATAGGCCCGCTCGATGACCTCGCCCGTTTCGTTGTTCTTGAACTGGCGGGACCAGCCAAAGGCTTTGCACAACGACTCGTGGGTGTGATTGCTGATGGCCGTGAAAGCAACTTCCTCCGCATTGTGCAGGGAGGCCAGATCATCAGGTGTCCCCTTCTTGGGGATGAAGTAGGTATGCGACATCTTCTTAGCTCCGGTTAGGCCCAGAAAGGGCGTTAGACGCCGCTTAATGCGGCTTATGAGGGCATATTATATGGTAGCAAACGTTTGCTAAAGGGTGTTTTTAGGGCCTAATTCGACCGTTTTTAACCTCCTACACGCCCCTGATTGAGCCTAATTCAGCCCTAAATCGGGTCAAAAACACCTCAAAACACCCTTTTCGGACCTCCAAAATGAGGTCTACAGCCACCTAGAGCGTCCTAAATCGACCTCCTACACGGCTCTACAGGGCTTTTCAGGCCCCTTTTTCACCCATTTTGGGGTCTAAAACAGGTCAAAATCACCGTTCTCGGGGACAAAAACAGCCTAAAATCACCCTCCAAACACCTAACTATCACCTGATTTCACCCCTAAATCCCAATTACAACCTGTCTCCAAACATCTTCAACACCTCCTTTTTGGGCATTTACAACCTCCAAATGGGGTAAATCAGGGCCTAAATTTAGCAAATTTTTGCTAAACTACCTCGAAAATTTGCTCATTTCTCCGGGGGGTAAATCCCAAAACACCCCTTTTTTGGCCTATTTAGCAAAAATATGCTAATCAAAACACCCCTTTTTACCCCCTTTCAGGGGTCATTTTACCCCCTAAATTCACTTTTCGGGGGCCTACCTAAGCCTATCTACAGTGGTAATTCGGGGGAGATAGTTACAACCTATACAGGGTAAATATACCCCGATTTTACCCCCTAATTCGCTCTGGCCCCTTCTTCTTCAATGCCTTTTTCATCAATGATTTCAACTACTTAGTCTACTTTTACTTTTCCATTTTCAATTTTTTGGTCCCATCATTTACAACATACAAATTCGACTGCAATAGAGGGAGAAGGAGAGAGAAAGAGAGAGAGATAAACAGGGCGATGGGTAGTTGGGGTATAGGCAGGGGTAGGTACAGGGTATATAGAGCCTACTCCCTTGTTAGAAGTATTGAGTTTTTTGTCTCTTTTTTAGGCCCCCGCGAAGTTAATTCAATAGACAGTTGCAAACGTTTGCTAAACCCCCGGATGTGGGTGGCTTCTAGGTGTTTAAGTAGGTGTTATATAGGCTGGGGAATGTAATGAAATTCTGGCTTTGGCCCCCGAATTGAATGGGTCAGGGACTATGAAAATGGGTACGGAAAGAGGGGTATGCCTATTCAGGTGTACCCCTCTTGTTTCTCTCTCTGTCTTATTAGTTGTTGTCTGTTGGTTTGCCCCGCGAAGTGAATTGCACTCTCCCGCGCTGGCATGGGATGGAGCGGTTCTTAACAGGGTTCCATAGGTTCAAAGGAACGGATGGCGCATATCCCCGCAAGGAGCCTGTAGGGGTATTTCCCGCCATTGATGATCGTTCTGTCGAACAGATCGGATTGCCGGTTCTTGATCCCCCAAATGCTTTGGTTGATAAGCCCGCAATTCATCTTGCGGCTTCTTTCAGTGAATTTGCTGGATGACCAGTGATCGCTGATCCTGACGATGGAATGGCCCCGCTCATAATAGATGGAGATACTGCTCTTGTAATACCTCTGTGTGTACCGGGATATGCGTATCAGGCGGTAGGTGTGCCCCGCCAGTTCAATTTCCTTCCCGATATTGCGCTGATAGGCGAAATCGACAAGACTTTGTGCAATCGACTTGTCTATGGGCCTGAATGTGGCCTTTGTTGCTTGATGCCAAGGCATGATCGTCCATTTTGCTCCTTTGCTTGCATTATGATGCCCGAGGGCAGGCCGCGATTATCCGAAATAGGCTCTTTAGGCACAATAAGGGTGATCCAGACATGAAAAGGGGGTGAACATATGCTCACCCCCAATTCTTGTTGAATAGCAAACGTTTGCTATTAATCAGTGCCCTTTCGGGCCAGCCCCACCAGACGATTTAGCACTGTTCCTGTGAGCTTCCCTCCAATCCCGCGCTTGGCGGTCAACGGTCTTGCCATTGATCCTGTCAATGGTGCTGCCCGTGGAGTTCATCACAAAACAATGGTGCCATGCACCGGGGATGCCTTCGCCAACTTCATAATTGGTTTCAGCCCCATCGGTCCCGGTTGCACGGACAAGCGCGTGATCGCCGTTTATATACTCGACCTTGAAGCTGGCGACAGGGACCATAAAGCACACGGTCCCATCGTGGTTAGAGAACTTGAGAACGAGCATGTTCAATCATTCCTTTCGATCTATCTACCCGATCCTGTCGGGCATACGTACGTTACAACCTTCAATGACTTACCGCAAACCCGAGTGGGTCAGTAAACATCCTGCACTTCGGCTATCTCGTACCCCGCATATTCGTATAACAACCTCCATGCCCCAAAATAAGTAGTCCTCACGTCCCTTTTGTGCATGGTGAAGACGTTGCTCCTATGAAATCTGTAGGAAGCAGGAGAAAGAGCGCCATATACGAAATTCTTTTGAAGTTCAGAGCGTGGGTAGTCACCGTCAAGGTGGCGGCGAATATCACCGCCCAAGATGACGTGTCTGTGGCCTGCCAAGACGGACGCGAGGATGGGGTAAATCCCGTGCCTACAAACGAGCAACGGGTGCTTCAATGCACCGAAAACGCGGTTCACTTCCACGTATGGAACCCCCGAACCAGAAAGGTTTGAGCCGGGAGCAGAAGCCTTTACAGCCCAATCCATAGCTTCGTTGATTTCGGAGGCGTCCGGTACGCTGGTCAATAACTGCAAGGTCGTCATCTGATTTACCTACTTCGTTTCGTGTCTACCTAAATGAGAATTGATTGGACGGGACCGAAGCCCCGTCCAACTGTTCGTTACTTCTTGTTCGGTATCGTGTGGATGATGCGATCCGATGGGATTTTCCATTCGCGCTTGAGCCGGGATAGTTCGTTGGCAACGCATTGAACATTGAAGGCCGGATGCCGGGACCAGAAGTTTAGCTTTCGCTGTGCAATAGCTATTTCCTTCGTTGCTCGGTGGGCTTCCCCAAACGTACCGTTCCGCGCGATGAAATCGAGATACAGAAGGTTGGAGAAGTGCTCCACGTAATATTTGTGGGGATTGGCGTCGTTTACGTCGAACCTACCCGCATTTACCGCGCGTGGTGCCGGTTCGTCGGAATAAACAAAGTGCATGTTATTAGCTCCCGTTATTGTCGCTATATAGGCCGCTATAGGCCGTTCGATTACCGCCCGTGGGGTGGTAAGGGAAGGATAGCGCGGCGCTGTAGGGGCTGCTATGGGGTTTTAACGGACATGAAAAAGGGGACGCTAGGGCATCCCCGATTTCTGTTAGCAAACGTTTGCTGATCGCTACTTTATCCATGGTCCAGCAATAGGGTCGTACTCGTTTTCGTTGGACACATGGAAGTTGATCCACCCTACACGGGCACCGCTCCGAACCGTGAACACCGAAGTACCGTCCGAGTCTCGCACCCTGATAGTGTACACCCCGTCACTCTCGCGGTGAACCGTGAAGCTCTTTACATGGAAAGTGCGACGGTTGTTGTCTGCACTCGTTAACGTAAGACGCACCATGGTCTTCCCTCCGGTTATCCGGGCAATGATGCAGGGTCAGCAAAGACCGTCTTGCCGTCAGGCTTTTCGCAGAGGACGATGCTGACCATGTGCTGTTTGTTCTTCCTGACCTTGAAGTGCTTGATGGCAAGCTCCTTGGCTTCAAGCAGGGTGTTGGCGTGTATGTCAGTTTCCTTGCCGTCATAGAAGGCTTTGTACCCGCACTTATCTTCGTTCGGGTCGTGATCCTTCACGACGATCTTGACGGGGAACGTGGGCCAGTCCTCTTTGGCCGCGAACTTGTAGCCCCCGTTTATGTATCTGCGGGCGAAAGAGCGGTATTCTTCGGCTCGATCTGGATGCTCCGTCATTGTCATGTCCAGAAACTTGCGCCCGGTGGCGTCTTCCACGTAGCCGCGTACGAATTTTTGGGGAAGGTTTGTGTCGGCCATGTCAAGCTCCTTTGACTTTCTCGAATGAATAGGCCGGATGCAGAAGGCCGCGCACGTAGAAATCTTCTGCTATGGCGGCGCTGAATTTCGTAGCCCTGTCCGTCTTTCGCATCCAGCTACGCCCGTTCGCATGGATGGACAGATACCGCTTAGACTCCCCTTCCTTCCCATTCGTGACGTAATAGGATGGGGCGTTCTTCGGGTCGCGCTTGTGCAGGAACGCCTTGACGGCGCTTTCCGCAACTTCCCGCGCATCGTTCCACGGAAGGGTGCCGTCGATGGGGCTACATTCGTCCGAATTGACGCCAACGGCCTGCATGATGGCAAGGGCGAGGTTCTGCATGTTCAACTCCCGAACATCGGGGATGCCGGGGGTTTTCTTGTCTTGGTAAAAGAGAGCCGCAATCTCGGGATGTTTCAACCGAAACTCGTACGGTGTCATTCCGAGTATGATGTAATACCATTCCTCCGCGACCTTTCGGAAAAGCGGGATTTCTTCTTCTGCCACTAAATCCTTCAAGAACGCATCAACAGACCCCGTAATAGTCAGGGGGTAGTGATCCCGCACATGCTCGAACTCATCGGAAGTAGGAAGTATATGATATACCTCCGCTCTGGAAAAAAGCCCACACAGAAGTAAAGCCTCATTCGGTTTCATCGGTAGCTCCTTTTATAATACTGGCTTCGGTCGGAAGGTGGGGCAGGAAGGCCTTATACCGCTCCCATCTTTGTGGGAACCGGGCAATAGCCCGCTCAAGGTCTTCCCGCGTAAGCGGGTTCTCCTTGCAATTCACCATGTCGAGGAACGCTTGATCCCGTTCTGACAGCTTTTTGAGGGCTGCGTAGAGCATTTCACGCTGGCCCGCCGCAAAGAACTTGTCATTCCTCATTGCACGTTCTCCTTGATAAGTTTGGCTTCCCGCATCGCCATCGTCCATCCCAAGATAGTGTCTTGGACGGTATAGACGTTGCACTTCTCCCCGGCGATGTTCGTGAAAGCCTCGCGCCCAATCACCTTGACCGAATGGCCGTGGCAGAAAATATCAATAGGGTCGTCGAGGGTGACTATATCGCCCACTTCGTGAAGGAAATTGTCGCACATGGCATTAGCTCCGGTTTGTTAGTGGAAATATGTTACGCCCCCGGACAGGGCGTAACAATTATCGTTTTTGATACCTCCACGTTAGCAAACGTTTGCTATTCGGGGGCGTACAGCAAGCGATAGGCTTCTACCCGATTGCCTGTATTCTCGAACTTCGCTGCAAACTCGTCTCTGTCACTGGACAACCGGAACGCGACCATCACGTAACTGTGTGATGGTTTCCCAGCTACGGGCGGGAACTCGCAGTAAAATCCATTGTCATGCAGGTCAAGCAGCAACTTGGACATGACCTTCGACTTGCCGACGACGTTTTTCACGTCATACGCCTTTGGGTGCCGATCTTGAATGATCTTGTGCGCGGCTTGATCTGCAAGAATATACCCGCGCCTTGAGAACGTGGCTGTGGTCATGTTCATCGCCCCTTGAACGTGATAACCGGGGGTCTTTTCAGGAGGGAGTTTTCCACGGTGAACCCGATCCTGCCCTCGAAGAAATCATTCACGGTTTCGTCATACCCGCTGTCGGTGATCCGACGAACAAGCTGTTCGTTCATCTTTTCGTAACAAGTATCTGGTAGAAGTTGGAGATTTACTGCAACACGGTTCTTGGACGTATATATGTGCAGGATGGGAAGGGGTAGCCGGTTGTCTTCGTGATCGAAGAACACGAAATAAATCTGGAACTGTAGTTGAAGGTTAAAATACAGTTCATCTTCGCTTCCATTAAAGAGCGGATCGCTCGGGCGCAACACGTCAATCGCAAACGTATGAACGGGGATGTCCAGATACTTGAGGATCACATCCTTGTCTCTTGTATTGGATATAGCTCGGACAAAGTTGCTGTTAGGAGTACGGGAGAGTGCGATTGAGACAAAGGTATCCGAAGTTCTTAATACCTCGGACAAAGTTCTCGTTATCAGCATCCTTGCAAGGCCGTCGAACAGGGCTTTCTGTAATTCAGTGCCGTCGAACCTTGCAACAGGTGGCTGTTTGATGATCTTTTCCATGACTGCATACCTCGTAAGAATGTGTGATGGGTAGAACTATCGCATCCCGACGGCGGTGTCATATCCGACCTTCGACGCCCTAAACAGGGCTGACAGGATGGAGTTTGTGGTTCCATCCCCGGTAATGTCACGTTCATCGTACGGCATGTTCTTGTAGATGGCCTTCGCCGTATTATGGAAATGTTCGTCATTGTCCGTCTCGGGGACAACCCCGAGGTAGGAAACGCGATAGCCGCGCATCCAGCCCGCGTTGTACGCCCGGACAAGGCCCGGCGTCTTGTAGCCGCTGCGGTTGAACTCGATGCCTGTAACCACTGGATTTCTGTATGCCATGAGGTAATTCCTTCAAAAAGAGGTTAGACGGGGACTACCCGCCCCGCCGCATTGTGCTGGTCATCCGTTATTCCCAGCCGCGTATTTTTCCAACTCCGCGTTGACCTTCGGGTCCGTCCATACAAGGGGAGTGCCGGGAGCTACTTTGAACAAGTCTTCTGCGACCTCTCTCTTGATGTATGCGATAGCCCCGGTCCTGTAGACGCCGCTAGCCGAAAAATCCGTAGACTTTTCCTTGTCGATGGCGACGAGGATCACGTAACCTTCGTCGATCTTTGCCTGATCGTCGGGGCAGAAGCTAAACCCTGTAACCGTCTTATTGTCGAAGACCTGCCGAACTTTCCTGTCAAGCAGTATCGCGCCGGTATCAAACGGTTTTCCGCAAGCGGGGCAGACTTTCTGCTCCATCGTCACATGACTTTTCATTTGTAGCTCCTGTTTTGTTTGCGTTGATGTAGGCGTAACTAAATCGGGGTGCGTTGTTAGCGCACCCCGATCATGTGAAGGCCGTCACTTGTTGGCGAGGCCGTTGGCCGTGAACTTGAGCATCAGCGTCTCGTTCGTCGGATCACCGCCGACCGGCTGCAAGTGGCCCTTGCGGATCGCGTACTTGATGACGCCTGCATCAAGGTTGCCGCGTTGGAACGGCGTCGAGCCGTATTTCTTGCGGAGCGGGGAAAGGATGGCTTGCGTACGTTCGGACAGAACGTAGTCGGGCCGCGTGTTGTATTCCTCGACCGGAACCCGCGTCTTCGAGCGGCGCTCGTTAAATCCCGCAGACGGGCCAGTCCATTCGGACTTCGCGTCGTGCGTGAAGCGCGTCGGCTTCTTGTCTTCGACCGCAAACGAAATGTCCTTGGTCGCCGGATGCTGGTCTTTACCCTTCGCGGGCTTGCTCGCCTTGGGGGCGGTTTCCGACGAAGACTGCTGCTTCGTCACCTTCTTGAGAATACGTGCCATCGTTAAACCTCCGAGGTTAATGGCGGTAAATGTATCGGGGACTGTCCCCGCCGTTCGCAATGATTAGTTTAGCAGACGTTTGCTAATACGCAAGAGAAGGTTGCAGTTTTTTCGCACCTTCTTCTACGGGCATTTCGGGTCAGCCTCCGCCGTCTCGTACATTTCACCGAAAGGAAAACAGGCCAGCATCAAGTCTCCATTGTTGAGACGTATCCAGAACCAAGGACTCCTGCCATCAGGTGCGCCTACCTCGGCTTTTGCGACCGAGTGTGAAATCCTCGGGTCTGCTTCACGCATATAACCAAGGAACTGACTTTTAGTCGAAGCAACTTTGTCAGCGCCCTTGCGATCCTCGTTCGAGGGTATATAGAACACACCTTCAGGGGCGTTGTATAAACTGCGGTCATAGACTGGTTTCTTGCTCATTTCGTGTTCCTTTCTTTCGGGTCGTCCATCGACATATACATTACTAGGGCGACGACGATCAGCAGAATGTACGTTACAACCAATTCCGGTAGTGAGAGGACGCGGGACAGTACCCCCGCAATAGCGGCGCAAATGGTTGCAAGGATTGCCGCCGCGATAGCGTGGGCGTGAACGTGCGCCCCGGCCCCGTTAGGCGCTGTAGGGGCTGCTAAAACGCTATATTTGGCCCGTAAGGGGCTTGCTTGCATTAGGTCGCGCCGTTCCGCCGCTTTGACCGGCCCGAGGCGGCAACGAGGCGGGATTATTTGAACGATCTGCACGGGGGCAGGGATGCCCCCCGGTTGCATCGTGGAGACGAGAGCCGTTCCGACCGGCATCGTGCTAATGACCGCCGCCGCATTTATCTCGGGGTTAATCGGGAACGTCTCTGCCGCCGCTTTGATCGCTTTCTGGTCCCGAAGTGTTACCGCCCTCAAAGCATGTTGAACGCGGTTGCCTAGCTGCCCGAGGATTGCCGCTGGAATATCGTCAGGGACTTGGGAGCAAAAATACACTCCGACGCCCTTAGATCGGATTAGTCGAACGATCTGTTCTATCCGTTGCAAAAGGATCGACGGTATGCCGTCAAACATAAGATGCGCTTCATCGAAGAAGAACACGAACTTGGGCTTGTCCATATCCCCGATTTCGGGGAGCCGGTCGTACATATCGGTAAGCATCCATAGCAGGAACGTCGAATATAGCTGTGGCGATAGCACAAGCCGTTCCGCTGCTAGGATATTGACGATGCCCCGCCCTTCCGGCGTAACCCGCATGAAATCCATCAAATCCAGAGCCGGTATTCCGAAGAATTTGTCTCCGCCCGCATCTTTCAGCCTTAGCATGGACCGGAGGATAGCTGCGACCGAACTCTTGCTGACGAGGCCATATTTCGCGGAAACTTCCACGGCTTCGTCCGACATTCTCGAAAGCAGTCTGTGAAGGTCCGCGAGGGTATTCAATTCTACCCCTTCGTCCCCGGCATAAGCGAAAGCAACGTCCAGTATGCCGCTTTGCGCGGATGAAAGGTTGAACACGCGGGAAAGCATGACCGGACCCATGCTGTCGATAGTGGTCCTGATCTGTAGCCCGTTATCCCCGAACAAGTCCCAAAACTCTACCGGGCATCCTTCTGGGGAATGGTTTGTGACCCTTAGTTTCGATAGGGTTTTTACCATCCATTCGGGACGATCTCCCGGCATGGCAATTCCCGATATATCCCCTTTAATGTCGGCAACGAAACACGGAACTCCGATGCGAGAGAACCCCTCGATCATCGTAGTGACCGTTACCGTCTTGCCGGTGCCCGTAGCCCCGGCAATTAGCCCGTGCCGGTTTGCATACTTGCCGAGAATATAGGCCGTGGTTTTACCACGACCAAGGCGAATTTTATACTTCACGTTTACCGCCGCTCGTTTGTATTAGCAGATATTTGCTAAGTGTCGCCCGTCGCAAACTCGGGCGCAAGGACGTGTTTTCAACGGATCAATAGTCTTACATGCGACGTGTAATGGTTGCCCGGCGCTGGGTGTAAGTCAGGTTAAATTCAACCCCGTCATTGTATAGGGAGAACTCGTCATCAGCATTTTTGATTGCATCAATGATGTGATGGAACATATTGTTTGCAGCAAATTGATCGCCCTTGAACCGGCGATAGGCGAGGCGGTATCCCGTAACCAAGTGCTGATAAGCACAGTCAAACCATTCGTCAAGATACTCGCCTTGAGGGTGCCCCCAATCAAACATGGCAATGTGCCCTTCCACTCCTTTTTTAACCTTCTCCTTTGCACGATCACATATCGTCCGCAAGTCTTCTTCGTACCCCGTGCTTAGAAGATGGAAGTTCTTGAGCCTCGGCGGGAGTAGTTTCATGGCTTCGCGCTTGAACACGGCTTTCGTAAGCCCTTGTTCATCCAAAGAAAGTAGTCCCTCGGAGAAATTTTCAAACTCCGTAGAAACGTCGTCGGCAAGTACGTCATAAGGAGTTCTACGGTAGAAGTTCGGCAAATCCCCTAAACTCCCTCGAACGAACCATATTCCCCCTATCGCCTCCAACTCGTCCCATGACTTCCCGATGTTCATTACCCCGTTCTGGTGTTCGATAATGTCATGCGCGAGAAGTGCGGGGTCGTGTGGGGAAGCAACTAACAAATCCGTCTGTTCGTCAATCCTAAGCCCTCTTAGGGCCAGCCCCGTCTCCCCACCCGCATCCGTATCAATAACAAGCCTTACTGTCTTTCCCATCCGTAGCTCCTACATGAAATAAAACTTGCCGTCACCGCCGATATACACATCAACTACCTCGTATGTCTTCGCAATGTCGTGCAAGTTGTCGCCAAGTGTCTTGCTCATATTCCCGTATGTTTCCTTGAGTGCTTCCCGATCCCAAAACCCAACGCCGTGACCGTTTCTGGAAAACCAGAAATCACACCCAAAGCTGAAATCGTCGTAACCTAGGATCGCAGTCGCCCGATCGTGCATAAGCCCGCACTTGTCCACGAAAGACGCACACTCTCTTTCGGCGTCGTCGAACATTTCATCGGAAATGTTCTCGTAATCCGCATCCCACCCTTCTTCCAGATCGGCAAAGAGGGCGGCAGATAGGTAGCCCCGAACCACTGATGTTACCGCGAACCATCTGTCCGTGGGCGAACCTTTGATGGTAAATTCAGTCATCGGGGTAATCCTCCTTTTTCCATGACACGAACGGGAGGACGGTCTGCATAATCTCGTAGCTATGCGACCTCCCCGCATCGCTTCGGTTATACGTGTAGCCAATGAGGCGGTAATTGTCGTCAGTGAAGACGAGGCCGTGATACTTGAAACGCCCCGGAACGATACGGTGCCCGAACCTGTAGAGGATGCCGCTTTTTTCTTCCAGATGCTTGTTCATGGTATCCAGAAACTCGGGCCATGTGACGGCGCGAACGCGGAAAACAGAGTCCCTAAACGGTTTCAAGTCGAAGTCGGAGAACTTGGAAACGTTCGGGCGGATATAACTCGAATACTGCACCGTGCCCCACACGTTCCCCGGCCCGACATAAGTATCTTCGGCCTGCTTGTTGAACGTTCTGTTCGGCGTGTCGATTACGTCTGTCGTCATTTTCTTCAAACGCGAAGTGTGACGGCGGTAATCGTCAATGTGCTTTTGCACCTTATCAATCATGCTGGTTCTCCACGTAATAGAGAATGTCAGAGAAGGACGCGCGGCTAAGGCCATCGTGCAATCCCTCAAGCGCCCGCGCGGCGATAGTGAGCGCAACATCGTACGGACGTGTGCCGAAGCCGAGGTTCACGTATGACGGGAAATACTCTGCATACAGCTTCGCATCCCAATCATCGTTTCCGTGAGGTCCGCCGCTGGTGGCTTGTCGGATGTACAGCTTATCGCCAAACGCAACATCGCCGCCGTTTACGTAGACACGCTTTTCCTGTGTCGAAGGATGTGTCCATGAACGTAGTGTGTATCCCATAGCAAAGGCTCCGCAAAAAGTTACGCTTTAATGTCGCGCGGCAAGCGGTGCTGCACAACGGGTTTCGTCACTTCATGCTGGGAAGGGCAGACTTTACCGCAAGGTTGTGCAACGCTTCCGGCATATCCTCGATAATGAAACGCTCCCAAGCCCCGACACCGGCGATGATCGCGGGGGTAGACATCGCTCCCATTTCGTACATGCCGACAAGTCGATGGTTCCCGTCAACTATGTTCACCGTCTTGTCGCTAAACTCAACACAGATGACGCAGTTATACGGGAACGGTTTGTGAATACTCTCAAACGCTCTGCGTCGGCAGTATTCAAAGTCCGTTATCTCGCGGGACTTGATAATGAAACTGACTTGATGTGTGAGAAGTCCAAGTTGCACTTCCTTGAACCCGATAGTCAGTCCGTTCTCGTCAACGTATCTGACTATGGCCCCCGAATTAACGTGGGTTACTGCCCCGTCTTCCGCTATATGCGTGAAGACTTGATCGAAAGGGTGTGAGTCACGCATCTTCATTTGATGTACCCCGTCCCTTCCGGGTAACTCTCATAGATGCCGATAGTCTCGTCCGAGAGCGGCTGTGCTTCGTCAGACACGGGGCGGCTAAGCGTGAGGCGGAAGGTGGGAGGGCCGGAAAACTTCTTGGTCGGCCACGTCATGTTACCAAGCCGAAGAAGCCGCATAAGGTCAAATGCGTATTTCTCGGCTTCGGAATTGCTGCCCGCTGGGAAATCAAAACCCACAATGAAATCCCACCCGTCTCCGGGCCGAAAGTAGTTCGCGCCGTAAAGGCTGATCGTGTAAATTACCATTTCTTCACGCCCCGTAATCCCTGTAGCATCCGATAGAGCAAAACAACAGCCTTGTAACGCGCTGGTGCCTCGGGAAATGCGCCCCGTCATGCTCGGTGTAATAATGGAAAAGGAAGGGCTTGCCGCCCTTTGTCTTGCGAACACCCCCGCACCAGTCACAGGTTTTACCGGGTGTAACTCGTATGGTTTCCCTGTGTAACTCCATTCTGGTGTAGGGGTCGCGGAATATAAACCTTGACATTGTTAGCTCCTTTTCATAGGCCCCGCGAACATAGAAAACCTTTCTCTCCGTCGCGGGCGCGATAGAACGCATGTAAAGCGTCGCAATAGCCGTTCATCGCGTCCAGCACCGATTTAGGCACTTCCTGTCCGCACTCTATGGCCCGATAAGCTCCCCATCGACCATCGCAGTAATGCGGGCGGCAAGCAGCATCAAACACGTCACTTGCGGTGTCCGCGTCAATGCGCAGTTTGTATAGAAGATCAGTAACGTCAGGTGTGGCAGTCATGTTGTCGCTCCGTCCTATCTGTTAGCAAACGTTTGCTAAATGACGAGAAACCCATGATCCATTGCGGCGGGGAAGCCACCCTCTGCCGCGAACTGTTGGGAAGGAAAAATAGCGGTAAACCTGCCAGCATCGTTTCTGACGATGACATAGCGGTACTCGTTGAGAGCGCGCGTAACTAGCTCAAGTTCAAGGCGTTTGCGCTGCGCATAAGATCGAGAATTGTTGGCGTTGATCTCTGGCATCTGATTAGCTCCTAGCCCCTAAGATGGAACCCCCTCTCGCCCGGAGCTAACAAGCGAGAGGGGGGAGCATACGGACCACGGCAAACGTCCGTCGCTGCTATCCCGATTTAAGCGTCCCGCGACAAGACGCGCAATCGGGAATTTCGTTCCATCTTAAATCTTGCCGAAGTCGCGTTGGTCGGCAGAGTCGCGGTTAGATGCAGTAACATACATGCTGACGGGTATGTCTGCAAGTTCACATATTTTCCGGCGCAGCAGCAGAAGGTTGTCGCAGTTTCTTGCAAGTTCTGCAATCTCTGACGCCCTGTCTGCCACGTCCCGGCACTCAAACATTATATCCGTCTTTCTCATTTCGATCTTCTCTACTTTCGTTAGCGTCAACTGGACGCGGGGGTTATCGGTAAAAACGGATTTGCGGGCGTCCTGCTCCGACGCCGACTTGACACTTATATAGCGAAGGAACTGGCCTGTTTCTTCGTCATGGGCCATAAAGTGAAACACAGTCTCAACTTCGTGCATCATGTCCCTGCCTCAATAGCTAATCGCTGTGCATCGAGCGATATAAAGGTGGGATATAGAGTATCGAAAAAATCCTTGCATTGCGAGCGCACCGCTTGGCAGTCCTCGAAAATTTGCAGGACAACATCGTAGGGCAGATCGTCATACAATTCCCTGACTTCCGGGAAAGTGAGGTCTGCCGTACGGCAATCTGTGATAAGGGCTGACAGGGCCAGCTTGACGTTGAACTTCCTACTCTCGGGGATACGAACCGGACACCATAGCTGCTTATCTGCCCCGCCTATGTCTGCGCCCTCTCCATGGTAAAGTTGTACAGAATAGGATGCCATTCTCTGACCATACCTATGTTCTTCGGCTATGTCATTCGCCCGGCACACTTCAACGAATGACACGTAGTCCATTACTGCTTTCAACTTGTCTTCGTATTTCATCTATCTGCCTATCGAAAACAGAAACAGTGCGGCGAGAACAAACAACAGGATACCGATAACTGTTCTAAGCATCGCTATACTCCCGAGCGTCTTCCCGCGATGGCGACTAGAGCCTGACCACGGGAAGATCGCTTACAACCTAGGGCCGTTACAACCTTCAATGCCCGAAAATAACCCGCTTTCCGGGGATAACCGCATCCCATTTTTTTATTGCGTCGAGGGAAAAAACCGAGGGCAATTTCCCGTCGAGTACCATTTGCAGGTGATCGAGGCCGAAGCCGATAACCCCCTTGACGGTTTCGAGTTGTCCGTTAAGGCCCGCGTTCAACTTGTAGTAATGCGTTGGCGGGCTGCATATGAGGGCTTTGTGATAGTTGCTCTTGTTCACGTCAAAGTCTCGCCCCGTTGGGGACATGAAATCGGTGACAAGGATTTCATAGGTATGAAACTCCGGTGTCGCCTCAACCATCGTGGGGTCGAACCTCGTGGAGCGCATGGCGAACATGACGGACTTTGCATAGTTGAATTGCATGTCCCGCTTTTTGTAGCTCACCGCCCAAACGTGGGTTAGGTCGCGCTCCCGTTCATTCACAATCTTGGGGGCGTAGAAGGCCCTACCGAGTTTCCCGGCTAGGTCCAATTCTTTGAAAGCGTCTTGTTCCATAGTTTCACCCGTTAGTTATAAGCCCGTATTCGGCAAGGAATGTGCGGTACTTGTTAAGGAAATCCCTGTACTCGTCCTTGATCTGTAGAACAGTATCCAGCTTCCGCAAAGGGGACGATGAAAACTGGTCAAATATAGTCGCTGCCGCCTGTGTGTCGATGTTCGGCTTTATCTCGCCAGAGACGAAACGAGAATGAGCAACGTCGCTTATCGCGTAGCAGGCAACAAGCGCAGTCGTGTTCGACATAAAATCTCGGGTCTTCTCCGCAAGATCGTGCATATGCTCCTTGTAGTGGGGGCATCCCGTAGCCGAGTGCTGTTTTTCCAGACTGACAAGTGTTTTCATCAGTTTGGAAATTATCTCGCTTTGCGTCTCGATATTTGATCGGGTTACTAAGATGCTTGCGATAAGCAAGTAGCAGCTTATCCCGACGAAGAAAGACTCTGTTTCCTGATCGTATTCCATTTCCGTCCCCTATATGGAGTTCACGAAAGCAACGAGGCGATCAAACCAATCGTCGCTTGTTATATCGAGCATCACCTTTTTGGTTCCTCCACTTAGGCAGACAAGAACCGTGTCAACGATATACCCGTCTTTCGGACGCCCGGATTTATCGTACGCCGATCTGGTGCCCGAAACATGGATATTGAATTTGTATTCATCGAACGTGAAGGACCGTCCCGTTAGCGGGATTATATAATCCTTTACGTAGGCTTGAAACGGCATGTATTTTCCCGCTGGGAGCCGTTTGATGGTCCGGCATAGGTCGGACGCCCGAAGCGAGGCTTGCGCCCGCTTAGATGCTAGTTTAGCGGGCTTTGCAGGCCCGAAATTCCGCCGTTGCATTGGCATTTTGCCGTCCCCATTTGATTAGCAAACGTTTGCTACGCCTAATGACCGATGCCGAACGTTAACAATATCCCGCATCGCTTGTACAAGAGACAGAAGCACGGCGCGGTAGTGCGTAGAAGCAAACACCGGGACGCCGACTGCTTCCGGCCCGATCTTGGCCGCATAGCGGCGATCAGGGATGCCGTTGTCCGGGTAGTGTTCTTGCCATTCCGGCAATTCTTCGTCCCGGATACCCCACACCGAAATCGAGTAGTACGGCATAACCCATTCGTAGACCCCGCAAATACTGTGCAAGTCGTCTTCGCACACATCGGGGAGGCCGAGATACATCTTCCCGTAAGAAATGATGTTGCCGAAAAACACGCCGTCGAGGTTCTTGTCGAAAAACAAGTCGTCGTACATATGCTCGATTTGGCTATCCCATAGCCGACCGTCATTGAAGAACCGCTGCTTCATCAGTTCGTTTTTGTCCATCGTCAGTACCACATCTTTTCTACGATTTCGTGGATTGCTGGTTTCCATCGGACGGACCCCCACGGCACGTCAATCCGATGATGTTGAGCGTAAGCGTACATGCGCCATGCGACGCCGTAATATGCGCCGCAATACCGGAAATCAAGATGCTCTTGATCCGCCCCCGGCTTTAGTTCCCACCTATACCGGCCCATGAGGGCTTTGCCTCGGTGAGTGTGGTTATCGTGAGCGTAGAGTGGCAAGGTGGTTTGCCGCCCGAGCTTCATTCCGATGTATTTGGGTTCCCGTATGATCCGATTTGTCTTGTTCCGGTCGAGGACGCCGATTTTTACCGGCTCGCCAAGCAGCGCGTCCGCGAGCATATTTATATCGTGGTATCCGATACGCGCGCCCGCCGTGATACGGGATGTTAGGGCAGTCGTGAGCGCGTGTAGTGCCCGGTCGCGGCGCTTGCCCGCTATTTCGACAAGGATGCCGAGCAGGTTTTGACGCAGTTTCACTTCCGTCTTGAAATCGCCGTATTGGATTTTTTGCAATCCCTTGAGGCCGCGTTGCGCAAGGATCGGGTCGTCACTGTCTATGCCACGCAGAAAATCATGCAACAATTCGTGGTAGTGTTCGGCGGGGATGATGTTCCCACCCTTCGCAACGTCCGCACCGAAATCGTTGACAAGCGTTCCGTAGCCCCGCATTTCGGACTCGAAGATACCGACGCGGTGCGAAAGCTCCCATTTCTTGATGCTGGCGCAAAACCAAGTAACGGCGGATGAAAGATCGCTCCAATCGAGCATGTCCGCCTTTATGCGGCGGAAAAGATACGCTGCAAGGTCGTGATCGCGCGTTTCTTCGTAGATGATGTTGTACATATACTGGAACGGGCTTCGCGGCCCGCGATAATGCGCAAGTACCATCGCATAGTGGAACGCATCTTTTTGAGCGCCCCGGCGCAGTTCCTTGTGGAAGGCGCTGACAAGCTCGAATTGATTAAAATAGTACATGAGAGCTTTGGCGTAGGCGACTTCCATTTCCGCCCGTTCTTCGTCGCGGTGCGTGTCGATAAGGGAGGAAATCGCTTTCAGCTTATGGATGCAGTATCGGTTTTGCATCCACCGACCCTCTTTCGGGTCGTACCGGAAAGCTGCGCCCCATTGGCAGTCACATTCTCCGGTCGTGAGATTTACCCGTTTAGCCCCGGCTACCTCCCCCGCACTGTTGTTCGTGAGAACGCGGGCAGTCCCCCGGAACTTGTGGTGCAAGGGCGTGAAAAGCCCTGTCGGATATTCGTTTTCGGCAAATAGCTCTAGCTGCCGCCGCAGCGTCGTTTTCGGCATGGTACGTCCCCGGTTAGGTGAGGGTTAATTATACGCCGTAAGGTACATCGTCCCTAGTGTTTAATTTAATCCTCCCATATTACACCGAAGGCTCCCTGCAAGTCACGTTTTTGCTTTCGGATGGCTTGGAGGTCCATTTCTTCTAGGGCAATTCTGCATCCCCGGTACATCATCTTCCTGTGTTCTTCGAGCCGAGCAATTTCTATGTTCTTGATCCCCTGTCCGTAAATATCATTTAGCACGAGACATATGACGCGGACTTGGGATTGCAGGTAGTAGGGCACACGCACGTCTTCGCCCCGGCGACGTGTAAACCAAGGCTCCGGCAACCAACCCTCCAAAAACCAACGCCTTACCGTGGCGTATAGAAGGCCGTACATGCGGGCAATGTCGCCAATGGAGTAGTAACGGAAAACAGCCCCGCCAACGTTCACCGTCTTACCGTATTTAGGAAGGTTTCTTATGTCGAAGGGCGCTGCCCCCCGGCGCTCCATGTCTGGTTCGTAGCCCCCGTACATTTTTCTGTGGTAGCAGACGACGCGCCTTATGCGGTTTTTCGCGCTCCCCACTTCGACGTGCTTGAACCATTCCCCGTCCCGCCTTGAGAGCGAGAGTGAAGCTGTCTTTCGCTTCTTTTGACCCCTCGATGGCATCTTTATGCGGCGTACCCGCCGTCCTCATGTTACGGATATAGGCCATCTTGAATTTAAGGCGCTTAATCTCGCTGTCATACGGACGATGCCTGTGCATCGAAAAGACAAGAGCCTCTGTGTAACCCAATCCTAGCATATGATGTACGCGGACGTTGTAAGGGTCTTCTGGAAACCAATTATACCCGTTACAACCTTCAATTACCTCGTCTATTGAAAGAACCCGCATCAAGTAGCTGTGGAGTGAACACGTAGAAAACCGGGGGTTAAAAGCCCCCGGTTCAATACGTTCTGGTGTCGAAGGCACGGGGTTATTCCGCGTCGTCGAATTTCACCCCGGCGTCCTTGAGTTCCTTGCGCTTCGCGTTGACGGCGCGCTGGACCTTCTTGCCGACCGTTTCCGAGAGGTTTTCGGACGCCCACTGTGTCAGGATCGTCTCGAAAGTCTGGTTCCGGTCAGTACCAAGCTGTTTGTCAGCGGCATCGAGGATCATCTTGACGCCTTCGGCGGCGTCCTCGAAAAGCTGGAAGCCGAACGAGATTTTCTTGACCTTCGTGGAACGTGTGCCGGAATTGCGGCCCGAAGCCGTCTTGCCCTCGGTGACGTAGTTTTCCTGCAAGTTCTGACGCAGTTCAACGATGGGAAGGCTGTCGGCCTTCTCGACAAGTTCGTTGACGTTTTCATCGGTGACGTAGCGAGCGATTTCCGCCGCCTTGGACCATCCAATGCTCTGCAAGGTTTCCGGCTTGAAGCCCTTGATCTTCGAGAACTGCATGTACACGTCGATCCAGTACGTGCCCTTGCGCTCCTTGAAGCCGAAATGTTCCATGCAGAAGGACTTGAAGTCCTCGGAACCGTATTTCGACTTGTAGAGCGGGATGCCGTTTTCGTCTCGGTCGTAGTACAGATGGGCCAGCAGGCCGCCGAACGCGAAGTAGGACTTGTTAATGTCGGCATAAAGGTCTTGCGCCGCTTCGAGCAAGTCGCCGGACTTCTTCACGATTTTGGCAACATCGCCAACGTCCGTGATCGTGACCGGCAGGGCGGCGGGCTTCGGGGCAGCGCCCTTCGCACGTTTCACTTCCCCGGCGTCGAGTTCCTGACCGCGATAGTCGCCGTCCTCCGGGTCCGCTTCGTAGAGCGGCACGTCTTCGTGGAAGACACATTCGAGGATTTGATGACCGGCTTCCTTCCGCTCACCGACGACGACGAGACGTTCGCCCGCCTCGAACACGGCTTCGGTGGATGCGTCCTTGTAACCGACAAAAGAAACGTGATCGCCAACGGCGTATTCCGTGACCTTGCCCGGCTTCGCCTTGGCAGGCTTCGACGCCGACTTCGTGGTCGCCTTATCGGCAGCGGGCTTGTTGTTCTTGAGAATTTTCTTGGAGGGCGCGGACTTGGCGGGTTCTTTCGTATCCCGCGCGTTGCCCGACTTGAGCAGTTTCGCCATGATAGTTACCTTTCCGTTAGTGGTTAGTGCGGGACTGTCCGCACGGGGCGATAGATGATTGTTATATATCGCGGGAAACTTGTTTGCAAGCAGTTAGCAAACGTTTGCTAGTCGTTTTTTCATATCTTTGCAATAGCCGGGACGTAGCAGCGGTAATCGAGTTTCACCCTGTCCCGAAGAACCTTTCCTATAAACAGGGCGCAAACATAGGCGTCGGCTTCATCGTCTGTACGGAAACGTAGTCCCCATTGTGAGAATATGCCGGAAGCAATGTCGTCTTTGTCGATTTTTGCTTTGGTCATCCCCGAACCGAATTTCTTGTGTGTTTTTTGGGGAACATCGTAAACCCCGTAACCTCTGGAATATAGGGTGTTCTTTATGACGCCCGTTAACTCTGCCCGCTCCATCAGCTTCCCCGTACCCTGTCGTCGGGAGAAGGCGTAACCCTCGAAACATACGTGTACTTCGTCCGCCATAACTGTCGAGTTTTCAATGAGGCGGATAACGGTGTCCGCGATCTTGCTTATCCTGACAATATCGGTCCCGAATTTCTTTCCGTTTGTTTTCACCGCCGCGCACTCGACAATGTTGAAATCAGGATCAAGCACCACTACCCCCGTGCTGGTCAGGGAAATATCAAGCCCAACGTAAAAGCTAGATAACCCTCCGGGCAACGATCTTGAAATCTTTTCTCTTGAGGTTATGGCAGATGGCGGCGGCATCGCAGCGTTTTGCTCTGGCGCACCCGAAATCTGTGCAGCGCGGGAGGCGCGGTGCAAGAGCATTTTCTTTTTCAACATCCTCGATAAACCTCTTAGCCTTCGCAAACAGCGGTCTTATACGTTCTATAGGTGCCGCCTGTGTGACGAACTCTTTGTAGGGTTCACCGGAAAACAGGGTTGACGTGCCACGATCTACATAGATGAAACGAATATTCCTGCTTACCCGGTATTTCAGATACCGCATCATCCAGTAGTAAACGCTGTTCTGCAAAAGGTGATCCCCGAGCGGGGCGTTTATATTCTCGAATACTATATCTTGCCGGTCAATGGTTTTTATTTCAACCGGGTACAAAACATCGTTCCACTTTAGCAGCAAGTCGGGATGGCCGACGATCTTGTATTCAGGGAGCCATAGGCTGTGTTCTTCGTACTTGTTTACCGGCTTGCCGCACACCGAACATTTAGCGTTTGATGGCTTGAAATCCCCGACAATCTTTGTTTCCCCGCATATGCAAGTCCAGTCTCCCCATACGCAAGAGCCGTACGGGCTTTTCTCCATGAACTTGTTTCGCACTAGGTCGTGGATCGCGTTCCCGTTCTCGAACAACAGTTCAAATCCGGGGCTTAACCTAGACCCCTTATACTGATGCCCTATGCGGTGGAGTATTGTCCGTTCGCGCGGGCAAAACTCATAGTTGCTGTCCATCTTGATTAAGTCAGACACATGGATGCGGATATTCGCATTTTGCGGAAGCGTTCTCTGTCTTACCGGATAAGCGGACGTGTTCAACGTTGACGACATTAGGTCGTCCGGCGGAGCGTCTGTCTTCGGGAGACTGCTTATATCTGCTGCTATGGCCTTATCTTTTCTGTGTTTAGGCATGGTCTATAAGCCTTAAAAGGTCGGTCACGGGTATAACGGCAACCTCACTATCCGGTTTCCCGTCCCTATCAAGAAACTCTATCACGATAGCCGGGATTTCATCGTTGAATGTTGCCGCGTTTGTTATCTTTTCGATCATGTCGCGGGTGACAGAGAAAGACTTGTTCTGCGTACATTTCGCTTCGATACGGGCGATGCCCTTCACTCGAACATCGCCTTTGGTTTTCCCTGCCCCGCTGTTAGAAGTCGTAGTACCCTTGGTACGTTTCGCAAGCTGTCTTTCCTGCTTCGGGGAGCGAAGATAGCCTTGTGACTTCCGAGCGTCCTTTTCCACCCTTTCCAAAAACGGATTTCGAGCCATTCATTTCCCTCCAGACGATTTCCCGAACGTCTTTCAATGTCGCTTCGTGAATAGCGCGGGCAAACCGGAACGGGAAAAGATGAACCATGAAAAGGTAGGAAATACCCCGGAATAGGCCGTGCTGCTTAATGGGGCTTATTGCTGGCAGAGATATTGCGTAAGTAGCCGCTAGGACGGCGGCAGTACCGTTTTGATAGGCGAGCGTGAGCGCGTCTTCGATTTCTTTTTGACGCTCACTATCGGTCATTGATGCCCCATTTGTTTCGGTAGGACTGGACGATTGCGTTTTTAATTTCTTCTTCTCGATCCGGGTTATCGAGGAAGTATTTTGTGACATTTGCTTCACCCTTGATATTGTAGTCGTCAACAACGAAATTCCCGCCGCCCTTCACTTCGCAGATGCCGAACTTGTTACCATGAACGAGTATCGTCCCTGTCTGGTTAATGTAGCCGACGGGTAATTGGCTCGTTTCTTCGTCACGAATAAGGCGGAATGAACCCTCTTTTACCCGGCCCCCGGTCTTGTCTTTCGTGACGTTGAAGCTGTGGTCATTGTGCCGGACAGTTCCGGTTTTTTCGTCCTTGATTTCCTTGTTCTTGGCTTCGACTTGCTGCGAAGCTGCAAACTCAAGGGCTTTGCCACCCGGAAGTGTTCGGGGATCGCCGAACATTACGCCTATTTTCATGCGGAACTGGTTGATGAGGAAGTTCAACGGCATATGTCCGCGATGACGCTCTGACAGCAAGGCGCTATTCGTTTTGCGAAGGTATCTTCCAATAAGGCGGGCTTGCAAGCCCGGAAGCTGGTCTTCCGCGCTTACCTCGATTTCCTTTTGCGGCGTGATGAACGCAATGCTGTCAGTGACAAGCATCGACGTTTCCTTGGCCCGCATATACGTGTCGCCTAGATCGACGGCGTCTTCCCCGGTTTCCGGTTCAAGCACCAGCAAGCGTTCTAGGTCAACACCGTTAATGATGGCCCATGTATTATCGAACGTTCCCTCAACGTCGATCCACACAACGAACATATCAGGGAAAAGAAGCTGCATACGAGCAACTGTACGCAGGGCGATAGTTGTTTTTCCCGCCGATTTCTCCCCGTAAACCATAGCGCCACGGGATAGGCGGAAACCGCCAGCCAAGCAAACGTCGAGTGACAGGATGCCGGTGGATACACGACCGTAGTTGGCAACTGCGTCGGTGCCGCGCCGCACAACGCCGTTAGTGTATTTGCCGCGAACTGCGTTTGTTATCTTGGACAGTTCCTCTGGAAGCTCTGGAACGATGACGCGCTTCTTGATGCCCCCCGATTTAGCAGACGTTTGCAAATTGTTGCCGTTAATATCAACAAGGTTACGTTTCGGGAGGATCAGTTTCTTTGGCGTAGAAAGGGGGGCGTTTTCGCCCCCCTCCGCGCCCTTTTTACGGGCTATCGGCATGTCGAATTAACCCCGCTGCGCCTTGAGAATTTGACGGATGGCAAGAGCCTTGGCCCCCGCCGCCGTCTTCGCGGACGGCCACGTCATGTCGTTGTCCTTCATAAGCTGCTTGAGGTCACGTTCGCTCATGGCCTTGAGGTCGTCTTCGGTGAAGTCTTCATCGGTCCCGTCTTCGCCGCCGTCCACTTCGCCTTCGCTTTCGGCGTCGGCGTCTGCTTCTTCGAGGCCCGCCGCTTCGATGATCGCTTCGGCAAGAGCTTCGTCCTTCTTGTAAACCTTCGGGTTCACATCGAGTTCGTTGTCCTTGATAAGCGCGATCAGATCGTCGCGGTCCATTTCCCGAACATCGTTGGCGGAGATACCAACGTCGTCGCCCCCGGCATCGCCGGTAGCATCGTCGTCGGCGCCATCTGATGTGCTGTCCGCAGCTTCTTCGATACCGGCAACCTCGATGATCTTCTCCGCGAGCGCGGCGGGCTTCTTGTATTTCTTCGGATCAATGTCGAGTTCGTTGTCGTTGATAAGGGCAATCATGTCGTCGCGGGACATTTCCCGAACGTCATCAGCCGTAATGTCACCGCTATCGGCGTCGCCGTCCGCACCTTCCACTTCTGCCTCGGCTTCGGCTTCGGCTTCGGGTTCTTCACCTTCGGCGCTCATGGCGTCGATGATGGCGTCTTGCAGCGCCTTGTCCTTCTTGATCGTGCGGTAGGACACGTCGAGGCCGTTTTCCTTGATGACTTCGATCAGTTCATCCCGAGACATTGCACGAATGTCATCTTCGGAAATACCTTCGGCTTCTTCGGCTTCGGCGGGATCATCGACGGCGGTGTTGTCGTCGCCAAGGTTCTCGGTAATAGCTTCGATCTGTTGCTTGAGATACTTGTTGGCAAGGGCCGATGCCGCCGCTTCGGCGTCGTCGATTTCTTCCTTGTAGGCCGGGACACTGACGATGACGCCGAGCTTCACGCTGTTGTAATCACCGATGTTCTTCGTGACGCCGAGGTTGATGGAAACCGACGCCGGGGAAGTGACGAACTTGTGAACTTCGATAGTATCGGAACTGGTTTCGTCGCTGACAACAATGCCGCTCTCGGTGTACTGCTTGCTGACAGTCACCTTGCTTTCGGCGGAGGTTGTCGAAGCCGTATCTGTCGCTTCGGGCTTCGATGCCGACTTCTTCACTGATGCTTTCTTAAGCATTAAAAAACTCCTGTTTTCTTCGTTTGGATGTTGAGGCGAACGCGGGTTCGCCCGATGGTAGCCCATATCGCATCAATGGTTGCCGTGTGATCCCGGCGCAAATATTTCTGCGATTTCTCATGCTCTCCGATGACGCTTATAAGCGCCTTTACCTCGTCAACATGGTAGACTAGAGCATTTCGTTTGACCCTCCTGATTAGTGGCGGCGGAAGTTGCCCCCGTTGTATGCGTCGGTAAAACGTAACCTTGTCGATTTGTAACGCCGCAGCCGCATTTGCCTGCGAAATAACGGGCATAAAGGCTTTCCTCCCGTTCGGGAGAATGACGTTCGTTTCGTCCGCTAGTTGAGCAATAAAATCAAGAGAATACAAGCAGGACGATAAATCCACGTTCTTCGCTTCCCTGTACCTCTCCCGCGCTGTTTCTTTGGCTTTTTCACGGTAAGCCTTATCGGTGCGGTATCTTTCAGCGCGTCGGCGGGCGCTGACCGAACTGCTACGAGTAGACTTTCGGGGCGTAAGTGATGATTGCTTTTTGCGCTTCATAGCTTTTTTTCCTACCAACAGCGAAATCGTTGAACATGCTGTATTCGATTTCACCATCCCATCCGTCCCGCTTGAAGGTGATGTTGTCGTCTATCCCGTACCAGACTGGATCATCGTGTCGAAGAACGCGACCTACGGCCTGTGTTAGTTTTCTTCGGGGCGATGCTTCAACCCCCGCATTGATAGAACTATCGTCAACGCCTTCGGCAAATATCCCGTATGTAACCAGCTTTACCGAACAGTCCCGCAATATGCGTTCAAGTTCTTCGTCAGTCTGTTTGATTACAACCTCGGAAACTTTCGTCTCCGCGATGCTGTGGTCCTTGTATTTTTCTACCCAACGCGGATCGTAGCCTGATCTTTCCAAAACGCTTTCGTCGCGGGCGGAAAACAGATTAGCAAACGTTTGCGCTGCCGCTTTCGCTTTGTACTGGCTATCGAAGTCGTTTCCTATGCGGATGATACCGCCCTTGTCCGTCCTAGCTGTCGCCCGGTACTTACCGCTTGGGTATGCGGCGACGTGCAAGCCTATTTCAGACGATGGCACCCCCGCATCGACAAGCATCTGGTTTATGTTCATCAGATGTGCAACGCGATCCGACAAGACGACCGTGTTCTTTCCCTTTTCCCAGCACAGCTTATGTATGATGTTCACGAGAAGCTGGTTGCGGGATTTCAGCTTTACAAGCCCATTTATAACCATTCCTTCGTTGTCCGGCCTGCCTATGTAGCCACAATGCCGGTACTTGAAGATTTTTACTCTCGGAATAGCTACCTCTTGCTTCGACACAACACGGGGTTTTCCCATGTGCAAATGGATCACTTTCTTGAGCGCATCATCCCTATTGGTTGCCGTCATAGCGATGCGGACACGAGCCGGAAACTGCATGAAAACACGGGCCAATTCCGGCGAAGCGTATCTGTGCAATTCATCGAAGATAATCACGGAAAAATAGTTATAGAAGTCGGTCCCGTAATCACGCCGGGAAAGCGATGGGGCGAGGGCGATCACAAGCCGCTTCCCCTTGTAGTCGCACACTCCCTGCTGGACGATACCTATATGCTTTTCGGCCCATTCCTCCCCCCAAAAATACAAGGCACCGTGTTTCTTGTCCCGGTTTCCGTACCACTGGCGTTTGAGTTTGTTTGTCGGGACAATAACGAGGGCAGGACGACCACAATCCGCAATCGTCTTTAAGGACGAAACGGTTTTACCGGACCCCGTTCGAGCGTTCACAACGGCGTCAACCGGACCCTCTGTTTTGCAAACGTTTGCTAATTCCTGCATGAAATCAGCTTGTTCCGGGGTGCGAGGTTTGATGGTTTGCGGGAACCATCCTTTGTTGTGGTTCCCCCACACAGTTTGATCCTCGTACGCCCCAGCCTCATATAGATTTAACCCGAACTGGCGCGGAACGCCGATATACCCGTCGTGTTCCCCCTCGTCATAGGTGCGAACAGTTACGTACTCGGAGTCCTTGTCGTGACCGACAATTTCGTCGCCCGCATCGTGAAAGTCCCCCGACATTGACGTTTTGCGGTACTTGACACTGACAGTCAAAGCATCCCGCAGTCCAGCAATGTTTCTCACCGATTTTGTCGGCAAGAAAACCATGCTGGAAACGAAAGGCCGTGGGTTATGCGGGCGACGGAGTTTCATAGTTGGTCAGTTTAGTAAAAAGGTGCATGTCGGAATTTTCTATGCGCCGACAATTCACATTTATGCAAGAACCCCGGATAGTTTAGGTTCTCTTTCCGTGTCCCCCATTTCAAGTTGCCGGGGGTATTGTTCGTGTAGTTTTCATCGTCGTGCATACAGTCTGCCCCTTTAAAGGGTTCCGGGCCGTTGAAAGCCTCACAAACTATTCTGGCGACTTTGTACGTCTTCCCCTTGTAGGTAAATACAAGTCTTTTATCTTTACGAGCGTCCTGCCCGTAATGAGGCTCGCCGCCGTACAACCTAAATCCACCATTAGGCATAGGTGCATAGTATGGACGCCTGCGTACCCTACCGAAAGACGAAACATCGTAATCCGGCAAAGAAATACTCTGACGCCATTCCTCAACGGGGAAATGTGTACGGCGACGCATTGTCATAGTCAAAACGGGATTTCGGAGTCGTCAAGATCGGCGTCGAAAGAAACATTGTCGAGGTCTTCATCGTCCGATCCCCCGTCTTCGCCATGTTCGCTTCCGAGCGGGGAATTGCCGCCGTACATCTTGCGGAGATCGGTTTCAGAAAGATCGGGCCAGATTTTCTCGTAGTCGAAGACTTCAAGCGGCTTCTTGTCCTTATCGACGTATTTTTTCAGCCCTTCTTCCTTGACGCGGCCAAGCAGCTCGAAATCGTTGCCGCTGGCCTGCGATTTATCCGAGCCGTCGCGGAAAATCTTGAGCTTGACGCCCCGAAGGTTCCCCTTGCACTTGTCATAGAGACGCTTCCATTTGTCGTGCATCCCCGACTTGGACACGTAGAGCTTTCGTGTGTAGCTGACACGCTTGCCTTCCTTGTTCTCGTAGGTGCGAAGGTCGATCACGGTCAGGGCAAGGAGATAGTACCCCTCGGTCCCGAGCTTCTGGCAGAGCGGGCAGATACTCGTTTCCTTGATGCAGATTTCAAACTGGTCGAAATACCCTCGCGGACCTTTCCAGTTATGTTCATACTGGAAGATCGGCTGTGCATCGAGGATGATAACGTCACCATCCTCGTTCTGCTTGAGGCGATAGCGATACGGGTTTCTGGCCGATTTGTCCTTGGCTTTCTGTACGGCCCGCTTGCTTTCCTCGAAACCGGCAGCGCCGACAAACGATGCCCGGTTATGCGCCGACTTGTCGTCGCTTTTCGTGGTTCCGCTCTTGGTAGTAGTTTTGAGGCCGGATTTCTTGAGGCCCCCGGTTTTCAGGGTAGTTTTCTTAGCGGTGCTTCCGCCTGATCTGATAAGGCGCATTTTATTTCCTCTAGTTAGAGAGAGCGGGACGGTCGGCAGCTTTGGTTTATAACCTACCGTGTTGCAGATTTTTTGTCAAACCGGGATTGATCGGGCGAGCGTTGCGGAGCATCTTTCGCATATCATTCACGGTAAGGGTTTTCGACACATCGTTCGGGTCGTAGGAACCCGGATCGTTTATGTTTTTCAGATAGGGGAGATAGAACTGCGGGACGGTATCCCTCAGTTTCCATACGGCCCCAAGAGTATATTCGTACTTTCCGTCGCTGTCTTTAGGCCCGAGCAAACAGTGTTTTCCGCCGTTGTCGTTATCCACAAACCAGTAAACGGGAAGGTCCAGTTTGGCGATTTTAGCGATCTTTTCATCCGTTATATCGGACCCTAAAATAGCCATGCTGTTTCTAAACCCGAGTTCAATCAGGCGGGCGCGATCCAGAGGCCCTTCGACAATGATGACGTAGTTAGCTGTGCCACTCTTTTTCTGTAAAAGCACATCCCGTTCGCCTAGAAACACCGTCCTCTTTTTAAGGCCACTAAAATCCCTGACTTTCGGCTGTATGCTGTTTAGCAAGGCCCGCCCGGTAAACCCGCGAAACACGCCGTCAATGTCCCTGACAGGGAATAGCATACGCGGGCAATATTCTCCGCGACTATCTAAGGCTGTGTAGCGAAGCCCGAGTTTTAGCCCCGTGGAAACCGACACGCCGCGAGATTTCAAGTATCTATACACTATCGGCTCAAACAGAAACGAAGGATACCGAAAAAGCTCTGCTGTCCTATTAGCAAACGTTTGCTGTTTTTCTTCCTGTTTTTCGGTCGGTTTCTCTAAATCTTCCCATTCGGGGATGATTGCCCCGGCCCCTTTAAACTCCGTATCGTTTATCTCGTGGCCGATAGACGTAAACAGCTTGTTCTTCGTGAATTTGGCGAGGCGGAAGGCGAGTTCTGCAAGTGTGCCGCGCTGCTTGCAGGCAAAGCAGTATCCCGCCGAATAACCTTCATCGGAGAAATGAACGCCGAATGATGGTGTGTTGTCGCGTTTCGTCTCATGCAGGTAAGGAGCAAACGGGCAGAAGGCATCTATCCATCCCGAAGTCTTCCACCGTCCCCTTGTTCTGATGCCTAATTTTTGCAGATAAGCGGTAGTATTGTCGCGGTTCATTTATCTACCTATAGACTACAACGTACCCGTCGCATACGACTATATCCCGCAGATAGGACTCTACCCCGATACGTTGCCTGACCTTGTAATGGAACAAGCAATGGAGGTAGTTAGACCGAAACGATAGCTCATAGAAGCTCTCTAGGCTGTGCCCGTGATTGCTAAGGGTCTTCTGCATATCCGTTTCGTTGGGGCTATAGCCCCTGCCGAACCGCTCCGCGTCCATAATGGTGCGGGCGTTGTCGGCGATAGCCGCTTCTTGGATCGTCTCAATCTCCGCATTTACGATGCAGAGGGCAGTAAACACCGCCCGTTCCTCTGTCGTAAGAGTGACGAGCGGTGTGCGCCCCGCAATCGGCGGGAGGTCGAGTTCAACATCGTTATCACCCGAAGCGGCCTCTGTCGCCGTTGTGGCGCTGATCGGGTCATTCCCGGTAAGTTCCGCGATCCGGTTACGGAACGGTACAACCGTTTCGTCAGGCATTTCGTTTGACCTTCAAAATACGCCTCGGTGCCGATTTTGCTGGTGTCGGGACTTTGGCTTCTTTTTCCTTCCCGATGACTTCCGCAAACATTTGCGACGTGTCGGCCTGTCGGGGCATGTCGGCAATGCGAATGTCGAAACGGGAACCGTCTTTCTTTTCCTCAAGCGAGGCGGCAACATCTTCCCCGAGAAAGAGCTGGACCTTCGATTTGGTCACACTGACCATTTCGAGGAATTTGTCGAGTTTGATGCCGTTCTTCGCGCAATAGTCGGACAGCACCTTTACGTCAATCGTTGAACTTTCGTTTGTTGTCCACGAGTACCCGTAGTCCCCGACGCGCACGGTATCTCCGGGAGTTACAACCTTGTCGCGTAACATGCCCTTAAATTCGTTCCGCAAAAGCGTCTTGATGCGGGAAACCTTATTGGAGGCTTCCCGAGCTTCGGTCTGCGCCGCGATATATTCGTTCGCAATCTCGATGAAATTCTTGAGTTCATCGGGCGTTGTTTGATCGGCCCGAGGTTTGGGTACAAACCGTTTTTTGAGTGCCATAGTAGTTCCCCTTGTTTGTATAATTGTATTGCAGATTTTTCGTTTAGTCAAGCTGCACGGCGAAGTTTGATCGGCGTTTTCCTTTTAGCAGACGTTTGCTGATTTGCCTTCCTTTTAAGTTTCAGACGGCGCGGTCTTGCTGCTTTGTCGGGATCAAGAACCCGCAGAACGTCATTCATGGTTTTTGCGGTCTGCATAAAGTCCGGCTGTTTCTTGACCGCATCCGATAGCTCGTACATTTCAGACAGATTATATCCGACTGCCGGTTCCGCAATGATCGGAACCGGGAGTTCAAGGTTGAACCATTCCTTGAGCGGGTTGCTTTCCATGAGGTTTACGAGGGCAGTTGCCGCCTCGATAGCCCGTTCTTCGGGGGCAAGTCCAACGATAGCATCGTGAACAAAACCGCAAACTTGGATTAGTTTTGGGTCAAGTTCTTTAGGTGCCCGCCCGATAGCCATAAGCCCAAGGTCGGAACCGAACCCCTGTACGGGGCTATTAACCGCGTTTCGATACGCCGCTTGCACGATAGCTTCGTCATTCGAGTAGACAGACGGAAGGTGGCGCACACGTCCGTCAAGTGCCCGAACATAGCCATGTTCCTGCGCAAATTCTTTCGTGAGTTCATGCCACCGCTGCAAGTTCCGGTACAGACGGAAAAACGCCGCTCGGATGTTCTGCGCTTCCTGATCGGTGAAGTCGATACCGTATTCGGTCTTCGCATAGACCCTGAATTTGCGCCATCCCATGCCATAGCAGTTCGACACAAGTTTGCCGTTAATCGTGAACCTATGTCTCGGCCCCGCGTCTATCAGATCGTAGACCGCAATCTTCTTCGATTTTTCAAGTTCTCCGATCTGGTCACGAGACGCAAATTCCTTGGAGAGTAATGACCGTCGTTGTCCCTTCTGTCGAAGTCCAAACCCTCGAACGTCTCCGTAGGCCACTTCTTTAAGGCCCACCGTATGAAGCTCTCGCGTGATTTGAATAGAACCTTTATCCCACGCATCTTGTAGTTCTTGTAGCTGACGTGCGTATCCCTCTCGCACCGTTGCACCATCGCATCGTACCGTTGACCAAGCGTCTTTGCAGGGGAGCCTATAGCGTATTTCCTCCGACGCTGACATCTGCAATTCGTAGTCTTCCCGGACAAAATGTTGTCCACCAATAACCATCGAACCGCGTGACACTCGGAGCATACCGTTTCTATATACCTCCGGCTCCTTTCCCGTTGCTCCACATTCCCCGTCAGAGAAAGGCACCCTAACCGGCACCCCATTACTTGATGTAGCAGCAATGAGTTTGGGGTCCATCGTGGATGCAGCGACCCCGACTGGAACCTTCCGTCCGTCTTGGGTGAAAAATTCGTGGTCTTCTGTCGCTTTGATACCGGCATATTCGATTACCTCCTGATAACCGCAGAAGCGTACACCCTTATGCTTAACCCATTCTACCCCGTCCCATACGAGTTGATGCGGTTTCACGTCTTTTAATGGGACTTCGCCCTCGTTCGTGAGAACCATAGCCTCCCCGTCGATAGCGAAACCGAAATTCACCGCTTTAGCTTGAAAGCGCATTAGGCCGCGCTGATCGTGTGGTAATTCACCGAATTGAGCTAGGGTCAGCCCGTTTACATAGCAAGCTGTGGCGGTGTGAATATCCGCCCCCTCGTTATATAGCTTGAGCATCATCGGATCGCGGGAAAGAACAGCGATGATGCGCAATTCTATCTGCGAGAAATCGACGTTCACATAGACGTAACCCTTCGGGGCCTTGAATATCTTTAGGTATTGCTTGGCAAATTTGCCCCGCTTAGGGAAATTCTGACCATTTGGATCACGGGAATTTGAGCGGCCTGTAGTCGTGTGGTGGAGAAGGTATGAAGGTCTGATTTGCCCTTCGTGGATATACTGCCAGAACCCGGTAGGGGCACCGTTTTCATCGGCCTCAACCCCCACATAGGTAGTAAGCAGTTTTTCATTCTTCACGTAGTCGATGATCCCATCCACGAAAGGATGGCCCACAAAGTAAGGCAAATGCTGTTTTGTTGATACGGAAGGAACCCGCGTTGCCGGGTCTTCGTTATCCTTTGTGCTGTCGGTGAACACAAGAGGCTTAAGCCGCAAACCTTTCTTGTGCATGAACAGCATGTCGCGGAGGATAACGTCCCGCGTCAGTTTAAATCCGACGCCTGTATCCTTGTGCTTGTCCCTTATTTCTTTCGGGATCATCGGTTCTAGGCGCTTGCGTTCATTCTCCTGATGCTCACGCAGCATTTCCCCGAACTTACGCAATTCGTCGGTGCTGATATAAAACCCGTTATCTTCGACATGACAGAAAGAACGCATCGCGGGGAGCGTTACAAGTTGGTAGCACTTGTAATTCTTCGCGTCTTTCTTTGCTATCGGAAGTAGGGCATTTCTCAATCGGAACGTGGCGTCAGTGTCCCCGCAACCGTATTTTACCATCTTGCCCGGAGGCACAAGGTCCATACGGGTTTTTTCTACGTGGATCGGGTCTTTATCAAATTCATCGGAGTACCCCGAGAGCGCGGGGACAAACCGTCTAGTGCAATCCGCCAAAGACTTGTTGCGCATATTCTCGTCAATCGAGTGCATCAGCAAGATCGTGTCGTCGCAATAATTGGCGGTTCGGATGCCTAATTTGTGAAAGAGCATCCTGTAGTCGAACTTGTAGTTATGCCCGAACACTTTGACGTTCGGGTTCTCAAGCAATTCCTTGAGTTGTCTTTTCAGCTTGTTCCGCAACAGCATGGATACCGGGCGGTTAGGCGTCCACTTACTGTCGTCTGCGATAACCCCCGGTTCGCCCTTTACAAACGGGTTATAGTCGATAGGGACGCAGTAGGCTTCCCCCGGCCCTGTGCATATCTGGACGGTTAGAAGCCGGGTAGCAGGGTCGAAGGGCCTAGTCCCGCGTGTTTCGGTATCAACCGCTATTTCAGCAGGCGGGTTATCCAAAAGGAACCGAATATCATTAACCCACTTGTATTCGTGCTTCACATGCTCTTGGTAGTCGAGGGTGTAGTCCTTGCTGACAATGGACGAAAACGTCGCCATGTCTGCACGGTATATGTCTTCCATTTCCGGTTGCCGCATGACATGCGAAACCCCGAGTGTCGGAAGCACTAGACACTTGTAAGGTGGCATCCCCGGAATAGGGGTTTCATGCTCAAGCGGAAGGCCGCGAACCTTCGTTATCTGCACCGCACGGTTAAACACGGCCCGAGCGGCAGACTTACCCATAGGGACGATGATCTTGGGGCGTATCGCTTCTATGACTTTGACGTATTCGTCATGGACGGCTTTGATGGCTTCGCCCATTTGCTTGTCGCTTTTCCATTGCCTGTCTGTAACAGGCGGGCAGGCAGACAGGAAAAGTATTTCGTCTTTCTTTAGCCCCGAGCCGCTAATTCTATCCGCTATGTACGAAAGCTGTTTCGCGTTTATTGGGTTTTTAAACTGCTTCTTTTCAGAAGAAACGATAGGGTCAACGACGATTACAACCTTCGCTTTTTCATTTCCATAGTACAGCAGATTTTTGCAAACGTTTGCTAAACGTGCGCCGCGAATAACTCGTGCAGGGCGGCGTATGATTAACTTTCCCATGACTATTCCATGAAATCTAGGTTAGGTGCGGAAGCATCGTCATCGGCCCCCGAAGCACGATTAGCAAAACCGACATGAGCCAAGCTCAAATCAACCGGACGGAATTTGTAATTCACCGCCCAAAAACCGTCTTCGCCTTCGCGGCCTTTAAGAAATCCCATCCACCTACGGGTTTTCTGGTAAGGCGCGTCATACAGTTCGATACCCATGACGATTGATGAAATCTGTCCGATAACGTCCGTTTCACCGATCACATCAAGCCCAAGGTGGGCTAATGGGTGTATCTGCTCACCTTCCCCCGGTGGTCGAGACGGTTTCTTGGCGAGACGATTAAACTGGACCGTTTGCACTATCGACTTGTTCGTCTCTGTTGAAATATCCTTGATTTCTTCCGCAACGTCCGAAATTACTTCACGGCGACCGGATGATCCTTGGCGCTTCTTTTCAGGGCTGACCAGATAGGACGCATCGACGTAAACAATATCGGGGTCTAGTTCTTCGACTAATGCTCTGATAACGGGCGTTGATTTCTTGAACCTCCCCGCGACAAGGTGCATCGGTATGCCATCGGAAAGGCTAACCGCATGTTCTTCGATAAGCCTTCGTGCCGCGTTCGATAGCGTTCCCTTCCTCATAAGGTCGGGGTCAACCCGCGACTCGATGCCGAGATAGCGTCTGGCAAGTTGTAATTGCGGAACTTCGGGGGACACAAACAGAACGCTATGCCCCGCTGCACGGGCTGCTGCGGCCTGTTTCAAAAGTAACATTGTCTTACCGCGCGCAGGCCGTGCAACCATCGTTATAACGTCTCCCGGCATGTATCCTCCGGTCTGTTCATCGACGTAATCCCACCCGGTTGTGACGCCCCGAAGACCGGGCGTCATATGGGCTATATCGTAATCTTCAATAACGCCGCGAAGGGCCGTACCTATATCGGTAACACCCGAATATCTATCTGGATTGATAGTCCGTTCGGTGTTCACGACTTGTCGGCAGTATTCGACAAATTTATCGGGATCGCGGGCTTGAATGACTGATTGCATATCCCGAAGCGAATTTGCGCAGACAGTGAACAAAGCCCTACGCCGAGCTTCATCCTTGTAGTACGTGATCGCTTCGGGGGTATCTTGCAGGGGAAACCCTGTCAGCTTCCGAAAGGATAGCGCCTTTGGAAACATATTGTGCTTTCGCACATGCCCGACGATAGCGTGATACGCAGCTTGTTCGTCGTCATTCAAATATTCTAGCGGAATATCGTAGAGGGTGTTCTTGGATTTTAGGTGGCATACTTTGCTTAGAAGGTTCTGTACCGTACTGCTGATTGGCATATCTCGAAGCCCCGAAAAAACGATTAACGCCTATTTGTTGCAAAGTATGTTCGTCGTTCTGTCCTCTATCAAGTTGCGAAATTCGACGCTCCACCACGCGCACTCTTGCGGTGCAAATGCGGCGCTGAAATGGGTGACATTCTTGCCTTGCAAACGTGTGCTAACGAACTGTTCAACCCGAGAACGTTCTGACCAGCTATACGGACATTCGCCAACGTCCTGCTGGAAGTGCTGGATGCAAAGGATGGTTTGCCGCGAGAGAGTTGCAGCGTATTCCGACATGCTGTCCGTTGTCAAGGCCGTGACAAGCGACCGCATCGGGATAAGCGCCAAGTGTCTGTACCCGGACAGTACGCACTCTTTCGCAAACACCGAAAACAGATCGGGCCTGTTTCTCGCCGGACCATGGATGAACAATCCGATGCCGTTTGCGAAGTCCGTTGAATTTTCCCCGCCCACTTCGAGGTAAGCGCGGAGACGTTTCCCGTTGGCCCCCATATCGGGTAGCCGCATCGAGCGGTACAGCTTCGGGATTTCCGCGTTCACGAGAAGCTGGATCGTTTGTTTACGGGCAAGGTTTTCAATCTCGTCATCGAGGTTCATCAGTCGTACTCCGGCAAAGTGTCGTCAAAGGTGATTGGGCGGGTAGCAAGTCGCGTTCTCGTTTTCTTGAGCCTGATACGGCGAGCACTGGTTTCACCGTCCCGAACGATCTTGGTCAAGTTGTCGAGTTTCTTCTTGAGATTTCTGATTTCAGCTTCCTTCTCCTTGAGGGCCTTGTCGTCGGCAGGGGAAACGTACTTCGCCTTGATCGGTTTGTTCGGGTCATCGTCCCCCGACGAATAGGCGTCGTACAAAACATCGACGTGACGGGCAATGAAACGGACAGCAGGACGCGATGGGCGGTTCTTCATCCATCCGAAACGGGATTTCATAATTTGATCCCAGCCAAACACGATCGCTTCGATGAACTTTGCACGATCAACGGAGGCAGGGAGCCGCGCAAGTGCGTTTTTGATAATCCCGAGGTCGGCAACCGTCCATCGCGTCGGACCACGATCATCATACACGCTTCGCCAAGCGTCGGAGAAAACCGTTTCGTAGGCGGTAGCCGTTTTCTTCAACTTGCGCTTTTCGCGGGCCTCCTTCGTCTTGGCAGAGGAAGAAACCCCTAACCCGACAAGAGACGCGGGAACAGCGTTCCCGGCGGTTACTTTTCTCATTGTTATATTCTCTCTGTTAATGGGGTGTTCACAGCTATGACCAGACCCCCCTGTCACCCGTGACCACCCCCCCTGTTCACAGCTATGACCACCCTTAGGTGCAATTTGCATGTAGTTTTGGTCTTCAAAACGGTCGAGAAACCCCAATCCGATAGACGGTGCGTGGCCCTTTTTCTCGAATTTCAGGATGATTTGGCGGGAAAACAGGCCCCGTAAAGCCCTCCTGATCGTGCTGGCGCTATAGGGCAACCCCGCATGAATGAGGTTTCCTTCCCTATCCGTTACCCCTGAAAGTAGGTGTCGGAGCGGGATAATCTCGTGGGTTTTCCCGAATTTGATGGTGCGCTGATATACGAAACGCACTACGCGGTATTCCGCGTCTGTCAGTGATGACGACAAGTGCCTGTCGATATATGAGTCTACAAGCCTGTCCTGTGTGATGGTTGCCATGTCTGAATTTCCCCCAGTGTCGATTTAGCATATGTGTGCAATTCGACTTGTTATTGTCAGTCAGGAAGGTTCCCGGTAAGGCGGAGAGCGCCGAATACGAGAACTTCCATCAGAACGGCATCGCGGTATTTCTTGAAGAAGATCGGGAGGGCCGTCTTCCTCTTGGTAATGGTGGTCGTGTCTTCGGCCTTGTCGCGTTCACCACTCATAGACGTTTCCCGGCATTTCTCGATGTAGTCGATGCAGGGCTTCACAAGCTCACGTTCCTTTTCGGTGCCGAAAATAAACGTGCGGATGACGAGTGACATAAGTTCCTCGAAAGGGATGCCCGCGTAAGGCCCGCTTACAACCTCGATGTACCAAAGCTGTGATCCGGTGTCGTACTTGATTTCGGACACACGCTCGATATGACGCGGCTGACCGGGGAGCAAGGCCCCCGTTATTTCGTCGTCGTGAAGCATCGAGATTTGGCCGTTTAGGCCGCAGGAAATAACGTTTCGCATGTAGGTGGTCCCCCGGTAGGGCAGAAGGTGGAAGCGAAAATTTGGGGCATAAAAACCGGGGTTCTTAGGCCCCGGTTTAGCAGACGTTTGCTAACGCCTAGAAGCGGTCGGTGACAGACCGGATGTTACTGTCAGAAGCGTAGTATTCCGGTTTCTTTTCGCGGGCAGTTTCGGTGCCACCGAGGCGCATAAGAGCATCCTCGATGGGTTTGGTTTTTTCTTCGCAAGAGCTTCCGATGAAGCACTCCGCGTCTATGTCCACTTCGCCCACCGACGAAACGGTTATGTTGATCTTTCCCATGGTTATACCTCTCTGTATGGGGAACCGGCGCAGACGATCAGTAGGTTTCCGCCACGATCATTATGTTGCCCGTTTTTGTGTCAATGGAACGGTCGGTACGGTAGCCTTGTGCAGCGCAAGTGTCCTCGACATGGATGACGTTTGCCCGCTGGATGAAACCGCCGATGGCGTACTTGTAGTGATCCGATCTGCCCTTGCCGGACCATGCGTTTTCTTTGTCGGCAACGTTCTTGCTGCCGAAAGCGTCGATGAAAGCGCCGGAAACAAGGTCTTCGTAGACCGGCGTGAGTTGTCCGTTTTCGTCGGCAAGCAAACCAAGATCATAGGGGTATCCCTCGATGGATACGGCTACTCCCTTGATTTTTTGGGTGCTGCCGTTCCACCCTCGCATATAGCCGTTGATGGACACGGTATATTTGAACCCACGTTCACGAGCGAGTTCTTCCACGGCGCGAAGGGCAACGTCCTTAGACGCGATGCGGACGGCCCGGATAATGACGTTGTGAGACACGGTGTTTACCTCGTTATTTTGAGTTTACGAACGGTTTTCTTTACAAGACGGACACGTTCGCCATGTTCCGTCTTGATCTTGATTTGCTTGAACTTCGGGGCTGCTTCGATTTCGTGTTCCAGCTTGACAAGCTCCACAAGGCCCGGAACGTCGTTTTCCTCGCTGTCGATGATGCTTTCGACTGACACCCCCGCTGTTGATCTGACAAGGGACCGAAGTTCATCCACTGAAAGAATGTCAAAACGTCCGGTAATGGAAATCTTGGTAAGATCGACTTCCATGTTCCGGGGCAAGCGGAACTCAACGCTCCAAAGTGCGGCTTGTTCTCGGGTTTTCCCGACGACTGTGCGAACGCGAGGCCACGCTTCGCCTTCGTCCTTGCGGATATACCGCATAACGAATATGCGGCCATCTGGAATATCCGTTATATGGTGCGTTATGAAAAAACCACCGCTTTTCGGTTTGTCGGGGACCGCCGCTGCAAAGTCCGTTCCTGCGAGATACCGGCGTAGATAGTTGTTATCTTTCACCGCATCGGCAATACCCACCAGTTCATCCCCGTTATGGTATTGCAGCAAGAGCCTCGCATTAGCGGAACGCAAATTCATGTGTCCCGAACAAAGAGAGAGGTTGTTAGCCATTGTGTTCCTTTCCGCCGTAAGTAATCACTGTTTGGGGCGCAAGATGCGTTTCCCGTTAGCTGACGGTGCAAGTGATCGCGTCCGCCGCTGATCTTTGATGATTTCCGATCTTGTTCCCGATGACGGGCGAGCGTGTTTATTCGCCCAATCGTCCATGCGCTTGATGCGATCCGCAAACGCAGAACTTAGCGGGTTAATCAGGATCGTTTCGTCAATGAGGGCGGATATGGGGACGGTTTCATGCCCCGCCGCAAAGGACTTGGTTATCGCCTCTGAAACAACGGCTTCCAGTTCCGCACCGACATAGCGATCCGTTTTGTTGACGACTTTCATAAGCTCCGCATCGCTTAAGTCATCCCCGTGCCCCCTTGCCGCAAGATGTATCTTGAGGATTTGCAGACGTTCATCCGCTTCGGGGAAGCTGACTGACCATATTTGATCGAGACGGCCCTTGCGCAACAGTTCCGGGGGCAGACCCTCGACATTATTGGCCGTCATGGTCACGAATATAGGGGATCGTTGCGTTTGTCGTTCCTGCATCCATGTAAGCATGGTGCCGAAAACCCGGAGCGTTGTGTCATGCCCGCCGTCTGAAACTCCGCCAAACTGTTTGTCGATTTCGTCGATCATCAGAACGCAGGGGGCCATGGCTTCGATGGTAGCCAATGCCTTGCGCATCCGGCCTTCGCTCTCGCCCACGAAACGACCGAAAACACGTCCAATATCGAACTTGATACAGGGTACGTTGAGGGTCGAGGATATGGCCTTGGATACGAGGCTTTTGCCGGTGCCGGGAGGGCCGACGACAAGGATGCCTTTTGGCATATCGACGCCGTATTCCTTGGCTTCCTGCGAGAAAGCGACCTTTCGGGCCTCAACCCACGAGATAAGTTCCGACATGCCGCCCACTTGATCCATGCGAACGGGGGGTAGCAGTTCAAGCATGTCGGTTTTCTTGAGTGCGTCTACCTTGCTGCGAAGGATTGACGCCGTAAATTCGTTGACACCGTAGCCCTCGCCGGTTTCTTCGAGCGTGTTCTGGTGTTGGATAATAGCCAGAGCGGCGGCGTTCTCGAAATCGTGCATCGTCATTCCGAGGCCGTTTTGCACGACAATATCGCACTCGTCGCTCGTAATGTTGACGGAAGCAGTTTCGGTCACTGTTTCAAGCAAGGAGTCTAGGTTCTGGCGCAATTCGGCGTGAGAGGGCGTCTTGAAGTCGATCACGTACAATTCGTCCTCGACAGCAGTAGGTATCTGTGCGTCGATCGCGCAAACGAGGAACAACCGTTGCTCGTTCTGTTTCGATTGCCGGATTTGATACCGCAACGCCTGATGAAAATGCGGTATGGGAGAATTGATTGCAAATTCAGGGGTAAGCATGACGACCGCTGCCGTCTTCTCAATATCCGTCCCCGTAGGATCGTATATCCGTTGCAAACATGCTTCGGGGTTTTTCGTCCCCGAAATAACAGACGGTTGCGACAATTCGCCGTCCGTTCCGAGGTCTAGGCCCGGTTCGCTTGATTGTGTGCCTAATGCGCTGCGGTATCTTTTCAGGCCGTCGAGGGCATCCCACACGAAAAACGGTTTGTTGGTTTCCGCCGCCCATTCTTCGATGACGGAAGCCGCCCGCATGATTTCTCGCGTCCTGACAAGGATAACGCCGATGGCGGCATCATCTGCGAGAGTGAGTTGCCTCTTAAATTCGTCGGCGTTGCAATCTTCCATGTTGGCGGATAGGGAACGGGCTGCTGCGTTATTCCCCCGCCGTTTAATGTTCGCCATTTTTACCTCGAAAAGCATTAACCCCGATGTGTTAACCGAGTTTATAGGGTTGCAGATTTTTTGTCAATTAGCCGTTTAGGTACAGAAAACGCATATTTCGTTAGCAAACGTTTGCTAAAAGCACTCGCCCCCTGCAACACATCGGTCGGCGGAACCGTGGTTACAAGGGGCGAGGTTCGGATTAGCACCATTAGTTCGGGGGGACGGCATGGTGCAAGGTCGGCAAACCCGATCCGAAGGCGTTTAGGGTAGCCGTAAATTACGGTTAGTCAAGGGCACGTCGTTTTTGTGAATTTGGGATTTCGCACCCTCAAAAAGACACGAAAAAGCCCCCACGAATAAACATGGGGGCTTAGTTGGTAACACCCGAGAGAAGAAGTGTTACGGAACGACACGCACGGCGACAGCAGCAGTCGCGCCATAGAGTTCTTCGATGCGGTCAACGAGGAAAGCGACATTGTTGGCAAGGGCGGTCAGGGCCGCATCGGCAGCGGCCTTCGTAACAGCCCCGCCAGCGGCGGCGGAAACGGCGGTTCCAGTGCTGTCCTGATCGACAAGAGTGAGCTTGGCGTTGTCGGCAACACCACCAGAGTTGTCCGCGAACGGGTCAAGACCCACGGCGACGAAAGCGTTGTTCAATGCACGGGCAATGGTCGCAACGTTATTGCGGGCCTGAATGACCGCCGCATTGAACGAGTGACGCTCTGCAAGAACCGCTGTAGTCCCAGCGTTGCCGGTCACGGTCTTGTCCATCGCGGCAAGGGCAACAGCCCCTTCGCTCGGTGCAGCCGCCGTGCCGGTGCTGTTCGCCGTCAGATCATCGAGTCCAAGTCCATCGAGTGCTTCGTTCACAAGGTCAGACAGCGTAGCAAGGCGGTCATCGACCTTTTCGAGCGCGGCGTCAACGCCAGTCTTCGGGGCACCAGTGCTGCCGGTGATGGTGGCATCATCCTTCTGCGTCGGAACGGAAACGACTGTTTCTCCGGCCGTGCCGGTGGTGCTGTCCGTAATATCCGTCTCATTGACGGCACCGAGGGCCGTACGGGCCTGACTGATAGCGAGGGCTTCAATGGCCTCCGCAAGAACCTTGGGGTTTCCGCCCCATTTGAAACGCACTGTAAGCTCACGCATAGCAGTCTCCTTGGTTTGTGTTGCTGACGAATAGGTCGGGATATTGCCGGATTTAGCAGACGTTTGCAAACGTTTTATCAGTATTCGGCTTCATACCCCAAAGGTATGTCGGGAAGATCAACCGTTTTCCCTGAAAGACGGTGGGTGCTGTCCGGGCAAAACTCTATCTTTCCGTCTTTCACGAAATAGTGACAGCACCCCCGAACTGTTCTCCCGTTTTCGTCCCTGTGCCATTCACCGTTCCATCGTCCGTTGCTGAATTTCCGAAGGGTGAAACGGTGCCGTACAGATGGGGCAAATGTCGGGGCTTCGGGGTTCCCGTCATATTCCCAAGTATCCGGTATCTTGTGCATATGCCCGCAGCCGGGGCACCAGTGACCATACCCCGTATTGAGGGCGTACAGTTTATTGCTCAACTTCCGCATAGCGTTAGTCCAGTGCGGACACGTAGACTACGCCGCTGGTGTCAACGGCAATAA
>Ga0206101_1000049_pt1 | contig 47225 bp, 42 predicted proteins | sample 1B0metagenome_FD_148613 | JGI IMG/M metagenome (GOLD analysis project Ga0206101, IMG submission 148613) | Enriched microbial communities from leaf-cutter ant dump, University of Wisconsin, Madison, United States - 1B0 | ecosystem: Environmental > Terrestrial > Nest > Insects nest > Nest dump... | reverse complement strand
GGTCGCCAACGGGACGGTGACGACGTCGAAGCTTGCGGACAGCGCGGTGAGCGGTCTGAAGCTTCTGACGTATGCGGTGACGAACCGTCATCTTGCGGCGGGTGCGGTGACGCCGGACAAGATCAGCACATCGGGTGCGACGACGGGCCAGGTGCTGGGCTACAATGGATCGAACGTGGTGTGGACGGCACCGACGGCCGCGCCGGCGTTCAACCGCGTGTCGATCACGAGCGCGAACAGCCCGTACGCTGTCGGAACGACGCAGGAGATCATTGGCGTCAACCAGAGCACGCCGATCACGGTGATACTGCCGGCTGCCAACTCGGTAAGTGCCGGCAAGATCATCATCGTGAATCCGGAGCAGGGGACGTATAACAACAGCAATCTGCTCACGATTCAGGCCGCACCGGGTAACACCATCAATGGCAGTTCGTCGATAACGATCAACTCACTGTACAATACCCGGCGTCTCTACAGTGACGGTGCCAACGCGTGGTACACATTCTGATCCCTATCGGAATCGTGTCCACCGGATGACGATGCAAAAGAGAGGGGGCATTCCGATGCAGGAATGTCCCCTCGTCATTTCCGAATACCATATCCGATACTTCACACGCCCATTCAACCACCATGCAGGACAACCTGACCGGCGCCAACTTTGCGCAGCATGTCGATCAGACATTCAACATCATTTTCGACGATCACGATCCGATCCCTCTGCGGCTGGCGGAGGTGCAGATGAAGCAGGTTCTGCCAATGGATGCACGCTACGGGCAGTCTCCCGAGGAGAGGCGCCCCCCCTTTTCGCTGCTGTTCAAGGGACCGGCGGATCTGATTCTGCCACAGCGGCTCTACCGGTTCGATCATCCCGCGATGGGGCAGTTCGACATCTTTATCGTCCCTGTCGGCGCAAATGCCGAGGCGGTCTCCTACGAGGCGATTTTTACCTGATCGGCACGGGCATCGATGCGGGATCGGGCGTATATGGTTCGGGCATCTTTTCCGGATTGGGATGCCAGCCCATCCTGTAGTGCGTCGGTATCTCGCCGGTGAGAACGAAGCCGAGCCGGTGGTACAGTTTCATCGCCTTGTGATTGATCTTCTCCACATGGAACCAGGCCGGCTTGTTCATGCGCCTGCATTCGTTCATAAGGTCGGTGATGATTCTGGTGCCAAGCCCGCATCCACGGTATTCGGTGAGCAGGCAGATCTCCAGGAAATGATGTTCGGTGACGTCGCGGAAGACCATCAGCCGTCCGATCAGCCGTTTGTCGTGGAGAATGATGAGGGACTCGCAGTCGGGGAAGGCAGTGCTATAATGAAGCTTCTGGGCGGCGAACTGCATGCGGAGAAAACTCTCCCGTTCGGCGGCGCTCCACTGCACCGGCGCAAGCTCCTCCTCGCGTGTGCTTGCATACAGTTCGTAGAGGAAGGGGTCATCCTCCGGCCGCACCGGGCGCATTGTGATCCGCATTCCATTGATGTTCATGATGCCGATTGCTGAAGATGATTGATCTGTCCATGCCGGAAGAGATTCACCCTCCCGGCATGAGAAAGCCTGTGTCGTTGATGACGGGCCGGTGCAGTTCAGGCGCCGGCCCGTTTGTTCGCATTCCGCCGGCGGCGGGGAGGTTCCCGTACGCCGGGTTCCCATCGCGCCGATGCACGCCGTGATTCACTGCATGGTGAGCGTCAAGATACATTCCCCGGCGATATGAGGCATCTGCGCGGCTATCATGTGGGTCGCCAGCCTGCCGCGCATATCCGGGAGTGCGAAGGTAGTCTGCCCGCTGTCGCCGAATGTGTTGCCGATGAGGTTGAACAGCGTCCCGTCCTATGAGACCGGCAGGATTGCGCCGTCCCGGAGAGCTGCCCCGGTGGGGTGATGTTCTCTCCAGAGAGCATTGCGTGCCCGGTAAATGGTTCGGCCATGCATGGCGTTTCTTGTATGAAGAAGGGCGGCGGCCGGCGCGGTGTGTAGCCCAGCCGTATCATGTTGTGGGCAACGTTGTCGCATGATGCCTGCGGGTAGCGCCGCGGGCGGACACCTCCATCAACAGGCATCGCCGAATGAGGGGCGGGCCGGAGTTGTGCCGGCCCGCCGTTGGACGGATGCAATGTGCCGTCAGCTCCTGGGCGGGAAAATGCCGTAGAGTGCGATGCAGAAGTTGAGCACCAGGTATGGCTGCATGTTGTTATGCGGCTGGCTGCCCCCTGCGGTTCCCAGCGACAGAGGGCTCATGGTTGTATCGGGATTCACATTGGTATAGATGTTCTGCCCGATCTGATTCGCTGCGGCCAGTATGTTCCCCTGGGGGTTCGGCTGATCGCCGCCGTTGTTGAATGCCTGAAGCGAGTGGGTGTGCGCCGGCATCTGCGATGTGATGAGCGTGACGGTTTCGGAACCGGCGCTCTGCCCGAGCGGACGGGGCGTAAGGCCGGGGCCCTGTCCGGCATGGACGGGCACGCGGCCGCGCAGATCGGGAAGCGCAAACGTGGTCTGGCCATTGCCGCCATAGGTGGTTCCCAGCAGCGAGAAGAGTGCGGTGTTCTGTGCGATCGAGAGAAGCTGGCCGTCGCAGAAGGCCCAGTTTCTCGGCGGGAAGTTGAATCCCACAATCATGATCTGTCCGATGAATGGTTCTGCCATGATACTCCTCTTGGTCTTGGACATGTGTGAATACGGCGGTCGCCGGTGGACCGTGTGAAACGCTGGTCGTACGAGCGCACGGCTGCACCGCCGATTCCCGATGGCGTCGTGATGCCTCGGGCGTCACGGCGGTGCGTCACGACGGGGGGGAGCCCCGTCATCCGGCCGTCAGCTCGTTCATGCCTCCACGAAGCATCAGCTTCGGGGCGGGAAAATCCCCTCCATCGCAATGCAGAAGTTGAGCACCAGGTATGGCTGCATGTTATTGTGCGGCTGGCTGCCGCCGGCAAGTCCGACCGCCTGCGGGCTCATCGTGGTGTCCGGATTCACGTTGGTATAGATGTTCTCGCCGATCTGATTCGAGGCGGCCAGTATGTTCCCCTGGGGATTCTGCTGGTCGCCGCCGTTGTTGAACGCCTGGAGCAGATGGTTGTGCATCGGCATCTCGCTGCTGATCAGCGTATGCGTTTCCTGGCCGGAGGATTCGCCAAGCGTGCGATCGGTGAGCCCGGGGCCCTGTCCGGCATGGACGGGCACGCGGCCGCGCAGATCGGGAAGCGCAAACGTGGTCTGGCCATTGCCGCCGTAGGTGGTTCCCAGCAGCGAGAAGAGTGCGGTGTTCTGTGCGATCGAGAGAATCTGGCCGTCGCAGAAGGCCCAGCCACGTGGAGCGAAGTTGAACCCCACAATCATGAGCTGTCCGAGAAATGGTTCTGACATGTCGCGTCTCTTAATGATTTGATGTGTGTGTATCAGGCGGTTCGTCCGTGAACCAGCCCGGGTTTGATAGTGTATTCGAAAGTAAAGGCCGCTGGCAGGGCCGGTCCGGAAGGTTCTGTGCGGGATACGATGCTATCATCGGTATTCTAACAGGTGATAAACTGCGGGAACCGGTGGCTGGTACCACCGTTGCCCGCGGTGTGGACACATGCGCTGCCGGACAGGCAGCCGGCGCGCCCTTCTCCGGTCCGGCCATCGGGCCGTGGAGTATCGACGCGCGGATGTTCCGCTTCAAGTCGTTGTTGATGGCGGCATCTCATTCAGGTAGGCTCGATGCGGCCATCGTATGTATGATGTGCGGAGGATGGCGGTGTTGTGCCATGCAGGGCGCCGCAGACTCCGGCATTCGTGCGGGGAGGGGGGAATGCTGCCGGTATGTCTGTCGGTGCGAGGGAGCGAGACAATCGCGGCGGAAGACCGCCGGACCATCGAGCGGCCGGAGAAACCTGTTCCACGATCCGCCCGAACATCATCGGTCGCTGATCAACTGTGCGGCGGGAGGAGCCCCTCCATAGCGATGCAGAAGTTGATCGCGGAATATGGTCGCATGCTGTTGTGCGGCTGGCCGCCGCCGACGGTCCCCATTCCCGGGGACCCCGTACAGGCGCCTGGCATAATGGCCTTGTCGTGCAGGGGAGCCTGCGTATTCCTGCCACGGACGATGGGCTGCCGACCGCGGCACAGCCGATGCGACAATGGCGCGCAGCATCTCATTTCATCAGACGCCTCAGGGGTCACATGGTGAGATAGGAATTCCATAGCCCGCTTCGCTGCGAACGCATACGCGCATGTTCCGCCAGCGCCGTGGGAGAAGGAAGCTGCGTGAGCATCGGTTCGCCCGCATCTCCGGCCGGGCATCGGAGATAATGGGGAGTGACCGTACTGCGTGTCTTGCGGGCCACCGCAAGAGGGCCCCGCGTGCTCTCCATGCGAAGATTTCCGAGGATGGCGGGCAATGCGGTCGCATCTCCCTGCGCCTCGTCCATCGCCGCCGCAATCATGCGGGCCGTATCGTATCCGAGCGCCAGGAATGGGTCCGGATGCAGCCCGGCCGCGGATGCATCCGCGATGAATTCCTCGTTGACCGGCGTTTGCAGATGCCGCGACCACGCCGAGGCGCTGATGATGTCAGTATCTTCATCGAGTCCTTCCGCCAGAAATCCGGAACCGGCAAGCCGGATTCGTCCGGACAGCCCGTGACGCCGGAAGCACCGGACGAACTCCGCCGCTTCCCGACCGGAATATGCGGCGAAGATGACATCGGGGCGGAGGGAGGCGATATTCCCGATCATGGTATCGGCATCCACGGGAGTTTCCGGATCGGCGTCGATGAATGCCGCTACAACCCGGCCGCCGCCACGCTCGAATCCCGCGCGAAATGCATAATGCGTATCGAAGCCGCTCTCGTACCGGGAGCCGGCGATGACCGCGCGCCTGCCGATGCTGGCGGCGCTCCACGTTCCAAGTGCCAGGCAGGACTGCCAGCAGCCGAACGTGTTGTGGAGCACATATCGCGAAGCCCCCGTGTCTGCGGATATCCGCTCGCCCATGCTCGTTTCGATAAACGGGATGCGCTTCTTCTCGTAGAGCGGAGTGTGGAGATAGGTGGTACGGGGGTTGACGAGGCCGACTGCGAGATCCACCGGATCATCCGCGAGTAGATGCGCCGACTGTCTGTACATGCCGGAGCCGCCGGGGCCGATCGGTGCCGTGATGATCGCGATGTTCCGTCCCCCGGCGCGATAGCCCAGGGTGCGAAACGCAAGGTTCATACCGGCCAGCAGATTCTCCGACGAAGCGGAGACGGGAAGGAGCACGCCGACGTTCAGCGCGCTTCTCGTATCGGAGAAACCGCCCACGGCGCCGGCAATTGTACGTCCGGCCGCGGCCGGAACCACAGGAGCGGCTACGGCGGCACCCGACGCAAGTCCTAATGTCCTGAGGACGTTACGCCTGCCGTCGCTCGTAGGTTGGGATCGTCGTTTCATTGGAGGGAATGCATGCAATGAACAGCACGTCACCATGCCACGCCGTCATCCGGCGTGAAGCCGGTTCGCCGGAATAACCGTAAAGCGGGCATACGGCAGGACTGCGGACCATATCCCGCAATCCGTAGATTTCACGCAGCCGATTGCAACCACGCAATGTGTCGGGATGGGGTGTTCAGCAACTCTGGCCGGATCAGACGCGAGGCTGCGAGAGCCATGCGGCGGGGGACCGTGCCGCAACCGGTTTCCGCTTCAGCAGTACGACGTGGGCATCGAAGATGCTGCGTCGGCGACGATTCCGTGAACGTTCGCGGGCAGTCGTTCCATCATCCGTTCCGGAGGCAGTATCCGGCGGTATGAATCAACCCGGGCAAGATACAACAGAATCGTGACGATTGACAACGTACAGGTGAAATTTGTCAATACGTATGGCGCTCCGACCCATGCGCTTCCGCAGCATGTTCTTCATGGCGTGCCCGCCGGCGAAGGCGCCCGATCCCGAATCCCCGCCAGCGAATCCATGCTCTTCCAGCATCATTCATCTTCCCTACTCTTCTCTTCGTGCTCTCCCCGGCCGCAACCGCGTGATGCAGGCCGCTCGAAAAAATCTTCGCCATCCTCCCGGGCCGTGAATATTGCGGCTTCCGTTCGGATACGTTCGTGTGAATTGAAAACCGATGGATGATACGGCAGCGATACAACAATGCAGGCAGGGGGACGGCACGGCGTACCGTCATCTGGTGCGGCGCTACCAGTCGGAGGCGATAGGACATGCTCTTGCGATCGTGGGGAGCCGCGAAGATGCGCTCGACGTCGTGCAGGAAGCATTCCTGGATGCCTGGCGGGCACTGGACAGGTTCGATACCTCCCGGCGATTCTATCCGTGGCTCTATGTGATGCTGCGCAATAGATGCTACAAGCTCCTGCGCGATCGCGCCGTTCGCCCGGCGCTCGATCTGGAGGCGCCCGGGGTGCTCTGCATTCCCGCCGGTGATGGCGACGCCGCCTCGCTCAATGCGGTGCTGCCGGAACTGAAGGCGGAAGATCGCGAGATCCTGATGCTGAAATACCTGGATGGGCTCACCTATGATGAACTTGCCGCACGACTGGAGATACCGCGTGGCACCGTGATGAGCCGGCTGTACCATGCCCGTCTGCGGCTGAGGGCGCTGCTGGAGAAGGATGGTGTCCGGCCATGAAGAACCTGGTGAACGAACGGGAGCATGACATGGATGACGAATTTTGTCTGCGGGTGAGAATGGCGGCGATGGCGATGGCCGATGGCGAGCAGCCCGATATGCCGCGCGCGGAGATCGACGCACATCTCGCCGCCTGTCCCTCGTGCCGGAGCGAGATTGCGGCACAGGTTGCCGTCGCGACCCGGTTCGGCGGCGTGCTGCGTATGTCTCCGGACGAGGATCTCTGGCCGGGGGCGATGAGCGTTCTCGATGCCGGTGTCGGGGGGCGCCGATCACGGACCGATCCGCGTCCTGCGCTCCTTGCGGCCGTGGCTCTGGCTCTCTACAAGATCGCCGAACTGGCCCCGGAGCAGGAGCCTCTTCCCATCATCCGTCTTGCTCCGCTGCTCATCGCCGCGGCTCTCTTCCTCTATCTGCGAAACAATCCGTTCAGAATCGAACCCGGGCTTCTGCTCGAAGGAGAATAACGATGGAACAGTACGAACATGTTCCCGAAGCACAGGCCGTGCTGGGACAGAAATATGCGTTTGCAACGGCGTCCCTCATCATGGGAATAGCCTGTTATGTGAATCTTCTGGGGCTGGAGAAGGCGATCGTGGCGATCCTTTTCGGCTGGATGGCGCTTCGGGCCAATCCGGCGCCGAAACTGGTGAGCCGCCGTGGCTGGGGCATCGCAGGGATAGTGCTCGGCGCCGTTCTGCTGGTCCTGGTGCCGCTTCTGCTGCTGTTGAATCTGGATCGCATCACGGAGTTCCTGGATGCGCTGTCGCGGGGGAGGTGAGTAACGACAATGCCGCTTTTGAATGATCGGAAGGGGCTGTATCATCGCTGAATTCATTCAGTGTGCCGTCACAGCCCCATTCGCCGGATGAAGCATCGTGGTACATACTATTAATCAGCAACGAGCATGAAAACCGATCAGACAGCACCCGGAGACATCGACGAGTACATCGCCGGCTTTCCGAAGGACGTTCAGGACATTCTGGAGGAGATCAGGGCGACGGTCAGGGCGGCGGCGCCGGAGGCCGAGGAGGCGATAAAGTATCGGATGCCCGCGTTCGTGCTGCATGGCAATCTGGTATTCTTCGGGGCATACAGGAGGCATATCGGCTTCTATCCGGTTCCACGGGAAGCAGAGGAGTTCAGGGAGGAGCTGTCCGGGTATAAAGGCGACAAGGGAACGGCGCAATTCCCTCTGGACAAACCGATGCCATTCGATCTGATCCGCAGGATTGTGAAGTTCCGGGTGCGGAAGAATCTGGAGGAAAAGGAAGCGGCGGAGCACGGAAATCGGAAGTAGCGCCGCTGGGGGGGAAGGGCCCGGCAGTTCAGACAAACGCCCGCTCCGGATGTTCCGGGCGGGCGTTCATGCTGTTCCGATGGGGATTGAAGCGGGAGGCCCGCGGGCTTACTTGGAAGCTTTTGTCTTCGGCGCCGGCTCGGCGGCCTCGCGGCCATTGCCGTTCGAGAGGTCGTTCGACGAGCGCGTGCGCATGCCGAGCTTCTCGCGCACCTGGCCCTCCAGCGTGGCGAAGCTTTCCGGATTCTCCGCGAAGAGCCTCTTGAGCTGGTCGCGTCCCTGCACACGCTCCTCCATGAAGGTGAACCAGGAGCCGCTCTTCTGGATCAGTCCCTGGTCGATCGCCATATCGATCACGTCCCCTACGCGGGAGATTCCCTCGTTGTACATGATGTCGAATTCCACTTCCTTGAACGGAGGTGCCACCTTGTTCTTCACGATCTTGGCGCGTACGCGATTGCCGACGATGTCCTGGCCATCCTTCAGCACCTCCTTGCGGCGGACGTCGATGCGGACCGAGGCGTAGAACTTCAGCGCGTTGCCGCCGGTGGTGGTCTCCGGGTTGCCGTAGATCACGCCGATCTTCGAACGAAGCTGGTTGGTGAAGATCACGATCGCCTGCGAGCGGCCGATTGCGGCATTGAGCTTGCGCATGGCCTGCGACATGAGGCGTGCCTGCGAGCCCATCTGGGCATCTCCCATCTCCCCCTCGATCTCCACGCGCGGCGTCAGCGCGGCCACGGAGTCCACCACCACCACATCGACCGCCCCGGAACGGACCAGCGTCTCCACGATCTCCAGCGCCTGCTCGCCGAATTCCGGCTGCGCAAGGAGGAGATTGTTCACATCGACGCCGAGACGGGCGGAATACTGGATATCGAGCGCATGTTCGGCGTCCACGAACGCGGCCACGCCGCCACGCTTCTGCGCTTCTGCGATGACGTGCAGGCAGACGGTGGTCTTGCCCGAGGATTCCGGACCGTAGATCTCGGTGATTCGCCCGCGCGGGATGCCGCCGATGCCGATCGCGTAGTCGAGCGACAGCGACCCGGTGGAGATCGCGTCCACGGGAACGACCGCCGAGTCGCTCAGACGCATGATGGCCCCCTTGCCATGCTGCTTCTCGATCTGCTCCACGGCGTTGGAGATCGCCTTTTGACGGGCCTCGTTGATTATGTCAGCCATTTCTGAATACCGGTTGTCTTATAGTTGAAGGAAGTACGTTGTTTCAGTGTTTGGACGGGAAGGGCTCCGGCAGGTGGCGGTCCCGTGAAAACGGCGAATACGTTCTGGAAATGCCGTTTTTCGATGCTTCATATGGACGGCTCACCAGAGGGGATAGTGTCGTTCCGGCGGAGCAAAGTTAGGCATTTTTTCTCCCTTCCGGCAAGCTTGGAGTCCCCTTTTTGCTATCAATCCACACAAAATAATTAGGGTGGTTTTCAATGGCAGGCACAAAGGGCTCCAACGGCTCCGTTTGACCAATAACGATACACGGATGCAATCCTGACGTCCTTCCTGTCGTGGGCGACGGACTGCCTGTATGTGGGGCAACAGTTGCTGGCGGGAGAAGCTCTGTTCACACAGGACGTCTCAGGCCTTCCCCTCGCGGCGGAGCGGGAACTGGAGGGCGGCAAGACGCTGGCGGACGATCGGGCCGAAGCTGCGGGAGCGGCGCAGAACGGTGCGGAAGGTGAAGGGGACGTAGCGGTTCATCCGGCGCGTCAGCAGCACCGCGGTGACAGTGGTTCCGCAGAGCACCCCGGCAGCCATGCCCGCGGCGCCGAAGAACCAGGTGAGCACCGCGCCGCCGAAGATCAGCACGGTGGTGCCGATCAGCGTTCCGCGAAAGAGGTCGCGCGTATGGCCCATGCCGAGAAGTACGACCGAGGGGATGATGACGAAGGGGATGGCGAAGCCGTTCCCCATCAGCCACTGGAATTCGTCGATTGCCTCCGGGAACTTTGGAAGTACGATCGGGATGATCCAGGGGGCGAGAAGGATCAGCCCCAGGGTCAGCGGGAACATCAGCGCCACCATCGCGGCCGTGGAGAGCTCGGTGATTTCCTCCACCGCCGCGATCTTCTCCTGTGCATAGGCGCGCGAGGTCGCCGGCACCAGCAGGAGCTGCGCGGCGTCGCGGAGCGAATCGAAGAATCGGTAGAAGGTTCGCGCCGCGCCGTAGATACCTGCCGCCCAGCCGCCGCGGATGGCCGAGACGATCAGCACGTCGCTCTGCTGCTGCAACACTGTCAGAATGCCGGTCCCCCCCTGGTGCATGCCGAGATGCAGCAGGCGCCGCGCGGAGGGGCGGAAGTGATCGAATGTGGGAACGAGCAGACGAAATGCAAAGACCGTGGCGAGCACCGAGCTGGCGATGAACGCAATGATGTTGTAGTTCACCATGTCCACCGACGTGTGGAGCGTTCCGGCGGCGGCGCCGAGGATCATCAGTGCGACCAGCCCGCCGAAGTAGACGAAGTCTACGATGAAGATGGCGATGATGCGGTAATCGATCTGCAATACCCGGATGGCGAGCGTGCGAATGATGTTCGTCACCACCAGCCAGCCCATCAGGCGGAAGGAATCCGCGACGATCGGAGTCTTCACGAGCGCTGCCAGCGGACCGGCGAGCAGCACCACGATCAGCCCCAGCAGAATGTTGAAGAGCGTGTAGATGATGAGCGAGGCGGTAATGACCGGCCGTGGATCGGTTCTGCTCTCCGAGGCGATCTTTACCATCGGCTGCAGCACGAAGAAGTCGCCAAGCATGCTGATCACCATGAAGATCACGCTGACGATCGTCCATGCCCCCCATTCATCCTTGTCCAGCACACGCATCGTGATCAGGATGGAGGCGACGCCGTAGAGCACGGCCAGTCCCTTGTCCGCGGCGGCCCAGACGGCCAGCCAGAGAGGGGACTTTGTGCCCCGACGGGAGCCGGCGGGCTGCTGGGTTGTAATGGATTCGGACATCTTCGCGTTGGATCGTCAGGGCTGGGTATGCAGTCTGTAAATATACACCAATTCGCTCCCTCCGTTCAGGTGTCCGCCGGTCTCCACCAGCGTGGCGGGAAGCGCCGTGCCGTAGCCGGGTGAGTACCATCCTTCGCGGAGCGCAAGTTCATGTGAACATTCCATCGTTATCATGGTCCCCTCCTGCCCGGTGATTTCTATCGTCCTCTCCCCCGTGCGCCGCACGTGAAGAGTTCCCGGAATCGTGAACCGAACCGTATATGTATGGTTCCCGTTCCCCGTAAGCCGGTCGTGCACGCGAAGCTCGCCACCTGCCAGTTCCCAGCGCCTGCATACGATAACGGGGCCACCCGGAAGCCTCCGATATGCGCCATGACTGGCTTCGAGGATGGTCGTTCCCTCCGGTGTTCCGGCAGGGTTCCACCCGGTGATGCGGACGTTCGTGTCATCACGCCGGATGCGCCACAGCCCGTCGAAGTCGGCGATCTCCACTCCGTCCACCATCGGTGCGTTATGCGCCCGCGTGGAGCGGAGCGCATTCCTGATGCTGCTGTCGCGCGTGTAGCAGTAGGTTCCCGGATCGATGATGATCCCGCCCTCCGGCCCGCTCAGGGTGAACGAAAGCGTGTCGTTGTTGCCGTGCAGCCCTATCTCTCCGACATCCGCGAACACATGGAACGGTCCGCTCCGGAGAATGGCGAAGCCCCCCTCGCGATAGAGCCGCGATGGCGCCGACGGAGTTCCCGCGAGCCCGCGCGTCCGCTCGAATCCCTCGCTTCCGAGCATGATCAGCGCCGGAAGGCTGAACCCCCCCGCTGCCCGCATGAAGTCGGCCCGCTGGAAAACGGCTGCCGCCATCGCCATCGTGTCGCGGTGATCGTAGAGCTCCTGGTCCGCGCGGAGGCGCAGTATCACCCCGTCGTCGGAATCGCCGAGCTGCGGCGCCGTTCCTGCGGGGGGGGTGTAATCGCGCATGAATTCCCCCATGCGTTCGATCGCAGCGCGCGATTCCGGCGGGAACGGGAGCCCGGCGCGTTCCAGCAGCACAAGGGCGATCAGGTACATCTCAAGCACCAGCCGGTGATAGCCGATGGAGCGCTCGTAGTGCACACCGTCGGCCAGCACCTGGTGTCCTATCTCCTCGATCATCCGCCGCCGTCCCTCGCGCAGCCAGCGATCGCCGTCGGCGCTGCCGGCAAAGAACGTTCCGAGCGCCACCAGGCCGAAACAGTTGGAGATGTAGTGATTGGTGAGATTGCTGAAGTATTCGAGGTTGTTCTCCAGATAGCGGCCATGACCCCAGGCCAGGCGGAGGTATTCGGTCCACCAGTCGTCCGTGATGTTCGGGGCGCCGTGGAAGAGGCCATAGCCCATCACCAGCCAGAACCCACGGATCGCGACCTCCATCGGCATCGTCCAGTTGACGCCGGTGTCGATCGGGTTTGACCCGCGCCAGTCGTCGATCAGCCGCGTGAAATCGCGCGGCCACGCCCCATTGTTCGATACCCAGTATGCCTTGCCGAGCCATGCTATCCAGTACATGCGGCTCAGTTCCCAGACGTACTTGACATCGCTCCCGTCATCGGCGACGAACCGTATGGCGCTGAAGTGAACGCGGGGCCAGCTTCTGCCGGAGGCGTAGTCGCGGTGCCAGTCGAACCGCCCGCCGGGCTCGCTGATGCAGATGCCGAGCGCGGGAAATCTTCCCTCGCCGATCAGCTCCGCGTCGGTCAGGATCTCATCGTACGATTCCAGAGAGAGGAGGAGACCTGTGAAAAACTCCTTGCGGTTCGCCCGCGTAAGCGGGAGCCGGCCGGCGACGGACCTGCGAAAGTCATCATGGAAGGAATCCTCGCTCCGGAACCATGCGAAGGAGCGCATCAGAGTGGCGGCATCCGGGAGCGGTGCGAGGGTGCGTGCGTAGCGCCGGCGGATGGATTCCTGCCGGAACACCTCGATGACGTGACCGGCGCCATGACGCCGGAGGGAGGCGATCAGAAACTTGAGTCGTCGCGCCAGGTTCTGATAAGCCATACGTCATCGGGAGAATTGCGGACAAGGCGGAGCGTTGCGCGCCCGTCGATGCGGGTAACGTCGTTGGCGCGCAGGCCGAACTTCAACGTGTAGCTGCGGGTGATATCGACGAGCAGCGAGTCGCCGTTCTGCGAGAGGATGTCGTTCCACTGAAGGTCGAGGAGGTCGGCTCCCCTGAAGAGATTGTAGGTCGTGCGGATCTCCTCATCGCGGTTGAACGTCACGTCGGTCGCGCGCTCCACATTGTAGTAGCGGAACTGGAAATCGGGATGGAGCAGATTGCCGTAGATCAGCGTATCACGATAGGTATAGGCGTACTGAATGTTCTGGAACACCCCCGCCACCGTTCGCTGGTCGCCGAGCGTGGTGGACGGCGGACGCAGCTCGGGCTCCAGCTTCGGCGCGAATGGATTGGTGCAGCCGGTCCAGAGAACACCGGCCAGCAGCATTGCGGCAATCGATATGGGAGCTCGAACATTCACTACGTGAGATGGAGCGATTATCGCCCGGGGGCATGATAGGAAGAAAAATCAGGGTGAGGAACGGCAAACGTTGGAAGGCAGGGGGCAACATTCAACAGTGAACAGGCAAAAATGGGAGGATGCCGGCCCAGGCCCGGCCGGGCTGGCTAATCAACGAACCGTGCCTTGATGAGCGACCAGCTTGTTTTGCCGTCACGCGCGAAGTCGCGCCAGGAGGTGATATACCATTCGTTCTGCCGGGAAAGCCGGAAGGTGAACAGGAGCGTTCCCTCGGCCTTCTGTTCAAGTCCGTTGCGGGTGTGCGGGAAGTTCACCTGGTAGCTGGCGGTGAACTGCACCGAATCGCCGATAGGCACCTCCGTCACCTCCGATGGCATGAACGCCACGGTCGCCACGCCCCCCTGCTGAAGATCGGCGAAGATGTTCCGGACGTACTGTTCCTCCTCCTGTATGCTCCACCCGCTGAACTTGGTCGGCGCTGCGGCCAGCCCCTGCGTGGACGGGACGAAGACGAATGCCGGAAGCCCCTTCGACGTGTCGCTGAAGCATTTACGGTAATCGTTGGCATTGGCCGAGCTCAGCGCGCTCTCCAGATTCCGGAGGACCACCGTCGGCGTGGTCGGCGGCTCGAACGATGAGCCTGCATTGATGGGATTCTCCGGATCGCGCGTCGCAAAGAGGCCGCAGCCGGCCACGGTCAGTGCCAGGAAAACAAGGGGGGCGATATGGTCACGAATGATCTTCATGCCTGAACGGCATCAGGGGTTCAGCATGGAAAATTGCGTGGATCGATCGAGGGATTCCCCGTCGCACGGCTTATCACCAGCATCCGCTCCGATGTCTCCGGATCGTACGGGGCGCCGGAGTAATCGCCGAACCACAGCGCCGGCTCGAATCCGGCCGACCGCAGCATGCAGTCGATCGTCTCCGGCGAGTAGAGCCGTACGGATTCCATGAACTGCCGCCGGCCGTCGCCGTGCGGAATGGTGATCGTCTTTTCGATGCGTCCCTCCGTGATCCTGCGCTCCTCGCGCACCATCAGATTGCCCAGCGCCCGGAGATTCTCCCGCACCAGCGTTCTGCGCAGGTGCTGTTCGTTGATCAGGTCGAGCGCGTAGTAGCCGCCGTTACGGATCGCCCCGCGCACACGCTGCAGCACAAGCGCATCGTCGGAGCGGTCCTCGAAGTAACCAAAGCTGGTGAAGAGCTGCAAGACCAGATCGAACCTGTCGGTGAAATCGATCTCGCGCATGTCGGAGCGGACGAACTCGATGGTGACGCCCGCCTCGTGAGCGCCGCGTTCGGCTACGCCCAGCAGTGTGGGGGAGAGATCGACCGCCGTGACATTGAATCCCCGCTGCGCCAGGACGATGGCATGCCGGCCGGGACCGGCGGCAAGATCGAGCGCCTGCATGGGGGAATCAGCGCCGGGGTGAAGTCCCGTTGCCGTCAATATCAGATCGACGCAGGCCTGGGCTTCCTCCTGATCGCGATGACTGTAGAGCTTGAGATAGAAGTCGCTGCGGAACCATTCCTCGAACCAATCCTGATCATTGGTTCCCGTTTCCGGTCCGGCCGGAAGATTTTCGTTCATCATCTCCTGATCTGTATATGTTCGTCGGATCCTATCATGTTCTGTGCTCGGTGGGAACGCAGGGCGTATGATCCCGCTGCCTCCCGCACCGCGGCGTGGCGCCGGTGCGCGTCGCGATTTCCGCCGGTATCAGACGGTCACACGTCCTTCCAGCGCGCGGGAAATCGTGGCCTCATCGACGAACTGGAGCTCGCTGCCGAGCGGGATGCCGCGCGCAATCCGTGTCACCTTCACCTCGAACGGCTTCAGCATTCTGGCCAGATAGAGCGTCGTCATCTCCCCCTCCACGTTCGGATTGAGCGCCAGAATCACCTCCTGTACGTCGTTCTGTACGCGCTGCAGAAGCTCGCGTATCTTCAGTTCCTCCGGGCCGATTCCCTCCAGCGGATTGATGACACCCCCCAGGACATGGTACAGGCCGTGATAGTCGTTGGTCTTCTCGACGGCCAGGACATCGCTCGGCTCCTCCACCACGCAGACCACGGTTCGCTCCCGCTTCGGCGATGCGCAGATGGGGCATGGGTCCTTCTCGGTGATGTTCTGGCAGACCGAGCAGTAGAGCGTTTTGTCCTTCATGTCGATCAGGGCGGTGGCGAGCGCCGCCACCTCCTCGCGGGGCTGCTTCAGGAGGAAGAGCGCCACGCGCTGGGCCGTCTTCCGGCCGATGGTCGGCAGACGGCTCAGGTGTTCGATGACCGATTCGAGGGATTCCGATGTGTACAGCATGGAACGATATCTTCGTGGAACGAAACTGCAAAATACAGAGCGCGGCTGCACGCTTGTGCTACGAGATGCATCTTGGGAGCATTCCGGGATCTGGCCGGCCGGGACATTACAACGACGATCGGAGGGCTGTTTTACGGTGGGCAGGCGGGGCGGGTGTGCCCTTCCCGCGTTGCCGGGAGGAATTCCAGGGCGGGGATGGATGAGCCCGCCGCGGTCGATCGGCCATGTGAATCATCGTTTCGTATCTTTGCCGCCGCATATACGTGCTGCCCGTCCGCTTCGTCGCGCAGCGCACATCTTCATGTATTCAGGTACCGACGCATGGTTGATCGAAGTTCCAGGGGGGCGGGACTCCCGCATACTCCGCGGGTCGTCGATCGGGGCTGGAGGATAGGATGACGGCCACGCCATCCCTGGACGGCGGCATTCCCGCCGAGGTCGAGCTGGTGGTGCGCGCAGTACGTCCGCGGATCGATGCCGACGACGAGGCGCGTATCGTTGCGGCTATGGAGAACGGGCTGGACTGGAACCGGCTCTGCGCTTATGCAGGCTGGCACCGCGTGCTGCCGATGGTCAACCGGACGCTGCTGCGGCTCCGTCCGGAGGCGCTGCCCGCCGCCATCCGCGAACGGTTTGCCGCGAACCTGGATGCAACGCTCCGGAACAACCTTCAGATCAGCGGCGAGCTTGTCCGGCTGATCCGCATCTTCCGGGATGCCGGGCTGGAGGCTGTCCCCTTCAAGGGACCGGTGCTCGCGCAGCGTGTCTATGGCAACCTTGCGCTCCGTCCATTCACCGATCTGGATCTCCTCGTCCGCTCCCGCGATGTCGTCAGGGCGGAGGAGCTTCTGGAGCGCGCCGGATTCCGGCCGGTCAAGGATCTGCCGCAGGCCCAGCAGGCCGCGTACATCCGCTACGAGCACGATCGCTCGTTCATCAAGGAGGACAGCGGCGTCACGGTGGAGCTTCACTGGCGTTTCTTTGCCCGTTACGTTGCATTTGCGCTCGATCACGACGCCATCTGGCAGCGTCTGGATCATGTGCCGCTCGCCGGTACCGACGTCCCGTCGCTTCCCCCCGAGGAGCTGCTGCTGGTGCTTTCGGTGCACGGCGCCAAGCACCTCTGGACCTCGCTCGGCTGGATTCTCGACATCGCCCTGATGCCCGATGCCTATCGCGATCTTGACTGGGACCGGGCGCAGGAACTGGCCCGTATCACCGGCACCGAACGCATGTTCCGCCTCGCGCTGCGGCTTGCCGACGATCTCTGGGGGGTTCCGATGCCGGAGCCGCTCCGCGCGGCCGTCCTCGCCGACGGCGTGGTGGGACGGCTTGCAATGCAGGTCTTCGGCCGCCTCTCCCGGCTCGATCAGCCGCCGGTTTCTCCCGCCGACGGCCATCGTTTCTATCTCGACGCCCGCGAGCGTATGCGCGACCGGCTGCATTATCACTGGCTCTGGTTCTTTACTCCGAACTACCGCGACCAGACATTCATCGACCTCCCCGCCTGGCTGTCGCCGCTGCACTACGTGATCCGGCCGCTCAGGATGACCGTCGATCTCCTCCGCCGCGATCGCCCGCGCTGAGAAGCTGCCGCGCGAGGCAGTCGGGTAAATATTCAGGAATAATTCCCGCGCCTACAGCGGAATATTTCCGTGCTTTTTCCAGGGATTTTCATCCTGCTTGTTCTTCAGCAGTTCCAGCGCGTGGATCAGCCGGGGGCGGGTTTCGGCGGGTTCGATGACGTCGTCGATATAGCCACGTTCGGCCGCCAGATATGGATGGGCGAACTTCTCGCGATATTCGGCATCCTTCGCGGCCAGCGCCGCCTCCTGATCCTCGGCTTCCGCAATCTCCCTGCGGAAGAGAATCTCCACGGCCCCCTTGCTTCCCATCACCGCGATCTCTGCGGCCGGCCACGCGAAATTGAAATCGCCGCGGATATGCTTGCTGTTCATCACGTCGTAGGCGCCGCCGTATGCCTTGCGCGTGATCACCGTAAGCTTCGGCACGGTGGCCTCGCAGAATGCATAGAGCAGCTTCGCGCCATGCTTGATGATGCCGCGCCATTCCTGGTCGGTGCCCGGGAGAAAACCGGGGACATCCTCGAACACCACGAGAGGGATATTGAAGCAGTCGCAGAAGCGGACGAACCGCGCTCCCTTCATCGAGGCATCGATATCGAGCACGCCGGCGAGCGAGGCGGGCTGGTTCGCCACGATGCCCACCGGCCGTCCGCCGAGACGCGCGAAGCCGACGATGATGTTCGTTGCGAAATCGGCATGCACCTCCAGGAATGAGCGCTCGTCCACCACCCGCGCGATGACCTCCTTCATATCATATGGCTTGTTCGGATTATCCGGGATGATGGCGTTGAGCAGATAATCGCGCCGGTCGGCGGGATCGTCGAGGTCGATCACCGGCGGGAGCTCGCGGTTGTTCTGCGGCATGTAGGAGAGCATCTCGCGGATGGTCAGCAGCGCCTCCACCTCGTCGTTCGCCGCGAAGTGCGCCACGCCGGATTTCGATGCATGCGTCATCGCCCCGCCCAGCTCCTCCTGCGTCACATCCTCGTGCGTCACGGTCTTCACCACGTTCGGCCCGGTGACGAACATGTAGCTGGTGTTGCGGGTCATTACGATGAAATCGGTGATGGCGGGGGAATAGACCGCCCCGCCGGCGCAGGGGCCGAGGATGGCCGATATCTGCGGCACCACCCCCGATGCCAGCGTATTGCGCAGGAATATGTCCGCGTAGCCGCCGAGCGAGACGACCCCCTCCTGTATGCGCGCGCCGCCGGAGTCGTTCAGGCCGATGATCGGCGCGCCGATGCGCATCGCCATATCCATGATCTTGACGATCTTCTCCGCGTGCGCCTCCGAGAGCGAGCCGCCGAAGACGGTGAAATCCTGCGAGAAGACGCAGACCGGCCGGCCGTTGATTTCCCCGGTGCCGGTCACTACGCCGTCGCCGAGATACCTCTGGCGGTCCAACCCGAAGTCGTGCGAGCGATGGCGCACGAATGCGTCGATCTCCCGGAAGCTCCCTTCATCCAGCAGCACCTCCAGGCGCTCCCGCGCGGTGAGCTTTCCCTTGCCGTGCTGGTCGGCAATGCGTTTCTCGCCGCCGCCGAGCTTCGATTCTTCACGCATGCGCTCCAGCAGGTCCATCGGGGAGTCATGCTGCGGAAGCGAGTCGCTTGCGCCGTTCGCCGGGGTGTTCGCCGCGGAAATACCATTGCGGACGGTGCTCTGTGTCTTCTCCATCTATCTGTTCCTGTCGTTTTGCTTGTATGTTACGAGTGCTGAAGTTACGAATCGTCCGCTGTACTGCGGTTGCATCGTGGCGCCCGCCCGCCGGGGCGATGACGATCATCACCACGCTCTCCCCGGTTGCGGATGGCACGGAAGTGACCATCCGCTGCGAGGATGTGCCGGAGAGAATACGGCCGGAGGATCATCGGAGGGGGATTGCACCGGCATTGGAGAACCTCTCCGCGTTCACCGGGTGATCCCGCCGCACAATGCTGCCGATGCACGCTGCATGCCCGGCGTGGTATTGCGGAAATGATCGTCGGGCGAAAACATGTCATGGTTATAACGATAGGAGATTGAGCATGAGCGTATACGGATGCCTTGCAGTTCTGCTGGTTGTATCGGCGATGCTCGCCGGCTGTGCGCCGAAGGGGGATCACGCCGAACCGGGGGAGCATTTCACGCTGGCTCCGGGAGAGAGTATGCGCGTCGGCGACCATGTCCGGATCACCTTCGAAGGGGTGGGGGATGATTCCCGCTGTCCCGAGGGGGCGGAATGTGTATGGGAGGGAAATGCCGTCGTCAGGCTGGAATACATCGCGCCGGACAGTCCGCCAATCGGGTTCCGGCTGAACACCGCCCGTACTCTCACCCGCGATACCACCATTCAGCGCCATCGCATCGAGCTGGTTTCGCTCACGCCGTATCCGAAGACCGAAACCGGGGTCCGGCCGTCGGATTATCGCGCGGAACTGGTGATGCAGTGAGCGGGGCGGCCGTGGTCTTCCGGCGCATCCGGTATGGTGGTGAAGTTCCCGGCGAGTCCCCGCGAGGGCGTTTCCTCCTGTTTATTCTTCGGACTGCTTGCATTTGTCCCACGCCTGTGTGTATTTTCAAAGTTAAGCATGCCTAAGATTGAAATTAACCAGACCATCGAAGATTATCTCCGCGCGCTGTATCGGGTAGGGTCGCGCGATGGAAAGGCCTCGAACGCGGCTCTGGCGAAGGAGCTTGCGATCTCGGCGTCGGCCGTCACGGAGATGGCGCGGCGTCTCGCGGAAGCCGGGCTGCTCAGCTATGAGAGATACCGCGGGCTGAAGCTGACGCGCGCCGGCATGGAAATCGCCGTCGGCATCACGCGCCGGCATCGCCTGTGGGAGGTGTTCCTGATTCAGAACCTGGGGTTCGAGTGGGATGAAGTGCACGACCTGGCCGACCAGCTTGAGCATATCGGATCGGAGGAACTGATAGACCGGCTGGAGAAGTTCCTCGGCCATCCCACCCACGATCCTCACGGCGATCCCATTCCGAATAAGAACGGGGAGATCGTGGAGCGTCCGCTGGTGTCGCTGGCGGAGCTGGAGGTGGGGGAGTGCGGCACGGTGGAGCGGGTGAGCGACGAATTTCCGGAACTGCTGCGATATGCCTCATCGCTCGGGCTGTTCATCCGCGGAGAGCTGCAGGTGACCGAGAAGATAGCGTTCGATGGCTCCGTGCGGCTGCTGGCGAATGGGAGAGAGGCGGTCGTCTCCGAAAAGCTCGCCAACAGCGTTTTCGTGCAGCGCGAGAAGAGATCCGGAAGGCGGAAATAGGGGGGGCTGCGGAATGTCCCGTCCGAAGTATTCGAGGATTCGTGTTCGAGGTGCCAGGTGAATAGAAAACAGGTGCTCTTTCTCGACGACGACCATAAGCGGATAGAGCAGATCCGGCTGCGGCTTGCCGAACTGGCGTGCGATCTGACGGTGGTGGAGACCGCCGATGAATGTATCGATCGGCTGCGAAGGAATTCCTACGATCTGGTGCTGCTCGATCATGATCTCGGCGGCGAGATTTTCTGCGACAGCAGCCGCGAGGATTGCGGGATGGAGGTGGTGCGCTGGCTGATAAAGAACGGGGGGGAGCACGGAGAGTTCATTGTTCACACGATGAACGCCATCGCCGCCGCCGGAATGTATCTGGAGCTTAACGCGCGGGGATACAGGGTGCGGCAGGCGCCGTTCGGCTCCTCGCAGTTCTACGGATATCTCTACAGGGCGCTCGCGGTGGCTCCCCCCGTCCCCGAAAAGCTGTCGTTGTCCGATCGCCTCGGACGCTACCTGCGCTCGCTCCGCATGCGCCGTTGATGGTGATGCGTATGGGATGAAGTCGGATTATCTGAAGTAATGGAACAGGATGATGGAGAATGACAATGCGATGGAATGGTGGCGCGGGCTCTTCGCCAGTCCCTTCTGGGGAGCCGCGCATTCATCGATAGCACAGGAGCAGACCGCAGCCGAGCTCGATGATATCATCCGACTGCTCGGTCTCTCCGAAGGGGACGCGATACTCGATGTTCCCTGCGGCGAAGGTCGGCACACGGTTGAACTGGCGGCCAGGGGCTATCGGGTTACGGGCCTCGATCTCTCCCGGCCGCTTCTGGATGCCGCGCGCGACAGGGCTGCACGGCGGGGCGTTGCGGTGGAGTGGGTGGAGGGGGATATGCGCCGCATCGGCCGGCAGGCGGAATTCGATGGCGCCATCTGCTACTGGGGAAGCTTCGGCTATTTCGACGATGGCGGCAATCTCGAATTCCTGCAGGAAGCCGCGCGTGCGCTCCGTCCCGGCGGGAGGATGATCATCGACACCCACATCATGGAAACCCTGCTTCGGGTATTTACGCCTCGCGGCTGGAACAGGATGGGAGATGTCCATCTGATCGAGGAGCGGCGGTTCGATCATGTCCGGGGACGCGTCGAAACCGACTGGACGCTGATCCGCTCCGGCGCCATCGAGGAATGGAGCAGCTCCATCCGCATCTATTCCTATCGCCAGCTTGCGGAACTGCTGGCCGAGGCCGGATTCTCCCGGAGCGAGGGCTTCGATCCGACGACCGGCAGGCCGTTTGTCCTGGGCAGCCCCCGGCTTGCGATGGTGGCGACCCGTTGAACGCGCCCACGCCGGGCGCCCGAATATCAATCGTTCCCAACCCGGTATGATGAAAACGATACGTTCCATAGGCGTCCTCCTGTTCCTGATGCTCGCCGCCGGCTGCGGCGATGGCGAAGGGAGCGCCCCCGATAGCGGCCGCATCAGGGTGGTGACCACGACCGGCATCATCGCCGACGCCGTGCGCAATATCGCCGATACCCTCGTCGAGCTCAAGGCTCTGATGGGGCCGGGGGTCGATCCCCATCTCTACAAGGCGACGCAGGGCGATCTCTCCGATCTGAGTTCCGCGACGATCGTGTTCTACAACGGGCTGCATCTGGAGGGGAAGATGGTGGAGGCGCTGGAGAAATTGGGACGCAGGGGAATTGTCGCGGCAGTGGCCGATGGGATCGACACCGCGCAACTGCGCCGTCCCGCAGAGTTCCAGGGAAATTACGATCCCCATGTCTGGTTCGATGTCCGGCTCTGGAGCGGTGCGGTGCGGAAGATCGTCGATGTGCTGAAATCCACCGATCCGGAGAACGCGCTCATCTATGAGCGTAACGGGACGGCATACATCGCGCGGCTCGATTCGCTGGATGGCTGGGTCCGCGCCGAAATCGCCACGATCCCGGCCGACCGGCGCGTGCTGATCACCGCTCATGATGCCTTCGGCTACTTCGGGCGGGCGTATGGCATCGAGGTTCGCGGGTTGCAGGGAATAAGCACCGTGAGCGAATTCGGCCTGGCCGATATCTCCGCGCTCGTCGATCTGATCGTTGCGCGGAAGGTCAAGGCGGTGTTCGTGGAATCGAGCGTGCCGCGACGCTCCATCGAGGCGGTGGTGCAGGGAACACGCGCCCGCGGGCACGATGTGGTGATCGGCGGGCAGCTTTATTCCGATGCTCTTGGCGCTGACGGCACGCCCGAAGGCACCTACATCGGCATGGTATCGGCGAATGTGAATACGATAGTGCGGGCGCTGCGATGAAAATGATTGACGAACATGGAACCGCCAGCCCCGCCTCCGGCGCTCCGCCGCTGGAGGTGCATGACCTGACTGTAAGCTACAACCGGCGCCCGGTGCTCTGGGACATAGATTTCGCCGTTCCGGAGGGAAAACTGATCGGCATCGTAGGGCCGAACGGCGCCGGCAAATCGACACTGATCAAGGCGGTCATGGGACTCGTGCCGCTGGCGAGCGGCTATGTGAAGATCTTCGGCGAGGAGCTGCCGCGGGTGCGTGGTCGTGTAGGCTATGTGCCGCAGCGAAGTTCCGTGGACTGGGATTTCCCCACCAGTGCGCTCGATGTGGTGCTGATGGGACGCTACGGCCGGCTCGGCATCTTCAAGCGCCCGCGCGCGGCAGATGTCGAGGTGGCGCAGGAGTCGCTCCGGAAGGTGGGCATGCAGGAATTCGCGCGCCGACAGATCTCCCAGCTTTCGGGAGGACAGCAGCAACGCGTGTTTCTGGCGCGGGCTCTGGCACAGGATGCCGATCTCTACCTCATGGATGAGCCCTTCGTCGGTGTCGATGCCGCCACCGAGGCCGCTATCGTCGAACTGCTGCGCGATATGCGGCGCCAGGGAAAAACCGTTCTGGTGGTGCACCATGACCTGCAGACCGTCCCGGAATATTTCGACTGGGTCCTCCTGCTGAACCTCCGGCTGGTCGCATTCGGCCCCCTCGCCGATGTCTTCACCGATTCCCTCCTGCAGAAAACCTACGGTGGACGCCTGAGCCTCCTCAGTGAAGTCGCCGAACTTATGAAACAACAGGAACGGACGGGGAGAGATGTGGGGTGAGGTCAAGTGCGGGAAAAGTCAAAAGGCAAAAGTCAAAAGGCAAAAAATAATTGGAGATGGCGAAATCTGATATGTGCGGGTGTTTCTGCCTTGCGAGGCCCCGGAGGAGGGCGGCAGCTTTCCAAGCATAAAGCATAAAGCATAAAGCATAAAGCATAAAGCAGTGGATTTTTTTCTTCTCGGCGACCTGAATGTGCGTGTGGTGGTGATCGGTTCGATTCTGCTCGGAATCGGGTCGGCGGCCATCGGATGCTTTGCGCTCCTGCGTAAGCGGGCGCTCGCAGGTGATGCCGTGGCGCACTCGGCGCTGCCGGGTGTCGCACTGGCGTTCATGCTCGCGGGGACGAAAAATACGTTCGTGCTTCTTATCGGTGCCGCCATCGCCGGCTGGCTCAGCATGGTCGCTATGGATTATATCGTCAGCAGAAGCAGGATTTCGGAGGATACCGCCATCGGCCTCGTTCTCAGCGTCTTTTTCGGCCTTGGCATTCTTCTTATGACGCACATCCAGTCGAGCGGAGCGGCCAATCAGTCCGGCCTCGACAAGTTCCTGTTCGGACAGGCTGCGTCGCTGCTGCAGGAGGATGTCGCGGTGTTCGGCGCCGTGAGCGTTCTGCTGGTCGTCGCCATCGGGCTGCTCTACAAGGAGTTCAAGCTGTTGTCATTCGACCCTGATTTTGCACATGCCCTCGGTTTTCCGGTGCGTGGCCTCGAAATTCTGCTGACCACCCTGACCGTGTTCGCCGTCGTTGTCGGCATACAGGCGGTTGGTGTCGTCCTCATGGCTGCGATGCTGATAACGCCCGCGGCGGCCGCGCGTTACTGGACCGAGCGACTGCCGGTCATGATAATTCTTGCGTCGATCTTTGGCGCCATCTCCGGTGTGGCTGGAGCGTATGTCAGTTACGTCGCCCCGCATATGCCCACCGGCCCGTGGATCGTTACGGCCATCACCTTCATCTTCCTTGTCTCGCTCCTTTTTGCCCCGCGGCGTGGCGCGGTCGCCCGGCTCTATCGCCACTGGAGCAACCGCCGCAGAACCGTGGAGGAGAATGTGCTCAAGGCGATGCATCATCTCGCCGAGGAAGATGGCGAACGTTTCGGTGTCCGTTCGCTCCGGCAGATTCAGTCGCGACGGAATGTGCCGGATGTTCTCCTGCGCCGCGTGCTGCGGCGGCTCGGACGGCAGGGCTATGTAAGGCCGGCCGGCGAGGATCGGTGGCAGCTGACCCCGGACGGGAGCAGGCAGGGAGAGCGGGTCACCCGCCTTCACAGGCTGTGGGAGGTTTATCTCACCGATTACGTACAGATCGCCCCCGATCACGTTCATGATGATGCCGAGTCGATAGAACATGTGCTGACGCCGGAACTGGAGGAGGAGCTGGAGCGGCTGCTGAACAGGCCTGCCAGCGATCCGCACGAACGGGTGATCCCCTACCGGTAGCGGCCTGGACACCGTCCATTCCGGTGACACACCCGGATGCTGTGAAATCGAGCAGCATACAGGGCAGCGCATATGAAGTTTTCTGCATGCCGCGATCTCACAGGGTGCCGGCAAACCCTGAGGCATTATGAGATCCCGCCGGATTTACACCCGGAGCTCTGTCGATTGGATAACGTCGAGATAATACTGAAGAAACCAGGCAGGTTCATGAAAATAACATACGTCGCACTGTTGTTGCCGCTGGCCATGACTCCCCTCTGCGCGCAGCAGACCCTTACCGGGGAGGTCATCGATGAAGCTCTGAATCCGATCCGTGGTGTTACGATACGTGTCCCGTCCCTCGGTACAGGGGCCGTTTCCAATGCGGCCGGCCGCTTTACGCTTTCAAGGATTCCCGAGCCGCTTGACCGGCTCGAACTTCGCCTCTCCGCGGTCGGCTATCACGATACCACGGTCGTTGTGGGGCTTCCCGCCACGCCGCCGCCGCGTATCATGCTTCAGATGAAGGTGGCCCATATCGATCCCGTCGTAGTGACCGGCAACCGCACGGCCACCTATGTAAAGAATCTTCCGGTGAAGGTGGAGGTGATCTCCTCCGAGGATCTTCACAAGGTTCGCGCGGTCGATTTTTCCGCGGCCTGTGAATATTCACCGGGAATCAAGGTGCAGAACAACTGTGGTGTCTGTGGAACCAACGAGATCAGAACGCAGGGGCTGCCGGGGCAGTACTCGCAGGTGCTCATCAACGGGCATCCGATCATATCCAATCTCGGCATGGTGTACGGGCTTATGGGGATCAGCACCGCCTCGATCAGGCAGGTTGAAATCGTCAAGGGACCGGGGCAGGTGCTTTTCGGGCCGGAAGCCGTCGGCGGTACCATCAACATCATTACGAAACAGCCGGAGGAGATGCCCGCCTTGACAGTGGAGGTCGGAGCCGCATCAAATCAGGAGCACTCCGCCACCATCACAGGAGCGAAATCCTGGGATGCGCTGGCGACCTCCGTCACGGCCGATTACGCAGGCAGCTACCACCGGCGCGATCGTAATGGCGATGGATTCACCGACGCCCCGCTCTTCCAGCGTCTCACGCTGATGAACCAGTGGAGCGGCACTGTCGCTGGTTCGTGGGAGTTCGACATCACGGGACGGCTCTATCACGAAGAACGATTCGGCGGGCAGATGCACTGGAACAGGGAGACCGATCGCGGCGGCGATCAGGTCTATGGAGAGTGGATCGGAACATTCCGGGAGGAAGTTTTCGGCGGAGTGGAACGCAGGTTTTCGGATGATGTGACGGTGACGGCGCATATATCGCAGACCTATCACAATCAGGATTCGTACTACGGCACAACAGCCTATCGGGCCGATCAGATCATCAGCTACACCGATGTCATGGCCATGTATCGTCTGGGCGATCGTAGCCGGATTACGTTTGGCGGGGCCTATCTCTTCGAGCGCTATGATGACAACACTCCCGCGACCGTCGATTACGATGATCCGATGAAAAGCGCCGCGTCCTACTACCATACCGTCTCGGTGTTCGCGGAAAGCGAGCTTGGCATCGGCGAATGGGGAAGCGCCATGCTCGGCCTGCGCTACAATCATCACAACCTGCAGGGGACCATCTGGCAGCCCCGGGGGAATCTGAAGGTGGATCTTGCGCCAGGCTCCACGCTGCGGCTATCGGCTGGCACGGGATTCCGGTCGGTAAATATCTTCACGGAAGACCATGCGGCGCTCTCCGGATTCCGCCGCCTGGTGATCGAAGAGGAGTTGAACCCCGAGCGGAGCATCAGCGGCAGCGCCGGATTTATTCAGGATTTCGATCTGGGAGATCAGTTCGCCCGGTTTACGGTCGATGGATTCCATACACGGTTCTCGAATCAGATCATCGCCGATTACGACTCCGATCCCGATGCGGTGATCTATAGAAATCTCGCGGGACACTCGATAGCCCAGGGGGTGGAAACCGGATTCGAATATCAGTTCGCATTTCCGTTCCGGGTGAAGTTCAGTCATGAATGGCTGGAAACATATCAGACCGAGAATGGAAGGCGCGCGGAGATAAAGTTCAATCCTCGCCACCGCCTCTTCTGGGATCTGGATTACGACTGGGAGGAAACGGGGCTGGATATCAACCTGGTCGGCAAGTGGGTGGGACGGCAGGCGCTGCCGGAATTCCCGGAGCCGTTTGCGCGGCCGGTGTGGTCCGCCCCCTATGCCGTCTGGAATCTCCAGATTACCCGCACATTTGGCAGGATGGATGTCTTCGCCGGCGTTTCCAACATGTTCGATTACCGTCAGGAATCGCCGCTGATAGATCCCGGCAATCCCTTCAGCGAGTATTTCGATACCTCGTATGTCTACGGACCTTTGGAGGGGAGAGTGCTCTTCGTGGGGATGCGGGGAGCGTTCGATTAACGGCATGCGCCGGTTCATACCGGGCAGATGAAACGAAATCCGGCGGCGGGTGGAAAGTCAAAAGGCAAAAGTAAAAAGGCAAAAAATCGGAAATCGCGATCGAAAGTTTCTGGATCATATTGACCGGCATGCTGGCCGCGGGATCGTGTGCTCTCGTCGGCTGTTTTCTCGTGCTCCGGCGCATGTCGATGCTTGGGGATGCTATCAGCCATGCCGTGCTGCCGGGGATCGCCATCGCGTTCCTTTTCTCGGGCAGCCGCGACCCGCTCCCGATGCTCGCCGGTGCCGGTGCTCTCGGCGTCATAACCACGTTCATCATCGAAACGCTGCACAGGCGCGGCAAGCTGCAGCAGGATGCATCGATCGGTGTTACGTTCACATGGCTCTTCGCGCTTGGCGTGATCCTGATCACGCTCTTTGCCGGTCAGGTGGACCTTGACCAGGAATGCGTGCTCTATGGCGAGATTGCATATGTGCCGCTCGATCTCTGGATCACCTCAAGCGGCGCTTCGCTTGGCCCGGGGCCGGTCTGGACGCTCGGAACGATTTTTCTCCTGAACCTGGCGTTCGTCGTCTTCTGCTACAAGGAGCTGAAGATCACGGCGTTCGACCCCGCGCTTGCCACCTCGCTCGGCATTTCGGCCACGCTGTGGCATTATCTTCTGATGGCGATGGTCTCGCTTACCACGGTCGGATCATTCGAATCGGTTGGTGCGATCCTGGTTGTCGCCATGCTGATAGCGCCTCCCGCAACCGCCTATCTGCTGACGGATGATCTGCGGCGGATGCTTCTGTACGCGGTCCTTCTCGGCGCGCTCTCGGCGGTTCTCGGTTATTATCTGGCCTACGCCCTCGACGGCTCGATCGCCGGCGCTATGGCGGTAGTGGCGGGCATTCAGTTCACGCTGGCATTTTTCTTCTCCCCCGCGCACGGCGTTGTTGTAAAGAAACGACGGCAGAGCAGGATCGGGCGGGAAATAGAGCGGGAGATGCTGGAGGAGCCGCGGGGAGCGGCGGGGGCCGGATGATGAGCATATCGGCCCGCCGGGATTATTCAGTGAGGCAGGCGCCCGGTATTCGCACATGAATGCCGGGCGATGCTGCATCCACGAGCGCCGGCCGGCTCCATTCATTGCGTTCCGGCGTATCCGGTTCTCCATCACCGTATTCACTGCACATTTGGGCAAACGCCCGTCATTTCGGAAGTTTGCCCGGCTATGCCGAACAAGCAGCTTGTGATTGCCATCGACGGACCCGCCGCCTCCGGGAAGAGCACGACCGCCCGGATCGTGGCGCAGCGTCTCGGATATACCTACATCGACACCGGCGCCATGTACCGGGCCGCCGCGCTGGCCGTGATGCGCTCCGGTATCGATCCGTGTGACGTTGCCGCAGTGGAACGGCTCGCCGCCGGGCTTTCCATCACGCTCGAACGTCTGTCCGACGGCTCGCTGAAGGTTCTCCTCGACGGCGAGGATGTCTCCCGCGAAATCCGGACGCCGGAGGTCACTGCGCTTGTATCGCTCGTCAGTTCATATCCGGGTGTGCGCGTGCCGATCGTGGCGCAGCAGAAGCGGATGGGGGAGCGTGGGGGGGTTGTGCTCGACGGTCGCGACATCGGTACGGTGGTCTTCCCGGATGCGGATGTGAAGGTCTTCATGGTGGCCGATATCCAGGCCCGCGCGGTGCGGCGCAGGGAGGAGCTGCAGAGAATGGGGGCCGAGATCACCGTCGAGGGGCTGGCTTCGGAACTGGCCGAGCGTGACCGGTTCGACTCCACGCGCGAGACAAGCCCGCTGGTCAGGGCGGAGGATGCTGTAGAGATCGATACCTCCATGCTGAGCATCGAGCAGCAGGTGGAGCGGGTGCTGCTGATAGCGCGGGAGAAGCTCGATGACTACGGAAATACCTGACGTGCGCCCATCCGGACAATCTACATGAATCGCCCTCCACCGGGCCGCGCCATCAGGGGCGGGCCGGCCATACCGGCAACATCTAACGCTTCGCATCGTGATCCTCTTCAGAAATATCCGTCTTCTCCATCCGGCGCAGGGGCTGGATCGCCGGGCCGACATGCTGATCGTCTCCGGCGTCATCGAACGTATCGGCGAGAACCTTCAGGCGCCCGAGGGGGCCGATGTGCGCGACGCCTCGAACTGCGTTGCCGCGCCCGGTTTCTATGATATGCATGTTCATCTGCGCGAGCCCGGAGGAACGCACAAGGAGAACATCCGCAGTGGCTGCGCGGCGGCTGCGAACGGCGGATTCACCGGCGTCTGCTGTATGCCGAACACGAATCCGGCCACCGATTCGGCCGAAGTGGTGCACTCCATTCTCTGGCGCTCGCAGGGGCTGCCGGTGGATGTGCTCCCCTCGGCGGCCACCACCAGGGGACGCAGGGGGGAGCAGCTTGCTCCGATGGGGGAACTGTACGAGGCCGGTGTGCGCCTCTTCACCGATGACGGTGATTGCGTGGAATCCTCCGAGGTGATGCGCCGCGCATTCGAGTATGCTTCAATGTTCGAGGGGGCGGTGATCAGCCAGCACTGCGAGGACCACACCATGACACGCGGCTTCGCGATGAACGAGGGGGCGGTCTCCACGCGGCTCGGCCTCCCCGGCTATCCCGATATCGCCGAGAACCTGATCATCGCGCGCGACATCATGATCGCCGGGTTCTGCGGCGATCGCCCCTATCATGTTTCACACATGAGCACGCGCGGCGGCGTGGAGCTGGTGCGCGCCGCAAAGGAGCGCGGTGCGGCAAACATCACTTGCGAGGTGACGCCCCATCACTTCGTGCTGACCGACGAGGCGGTGGAGAGCTATGGTACCAACGCGAAGATGAATCCTCCGCTGCGCACGCGGAAGGATGTTGATGCGGTGCTGGAGGGATTCCGTGACGGCACCATCGACGTCATCGCCACCGATCATGCCCCGCACGCCCTCGCCGAGAAGGAGGTGGAGTTCCCGAATGCGCCGAACGGCATCATCGGGCTGGAGACCTCCATCGGCCTGAGCCTTACCTATCTCGTGGAACCGGGCATCATCACGCTGGGGCGGCTCGTGGAGTTGATGTCGATCAATCCGCGCCGCATCCTCTCGCAGCCGGTGCCCGTGATCGCCGAGGGGGAGCGGGCGAACCTGACGATCTTCGCACCGGAGGAGGAGTGGACCGTGGACACGTCCAGGTTCAGGACGATGTCGCTCAATACGCCGTTCAACGGCTGGAAGCTTCGCGGGAAGCCGGTGGCCATCGTCAACAGGGGGGAGCTTGTCTGGAGCGAACTGTAGCTGCTTCGGCCCCCTTCCCGCCGACCGTGAGCGCCATCTTCGTGGAACGTGCCCGTACATGATATGGCCGCAGTATCTCCGACCGGGATGGATATCCTGATGTGATGAGGGCGCAATGAACCTCCGGCGGAGATTACGGCGGAGGCTGCGCGCCCGGCTGCCTTTCCCGCAGCACCTCCGGATGGAATCCGGCCGGCTTCTCCTCCCGTGGCAGCCCGAGAATATCGCGCGCCCTGTTCAACGCATCATCGATGCCTCCCAGCACGTTCTCTTCGCCGAACTCCCGCAGCAGCCCCGACTGCTCCAGTGCCGCGAGCGGCTGCGCATGAATGCCGGAGATGATGAAGGCGATCCCCTGCTTCCGGCAGTTGGCGTGGACGACCTCCAGTACGTGAATGCCGGTGGAGTCGATTGCGGGAACCTTCCGCATCCGGATGATCCGGATCTTCGGCGCATTCTCCACAATGCTCATGGCCTCCTCGAACTTGTGAGCCGCGCCGAAGAAGAAGGGGCCATTCACTTCATACACCTCGACGCCATCCGGCACCGGCCGTCTGTCGATCGCATTCGGATCATCCTCTCCGTCATCCTCCGCAAATTCCCGTGTCACCACGCCGACGTTCGTCACGGTTGCCATCCGGTGCATGAAGAGGAACACCGCCAGCACAACGCCGACCTCGATGGCGATGGTGAGATCGAAGATCACCGTAAGAAGGAACGTCGTCACCAGCACCGTCACATCGCTGCGTGGGCTTCGCAGGAGTGCGCGGAACGAGCGCCACTCGCTCATGTTGTAGGCCACCACCACGAGCACGGCGGCAAGACAGGAGAGGGGAATCAGACGGGCCAGGCTGCCGAAGAAGAGCATGATGAGCAGGAGCACCACGGCGTGTATCATGCCGGCGACGGGTGTGCGTCCGCCGCTGCGCACGTTGGTGGCCGTACGGGCGATCGCCCCGGTGGCCGGGATGCCTCCGAAGATCGTGGAGCCGATGTTTGCCACGCCCTGCGCTATCAGCTCGGTGTTGGAGCGGTGGCGTGTGCCGATCATGCCGTCGGCCACAACCGCGCACAGAAGCGATTCGATCGCCGCAAGCATTGCTATCGTGGCCGCAGGGCCGATCAGGTCCCTGATGGTGGCAAGATCGACCGTCGGCAGTGAAGGCGCCGGGATGGTTGAGGGAATGTCGCCGAAACGGGAACCGATGGTATCCACCGGGAGATCGAATACGAGCACGACGAGCGTCGAGGCCACCAGCGCGATAAGCGAGCCGGGGATCTTCCGCGAAACGTTGGGCCACAGCGTGATGATGAGCAGCGAGCCGATGCCGATGGCTGCCGCATAGGGATTGATGCGTGTGATATGTTCGGAATACGCGGTGATCTTCTCGATGAAATCGGCCGGCACGGCTCCCATGTCGAGCCCGAGAAAATCCTTGATCTGCGACGAAAAGATGATGATGGCGATGCCGCTCGTGAACCCGACCACGACGGGGTGGGGAATGAACTTGATCACCGAACCGAAGCGCGCCAGCCCCATGACGACCAGCATGATACCGGCCATTACCGTGGCGATTGCGAGCCCGCCGGTGCCATGCTGCTGCACGATACCGTAGATGATCACGACAAATGCCCCCGTCGGGCCGCCGATCGAGACGCGGCTGCCCCCCAGCGCGGAGATCAGAAATCCACCGACGACCGCGGTGATGAGCCCCTTGTCCGGGGAGACTCCCGAGGCGATGGCGAATGCGATGGCCAGCGGAAGCGCCACAACGCCGACGATGACCCCGGCCGTGATGTCGGCGATGAACTGCCGGCGGGTGTAGTTCTTCAGTGTATGGAAGATTTCAGGCCTGAACATGCTGGTTGCCGAACGGCGAAGATGGACTGGCTGGAGCCGGACAGCCAGAGATTCGGAGAACGGTAGAATGCGTGAAGACGACGTTTGTGGAACGAGGGTGCGGCGGCTCGGCCGGCCCCATGCCGTATGGAAGTGGCGCGTCGCTGCGGAGATGTGGAACAGGCCGGAGGAGGATGCCGCTGCGTTTTATACGGAGTTCGGCCGGAGTAGAACCCCGGCCGGACCCATGTATCCAACTGTTTCTGCCACCGGTCCCGGGCTCTCTCAGGTATATTCCACCAGATCGTGCCGGGTGAGGATGCCGGTCACGATGCCGTAATCCTCGATCAGGATCGCGCGGGCGTCCTTCAGGCAGCGGATGGCGCCGGAGACGTCGCTCGTATGCGGCAGGACGGGGAAGCTGGGCTCCATGATGCCGCGCACCGCATGTTCCAGCAGATTCCTGTCGTCCAGCACGGCCGCCATCACGCGATTGTCGCGCAGCGATCCCACGGGCCTGCCATCCTCCATCACCGGAAGCTGGCTGAACCCGCGCGTGTTCATCAGATCCAGCGCCTCGCGCACCGTCATGTCCGGGGCAGCGGCCACGAGCTTCGGCGCGCCGCTGCCGGAGGTCTTCATCTCCAGCACCACCTGCAGCGTGATCTTCTCGGCTTCCAGGAATCCCTTCTCCTGCAGCCATTCATCCGAATGATGCTTGGTCAGATAGCGCTCGCCGGTATCGCAGATTACGACCACCATCACCTCCCCTTCCTTCAACTCGTGCGCCTTCCGGGCGGCGACGACCACGTTCATCCCGGAGGAGCCGCCGCAGAAGATCCCCTCCTCGCGCGCAAGCCGTCGGGCCATCACGAATGCCTCGCGGTCTGTGACGTTGACCACCTCATCCACATAGTTGAACCGGAGGTTGCCGGGGATGCGTTCCTGTCCCACACCTTCGATCAGATAGGGGAGCGCCTCGACGAGACGGCCGGTGTCCTTGTAGGTCTTCAGCGAGGAGCCGGTGGGGTCGGCGCCGTAGATCCTGATATCGGGGTTCTTCTCCTTGAAGAATCTCCCGCAGCCGCTGATGGTGCCGCCGGTTCCGATGCCGGCGACGAAGTGGGTGATAGCTCCCTCGGTCTGCTCCCAGATCTCGGGCGCGGTGCCATGGTAATGCGATTCCGGGTTCGCCGGATTGTCGTACTGGTTCAGCATCAGCGCGTTCGGAATCTCGGCGGCCAGACGCTGGGCGGTGTTGTAGTAGTACTCGGGGGAGCTGGGCTTCGCGGCGGAAGGGACGATCAGGACATCCGCACCAAGGGCTTTCAGATAGCGTACCCGCTCCACCGATGCCTTGTCGGTCATCACGAAGAGGCAGCGATATCCCTTCCGGATGCCCGCCAGCGCGAGCCCGATGCCGGTGTTGCCGCTGGTCGGCTCGATCAGAAGCCCTCCCGGCCTGATCTTTCCCTCGCGCTCGGCCGCCTCGATCATGCGGATGCCGATGCGGTCCTTCACGGAGCCGCCGGGGTTCGCGCTCTCCAGCTTGGCCAGAACGATTCCCTTCGTTCCTTCCACCACGCGGTTCAGCCGGATCATCGGCGTACTGCCGATCAGTTCGATTACCGAATTGTGATACTGCATGAAATCATGGATGCTTTAAGAAAACTGCCTTCGCTGCTGCCCGGACGTCATATGGGCCTCGCAAACCTACGGAAAATGGGAGGGATAGCCCGGGCGGGGGGTAAACTTCCATTGCATGCGCGCAGGGGCTTCCAACGGAATGAATGCTCTCCGGCGCCTGCGAAACCGGGTTCAGCCCGCCATGTTCGATGATGCAGCTTCGCCCCCATCGGCGGGGGCAAGCCTCTGCCGTTGCATCCAGCGCCAGGCCGATTCCACGATCAGCCGGAGATCCTGGAACCGGGGCTCCCATCCGAGCTCCCGCCTGATCTTTTCGGAGGATGCGATCAGCACGGGGGGATCGCCGGGACGGCGCGGTCCGGTCTCCACGGCGATCGCGCGACCTGTCACTTCGCGCGCCACATCGATCACCTCCTTTACCGTGTATCCATCGCCGCCACAGCCCAGGTTGTAGATCGCGTTCCGTTCGCTCTCGATGCCGAGCGCCAGGACATGCGCGCGGGCCAGGTCGATCACGTGGATGTAGTCGCGCACGCAGGTGCCGTCGCGTGTGGGATAATCGTCGCCGAAGATCGTGACGTGGTCGCGCCTTCCCGCGGCGACGTCGAGCACGATGGGGATCAGATGGGTTTCCGGATCATGCAGCTCGCCGCATCGCTCGCTGGCTCCCGCCGCATTGAAGTAGCGCAGCGATGCGTAGCGAAGTTCATATGCCTGCGAATACCAGTGCAGCGCGCGCTCCAGCGCCAGTTTCGTCTCGCCGTAGGGATTGGTCGGCATGGCCGGCATATCCTCGCTGATGGGCTGCCGTTCCGGTTCGCCGTACACCGCCGCCGACGATGAGAAGACGACCCTCCTGATGGAGAGGTCGGCCATCGCATCGAGCAGGTTCAGGCTGTTGCGGACGTTGCTGGTGTAATACTTCCGGGGCTGCTGCACCGACTCGCCGACCAGCGAGTCGGCCGCCATGTGGATCACGCCATCGATGCGATGATCGCCGAGCGCATCCCGGAGCGTATCGATATCGCCCAGATCGGCCCGCACGAGCGTCGTTCCCTCCGGCACCATCTCCCGGTGCCCCTTGCGGAGATCATCGTATATGACCACATCGTGCCCGTCGCGTGCAAGCTCCTCGCAGACGACGCTTCCTATATAGCCGGCCCCGCCGGTCACCATTACCCGCATGCTTCGAGAAAAAAAATCGGGAGTCGGCGGCTGAAGATCGCCAACAGAATACCAAAGATGCGAAATTCGGAGATCATGGATGGTTGGTGAATGATAATTGGTGGCCGTTCCGGATCGGGAGGGCCATTCACCGCTGATTATTAACCACGATCGACAGCTCAACGAGACGATGCCCGAAGAATCGACCGTTCTACCATATTCGTTCAGATTATATGCGAACGACGTTCGCGACCGCATCCTGCAGTGGTTCGACCGGGAGGGACGCAGGTTTCCCTGGCGTTCGCTGGAGCGCGCGGCGAAGCGTCCCGCGGGCGAGCCGATCCATGATCCCTATGCGATTCTTGTGAGCGAGGTGATGCTGCAGCAGACCCAGACGGCGAGGGTGATGGAAAAACTGCCGGAGTTCCTGGCCAGGTTCCCGTCGGTGAAGTCGCTGGCGGCTGCTTCGACGGGCGATCTGATCAGGGCATGGCAGGGGATGGGGTACAACCGGCGTGTGCTGCGGCTGCAGGAGACGGCGCGTGCGATTCTGGAGCGGCACGGCGGTGTGTTTCCTGACGATGTGACCGCACTGGAGTCGCTGCCGGGCATCGGTCCCTATACGGCCAGTGCGATAGCCTGCTTCGCGTTCGGTCGGGAGGTGCCGGTGGTGGATGTGAACATCATCCGCGTCCTCTCGCGGATATTCTTCAAGTGTCATACGCCGGAGCAGCTCATGCCCGTGCGCACGGTGGAGCGGGTGGCCGGAGCGATCGCCCCCGCCGGCGCATACTATCCCTGGCATCAGGCGCTGATGGATCTCGGCGCCACGATCTGTACCGCGCGGCGCCCGGCATGCGGTCGCTGTCCGGTCGCTGAATGTTGTCTTTCGGCATTTCCCCTGGCGATCGAGCTGTTCGGTGCCCGGCATGCGGCAGCGGCGGAGCCGGAGATTCGTGGCGTTCCCCGCCGTATCTGGCGCGGCCGGATCGTCGAGCTGCTCCGGCGCGAGCATGGCGCCATGAGGGTGGGCGAGATCATCGACAGGTTGTTCCCGCAGGAACTTTTCAATGAGAGGCGGATGGGGGAGCGACGCCGGCTCCTCGGTGCGGTGGAAGGGCTGCTGGAGGATGGCCTGATAGTGCGGGCCGGTGCGGTGCGCGAAGGTGGTGTGGGCGAGCACGATCTGGTGCAGCTGCCGGAGTGAGCCCTGAAGCCGCAATCCCGGTTGTATGCATGGTGCCGCCGGTGCGGGTGATGAGGATGGGATGGGCCTTCGGCATTCGGAAGCTGTCCGGAATCAGTCGGGAATGATCCTGTCATCATTGCGAGGGGCGAAGCGATGTGGCGATCCCGCCGCATCATGTGCGATATCCAGGGTCCCTCCGTGCCTTCCCGCGGTGCCTTGTCGGTCACTGCATGACCTCCTCACAATGGCAATGCATTGCACAGCACCATGAACGGGCGGGAATGGTTGTTCGGTGAACTCCGGCATGTTCATTTTGTCATGTTGTTCCGTATCGTATATTCTGCAGATGCTTGATCGTACACTATTCGGCGCTGCGTCGTGATCTGCCTGTCCGATCCCGCATCAATTCCGGCGGTGCCGGAATTTTTCAGTGTGATGTAATCATGGACGCATGCCGTATGCCCGGCGCGGTTGCCGGCGTGCATCATTTTTGAGGAACAGTATCATGATATTTGGGACTGGTGTCAAGATTATGAATGGCGTTCGGCTGGATGAGCCGGAGTGTCCCGGCTGTGGTGAGGAGGCTCTGGAGGTGGAGGTGACGCATCGTTATGCTCATCTCTACTGGATACCGATGTTTCCCATCGGCAAGGTGGCTGTAATCAGGTGCGCCGCCTGCGGAAAGCTGTGGGAGCGTCGTAAAATGACGGCATCGATGGATGATGCGGCATCCCGGGTAAAGAATGACTCGCCCGCACCGCGCTATTTTTTTGCGGGAACCTATGCCATTGCCATCCTCGTCATCGCCGGAATGTATGTGGGCTGGAAGAGCGACCGCGATACTGCCAGCTACGTCAGGGACCCGCATATCAATGACCTCTACGTAGTGCGGGCCGAGCTCGATGCGCTGTATCCGCATCAGGTCGTCCGTGTCGAGGAGGTCCGTGGGGATAGCATCGTCGTTGCAATGGGCACATACGGTTATGTGAAATCCGATGATGCGGCGGAAGCGATCTCGCGCGGCGACCATAAGAAATCGGGATATTTTTCCGAATATTTTACGATAGCCAGACCGTCGCTTGTGCAGTTGCTGGAGGAGAAGAAGATTCAGGACGCCGTTCGCCCGGATGAGTGAGGAGCAGAGGGGGTAGATAGTGGATGGAGGTCGGTGGCCGCGCCGGCGCATCGGAGAATATGCCGTATGATTGCCGGTAATCCAGGTTCGGAGAAGCCTGTTGGAGATCGGTGGCTGGCGGTGGAGGGGTCTGCTCCCGCGACTGGTGATGGGATTGCGGGGCTGGAGATCCCTTCGGCCCGGCTGCGATCGAGCGTAGAATGATAATGGCGGCCTGCAATGGCTTACGATGAAAAAAACATGGTTCTTCCATCAACGACCGACTACCAGCAACCAGCCGTGCCATGAAACGTGCCGTCGCATTTCCGATATCTGCCCTCATCGTCATCGCAATCTCCGGCGTTGCCAGTTTTGCGGTATATCAGGCGGGCATCGAGTGGTTCGTCCAGCGGCCGTCGATCTGGGTGGTCGTGCGGAATGTGGCGGCGGTGGCCGTCGTGCTTGCGCTCGGATGGGGGTTGATTCCCTCCGGCGGGCGTACCCGGCGCGCCGAGGCGCTGCTGCTGGCCGCCGCAACGCTCTTCGGGGTGGGACTGGCGGTTCAGTTTCGTCTGGGGCATGATGCGCCGCGGCAGCTTACGAATGCGGAGATCGGCGCAATCCGTGATTCCGTTCATGCCGCAATGTCCGGAGCGACGGAGGCCGATCTGAGGCGGGAGGTCTCGTCGATCGTGAGGCGACGGAACGGGGTGCTGCGGCGGGAGTTCGAGGCATCGCGTATTGATACGCGCCTGGCGCGCTCGCTGGAGCGTGCGTATGGCCCGACGCCGGAGACCGGTCATATCCTTGATGCGCGGGAGGAGGCGCCGAGCGATAATCCCCTGTTCCGCTTTCTTCCGGTGATAGCCGCTGTCGTGCTCGTCGGAGCCGTCGCCCGATTTAATCTGGCGCAGTTCCTTTCGGTACGCTGGTATCTTGCGGGCTTCTACGGGAGCATCGGAATCTGCCTGCTGACGCTTTTCTATCTGATCTCCACCGGCGGCGTCCGGGGCGCGAACTTCGCCCCGCAGGAGATGCTCAAGCTTTCGCTCCCCGTCGCATGGGCCGGCTTTCTGATCCGCTACCGTGATGCGTTCCGTGCCGAGACCCGCGGGCGATTCGCGCGCTCTCCCTTCGTGCTCTGGCTCTACGTCCTGCTCCTTCTTTCCTCGCCGCTGCTGGTCTTCGTGCTCGTTCGCGATTTCGGGCAGTTTCTGGTGATAAGCGTGGCGCAGATGCTTCTGCTGGCATATTTCACGCGGAGCGCGCTGTATGTGATTCTCTTCCTGGCGGGAACGCTTGCCTCCAGCGCCATTCTGCTCGGCGGTGCGATTCCCGGCGGGGCCGGTCTTCCCGTAGTACTTGCCATCGTAGTCATTGCGATTATCATCGCTGGCGCCCTGGAGCGATTCCGTACCCGTGATGTTCTCTGGACGTCGGCATCGCTGGTGCTGGCAGGATATGCGGCGGCCGCGTTCGTGGCGGTGCAGCTTCCGTTCGTTACCCGTATGCTTGCCACACCACGGCAGCGTTTTCTCCTCTGGGCCGATCTCTACGCCCGTCACGGCGATGCAGCCTGGTGGGACAGATCACGGCAGATCGTGGAATCGCTCTATGCCTTCGATGCCGGAGGGTTGATGGGGCATGGGCTTGGCTACGGCACGCCGTTTCTGATTCCCAAGTCCGCATCGGATTTCATCTTCGCGGCCATCGGTGAGGAGCTGGGATTCGCAGGCGCCGCTATGGTGATTCTCACAGTTGCGGTGCTTGCGGTGATCGGGCTCCGGATAGCGCACCGGCTTGGCGGCGACTCGTTCTCCGGCCTGCTCGTCGCCGGCTACACGCTGCTGCTGGTATCGCAGGCATTCGTGCACATTGCCGGCACCATGAATATCCTGCCAATGACCGGTATCACGCTCCCGCTGGTATCGAGCGGCATGAGCTCGCTCGTTGTATCATGGGCCATGATCGGCCTGATCCTGGGCCTCTCCGCTCGTGACGCTGATGAATCGGGACGAATGGTGATTGTCGGAGCGCCGGGGAAGGCGAAGCAGGAGAGAGGGAATTAAACATGGGGGATATGCGCCCCATCCTTCACCCAGATCCTTGCGTCCTTTGCGTGGGATATTCTTCCAGCCGACCCTGCAATTCACGACCTGAGCCCTGCCATCCGATAACATCCATACGCAAAAAACGGCGCCGCAATCACATCGATCGCATAATGGCAGTGCTGCACCAGCACCAGCATCGCCACACCGGCGGTGCAGAAGAGAAAGATTCCACGCATGATGCGCCCATGCGCCGTAAGGAACAGCAGAAAGAGCGTTGAAGTGTGACCGGAGAAGAAGAGATCGCGATGGAGCACCGTTCCAGGCCCGAGCCCCGCGACGGGATCGAGAAGAGGGATCATCCCGGCCGGAGGCGCCAGCGGAAGCGCATGGAGCGTGAGGATGCGGAACGCTATCAGCAGCGTGTACGCCCGCAACGCCAGCAGCAGCGACCGGGGATGCGTCAGCAGCGACCAGATGCCGAGCAGGATGGCGCCGTAGATCAGGGCGAATACCGGGACCGAGACATCCGCCGCGGGAATCAGGTGGAGGATGGGATCGTCCAGCGCCAGTCCCGGACGTAGTTCATTGTAGAGAAGGAACCGGCTGTAGAAGATCAGCGCGATCACCAGCACGGCCAGCGTCAGCGCCAGTTCCATCAGCAGCCTGCGGTCATTCCAGCCATGATACCACCGCCGTCGATTCGATGTCATTGAAGCATTCATCCCGAAACGTGTGAAAGAGATGCCGGGCGCCGCCATGAGCCTGATGGAGCTCCCATCGCCGCCAGTTGAAGGCAGGACTACGTGATAACTACGTAGTACGCTCCCGCATTCTCCCCGGCATATTCATGTAGCGTGGCGACCTGCATTGCGCGTATCCGATATATCCCAACAAGATGGAGACCAGATCATGGCGGTCCGGCAATATAGTCTTGCGGCGAATGGCGACGAGAAGATAGCCCCCCATTTCCTCGTGCGCGAATTTCGCTGCAGGGATGGAAGCGACAAAATCCTGATGAGCGACGAGACGGTGGAGCTGCTGGAGAAGATCCGTGCCTACTACCGAAAGCAGCATCCGGGGGCAACGGTGGTTGTCAGCTCGGGATACCGGACGCCATCATGGAACCGCAGGGTAGGCGGGGCGAAGAATTCGCAGCACGTCAAGGGGCGCGCCGTCGATTTCGTGGTGCGCATTCCCAGCGACGGCATCGTCGATCCGTTCACGGTATATGAAGACATCGACAGCGGCCGGATCTTCGGACCGCACAGGGGAGGACTGGGAAGGTATCGGACGTTCACGCATATCGACACCGGAGCGAACCGGCGATGGTCCGGATGAAGGGAGGAGCGACTGCCGTCAGGCATCTATCTGAAGGACATGCGCTACCTTCTGCTGCTGATGGATATCTCGAAGAAATCCTGACGGATTCCGGGGGAAGGGAAAATCCCGGCAGTGGGTTTCCGATGTGCCGGCATTTGTAGCGCCTGCCTGGAATTTATATATGAATATGTAAAATGGCGGCAGTAACTGAATGGTCCGGTGAATTTCGTGTATATCCACCGGACCATTTATTTCTATAGCGCCATTGCGCCGGGTACTCCCGAAGCCTACGGTGTAAGCAGCGAGGTCAGTTCCTTGAGTACGAACTTGTCGCCGGTCTCATCGTTGATGAATACGACGGGCTTGCTCTGATCCATGACGTAGAGCTCGTCCTTGAAAGGATTGAAGGAGTGCACTTCCTTGTTGATGAGGCGCACCTGCTCCTCGCTCCGGAATTCGCCCTGAATCTTGTCGAAGATTGCAATTGCATAGAAGCTGATCGTGCCGAGAGCAGGGAAGGGCTCCCCCTTCTGGTACGCACGCAGCGTAGCGGGGTCGGATGTGCGCTTCGGGTCATTGAGCCAGATGAAGTGGCCCAGATTCGGATCACTCCCCTCTCCCTTGAAGTGCTGAATATCGAGATCGGCCTCCCACGCAGTCGTGGGGCAACTCGGATCGTTGCAGCTCGTCACGAGGAAGCATCCCTCGGTCGTGCTTTCGATCGTGATGGAAATGCCCAGCGCTTCGAGATCGGCCTTCGATTGCCCGGGGCAGCAGATTTCCTGGCCTACCTCCGGACAGCGCTCCTTGCACTGCTGTGCATGGACGGCCGGTTGCGTGAAGGCTCCCATGATCGCAATACCGGCGACGGCGAGCGTTGCGGTGATCCGGTTTCTGGTCAGCGTCATGATGGTTGCTCCTTTGTGAAGTATATGGAAAACATTGACCGCAACGTGGCCGGCACCTGCTTCGATACCGGGGCGCAGTCTGTTGTTATCTGCACATGTTACTGTGTCCTGGCAGTGAAAACTTCTCCTACATTGCTTTGAAGAATAAAGTACCCGAAATATCGTTGGGTGCTCCATAAGGGTACCGGTACTATCTGAGATTATCCCGGCAGGAGATGTGCGGCGGAAAATATGTGCGGCGATCTGCTGCCGGACTTTTTTCCTGAGGCGACCTGAGGAAAAAGGTGCGGCGTAGCCTTTCTGATGATGCGGCCGGGAACGGTCCCGCAATGAACGTGGAAATATCTATGAATAAACGCATGACGGCCGGAGCGCATGAGCGCGCTTTCCGCACGCTGATCCTGCCTTTTGCAGATCAGCCTGTGAGCCGGACATCTCCGAAAAAAATGCCCGAATCTCACGATCCTGCCGTCATGCATGAGCGCACGCCCAGGAATACTATGGACCGCATTACTGGAAATATGGACCAGGGAGTTGCAGCGCGCCTCGATGGCTTTCGGCATATTCATCCAACCGGACTGACTCGACGCCGGGAGCGGCCTTGTTCCGAGTTTCATATCAGTCCCCTCTGAAGATAATTCATGAGGATTGAGAGGATGCTGATCGACAGGGGCGGTGGAAGGTGCGCCGGCCGATTCGGGGAGAACATGAAGAATGCGGCCGGACCCCGCCATAGCGCCCGCGGATGCGCCATGCCTCTCTCTCCGGTTGAGTATTCTCCGCCATTAACGTATACTTCGTGTCTCCGCATGCTTCCACACCGGCTGCCATGTTCTTCATGAATCCAGGGACGTATGCGGTGGGGAAGATTTGCCAGCCTCCTCCGGCCGTCGCCCGAAATGGCGCCGGCTGTCGCACACCCGCTCGCCGGATATCCTCCCGGGCGACGCATGGTCGCTTCGTGATGTCATGGCTGGTTCAGGCTCAACTACGACTCCTCCGGAATGGCTCTCAAGAAATCGGAACTCTATTCATCGCTCTGGCAGAGCTGCGATGAACTTCGCGGCGGCATGGACGCCAGCCAGTACAAGGATTACGTCCTGGTGATGCTCTTCGTGAAGTACGTCAGCGACAAGTACGACGGCGTTCCCTATGCTCCCATCACCATCCCCCCCGGCGCCAGCTTCCGCGACATGGTGGCGCTCAAGGGGAGGAGCGATATCGGCGATCAGATCAACAAGAAGATCATCGGGCCGCTGGCGCGCGAGAACCGGCTGGACAGCATGCCGGATTTCAACGACTCCACGAAGCTGGGGAGCGGCAAGGAGAAGGTCGATCGCCTGACGAACCTCATCGCCATCTTCGAGAACAGGGCGCTCGATTTCAGCCGCAACCGTGCCGAGGGGGATGACATCCTGGGCGACGCCTACGAGTACCTGATGCGCCACTTCGCCACCGAGAGCGGCAAGAGCAAGGGACAATTCTATACGCCGGCCGAGGTGAGCCGCGTGATAGCCCGGATCATCGGCATCGGGCAGGCGCGCACCTCCGGCGGCACCACCGTCTACGATCCCACCTGCGGCTCCGGGTCGCTCCTGCTGAAGGTGGGGGACGAGGCGAAGGGGAGCGTCACGCTCTACGGGCAGGAGAAGGACGCCGCCACCGCCGGCCTCGCGCGCATGAACATGATCCTGCACGATAATCCCACCGCCATCATCATGCAGGGAAATACGCTGGCGAACCCCCTCTTCTTCACGGACGACGGCCGGCTGAAGACCTTCGACTACGTCGTTGCCAATCCCCCCTTCAGCGACAAGCGCTGGAGCACCGGCATCGATCCGCTCCATGATCCGCACGAACGTTTCGTGCACTTCGGCACGCCCCCGGCGAAGCAGGGGGACTATGCCTACCTGCTCCATATCATCCGTTCGCTGAAGAGCAGCGGCAGGGGGGCCTGCATCCTCCCGCATGGCGTGCTCTTCCGCGGAAACGCCGAGGCGGATATCCGCCGCAGTCTGATCCGGCGCGGGCTCATCAAGGGGATCATCGGCCTGCCGGCCAATCTCTTCTACGGCACCGGCATCCCGGCGTGCATCATCGTGGTGGACAGGGAGGAGGCGGAGGCGCGCCGCGGCATCTTTATGATCGACGCCAGCGCCGGCTATATGAAGGATGGTAACAAGAACCGCCTGCGCAGCATGGACATCCACCGGATTGTGGACGTCTTCCAGAAGCGGCTGGAGATACCGGGGTATTCGCGCATGGTCGGGTTCGACGAGATCGAGCGCAACGACTTCAACCTCAACATTCCGCGCTACATCGAGAGCGGCGCGGTGGAGGATGTGCAGGATATCGGCGGGCACCTGCATGGCGGCATCCCGGCCGCCGACATCGATGCGCTTGGACGCTACTGGGAGGTCTGCCCCGGGCTGCGCCGGACGCTCTTCCGCGAGAACCGCCCCGGCTACTACGATCTGGCGGTGGAGAAGGGGAATATCAGGGAGGCCATCCATGAGCATCCGGAGTTCGCCGGGTTTGTCGCAGGGATGAACGATCTTTTCGCGGAATGGCGCAGTCGCGCCGCCGCGATGCTGAAGGGGTTGAACGCCGGTTGCCACCCGAAGGAGGTGATCGCCGCGCTCTCGGAGGATCTGCTGGCCCACTACGCCGGGCGGCCGCTCATCGACAACTACGACGTCTACCAGCACCTGATGGACTACTGGGCGGAGACGATGGGGGATGACTGCCATCTGATCGCCGCCGATGGCTGGAAGGCCGAAGCCACGCCCATCCTTGTGAAGAACAGCAGAGGGAGGGAGGTCGAAAAGGGCTGGACATGCGATATCCTGCCGAAATCCCTGATCGTCGCCCGCTGCTTCGCCGCCGAACAGAAGGAGGTGACAAGGCTGGAGGGGAAGCTGGAGCGGGTCGAGGCGGAGATGACGGAGCTGGAGGAGGAGAACGGGGGCGAGGAGGGGGCGTTCGCCGGGCTGGAGAAGGTGAGCCGGGCCGCCGTCTCCGTGCGGCTGAAGGAGATCAGGGACGATGCCGATGCCGCCGCGGAGGCTTCCGTGCTCGATACCTGGCTGAAGCTGAGCAACCGGCAGGGAGTGCTGAAGCGGAATCTGAAGGAGGCGGAGGAACATCTGGATGCGCTGGCCCGCGGGAAATATCCCACGCTGGCGGAGGAGGAGATACGGGGGCTGGTGGTGGATGATAAATGGCTGGCCGCGCTTGAGGCTTCGGTGCAGGGAGAAATGGACCGCATCAGCCAGGCGTTGGCCGGGCGCGTGAAGGAACTGGCTGAACGCTACGAAACGCCGCTTCCACAGCTCGATGCCCGCGTCCGTGAACTTGAAGAGAAGGTGGCCCGCCACCTCGAAACGATGGGGTTCTCATGGGACTGAAACCTGGATACAAGCAGACGGAGGTTGGGGTGATTCCGGAGGATTGGGAGGTGAAGTCCTTAGGAGATTTCTTGGCGCTTCGACGCGGGCATGATCTCACAGAATCCGATCGCAGATCCGGAAATGTCCCGGTCTTAGGATCTGGAGGTCCCAACGGTTTCCATGATATCGCTCTAGTAAAAGGTCCTGGTTTAGTTCTGGGACGAAGCGGTGCGTCGTTTGGGCAAGCGCAATACTGCGATCAAGATTTTTGGCCGCACAATACAGTTCTGTATGTCACGGATTTTTATGGTCATGATCGAGCCTTTGCATTCTACCTGCTTAAATCGATAAACTTCACCCGTTACAATTCCGGTGGAGCTCAACAATCACTGAATCGTAACTTCATTGCTCCAATACTGGTCCTTATTCCCCCTTTGTATGAGCAACAAGCCATCGCCGAAGCCCTGGGCGATACGGATGCCCTCATCGAATCCCTCGAACAACTCATCGCCAGGAAACGCGCTGTCAAGCAGGGGGCGATGCAGAAGTTGCTGACGGGGAAGAGGAGGTTGCCGGGGTTTGGCGGGGAGTGGCTGACCGAGCGATTCGGTAATATCGCGGCGCTACGCAAAGAACGTGCTAATCTAGATAGAAAGTTTATACAAGAACTATGTATAGAGCTTGAAAATGTGGATTCGGGTACGGGGTTGCTTGTGGGTAGTCTAACTACGGAAAATCAACTGTCACAAAAGTTAGTGTTTCAGGCCGGCGACGTTTTATTTGGTAAACTACGCGCATACCTTCGGAAATATTGGTTGGCGGATCGTTCGGGCGTTTGCTCAACTGAGTTCTGGGTATTTGTGCCGGTTGAGGATGCCATCCTGAGTTCGTACCTGCTTCAGTTGATCCAAATGGAGGCGTTTATTGAAGCGGCGAGTATATCGTATGGTACTCATATGCCACGGTCGGATTGGAATGTGGTAAGAAACCACAGCATTACTTTGCCATGTAGTATGGCCGAACAATCCGCCATCGCCGCGATCCTCACCGATATGGACGACGAGATCGCCGCGCTGGAGTCGAAGCTGGCGAAGGCGCGGAGGATAAGGGAGGGGATGATGGCGGAGCTGCTGACGGGGAGGACGCGGCTGGTATGAAATGCGCCGTTCCACTGTCCTTCTGCATCGGTTGGGATGTCGGCGGGTGGAATGCCGTATGCAGGGAGCCGGGCGGGGCGATCCCTCGGGAGAGGGCGGCCCTGGTTCGATGCCTGCCATGCGATATGTTCGGATAAACATCGTTATCCGGCATCGAGAGGAGACATCATGGGTTTCAGGAAAGCTCGGGGTCTGCACTACGGTCGGACCATACGCCTCACGACATGGAATTATGGTGATAATGCCGCCTATTTCGTCACGATTTGCACGCGTGGGCGCATGCCCGCGTTCGGTCGCATCGTCGGTGGTGTCATGGAGCTATCACCCCTCGGCCGTGCCGCATGGGATTGCTGGCGCGCGATACCCGATCATTTCCCATTCGTGATACTGGATGCATTTGTGGTCATGCCTGATCATGTGCATGCGATCATCATCATCGATAAACCGGGCGGCGGTCCGGGGAGGGATGATGGAGAGGCCAGAGGTGGTCTCATCGGTGATACGGCCGATAGAACTGATGCGGAAACCAGGGGGAGAATCAGCCAGGATTTGGTGGAGGGGGTTGAGGGGGAATTGGGGATTGAGGAG
>Ga0206101_1000048_pt1 | contig 48201 bp, 70 predicted proteins | sample 1B0metagenome_FD_148613 | JGI IMG/M metagenome (GOLD analysis project Ga0206101, IMG submission 148613) | Enriched microbial communities from leaf-cutter ant dump, University of Wisconsin, Madison, United States - 1B0 | ecosystem: Environmental > Terrestrial > Nest > Insects nest > Nest dump... | reverse complement strand
GGTGGAATGTTCTGCTTCCCGGTGTATGCGTCGTAGTCGGGAGTACACCCCAGCATGACGGCTTCCGGCGGAAGCATCCCGAAGTATTCCTTCGTGAACGTCGCGGTAGGCTCGGCAACAAGATGATAGGAAGGGTTTACTTCCTGAACCATCTCGTTAAGACGTGTCCGTACACGATTGATGTTCTCAAGGAATTCATCTTCCGACGACGCCGGATTCGTGTTGAATTCCGCCGCCACACCATCGACTTGGACGGCACCACCGCCTACGAGATAGGGATTGTCCTTCGTTCCGGGGATGAGATCATGTGCAGAGACGAATTCGTCCTTGTCGTTCTTCACAAAGAGTTCGGGATCAGTCCCGATCAAGATATCCATGTTTTACCTTTCGTCTTGGTTTGAATCAATCACAAAAGTCGTCGCCGTCTACCATCATCGAGAGGATGAACAAAACAGCCATCACCCCAAGCACAGTCTGCAAGGTTGACATCACGCCTTTTTCCCCTCATGCTTATGTAGGAATTCACGGAGGATTTTAGCATATTCCTTCACGTCGTATTTCGGTCTACTGAATTGGGTCTTGTACTTCCCTTCACCCCATTCAATAGCTTCAGTCTTCACAAGACCCTTGGTCTGGCAGACGTAGACGAAGGAATCTTCCGGTTTGGGTTTGACTCCGGTAGGATATTCGACCTTGAAGAGGTCTTGGACCTCTGGACGGTTGTAGTCGAATCTATTTCTGAGTGTCCCCCCGGTAAGATCACGGAAATCCCCCTCGAGAAGTCGACGAGTGTCAACATAGGTCGAGAAGTAATACGGGTAGCCTTGCACAGACTGACTCAATTGTCCCACGTCAAGATAGAGTGCAGCCATGGCTTCTTCTGGTTCGACGAAATCCAGCAGGGCATAGTATCTCTCGACACGGCTCAGATTTCCTACAGTCCCTACGAATTGCAAGAAGTTCACGAAGGCCGTCGAATCGACATCTGTGTTCAGGAAGATCGATCCTTGGACCGAGTTATCTCCCCGATAGATATTCCTGACACTATTAGGGGTGAATAACTTTCGGTACGGGGAGAAGTCGATGAGGTCGTTGAAGAACTCATCTGAAAGGTAGTTTGAATTCCAGTGGATCGAGACTGCCTCTGGAGTTCCCGATGGAAACGGGTATTTCAGATCATTGGGACGGGGGTCGTTCGGACGAGTGCAATCACCGGGGTGGGACGTCTCGTACTTCCTCATCTCTCCACCCTGACATGGCTGGTTCGGACGAGGATGCACAGTCAGGCTTCCATCTTCCTGACGCATCACGAGACAGAAGTTCGTCCCCGCCATCGTCCTTGCGTGGTAGGAAGCCTCTTCGAAAGCCTTTCTTTCAGCTTCGATGTTGAGGTCAAGCATTCGTATCACCCTTTTCCACTAGACGCATTGCATCGATGTTAAATGACCATGTGCGGTTGTTCTCATGACGACCTCCCACCGGACGGTCAAGCTTCACGGAGAATGACCCCCCGACGACTTCACCCATCCCGTATTTCGTCCTGATTCTTGCACCCTTGTAGATTGCAAGATCGTCACAGTATTCGTTGTCTCTCGCGATGACATTCATGACCCACGAGACGGCAGATTTGATTGGATTCATCTTATTCTCCTTCATTCGTTTTAGTATAGGACCACCACACATTTCTTTTCCTCTCAGAAGAGTAGCCAATAGGCTGTGAACGACACATATCCGGCCGCACAGAGGATTATACCATAGGCTACGGCATTCTCCCTACGAATACGCGAACGCCTCTCTACGGTGCCTCTATGGGCCGCCACGATGGCATCGACCTCCGAATGATGACAGAGGATTTCACGCCGGGGATCGCGGCTTCTCATTTTCAGACTCCTTGATACGAAGATTTAACTCCCTTTCGTATGTCTGGTACTGCCGCCATGTACTTAGACTGACGACCTTTTGCTGGACGAACTTCCTCTTATTGTCTTTCAGCATGTGAAGGAGTTCACGATCAGACTTCGGACGGACTACGAGATCATTCATCCGCGAACTAATACCTTTCTATGCAATCATAGATGTATGTCCTGTCGTCCGGGTACTTGACAATACTCGCCAGATGACCACCCCTCTCTTTCACCTTTTCAAGAAGTGACGAGAGATTCAGAGTGGTGAATGCAGGACGATACGTCTTGAGCTTCATGTCGTATTTCGAAGCAAGATAGACGGTCTTACTCATCATAGACCATATGGACGATCATTCGTAGAGGTCCAGCAAATCCGGCTGGCCATTCGTCTTGATGACGGCGGACAACCATTTCGGGATTTCCTTGACGGGAACGTCAGGATTGAGTTTCGCCGCATAGAAAACGGCTTTCTTGAAGCCCTCCGTCTTGACGACATGGAGAGCGGCATGTGGGAAACGAATCTTCATTTGAAGCTCCTGAAAATAGAGACTAGGACGTGGTAGATCAGATACCACAGCAGAAGGGTGAGAAGGCATGATAGGAAGAGTTCAAGCATCCATCCGAGGGGATGAAATACAATCCTCTTCCATATCGGCATCGGAGTTCCGCCTATTCTTGGCACTACACTCCGACCCCTAGTCCGTCAAGAGGGATGCATAGAAGTCTCACAACATCTCCCAGTGATTCACCTATGTCAGCATCGACGAATGCTTGAGCCGAAGATTCGCAAGTCTCGACGTCTTTTTGCTCGTACATCCAGAAGCTATTTGACTTGACCAGAAGGACGACAAGGATTGCCTTTGTTGTAAGCATCAGACTCCCTTTTCGAAAAGGCCGTGAGACTGGACGGCAGCGATGACGATGGACGACGCACGGTCGGCATCCTTATTCGGACGGATGACGCCATGACGACCATGGAATTGTCGTGTCGCGGAAAGATCGACAGGTTCAGCGTTGCTCTTCCGAATATCATGGCAGGAAGCGCCGAAACGAAGAACGATCCTTCCGTCATTCCGTCCAGAACGATGGTGGGACGACGAGCGGACGTGTTTCTTTTCTTCCGTCACGGAAGGGCAACGTTCCATATTTTCGTCGGCGGCCTTGAGCATCCGGTCGGAAAACGAATCCATCCCGTTCAGCATCGCGCCGATCTTCATCGCGTTTAGGAACTTCGATCCGCCAAGACGGGGATGAGAAGTCGATCCGATCCGCTGCGAAAGATCACACCCCGATCCGCCGTACCTGAAAGCGATGTTCTTTGCATTCGACTGACCAGCTTCGCCACGCTTTTTCTTGCCTTCACTAGACATTGTTTTCTCCTATTCGTGCCACGGAATTGTGACACGGGATGCCAGCGGCTATCCATCATTAAGGCCAGACGTGCCAGCCTTAAGAATTGACAGTCGTTCTACTTACATAAAGTTGATGAAATGACGTAGATACGGAGATGATTTCCATATGTCAGGGAATTCCTCTTGGACATATATCCGCAAAGCATCTGTATCACCAAACGCACCTTTGGATAGTAGTTCATTCAATAGGTCTACGACACATTCTCCGTCGTCATCTTTTTCAGGCCAGACGGTTATATCTTGCATTCAAGAATACGCCTTCCGGACTTTTCGATCTTCCGAATGAGTGAACGCATGGCGTCGCCCTCACGGATTGCCTGTTCTGCAATTACCTTAGCGACGGGCGGATAGAACTTCGATGCCGCCGGATGCCAGCGTGATTTCGAATTGATGGAACGATGATAGGAATACATTTCCTTTCCCTTCAAAAAGAAAGAGGCCATGCCTTTCGACATGACCCCTCGTTTATGACAGATAGTGGAATTCAGGCGGCAAGCGCCTTCAACGCGGCAAGCTTGTCATCAGGAATGACGTGGGCTTCCTGATGCTCGGCATCTTCTCCGGCCTTTTCAGCTTTCTTGATCAGGGCTTTGATGGCGGCGTTGAGATCGAAGGGCTTGAACACGGGTTCCGGCGTGAAATCCCAAGGCGAAGTTTCAAGAGCGGCGTCGAGGTCTATCTGTTCGAACGGGATATCCTTGTTGCGGATGAAGTGTTCCGGCTTGATCTTACCGTCTTTGTTCTTGCTTTCCGCGACATACTTCATGCCGGAGAATGCTTCGAACCAATTCTTGAGTGCATTCTTGCGGACGGCAGAATGAAGGGCCTGAATAAGCAGGCTTGCCGCAGTCGTGTCGCCATGTTCCTTGAAGTGTTCGGCGATGTCGACGCAATGGAGGTGGATATTCTCTGCCAACTTCTTAGAAGACGAGCAGAGTTGAGCGGTACGGGAGTTGAGTTGAGCGATAGTCTTCATGGTAGTAACCTTTCTTTCGATTAGACTTTGCCATGCGGCATTGATTAGCTTTCGACTAATCAGCATAGCGGCCAATATGGTAATCAGTGATCAGCCGCTAGACTAATAGTCTTGCCTTTAATCCGGTCCACTTGCGCGGGACAAATAGCTTACAAGGTTCGCTATCGGCTGCCGGGTTCCTATGGGTGGCTTGTCTGTCTTCCTGTTAATTCCCATGGTGTGAGTGTGTCGTGACAAAAGGCTGACAGTCTCACATTCTCATGACTAGAGCATCAACAGTTTAGATCAAACCATTCCGGCGGTAAGGTGGCCAAGCGATCCCAAAGGAAAGCGGAAAGTCTCTTGGGTTAGATGGCGTCTAACCCTCACAATCCAGCCCGGCATATGAACACTAGAGCTTATTGGCCGTCCCCTAACCACTGATAAAGTGGCGATTGAAAAGAGGATCGGCGCGCCTGACCCTAGCTTTGACGGCTCTGCCCGTCCATGCCAGTTGCACGATTTTCGGTGCATGAATATGTATACACCTAGTCCTTCGCCGACGTGGGAACGCCTACGGAATGCCGCTCGGGACAAGGGAGAGTAGACCCTAGAAATGTGGCACGAATGAGGCAGGAACGACATGAAATAAGGTCTTTTTGTGGCAGGGGCAGGAAAAGTCTGCCACATTTGGGCAGGAAACTGGAAAGTCTGAAAAGACGATATGCTCTAGATCGGCCATAGACGGCCATAGAAAGGGAGTAGACGACGCTGGTATTGGGCATCATGGAAACGAGGCACGCTTCTAGAGTGATCTATGTCCGAAAGAGAGGGATAGACGGTATCTAAAGGTGACTGGAAAAGGTGTTGTTCGGGAAGGGGAGAGAGGTAATAGATTACCACATGTTAGGTCGTCGTGGTGTACGACCAAAACATTCAATAGTTTGAATCTAAGAAAGGGCTAATATAACCAAGGCTATACTTCATGCATCAGACCATAAGGTATGGTGACGACGTGAAAAGATTCTATGCTGTATATTTAGGGGTGGGTGGCCCCCGGCCAAGGGGGATCGGGGTGGGGTGGTGATTAAGGGAATGGCACCTCGAAATTTTCTCAGAGAAATTATCGCTATTTTCACTTTTCTTTATTTTACCACTTGACAAATCACCAAAAATATGTTACTTTATCTTATAAAGGTAGTTAGATAAAGATACTATACCTTAAGACACAGTGATCATGTAGTAAGCTTGTTGTGTTTAGCAGAAGTAATCTGTCTTTAAGAACTCGGTCATGAGGTATATGATTAATTCATTCTCTTTATCTATTAGCTAGAGTAATAATGACTTAAGTAATAAGAACTCTAAGTCTATATCACTCAGTCAATATTATCTTACCTAGAGTATTAATACCTAAGGTATAGTATCTTAAAGAAAGGACACAACATGGATAGTAAGGTCTTTAAGAATGCCTCAGGTACTTGGCTCCTCAAGGCAATCTTCTTTGAAATGTCTGACTCAGACAAGTCTAGAGTCCTCTACACACTCAAGCCTGAAGACCATGAAGTCGACGGAGTCACCTATCCCTCTCTTCGTCGTCTCTATCTCGAAGAGTCCGACCTCTCGGAGTATTACTTCGCCGAGAAGTATTTCGGTGGATGGCCCCACTGGAAACGTCTCCTCTCCTGTTCTTGGTTCGTCGATTACCTCTCGGAGATTCGAGAAGAGCTACGACAGAAACTCTCTGCCGATGCCACTCGGAGGCTCCATCAGATCGCCGCAGACCCGAAAGACAGAGGTTCTCTACAGGCCAACCGTGCCATCCTTGATTCCCTCAAGCCTGAGAAATCTCCTGTGGGTCGTCCTACGAAGGAATCGATCAAGCGGGAAGCCGACCGTATGTTCAAGGATCAGTCAGAGATCGAGGATGATCTCGACAGAATTCGTCTTTCTCTAAACCGCGAGGTCTTCGGATGAAACTCTCAGGACGTAGATCTAAGAACGTCATCGACGCCAGATCCAAGAAAAACAAAGATACGTACATGACGTCTTACACATCGATGCAAGGTCAGAAAAGACTCGCGTCTTCGATGGAGTCAGCGACTCGTGTCCGCCCTCTAAACAAGAAAGTCTTGGGCTTCGACGGCTCCGACATGGAAAAATCCGTTGCCCGTTCTAGACTTCAAGGTCGGGGCAGACGACGAATGAGGTAGTGATGTCCCGTACGAAGATCGATGAAATCCGTTCTCTGGCTGAAGCCGACCTCCTTACGTTTATCCGACTCGTACACCCCCACCGCCTCCTCGGTGCAGTCCACGAAGAGTTAATCTCGTGGTGGACCCGATCAGACGCGAAGTCCCACCAGCTTGTCCTCCTACCTCGTGACCACGGCAAGTCTGCGATGGTAGCATATCGTGTCGCTTGGGAAATTACAAGGAACCCCGCAGTCCGGGTTCTCTATATCTCGTCTACCGCAAACCTCGCCGAGAAGCAGTTGAAGTTCATCAAGGACATCCTGACTTCTCGTATCTATCGTCGTTACTGGCCAGAGATGGTCAACGAAGACGAGGGTAAGCGAGAGAAGTGGACTAACTCGGAAATCTCTGTCGACCACCCTAAACGTCGTGCCGAGACCGTCCGCGATCCTACAATCTTTACCGCCGGTCTGACTACCGGTATCGTCGGGATGCACTGTGACATCGCTGTCCTTGACGACGTCGTCGTCGGTGACAACGCGAACACGATAGAGGGTCGAGACAAGGTAAAAACCCAGTACTCCTTCCTGTCGTCCATCGAAGGAACCGGTGCCCGTGAATGGGTCGTGGGAACTCGGTACAACCCTGCCGATCTCTATAACGACCTCCTCGAAATGGAGATATCCGACTACGACGACAACGGCGAGATCATCGAAACCATCAAGCTCTATGAGATATTCGAGAAAGTCCTCGAAGATTCTCCACAGCGAGATGGCACAGGCGAATATCTCTGGCCTAAGTCTCGTCGTCCTGACGGTAAATGGTTCGGATTTGATCGTCGTGAACGGGAGAGGAAGTATGCGCAGTATCTCGACAAGACTCAGTTCTATGCTCAGTATTATAACGATCCTAACGACCGTTCGACTGCTCCTCTCGATTCTGACCTTTTCCAATACTATAACCGTGCGCTCCTTCAGAGACAAAACGGATTCACTTACTATAACGGAGTACGCCTCAACGTCTATGCGGCAGTCGACTTCGCCTATACCCTTGGCAAGAGGTCCGACTATTCGGCTGTAGTCGTCGTGGGGATCGATCATCAGAACAACTACTATGTCATCGAGATCGACCGTTTCAGGACTGACAAGATCTCAGACTACTACGACTCTATCTTTCGTCTTCATCAGAAGTGGGGGTTCCGTAAGCTCCGTGCAGAGACGACAGCAGCACAGTCGATCATCGTCGAAGACCTAAAAGCAAACTACATCAAACCTCATGGTCTTGCTCTCTCGATAGACAGGCACTCGCCGTCCAAACATCTTGGGAGTAAAGAGGAGCGGATAGCCGCGACGCTTTATCCAAGATATGAAAACCAGCAAATCTGGCACTATAAGGGTGGTAACTGTCAAATCCTCGAAGAGGAACTCATCCAAGAGCATCCACCACACGACGACGTCAAGGACGCCTTGACCGCCTGCATCCAAATCTGTCAGGCACCTACATTCGCAGCTATGACTCAGTCGTCTGGTTTTGATGGTTTTTACAACAAGAGATTCGGGGGGATTGGCTGATGGCAAGAAACATCAATGATATTGTCCACCAATTCTTCAACGACAATATCTCTAGGGTGTCTGAGATAGATACTCCGACAGCCGTCTACATATGGCTTGGTGAACAGGGATTCCTACAGGCTCACACGTCAGACAGATGGAAAGCCTTTGCCGACTCTGTAGGTTATCATTATGTCGGAGACATCGACATACAGAACAAAGTAGCGACGGGTGAGATCACGCTCCCCGGTCCTGAAGAGGAAGAATGATGGTCGGAAAGACACTCGATATCGATTCGGTCATCACTCGTGACCAACTCGGCTGTAAGATCGCAGAATACTGGATGCAGTGGAATATGTTCCGTCAAGACTGGGTCAACCAGAAGAGGGAACTCCGAGAATACATCTACGCGACCGACACGACCCAGACGAGTAACTCTCAACTTCCGTGGTCCAACAAGACGACCATCCCGAAGCTCACTCAGATCAGGGATAACCTCTACGCGAACTACATCGCAACGATGTTTCCGAAGCGTCGATGGTTGAATTGGGAGGGTGCTGACAAGAAGGATGAGACCAAGCGGAAAGTCCGAGCAATCAAGGACTACATGACTTGGGCAGTCAATCAGAATGAATTCAAGCGTGAGATCGAGAAGCTAGTCCTCGACTATATCGATTACGGTAACTGCTTCGCGACTGTCGAGTGGGTAGACAAGACTTATTACAAGTCGTCCACGGCCCTCCAGAAGGCAGGCTATGTCGGCCCCAGACTCGTCCGTATTTCACCACTAGACGTCGTCATCAACCCGACGGCACCTTCTGTATCCGAGTCTCCAAAGATCATCCGAGTTCTCACGAATATGGGTGAGGCTAAAGAAATGATCTCCCGTTTCTCAGCAGACGAAGCAGATACAGAGATTGCTGAAAAGGTCTTCGAATACTGTAAGAATCTCCGCTCCTCGTCTTCTGAATGGGGGTCTGTCGAGATCGTCGAGAAAGATCACTACTTCGCTGTCGACGGCTTTACCTCCTTCCGTCAGTATATCGATTCTGACGTCGTTGAACTCCTCTTTTACTACGGTGATATTTATAACCGAGAGACCGGAGAATTCAAGAAGAACAATCTCACCATCGTCATAGATCGTCACAAGGTCGTCTATGACAAACCTTGTCCTTATCCACTTGCAGAGATTCCGATCTACCATGCAGGATGGAGGATACGGCAGGATAACCTCTGGGCAATGGGTCCCCTAGATAATCTGGTCGGTATGCAGTACCGTCTGGATCACATCGAGAACATGAAGGCAGACGTCTTCGATCTCGTGACCTTCCCGCCGCTTAAGATCAAAGGTATCGTCAACGACTTCAAGTGGGGTCCGATGGAGAAGATCTTCGTCGACTCTGACGGTGATGTCGAACTGATGTCCCCCGACGTCCAAGCTCTCCAAGTCAATGTCGAGATGGCTGCCATTGAGCAGCGAATGGAAGAGATGGCTGGCTCGCCTAAAGAAGCCATGGGTTTTCGCACCCCCGGTGAGAAGACTGCATATGAGGTACAGCGACTGGAGAACGCTGCTTCGAGAATCTTCCAGAATAAGATCGCACAGTTCGAAGAGCAAATCATTGAACCGATTCTCAATGCGATGCTTGTCCTCGCTCAATCCCATCTTGATGACGTCACGATCCGTGTCCTAGAAGATGAATTCCGTTCTGTCGACTTCCGTTCGATCACTAGGGATCAGATCTCTGCGAACGGTCAGATCAAACCGGTAGCTGCGAGGTCCTTTGCAGAAAGAGCAGAACTCGTCCAGAATCTGACGTCGTTCTACGGCTCGGCGATAGGTCAAGATCCGTCTGTCAATGTCCACTTCTCTGGAATGAAGACCGCACAGATGATCGAAGAACTCCTCGACATCGAACGTTATGAACTCGTCCAGCCCTACGTGAAACTCCACGAACAGGCGGAGGGTCAGCAACAGGCGATGACTCAAGAAGAAGAAGTCCTCGCGACGGCGAACTCCCCCTCGGGTCTGACGCCAGAGGATTTTTCTGAGGTGCCGGTTGTTTAAGGAAATATGGTTTAGGGGCCTCGATGACAAAGACAAAGAGGCCCTCAAGAACGCACTCACCAATTCTGTCCTTTCTGATCGACTCCGGTCAATCATCAAAGATTGGGAACGGGAGTTGGTCATAAATAAATCAGACTACGATAATCCATCGTGGTCTCATAGACAGGCACACCTCAATGGTATGTCTGAAATTCTAACACGTTTATCCTCCATACTGACGGTAGACCAATCCTAAGGAATAATATGGAAAATCTCTTTACTCCAGTCGATGTAGACCAAACCATCCCGGAGAATGCTTTCGAGACTCTCGTAGGTGAAGACAAGAAATTCAAGGACCCCGAAGCGCTTGCCAAGGCAAAGCTCCAGTCCGATGCCTTCATCGAACAACTCAAACACGAGAATGCAGAGCTTCGTGAAGCAACCCAGAAGGCTATGACACTCGAAGAAATCAAGACCATGATTACTTCTCAGTTCAAGCCTGCTCAAGATCCTCAGACCCCGAACGGACAGCCTCCGGCAACCCCGCCTGCCCCTAAGGTGAATGACTCCGATCTAGAAAATCTCGTAGCGTCCCTTCTCGAAAAGAAGGAGTCTGAACGTCGTGCAAAGACCAATCAGGAAAAAGTGACTGAAGTCCTCCGTACCAAGTACGGCACCGACGCCCAGATGATTCTCAATCAGAAGGCCAAAGAACTCAATCTCCCTCTCGAATACCTCTCTAAGGTAGCCAACGATTCTCCTACAGCTTTCTTCCGTCTTATAGGCGCTGAGGAATCGGTATCCCAACCTCCGGTTGGTGCCTCTCCTCGTTCGACCCAGACAGCCCCGGTCGTCTCTAACGATCTTGAAGCTTACTGGTCTAACATGAAGAAGAACAACCCTCGTGAATACTTCAATCAGGAAAACACGATGAAGCGGTATAAGGATGCGATGGCAGGGAAAATCAAACTCAAATAATTAGGAGTCAACATGTCCGGTTTTGCTACTTATAATACCGAACATCTCATCCGTTCCGAAGTCTGGTCGACCCAGATCAAAGAGGTCCTTGAATTTGAACTTCAGGGCACCAAGTATGTCGACATGATCTCGGAGTTCACGGATGGTAATGTCATTAACATCCCGTCCATCGGTACGGCCACGGCTGACGACTACGTCGAAGGTGAAGCCGTCAAGTATACTTCGATGGATACCGGTAACTTCCAGTTCTCGGTCAACGAGTACAAGCAGTCTGGTACGTTCATCACGAACAAGATGAAGCAGGATACTTTCTATCTTGATCGTCTTGTCTCTCAGTTCGTTCCGAAGCAGGCTCGTGCCATCATGGCTGGTATCGAAGAGAAGGTCATGTCTGTAGGTCCGGCTGGTCAGACGGCTAGTGACTACAACCTGATTAATGGTGCCCCGCACCGTTTCTATGCTCAGGGTCCAAATAACGTCATTTCTCCGCAGGACTTCGCTCTGGCGAAGTATTCGCTCCAGAAGGCTGCTGTCCCGATGACGAACCTCGTGGCTATCGTCGACCCTTCGGTCGAGTATCAGCTTTCGACCCTGACGAATCTCGTCAACGTCAGCAATAACCCCCGTTGGGAAGGTATCGTCCGAGACGGCATGTCGACCGGTATGAAGTTCATCATGAACATCTACGGTTTTGATGTCTACGTCAACCACTTCCTCCCGAAGGGTTATACCGAAACCATTTCCGGCCAGTCGGCCACGAACGGTGTTGCCAATCTCTTCTTCTCGGCTGCCTCCGACATCCTGCCGTTCGTCGGTCAGATCAAGCAGGCTCCCCGAGTCGATTCGGAATACAACAAGGATTATCAGCGCGAAGAGTATGTCACGACTGCCCGTTATGACTTCGCTCTCTTCCGTCCCGAGAACCTCGTCACTGTGATCTCCGAAGGCGGCACGATCACTCCGACCTACGCCTAAGAAAGGAAACACAATGGCTTGGATTAATAAGGACGGTCTTCGCGTCCTCTTTGCCTCTGAAGAGGCAGCCGATGCTGCCATCGGTGAATATGGTGACTTCGATCCGGGTTCGACGCACCTCGTGCAGCTTGAACTCAATCCAGAGGTACTCGATGCAGTGGAGAAGAAAGTCCACTATGCCGTCCGACTTCCGGGTTCGAACGGGAAGACTTGCTTCCTCAAGCAGGCAGAAGTCTATGTCGAAACCCCGTTTGATTCGGCAGGCGACGCCTTTACCCTCACCATCGGTCTCGATAATGTCGATGGCACTGTCTACGACGAAGATGGTATCGATGCTGCTATCGCACAGGCTGCGATGGATGCGGTAGGCGATACGGTCGCCTGTGATGGTGCCAAGGTCGAGACTCGACTCGACAACACTAAGGCCCTTCATGTGACGACCACCGTGGGTGGTGCAGTCCCGACGGCCGGTAAGGGTTGGCTTCGAATCTGGTATTATCTGACTAACGAGTAGGAGGTCAGAATGGCCAAAGACAAATCACACCAGATGGACTTCCGTGGTCTTGAACTGATTGCCGATGAGTTTACCCTCTCGGCAGGAGGTTCTCCGGGTTCATCCGTCTCTTGGGATAATGTGACTAACAAACCTTCCATCGATGCAGTCTCGACTGCCGATGCGGCAGACTCTGGCGATTGGACTAATGACGGTGCTGCCGTCGTGGCTCTCGTCAATGCTCTGAAGGCTAAGGTCAACGAAATCGCAGGAGAATTTTAACTCTAAGCCCCCGGAGATTGGACTAAAAGCCTTGATCCGGGGGCTTTTCTTTCGGTTCGAAAGGGTATGAGATGGCTTTACACAAAGATCTGACGGGGGCTGACCTCCATGAACCGAAAGGTGCTAGTTCGGCCTCGATCAATACTACTTACTTTTCAGACGGTGCAGGTTCAGGAACTTGGAGAAAGGTAGGTCTTTCTGATCTTTCTTCTGCTATTTTGGGTGTCAATACCTTTTACCTCTCGGTCAAGCTTGATGACATCTCTACGGCGTCTTCCGTCTTTGTACCGATTGTAGATGACTCTTCTATCGTCTCTGCCACTATCGTTCTCGGTGGAGCTATAACTTCTTCCGATGCTACACTCTCATTCACACGGACAGACGGGTCGTCTCTCGGTTCGACAATCACCATCCCTGAATCCGGTTCGGCAGCAGGAGATTCGTTCTCTTTTACAGCCACGACGAACCAAGCGATTGCTTCTAGTGGTTTTGTCAAGATAGAGACTGACGGAGCCTCTACCAATGTTGCATCGGTCTTTATCACTCTTAAATTCACTAGGACTTCGTGATGGCGAAATTAATACTTGAGGACGTCGGGAACTTTAATCTCGCTGGTCTGACGACTCTAAATAACAATTCCGAGAAGATCGAAGCGGCCCTAGAAAAAACACTCTCCCGCGACGGTACGACTCCTAACCAGATGGAGTCTGATCTCGATATGAACCATAACGACATCCTGAATGTCAAGAAGCTCTATACCGACTCCCTCATTTTTGATAGACTAGAACTTCAGGAGTTACATCTTCCGATTGACAACGATGAAATTCTTGTCTCGGATAATGGATTGATCGTAGGTGAGTCGAAGTCTCAGTTCGCATCTGCTGCACAAGGGGCCAAGGCTGATACTGCTATCCAGAGTATCATCGCAGGCCAGAGTGCATCGGTCGATGCAACCGACCCGATCAATCCTGTTGTCGCATTCACTGGTACTGGTACTGGTGACGTCCTTGCGGCGAATAACGGTTCGGACTTTGACGACCTAGCCAGTCTCCGTAAGAACATCTCCCTCACGACCTACGTGACTAATAGGACTGCTCTCAAAGCTCTTGACCCGACTAAAGACACCGTAGCAACCACGATTTCTGACGGTGGCCGTAACGGGACGTTTGTCTTTACGGCAGGTGATTTCAGTAGTCAAGTCAGTTCTGACGCTCTAGAAGGTCTTTATATAAAAGCGACTAGCATCCCTGCCTCATCGGGTGCTTGGGTCCGTCAGTTTAGTGGGCCTGTGAATGCTGCTTGGTTTGGTGCGGCAGTAGATGGGGTGACAGATACTTCGAGTATCATTGTTTCTGCTATGTCGTTTGGTCGGCCTGTGGTGATTCCTACCGGCGTCTGTCGTATTGGGAGTGACGTAACCTTTACAGGAACTATTGTCGTAGGAAGAGGGTCTTCGTTGTCGGTAGACAATGGTGTGACACTAACCTTTGGTAACAACAGTTGGGTCGATGCTGGACTCTATAAGATCTTTGGTGGTACTGGAGACGTCAAAGGACTGCGCATCTCTTATGTAGACTGGTTCACCAATCTCGTCTGGTCGTCAACCGTGGCTAACGCCGACATGCAACGGGCATTCAATTCAGTCAGATCTCAAGGCACTATCTATCTTCAGATGGGAGACCTCCGAGTCGACGGAACTGCAATCCTCATCCCCGGGGCGATGGATATCGTTGGTTTCGGTCGTGAGAGCACCCGCTATTTTGGGACGTCGAAAACGACGGTGCTGTTTGATACTGCCTCTCCCGGCGGTAAAACAATTAGCGGCTTTTCGTACTACGGACCTGACTTCGCATACGCTACCCGGGCAAACGGCGGCACGGTCCTTAATGTCACCGGCTCAACGCTCGTTCGCATCGAAGACGTTTTTATGAAACGGGTCTGGCAGGGTATCAGCTACCCGGGGGCAAATGCAAAGCTGAACACCATCGATATCGACGGCGCACTGAACTACGGCCTTTCGCTCGGAAACGGCTATCCTGACGTTTTTGCTTCGCAAGTTCATATCTATGCGACACGCGCCTACGTCGATGTCTCCGATATCTCGGGCGATTTCGAACCCGGTGAAACGATAACCGGGCTGACCTCTGGCAAGAGCAATATTTTCGAGGAGCGGTCTGGCGATACTCTGTCTGTCGGTTCCGCCCCACACAACCCGTACACGGTCGGAGAGACAATTCAGGGCGCTACATCGGGAGCAACCGCTGTCGTGGTTCGAACGGCGGAACCTCACGCTTCCGGCGGGCTTCGTCTTGCAGAACGTGGCGAAGGCTATGTTCTGGAGGCTGTCGCTGTCATCGGCGGGCGCTACGGGATACTCACGCAAGTCACCGATACTTCTCCACGCCGCCGTCCCGCTTTCATCAGGTTTTTGGGCCTGTATGTCGACAGCACCCGAGAAGGCGTTCAACTGAACTACACTACCGACCTGACCTTCGTTGGCGGGTGGATATCGTCCAGCGGTGGGTCTGGCTGCATCGTCACCAACTCGCGCGGGACGAGTTTCGAGGGAACGACGTTCGCCAATAATGCGGTACACGGTTTGCAAATCGGCGCGTCATCGAAGTTCACCACAGTCCAAGGATGCAAGTTCTTGAATAACGAGAGTGATGGATGTCTTGTCTTGGCAAATGCGACTGACTTCTCGATTATCGGTTGTCAAGCGACGAATATCGATGATCTACCAAGGACACAAGATAACGGTATTGTCGTCAGTACCGGGTCTTCAGACCGGTACATCATCGCTAATAACCTTGTATCTGGGAACGGGACGGCAGGTGTCGTCGATAATGGTAGCGGTTCAAACAAGAGTGTGACGGCCAATTTCTAAGGAGTACCCATGGGTAATACGACTTTTTTCTCGAAATGGTCTGTCATCTTTGTTGGGAGACTGATGAAGGATTTTAATCTTGACCTCTTGTCGGGATGTGCCATAATCGGCAACGCCGGACATGAATCGAACGGATTCAAATCTCTTCAAGAAATCAAACCACTGATACCGGGTTCAAAAGGTGGTTATGGGATTATGCAGTGGACTGGCCCTCGTCGTCGGGAGTACGAAGCTTATTGTAAGAGAAACAAGCTCGATCCCGCTGACATGGAAAGTAACTACAAATTCCTTTTTATTGAACTCAAGGGTCCCGAAGGGAAGGTCCTCCCTCTACTCCGCAAAACGCCGGGCTTAGAGGAGAAGACGAAAGTCTTTATGAAGACCTTCCTTCGTCCGGGGATTGAACACCTCGATTCCCGAGTTGTATGGGCTAAACGGGCCTATGAGGCTTATCAGGACGCGAATGTCATTCCTCCAGTAGAGGAACCCAAAGAAAAGCCAAAACCGGCTCCTGTGCCTCCTGTGGCCGAACCAGAACCTATTAAACCAAAGACTTTGATCGAGATCATCATCGACTGGATCATCGACGCTCTTTCTAGGAAGAACTGATATGTGGACCCTCGTAGGCAAGTGGATCATTTCGTTTCTTACGGGGGGTTCACTTGAAAAAATACTAGATGTCATCAATACCAAGATGGACAACGACGTCAAGAAGGAGGAGCTTAAAGCAGAAGTCACGGAGACGTGGATCAAAGCACAGGCTTCCCTTCTCGTCGGTCGGACTTGGTGGTTTCAACTCCTTTTCGTCATCCCACTAGGCATATGGTGGGCATCGGTCATTCTTGACTCGATCCTAGGATATTTCGATTGGTGGAACCATGTGACATACTCACTCCCATCACCCCTTGACCAATGGGCTGGATGGATCATCTCTGCTCTCTTTATTGTTGACGGCTCAAAGGCTGTCTTAGGTAGGTGGTCAAAATGATTAAGGATCATACGAAGGCACGAGGTGCCAAATGAATGAAAACGAACTCGATCCTGATGAGGTAAAAATCCTAAGACAAATGGTGGAGAGAGAGAAGGCCGTCGGACTTATTTGGGGGTGGGTCAAGACATTCCTCTATGTTGCAGTCCCGATTACGACGCTCTATTCCTTCTATGAACTCTTGAAGAACGGAAAAGGCTGATGAGATACACCCTTCTAGACATGACCCAGCGGATTCTTGAGAGCATGGAGTCAGACGAAGTCTCAACCATCGGCGAGACTCCAGAAAGCCTCTCTGTCGCTAATATCATCAAAGAATGTTACTTCGATATTGTCGGACAGTTCTCGATGTCTGAACAGGAGGGTCTCTATAAACTCGATGCAAGTATCGACGATACAAAACCCACCCTGATGTATATCCCTTCCCGTGTCTCCCGGATCAAGTGGATCAAGTACGACACTGGAGAACGACAACAGGACATCAGGTTTGTTTCGGTAGAGGAGTTTCTCTATTTTCAAGATGGGATGGATATAGACGACAGTAACGTCGGAGTGATGACGGTAAGTGTAAATGGCAAGAACGTCAATCTAAAATTCTTTACCGACCGTATGCCATCATACTACACAATCTTGAATGACAAAGATGTCGTGTTTGATGCCTATGACTCTGGTCAGGAAGATACTTTGACTGAGTCTAGAACGACTATCTTTGCTGAACTCGTTCCTGTCTTCGAACTGCTGGATGATTTCATTCCTGATCTTGACCCCCGCCAATTTCAACTTCTGCTTCAGGAAGCTAAAGCTCAGGCATTCACGGAACTCAAGCAGGCAAGCAATCCTAATGCTGAGCGTAAGGCTCGTAAGAATCAAATCCTGACGCAAAAGAACAAACACGACAACGACCCTATGTGGTCTAATCAACGTCATGTCGGTTTTGGTCGTAACGGTCGTAATGGTTATCCGAGGAATTGGATGCAACGTGCAATGAGGGAAGGACACTGATGTCGGGTACGTTTGATAAGATCGAAGAAAATCACCGGGTGTATAAAGGATTCAACCTATTCAGGACTGACCCTTATGGTTTCTGGGAAATCAAGACCTTCGACAATAAGTCAATCTCTGGATTGAATCAGAAGTACACTAACCTACGTGATGCCGTCAATTACATCGAAATCTATCTGACTTCTTCGAAGTCTAAGACAAAATAATCAGGAGTCTCTATGGCTAGAGGAGCGGTAATTACAGTCGAGAATTCGTTCATACAAGGTCTTGTGACCGAGTACACCGCTCTTAATTTCCCTGAGAATGCGGTGACGGACGGAGATAACGTTGTATTCTCTGAGTTAGGTGTCGTTTCTCGTCGGAATGGTATTGACTACGAGCCTGAGTATCAGGAAAACCTAATCGGTGACTTGACCGACAGTCCGGGAGTCTTCGTTGAATTCAAATGGGACTCTGTAGGTGGTGACGGGACTGTTTCTTTCCTTGTCCAACAGGTGGGTTCAAGCATCGTCTTTTTCGAAGTCGGTGATGTAGCGGTATCTTCTAATCTCAAAAATTTTTCGATCAATCTGGATGACTACAAGACTGTGACTGATCTGTCTCTCGTCAGTCAACAACCCTGCCAGTTCACCTTTGGTAAAGGCTTTCTCTTCATCTGCCATCCGATGTGCGATCCGATTGCGGTCGAATATCACAAAGACACAGATACGATTGAGGTCTCCACCATCACGATTGAAGTCAGGGACTTTGAACGTCTTGAGGACGGACTAAAGATCGATGAGCGCCCATCTACCCTAACTGATATCCACAAGTACAATCTCTATAATCAAGGTTGGTACGTCAGTGCTATCGTTGCAGGAAGTGGACAACCCCGTCCAGTCCTTCCTGCTTGGGACCAAGTTCGAGCCGACTTTCCATCAAATGCAGACATCTGGTGGGTCTATAAAAATGGCTATGAACTCGCTAGATTTGACGCCGACTATAAAGAAGGACAGATCGGTCCCTCACAGATAACCCTCGGGAATACTCCTGCTCCGAATGGCCATTATATCTACAATGCTTGGAATATAGATCGTTCGACCGAGTCAGGTATTCCTAACCTACCTAGTCTGTCCGCCGGGTCGTCTCGCCCCTCTTGTGTGGCTTTCTACGCCGGTAGGATATTTTATGCGGGTATCTCATCGTCTAGGTACTCTGACAAGATCTATTTCTCCCAGATCATCGAGTCTGACGATCAGTTTGGGAAGTGTTATCAAGTCAATGACCCGACCTCGGAGTCTATCTTTGATCTGGTCGACAGTGATGGCGGTATCATTTCAATACCATTGATATCGAAAGTCGTATCACTCCAAGTCATTAATGACGCCTTGATTGTCATCGGTACAAACGGTATCTTTGCAATCAGGGGGACCGAGAATGGTCCGTTCCGTGCGACTGACTACTCTGTCGAATATGTATCGACGATTGGAGGGGTCTCTCATCTCTCTATCGTAAACGTCGACAACTCACTCCTCTGGTGGAATTACGATGCTCTCTATGCTCTGACGAAAGACCAGATTGGTGTCTACTATCAGGTCCAGAATGCCAGTCGTACTACCATCCAGTCTGTCATTGATGATGTTCCGTCTGTCAATCGACCCTACATTAAAGGTGTCTATAACAAGAAAGATCGTATTGTCCAGTGGTTGTATTCCGACCTAGATGATGCAAACCCCTTTACGTATAATCGAATCTTGGAGTTCAACGTCTCTTCACGGGCATTCTACACCCACACGATCTCGACTGACAAATCACCTCGGGTAGTCGGGTTGGTCTCGTTATCTGGACAGAAAAGAGTAGAATTTCTGGAAGAGGTCGTCGACAACTCAGAGATAGTCGTCACTAATAATGCGTCTGACGAAGTCATGATTGAGAGCGCTTCGTATACACCCAACATTGAACTCTTCAAGTATACTACACTGGTGACTGGAGATACTCCGTCCCTCACGTACTCCAATCAGGTTACTAATCCTATAGATTGGGAGACGATTGGTGGGTCGAGTTACCTCTCGTTCTTCGAGTCTGGTTATCGTATCAGGGGTGAAATCCTACGACCATTCAATTCGACACCCATTGCCGTCGTTCTCCAGAAAATCGCTGAAGGACAGGTAATCCTTAAAGGATTGTGGGATTATGGATTGAGAGTTACGACCCCTCAATGGCTCTATCCTGTACAAGAGAAAGATTCTGAATACATCATACGACGTGTGAAACTAAGGGGGAAAGGTCGATCCTTCCAGCTTCGTTTTGAATCAGACGGTGATTCCCCATTCAAGATAATCGGATGGAGCACGTTCGACACAGGAGGTCAGCTACCGTGACAGTAGAGAAGTATCTACGTCTCGCGACACTCGAAGATATACCAGTCTGTATGCGTTTCGCCAGAAATTTTCATAGGGCGTCCCCATATAACACTATGAAGTTCGACACAATCAAGGGCGAGAAGGTCCTTCGGGATATCATATCCGGGAACCAGATGGATAGTATAATCATTCTCGCTCTTCATGATGACAAACCTGTTGGGTTTATTGTCGGGGTAGCCAATGAACCAGTCTTCTCGTCGGTGAAAATCGCGACAGAATTGGGCTGGTGGGTTGACCCCGAACATCGTGGTTCCAGAGCCTCTCTCCTGATATACTCCGCCTATGAGGATTGGGCCAGACGTGTCGGTTGCCATTATGTACAGGGAGCCTATCTTCCGGGGGTATCTCCTCCGCTTGATGAGTTCTATAAGAAACGTGGATATCGTCAAGTCGAGTCCTCCTTCATTAAGACATTGAAGTTTCAAGAATTGGAGTTTTAAGATGGCTATTTTTACTGCAATTGCCGGAGCCATCGGCGCAATCGGTTCGGCCATTGGCTCTGCCGCTGGTGCTATCGGATCAGCATTGGGTGGTATCTCTGCATCAGGTCTGACGGCTGCTGCCGGTCTTATCGGTACAGGTATTTCTGCCTATGGTGCTATCCAGCAATCCAGAGGAGCTAAGAAAGCAGAAGCTCTACGGATGCGACAGATGAACCTAGAAGCATCTCGTGCCCGAAGACAGACTGTCCGTCAGGCAATCATAGCAAGGGCTACTGCATTGTCTAACGCTACAGGACAGAATGCTGCCGAAGGTTCTGGTGCTGCCGGTGGTCAATCACAGATCGCTGCACAGGCCGGAAGTAATATTCAAGGAATCAATCAGGGACAATCCATCGGTCTAGATATGTTCAGGGCTAACGCACAGATTTCGTCTGGCCAGACTCTACAGTCTATCGGCTCTGGTATCTCTAACTTTGGTAGCTTCCTCTCTAATAACTACGGGACTGGCCGACGTCTATTCCCGGCTGTCTAAAGGAGTTCTCATGCCGCTGTCTCTCGATCAAGATCAGGTAGTCCGTCGCCCTCTTCTAGATCTACACGATCAGAATACTCCGCCCCACACTCCTGATTATCAAGAGTCTCAGGCGGCAAAACTCCACATCGCTCTGGGCGAAGAGTCCCCCGGTATAGATCAGCTTGCCTCGTCTTTCACGACGGGTAATGATCAGTCTTACCGTCGTATTCTCGCCCAGAGAAATGTCATTCAACAGCAACAGGTCAAGAACGACATCCTCGATTCGGTCCTTCAGTCTGATCCTTCTGCGATTACTCCAGAGGTCGTCTCTGTAGTCCAAGGGATGTCGATGAGCGAACTCCGCTCTCCTGACCTGTCTGACATCATTGAAAGAGAATACGCCAAGAAGTATGTCACTACTGGTGCTGCCCTTCTTGAGAATGATATCCTTGATGAAGCGATGGCGACTGATCCAGAGAAGAGTAATGAGATCCTAGATCGTTCAGAGGTCTTTGCTTATAAGCAGAACTATCTAAATACCATGTTGGACGAGGCTGAGAAGTCTGTCCAAGACCAATCTTGGCTCGGGACTGTCTATAATCTCGGTGAGAACATGATTGTCGGCAATTACCAGACTTATAATCAAGTCGGTTCCTCTGCCGAGCTCGATGATCTCCCTGCTCTTCCGGGACAGAATCGACTCGAAGGATACGCTTTCCTCTGGGGATTGTCTGATCCAGATGAATTTAAATCCTACATCGACCGGATCAAGGATGATCTTTCTGCCAGAAACCCCTATGCATTCCGTGAGTGGTTTCAGGGGATGATGTCGTTCGGCAATTCCGATGCTGCACTCAATACGATCACGGCAGGTATGGACCTCGCTAGTCTGATTCCTGTCGGTAAGCTCGGGTCTGCCATGAAGACGATTTCGAAGGTCTCTCGTGCCAATCCGACCAAGATGTCTGAGATAGCTGGTGCTGTCGGACGTACCCTTGATTCCGGGACTGGTAAGATAGCCGAAGAGATGGCAGAGGCTGTCCGTAATGGTACGGATGTCAAGGACGTATTCTTCGGTGGCATCAAGAACGCGAAGGAACTCGAAAACTCGATACCCAACATCATGGCACCCGATGCTGCGATGTCTGGTGGGACTCAACTCGGTAAGGCTGCATACACCCGTCTTAAGGATGCAATTCTTGAGAACGGTGATCTTGCTCGTCGTATTCTCGACACCAACCGCATCGATACGTTGACGGCAGACGAAGTCCTTGCTCTCCGCGACGATCTCTCTCGTCAATTCATGAGGGATCATCCGAATGTAGCGAAGAACGTCATAGATGTCGAATCAGAGGTCGATGTTGGTAATGTCTATAACGCCAAGATCATCATAGGTCATAGAGACGGCTCTCTCTTCGAGTCTGAGGGTCAGGCAAAAGCCTATGTGACTCGTTATATCAAACCTCTGACGAATGACTATAAGGTAGTACAGAAGGGAGACTCTTATCAGGTCGAGATCACCAAGACTCTTGACGAATCTCGTGCTTGGGATCTTCGTCTCGACACTACTCAGACTACTCCTACCTCTCGTTCTGACATCTCTCAAACTCTCTCGTGGCTCCGTTCACCCATCGAGCAGGTCTCTGACCAACAGAGGGTTGCCAGAGCCGTACTGACTTCCAGTAAAGAGCAGATCGACAATCTCTTTTCAGAGATGACGAGATCGATTGGTGAACTCTCAAAGAGGGAACTCTCCGAGGTCAATGATCTGATGTTCGTCAACCAGAAGAGTCAGAAGTTCTACGACACCGTCTCGGAGTTCGAAGAAGCCTTCCATGATCGCTTCAAGAAGATGCCGTCGGAGAAACAGGTAGAGGCCTACTTCGGTTATACAAATGTCTCCGACCTTGATCTGGCTATCCGGGATCTGAACTGGTACAAGCAGAAAGCGATGAATGGTTTCGAGGACATCGAGATCGACATCCGTGTCGACCGGACTCCTGAGACTACAGAGAGTTGGCGACAGTCGTTCGAAGGAAAGGTCGTCGACCGTCTTCCTTACGAAAATCCTGAACCCTTCAAAGTCGCAATCATCCAGAATGGGAAGGTCACTGGAACCCAATACTCTGCCACCATAGGTGAGAAGGGACGTGAGTCTATCCAGAAGCTTTTAGACGAGGGATATAAGATCATCAATGCGGTGAATTCCGACTTCAACATCGACGGTAAATACTACGACTATGTCGTCTCCAAGAATTTCCGTCGTAGTCGTGTCGGCGTCAAGAATATCGACCGTAAGCCGGGTGGACATAAGATCGTCCGCTACCCTTGGTATGTCAAACAAGGAAAGGTCTCGGGTGAAGGTTCTTACTATCGTGGTGATATGACACTCTTCAATGCTAGGACAGAGGGTGAGGCGAAGAAGTTCGTCGATACTCTTGAAGTCTGGCGTCAGAAGATGGTTCGCAACGAACCTGATGCGATGAAGTTCGCTCGTGATAACCTCCCGATCTCTACCAGAGAGTTGATGGCAGCCGTGACCGATAAGACTATCGACATCACGGTTCCGTTTACAGTGACTCGTTCTGGCTCTCGTACGATTGATACGGCAGCCTATAAGGGATTGAACCTCCGAGACATGACGAAGTCCGAGCATAAGCCGGGTGATCGCCTTCTTGGTAGGTTTGGTGGTGAACGTTCTGAGACCGATATCGGTATCGTGAAGTCAGAGAGTGATGTGAAATTCCTCGTAGAGGATGCTCCGTACCTCTCCCCCCTCGAAGCGATGAAGTCCGCCTCGTCTGACATGATTTCGACCCACCTCTTCAACGACTACAAGATCATGTCTATGAAGAACTTCATTCGTGAGTTCTCTGACGTCCTTGATGGTTCTTTGAATGAACTGAAGTCTCAAGGATTGTCGGTCATACAAGACCCAAAGTTCACCCTTCAGGCAGAGCAATCTCCTGAATTGTCGGCCAAGGTCCAGAGGGCAAGGAATGTCTCTCGTGCATTCAATCTCTTGATGGATAACTCTGATGCCGTCTCTAGAAAGGTCGATCTGATCAAAGAGAAGATCGTCTCCCCGATTATCCCGAAGATGGGTCCTCGTGGAGAGGAGTGGCTGTCAGAGAACATGTTGGCTAAGACAAAGAACCCTGCGTCGTTCTTCAAATCCCTTGCTTTCCATACGAAGATGGGATTTTGGAACCCGACTCAATATTTCAAGCAGGCTAACTCTGTCGTCAACGTCGTTTCTGTCGGTGGCGTCAATGGTCTGAAGTCGTCGATAGCCTATCCGTTCATGCGTGGAGTACTCTGGAACGGCTCGAAGGAAATCCTTGAAGCCTCTGGCCGTAAGGTAGAAGCCCTTGGATTGATGAAGAAGGATGAGTTCGTAGAGTTGATGAATCTCTACAAGAAGTCTGGGTTCAATGAGATCGGTGGTGACGTCGCTTATCTAGACGACCTCCGTTCTCCAGAACTCGTAGAGTCAAAGACTAAACGAGGTATCCAAAAGGCTCTGAAGACCAGTGCAACGCCCTTCTACGAGGGTGAACGGATGTCTCGTCTTGCTGCATGGGGGACTGCCTATCTCGAAAAGAAGGCTGCCCTGAAGGGGGCCAAGATCACTCGTCGTGATGAGGCTGACATCCTCTATCGGGCTAAGACACTCGTCGGTAATATGACTCGTGAAGGAAATGCCGCATGGCAGAAGGGGTACTCTTCCGTCATCACCCAGTTCTTTGGGTATCAAGCTCGTATTATGGACCAGCTTCTCGGCAAGCAATTGACCGGGGCTGAAAGGGCCAGACTCTTTCTCGGATACTCTGCGATGTATGGTCTTCCTGTCTCGGTAGGTGCCGGTGTCGGTGTCTTCCCGGTCAGAGATTGGTTGATGGATACGATGTATGAACAGGGAATGGACCCCCAAGACCCACTCCTCCAACCATTTATGGATGGTCTAGTCACTACGATGACAGACTTCATGATTGGTAAAGAGTGGAACATCTCGTCATCCTATGGTCCCGGAGGTCTTCCGACCTTCTATGATCTATTCAGAGGTGACAAGGGTCTGTCTGATCTTCTGATGGGTGCGTCTGGTGGTATCGGCTTCGAGGCCGGTAAGTCACTCTGGTCGAGTGCTTGGAATGGTGCTACAGCACTCTTGTCCGAGACTAACGACTTCGACGGTGGACTCTATAATCTGGCGAAAGAAGACTTCGTCAAGGCGTTGAGAAACATCACGACTGTCGATTCTGCTGCCAAGCTCTACCACGTCTATAACTTCGGTACGTGGGCATCAAAGAATGGCTTCGACATCACCAAGATGGATTTGCCTGATGCAATCATGGCTGCCGTGACCGGCCTCCAACCAGAAGAAATCGAGAGATCTTACTCCAAACTCTCTGCCTCTCGTGCTTTGAAAGACGAGAGAGAAGAGGCCAAGAAAGATCTGATTAATCGATTGCGTGATGCGAGGAAACTAGAATCTTCAGCCACTCGTGAGAGCCTCATCAGGGGTATCAAAGTCGATATGGAACTCTGGGGATTTACTCCTTCCGAGAAAGCCCAGATATCTCGTTATGCGGCTGACTCCAAAACGCTTGAAGACATCTCTCTAGAACAGTATGACAAAGAGATGGAACGTAAGTCTCGTTCTGTCACTCCAGAAGAGTAGGAAATATGGCAGCTTTTAATCCACAAACTCAGGATACTGGCCTCCCCGATTTGACTTCGGTCTCTCGGGGGACCGGTGCTAACAGGACTTTCGAAACCCTCTTTAGTGGGCTGACAGACACCGCACAGAATGTCATGCAAGTCAAGGATACGGCTAATCAGCTTGATATCCGGGACGAGGCTGACGAGATGTTTAGTCAGGTCAACAAGGAGTTCGGTGTCGATGCCCCTTCTGGTCTGACTGACGGTCTTGATCAGATGCAAGTCCTACAAAATGCCTTCGAACAGGGGAAACTCTCCGAAGTCAATTACTACGGTCGTCTGGCTACGTTGTCTAAACAACTTCGGGCCAGACACCCCGGCTACGAGTCTGTCGTAGACTCGACCATCCAGTCTGTCACGGGGACTCGTCCTGCGAATGCATATCGTGATGCCATCCTCTCTCAGATCAGTCAGGCACAATCTGCTGCATCGAACGAGGAGAAATTCCAAAGACAGTATGTGAAAGAGAACGAGGGGGTGATCTCCACCCTCTACCCTGACTACTTCGAGAACCCCGGCAAATACTCTTTCGATCAAGTCCAGATTGGAGTGTCGAAGTATAAGTCGAAGGAAGAGCAGATCGGTATGAGGACCAAGGAACTCCAGCTTATGGCTTCGGAGAACCAGTTCAACGATGTACAGGCTAAGAAGACTGTCGATCAGGACTTCTCGTTCATCACTCAGTCTTTTCTGACTTCTGCGACGAACGCCAACGATCCGTCTTTCGAACAGCGTATCAACGAATTTACGGCCAGAGGTGGTGGTACTCCACAGGAGACTGACCAATTTATCAGTCTTATCAGTCAGGCAGAGACGACCCTTCGTCAAAGGCTCTATCAGAGGGGCCAGATCAATTACGTGTCTCACGGCATTCTCTCGAATGACGATTTGAACAAAGCTATCGATAACGCGATGTACCCCCTGACACAGGCTAAGGAAGCCGTCCTCGGAGGTGACTTCAAGTTGGCATCTCGTTATGCGACGCTGAACAAAGTCATCGAAGATAAACAGGTCAATGATCTCTTCAATGACCCTGACATCAAGATCGGTGTCGGTCTGACGAAGATCAACCAAGACCTCGGACGAGAATGGTTCATCGATCCTCAGAGGAAACTCGACATCTTCGGTCGTGTCAACGACAGTAAGTCTCAACAGATTGCTGACGAGGTCGCCGGTCGTATGATGAATGGTGACACCTCTATCCTTTCGAAGACGGTTGATCAGGGTGACTCTGGATTGACGAAGGCGGCATTGAATTCTTCGTTCTCGGCACTGACTGACCAGAGAGTTACGCCGGAGTCTGTCCATAACATCGTACAGTCGACCTTTGGGCCTCAAGCAAAGGATTGGCTTGATCGTAGGGTGGTAGACCCTGCTGACATGGAAACCCTCTATACGAGGTTCCTAGACCCCCGTGTGACGAAGGCGATCTACGAAAAGGGTACAGACGAAGACAAGCGTATCTACCGGGATTGGGCCTTCACTAAGGCTCGTTCTATCCCTGCCTTCTCGGCTGCTGCCGGTGACATCAACTCTCTGAATGCCGGACTCAAAGACTGGAACTCACAGATACAGCTACAGTTTGACCCTAAGTCTATGAGGGTGTCTGTCGTAGCCCCTGCCGGACTAGACCCACAAGAGGTCGCTCGTGTCTGGAAACCTTACGGTAGGGCTGTCGATGCGATGAATAAGGTCTTCTCTGTCATGGCTCCTATCATCGATGCCGAGGGTGGAGACCGAGAAGAAGCTGCAAGAGAGTTTGTCCGTTCGTTGTCTATCGATCTGGATGGCGTCAATCCGTCAGCCGAGGGTCCTGCCGCTCAGGAAAAGAAGGGCTTCTTCTCTTGGATGTACGAAGGATTGTCTAAGCCTCTTGGACAGGCAATCGAAGAGACAGGCGCTCGTCGTCCGACCTTCCAAGGAGACGATCAGGAACTCCCTGAAATCCCTGAAGACAACGGTGAGATCGACTTCGTAGAAAATGAAGACTACGATGTCTTAGATGAAGACTCGTTCGGTCAAACCCCAAGTCTTCTTCGTCCTGTCGGAGAGTTGATGTCTGACGAAGCTCGTAATGAGACACGAAGGAATCTAGGTCTTGGAGAACTGGTGTCTTCTAGGAAAAGAGGGTACACTCCTGATCTTGGAAATCTCCGACCAGAGGTCGTCTCAGGATTGACGGCTCTACAGAAATCATGGGGTCGTGAACTTCCGATTGTCTCGGGTTATCGTGACCCAGAGAGAAACCGTAAAGCAGGAGGTGCCAAACGTTCACAGCACATGCATGGGAATGCCGTCGATATTGATGTGAGTGATCTCTCTATTCCTGAGAGGAAGGAATTGATCAAGAAGGCCCGTGCGATGGGTTTCAACGGGATTGGTGTCTATCCGAACTCTCTCCATATCGACAAAGGAAAGAAGAGATCTTGGGGTCCTAATTACCACAACACCTCTCTTCCCAAATGGGCCAGAGAAGTCCTTTAATCTCTGGACTTTAAATAAAAGAAAACCCCCGGTACTCTTTCCGAAAGGATCGAGCCGGGGGTTTATTTATTTCTGGTACTCTTCACTCTTGCGCCACTCTTCTAGAATTTCCTTGGTGGCTGTCGAGTTCTGACCGATACCTTCTGGCTTGTCGTCGATCCAGACATCAGGGTCCCACCCACGTTCATCGACAGACTTCTTATCGACAAACCAATGACAGAAGAACCTCTTGGCTATTCCGTCACAATAGATGACTGGAATGTCTGGAACCTTGTCTTCAGAGAGGGGGTCGTCTGTCGGACTCCTCGCTGTGACTATACGTACATCATGTCCATATTCAAAGCAAAGCTGGACAAACTTATTCCAGAATTCTTTGTCGACGTTGTACGTCTTATCGTAGTCAAGAGCTATCTTCATTCATAGACCTTTTCGTCCTCATCCTTGATGATGAATTTCTCACCATCGGGATTGACAGTCTTAAGCCAATGCTTGGCAGACTCAAGTGTCGAATGACGACAGACGAAGAAGTTGTTGTCGTACTTATCGACTTCAAAGATACGAAATTCTCGATTCATCTTATTTTCCTTTATGATCTTGAGGAGGTTTGTTAAACTTCAAGAGTTTCTTGAATTCTTCTGGAGAGAGTTCTTCAAGCTTTTGTTCTAGGATGAACATAGAGTTACACAACTCATGAGCCTCATGAAGGATGCCCGACTCGTCATCGAACTCCCCTAGACCCGCCAAGGACTCCAAAAGATGTCGGAATTTAGCGTCAAAGTATCGCCCTCCTGCGACTTTCTTCCATGAGTTGGCTTCATATTTCTGTGCGCCGTAAGAGAGGACTGCTGCGAGCATAAGCAGTGATCTAGGCATTCCTTCGAAGACGAGTCCTGCTCGGAGTTTTCCTGCATCTGCCTTATATTTCTGTCCTTCATTTGCTGTTATCACTTTTTTCCTCGTGGATGGATGCGGCCCATGTGTATAATTGTTCTAGTTGATCGAAAGTGATATTGATATATTCAGTATTATCATCTGTAATTTGGAAATATGGATGGTTAATGAATTCATACATAGAATGAATTCTAATATTATCAACTCTTAAAGTATGCAATTATTTCCTCCTTATCGAAAAAGACCTCTGTCGCGAACTGGTACATCACGTCAAATCGTGAGTCTTGTCCATCAAGTAGAATAAAGGTCGGTTTACCGCACCCAGCAACATAGCCAAGCTCAAGGTGGCCAGAACGGCCAGCAGGAAGAGCAAGTATAGCAGCGTCGCAACGATCAAGATGATACTTGTCAAAAGAGAATACATGGCGAGCCGCATACCCTCGTAGAGCTTCCTTATACCCATTCCCACGGCCCGTCTCATATTTCTTCCAGTAATCGTCGGCCTCAGGTCCGGCTGCAAACCAGTCATCGAACACATCAAGACCCAAGGATCGTAGCGTTTCAGCATGTTCAGGAATTTCTTCATTCCGTAGACTCCCGATTAGATAAATTGATTTAATGGACTTCAATTACTTCGACTCCTGCTTTCTTTGCTCGATGAATCATATCTTTTGTCCCACTTCCACCGGGAAAAGCCACAACTAAATCAGGTTGACCTTCGTCTAACATCTGTTGATTTCTGATTGGACCAGCTTGTTTTCCATATTTCTTCCAATCTGCTGGATACTCATCGAATTCAATTGCCATCTGGTCAGCACCCTTTGCTGCTCCAGAAATGATCACGACTCTCGGAAGATAATTTCCAAATTCGTCTGGCTCAGACACCCAAACTCTCTCATTGATTATTTTCTCAAGAGTATTTCTGAATCTAAACCAATCAGCGTAATCACGCCCACCACAGATTAGAATTTTTGGAACGTCAGATTTTGACATATACCGTCGCTGTCCATTCAGAAGCTGCTGTCCGATTGATGTCATATTTGATTGACATGTCGGCCTGTCTATATTGTGCCTTGTATTCCTTCGCGAAGTCTTGTGCCTCGACCTGTGTAGGAAATGATCGAGACACAAGAATCTTACCGTAAAGCGGTTTACGCGCCATAGTAATCTCCGATTACGTGAAGAGGCTTCTTAGCCAATCGTGTCACCCTCGATCAGAGTCTCAATCCCTTCTGCGAGGTCAGGATTGACGCCTCCTTCCTTATCGAAGCCCAGACCGACACGCCATTGGTTGTTGACGTATTGGACACCAGAACCCTGTGAGAGTTCCCAACCTTCCTTGGCCTTCTCACGGATCGTGGCTTCTGCCCACATCACGGCGTCGTCCCAATCGGTAAAGACTTCGATCACACCATAGGATTCATTCTTCATCATCGTCCCTTTACTTTGTTAGTCAGATCGGCAAGGATGTGTCGTTCACCACGAGAAGTAATCGATGCTGCCGTGAATGCGGCATTCCATGCGGTGACCTTCCAGTGAACAGAAGAAGGAGTTTCTCCTGCTCTTATGATATCAGTATGAAGGAAGAACTCCGGGTTCTTGATCATACTCTCATAGGTCTTGTTGAAGACATGCCGGGCGACGAGTGTCCAAGAACCCCACATCTTCTGTGGGACCTTAAACTTATTCTCCGCCCGGAACCCTTCGGTATTACCTCTAGGCACTAAGCACCTTCCTTTTCAGGATGGCGACCTTCGGTATCGCCATATCACCCACAACACTATCTTGCTTCGAGATATTCATGACCAGAGAAATGAAGTTTTTATCTTCATGTACAAGAATGCCGACTGCCTCGATAGTAGCTATCCCATGGTCATGATCACTCAAAGAGTACCACTGTTGGTCAGAATAAGAGGCTGAATCGACCCATTTTACATATGTGATTGGTCGTTTAATCTTCTTTCCCATTTCGCTTAGGCTGATCCTTTCGATTGCTCTTTCGAGAGATAGCCCGGACTTTTGATCCGAGCTTCCCCTTCCGATTACGTCCGACGTGTCCGGCCTCTCGGGGATCACCCTTCTTCAGTCCGAGTTCACGTCTGGCTTTATTCCTCTGGGCACGACGACGTATCTGTTCGGGCTTTCCCTGATATTCGTCGTACTCTTTACGATAGTCCCGTTTTCGTTCTGCCATTTATACTCCCAAGAAAGTCTGGACCTCATCCAGAGGTGTGAAATAGGCAAGCTGTGACGAACGAGTATCCTTACCAGTCAGGACACCCATAAGACGATATCCATCACTCGACTTCACAAAGAGTCCACCACCGGAATTACCACCATCTACAGGGACAGCAACCTGCTGATAAAGACAGGTCGTCGAATCCCAGATACAATGGTCGAGATGAGTGATGTCCTTCATATCGACGACATAGGAGAGGAAACCGGCGTTAAACGCCTTCGGGCCACCGAGAGGAAACCCGATAGACCAGACTTCATCACCGATCTTGGGAATACCATGATGGATCGGGACGGACGGAATATCAAGACCTTCGTCCTTCTTGATCGCCTGCATCTCGATCAGGTCGGACTCTTCGGAGACCTTCGTGACGATCATCTTGATTGCCCGATCATTGTAGTACTCATTCATCATCGTCTGTGGGACATTCACCATCACGATGGAACCGACACCCTGATCCCCATTCAGGCAGTGCTTGGCAGAGAGGACAGTCATCTGCTTTCCGTCGGAGAGATCAGTATCCTCGATCACTGTACCGGAACAGTACCTCTCCACCTGTACAGAGGCGAGAATCATGTCATTTTCAGTCGCAGCCGGTGGACCGGCAGGAGCCATGACGACTGCTGCTCCCACCAGTCCAAGCGCAGCGATTGGTGTGAACCAAGAGAAAAGTGTGTCTACGATCTTACTCATTAATGAAGTTCTCCATGATGTCGTTGGGGATAAGCCCTGCGTTAAAAGCGTCGTTCATGATTTCACCAAACGACTGTCCGGGGAAAAGAATGTCGAGAACCTCCTCGACGGAGTAGTCGTCAGCAAACTCGTTGACGATCTTGATTAGTAGCTTTTCGTAGTCTTTCATACTTCAATACTCTTAAAATCCTGATCTCCATAAGCCTTCTTTAGGCTCTCAAGAGAGATCCACTGGAAGTCAAAATTACCATCCTCGACATTTCGAAGGACAGCAACACCCGCTCGCCAGAACTTACCAATCGGACCAGCCCAATCATTGATATAGTCCTGATAACATCCTGCGATCAGGCAGTTAATCACCTTGTCGTCGATATTCTTTTCAGAGAAGAAGTCAAGTGTATGGATGTGACTTGCGACACACGACACTTTGTTCTTCTGTGCCATCATCCTCGCCGGACTGATACCACCCATAGGGCGACCACTAACGCCGGTAGGAAAGTAATGGGAGAAAAGGATACCATCAGATTTAAATATTCCCGGAAGCTGGCCGTCATACCTAACCACATCGTGGTAGAACTCAGAAAAACCATAATCAGAGAAGCCGATAGTCCCAGCCAACTCAGGAGAAAGATCCAAAGCCCTTTCAACGCGATGTTCATGATTACCCTCCAAGACTACCCTATAGGGCATCTTCTTCTTAGTTGCTCTCACTGGACCCCACATCCTGTCGTGGAACTCCAATCCTGCTTCGATGTCTTTCTTGTATGACTTCCCGTGGAATGACCGCTTCCCTTTGTCGTAGTCAGACAGAGAGGGCATATCGAATTGATCACCCATATTGACGACGACATCTGGACGGATGTCGATAATCAGATTGGCGAGATAGTCTGCACGGAGATTATCATGCTCGAAGTGTGCATGGGGGTCAGGTACGATCAAATATGTCTTAGACATGAGACACCCCCATGTTGTTTAGATTTTCAATCTTACTCAAACTGCTACTCCTACGAGATACCCGAGATATGCCACGAAGGCGAGTGTAATAATCCCGAGAACGATGTCTCGTTTATCGTTTGGTTCTTCCATTTTTCTTCCTTGTTTTTCGTTTCTTGGGTGGGACTACCCACCCCTTTCGAGGGGATTTAAGATAATCAGCTACCCGCTGTAAGAGAGTCCAATCCCTGTGCCTACCAACAACACGGTGATTACAGTAAGAACACAGAAGTCCACGGATTTCCCCAGAAGAGTGATCATGATCAATGCAAGGGCGAACAGACTGACTCCAATCGCGTAGACAGATAACACAGTGTCCATAGTCTAATTCCTCATACTGTTCTTTCGTAAGTCCATAGACCCGTTTAATTCTGGCCCACCTAGCCGCTTCACGGCGTTTGAGTTGCTTCGCAACGTCGGCTTTATCCTTTTTCTCTTGTAGAGATTGAACCATCTCTCAACACCTCCGAGACGTCAGGCTCTTTCTTTACCGTCGTGAGGAAGACAGGCCCCCTTGCATACAGGAATGTCCTAAGATTAGGGTGACAAAGGTTCTTGAAGTCACAGTACGAACATGCCATCGGGAGTTTCATATTTCCCGACTTACCATCTGGTACTGGATCGAATCCCCTCCTAGGTGGGTCCTCACGGGCAACCATATCCTTCTTATACTCATAGAGTTTCTCAATCGGAAATGGTCTTCGAGGGTAGACGTCGAGACAGATGTTCCCGAGTGTCTTATCGACGACAAGGAAGGCACACCTTTCTTTGTCAGTCACGAGGTCGTCTTCCTGACCGGCATGTAGATACGACTGTATCTGATCCATGTAGCCGAACGGATCATCCTGCTCTAGATTATGCTCTTCGAACTTCTTGAACGAGTACGTCGAGGCAGACTTGACATCTACGACGACACCATCGATCACGGCATCACGATGACCCTTGATCCCCACGATATCGATCTCATCCTGACGACCCTCGACCGAGTGTCCTGCTTCTTCGCAGAGAAAGAGCATCACCTCTTCAAGGATATGACCGAAGAGGAACTTCATCCTAGCTTGTGGTGGGAGTGGTTCTTTCTCTTCTGGAGAGTTGACCTCGTAGTAGAGTTGTCGATTACAAGGTTTTCCGATGTTACTCGTACGAAGTGTTCCACGAGGTTTTCGTTCTGATTTGAGGAGTGCCAACTTGACAGAGGAGGCGATTGCCTCCCCCATATTTTTCAGAGACTCTTCGTTTACAGAATCGACACCCTCATCCAGAAGCCCCTTTATATCATCTACGAGTGTATCGATACTCTTCATTACCACCCAATATCAGACTTCGTGTTGCCTTCCGAGTCGACAGACTTCTTACGTTCCTGTCGCTCTTCAGATTTCTTTTCGGACTGTGAGTCCTTTTCGTCATCCTCTGGAGTGAACTCGATCAGATCGATGATCTTGATAGACTCAAGACGAGTGCCATAACCGAACTGTCCAGCAGGATAGATCCCGATAGTGACCTCGATGTCAGAACCGTTACCAATCAGGATAGGCTCACCCTTACGGGTCGGCTGCTCTTCACCCTCGTTGAACTGTCGGACGGTCTTCCCTTCCGAGTTCACATAAGAGATCAACTCATTTCCATCCTTGTCGTAGATTACAGGAGGACAGAAGTAGACGGTGTTGTCCTTGAACTCTTTCATGACATTTCGTTTGAACGTCACGTATGGAGTGTTCTCATCGATATTCGGGACGTCTTCTGCCAGACGCTTCTGGAGTTGACAACCCCAAGACTTCAACTCATTGAATGAGTCCTTCGTGACGGTCAGACCGCACTTCCAGTTCTCGACACCGTTGTATTCGTCAGGCACGTAAGGCTTGACATAGACCGCCTTACCGGCAATCGTGTGAAACTTCGTATTGCTTTTATTCCTACGACCCCAAGATACCATTAAATTATAACCCTTTCTTCTAATACTATAAAATCACCACGTACATATCGTGGCTTCATGACTTCGATATATTCATCGATATGTTTATTCGCTATTGCTTGGTCGATGTAAACACCAAAGATACTGTCGTGTCCATACCCATAGACATCTTGTAAAACGACATGGACTTTAGTGGATGTCGGCATAACAATCTCCGAATTGTACTGAAATGTCTAGTTCTCTGTTTAGCTTTAAATAATCATTCACCTTCTGTATTGACTGTCGTAGAAATCTCTCTACCTCTTCACGATGACCCTTTCTGACACACAAGATGAATTCGTCATGAAACTGTCCGGTGACTTGTGGACGCTCTTTCAGGACGAAAGCCAACCACGTATCGAATACGAATGCTGCCGTCCCCTGTACGAGAGTCGAAAAGACGTCCTTCTTCGTCCTAAGACTATACCAGAATTTAGAGATTGGATTAAGAAGCCACATCTGCCCATCGACAGACTTAGTCTTTTGCTTTTCAGCAACAGCCTTGATCGCCCAATTTCGTTTCCAGTAAGTCTCATGGACACGACGGGCGGTCTCTTCGTCGCACGCACAAGTTATGGCCAGACGTGAGACACCCGCTCCATACTGACATGCGTAGTTACCATTCTTGTAGATCGAACGGATCGGCTTGACGTAGAGGACCGACTCTTTCTTTCCTTCATGATAACTCCTGACGTCTTCTTTCGTCAAGGCACCTGCGAGAAGTGCAAGATCGAGATGAGGATCGAAGTCGTCTGACATCATCGTCTTGACGTACTCTGGATCGAACGGATAGATGAAGTGTTGCTTGATACGATCTTCGAGAGAAGACATGTCAGAACCACACAACTCCATCCCTTCAGGAGCAATCAAAGGGCCACGGATATCCTTACCGTAGGGCTTTTCGACCTTCGGTAGATTGACGATCTCCGCATGTTTGAAACGGAGGGTGTTCGTCAGACCAGCGACACAAGCCTGTAGATACCCGTCAGAAGAAACGTCACGAAGATAGCCATTAAGAAGACCGAGACGGTGTTTAATAACTCCGAGAGAATCGAGTGCTTCGAGGGCAGGTTCCTTCTCATAGAGTTCTTGGACTGACTCACAGATACCACCTCCGTTCGGGAGATTGACCTGTGGGATTTCCCTGACCTCTCCTGTCTTCTTGTTTCTGTCGTATTTTATAGTACGAGGTCGCCATCCGAGCGAGAAGAGCCAGTCTTTGACTTGATCAGTAGACTGTGGATTTGGTTCATCATATCCAGTGATGACGTCAATAGGTCCATCATGTTCTGGTGGAAATCCCCCTTCGATAAGGCGGTCCTTCCAACGCTGTCCAAGTACGCTAAGTTCGCCATCTGCACGGTATCGTCTTTTAGGCGGGTTGTAAGTAGACTTAATCGGGACTCGGGGCATACTTGCCCGTAACGTTTCAAGCTTTTGATCCCTCTCTTCTGTCAGTTTCTGGATTGAGTTCTTGACTGCATCGACGTCAAGCTTCCATCTAGACTCTTCTGCGAGGTGCGCAGAATACATTTTGAAATCGATATACTTCAGAAACCTCTTAAGGTCTTCGTCAGAGTAGAGCTTTAGCAGACGTCTAGTCTGATCTTTCCAAAGACGGAAGTTGATCTCGACGTCTCTCTCGCATCTGAATTTGTAGACCGAGAGGTCTTGACTCTCCCAATCGTCAACCTTGGGTTTTTCAACTTCGAAATCTTCTCCGTAAGATTCAAGATTATGTCGTGGTCTGTCAGGGTCGAGATACCATGCAAGACCAAGGGTATCCACAATCGATTGAAAATCTTCCCATTCGATCCCAACGACTCTTCGTAGTTGAGGTAGATCCCACCGTCGTATATTATGACCGACGTACATGGAGTACCGTCGAAAGAAATTCCTGATCTCTGAATATTCAGTAATCGTCCCTTTGTCGTCATCCTGATCTCTCCATGAAAGGCAGTGGAATTTACTAGGAACAAATCCGTCGGCCTCACAGTCGAAGACTACCCACTTGTCCTTTTTGTCGTTGTCAGTCACACCATATTTACCCTTTTATGCAAACCCCTAATTATATATCTGCTGATCCTCTTAAAGGCCTGTTCGCGTCCAGTCAAGGACATCTCGCAGGTCGACATCAGTAACATTATTTCCACCCTCATTGTAGGAGCGTATCACAACTCTTCCGTCTTTGTTGAGCCACAACTCGACCGGCTCGCGCTCGGTGTGCTCGCGAACCCCATCCATCACTGTAATCTTGAACTCGGTCATAGGAACGTCCCTCGTCTCTTGGTCGAGTATACAATTAGGTGTCAACCTCTTAAGATAAAGTAACATATCCTGTGGGAATGTCAACCCCTACCCATTAAAATCGTCAGGTAAACGATCAATCAAATCTGCTGGATGTATGCTGTCCTCGTCATAGAACCAGTGACCAGCATACCAAGTCTGAACGACCCAATCTGTGCCATCTCCGGGTTTTCGATGATCTAATTTCACAATACCATAGGTAGAGTCAAACACCATGTCGGGTTCGAGTTCACCCCGACGTTCATACCAATCAATCTTTTCTTTCATAATTCCTCCACGATGTAGTCGATCTCGTCCTGCTGAAATCCGTCTGAAGTCTGACAAGATGCTAGGATTAGACATATGACAGTGATTGATACGACAAGCCATAGTAATGGAATTATCTTCATTCCATCAGTCCTTTTTCTCTAAGAAAGTCAATAATCCTAACTGCACAATCATCTGCGTCTGCATGCCAGATAAAAGACTCCTCCCCTTCGACAGGAGTCTCCCAAATCATCTCGGATATGATGTCAACCAACTCTTTTTCAGTCATGCGACCTTCCTTTCTTCTGTTGGAATAAGCTTCCCGATTTCTCTCTCAAAATACCCTGAACCAGCCTTGCCTGTACGACCTCCGAGTCGAGCCTTCTCAATCAGGAAATACGTCGTCATGTCTTCATTCAGGATATCTCGATCTAACGAGATCACGGTGTTGGCGACCTTACTGATATTCCGAGAACCACGAGTCTTTCCATCGTCATTGACGTGAGAGATCATGACAAGACAGAATCGGAGTTCCTTTGCGAGAAGTTTGAGTTTTTGAGAGACTCGATCCAGCTTTTTTCTCTCGTCTTCGTCAGCAAGACCAGTGGCGAGCCAAGAAATGTGATCGAGAAAGATGATTCGACACCCGGCAGCCGATACCAAGAAGCGGATGTTCCCGAGGAAGGCCGACTCGTCTTCGACATCAAACGACGAGTGAATATGAATACGTCCTTCATCGTCTTGAACTGCTTTCTTGTAAGCAGACAGAATGTCTTGTTTTGATAGTCCACAATCAGGTAATACTGCCGGGACTTCCAATTCATACCCTGCGATAGCCTTGATAGTAGTTCCGTTATCTTCTTCAAGGTGGATGACTCCAATCGGGTGTTTCGTATTCTTTACGATTGAATATTCGAGGGCACGGAAGAACTCTGTCTTACCGACCCCTTCCTGTGCCTTCACTACGACGACTTCACCAGCATGGAGCCCATAAAGCTTCGAGTTCAATTCAGGAAATGGATAGTCTGCGAGATGATCTTCGGTCGATATATCAAGGGCAGACTCGATCTCTGAAAACGACGAGATGATGTTGTCCGGAGTGAATCTCTTGGCTGAATGCCACGTCTTCCAAAAAGCATCGGAATCGGAATTTTCGAGGAACTCATTCGCGTCCTTCCTTGAATGGAACTTTACATGGTAGACCTTCTGGAAGTCAAACAGTCCTTGAAGGGACTTCGTCGCGTTGATCCCCTGCTCATCATTGTCGAAGCAGAGGTATATCTTGGCGAACGAGTTAATATAATCCCACTGTTTACGACAGTCGAGTAGAGCGCTGCCTGCGCCAGACTTGATGGAGACACAAGCGGACTTTCCCTTGAGCATTTCGTATCCAGCCATTGCATCGAACTCTCCCTCGAAGATGGTGATTGAATCCTTCGAACCCGGATCGAATCTCTCTTGTCCAAAGAGTCCGGCTTCTGAAAACCCTCCGACACACTTCATGTTTTTCTTGACATGGAGGTCTCTGATCTTCATGCCGTGTTGGCCGTATGGAAAACCTACCTCTGACGGCTCCCCGTCGAGAAACTTCGTCTTTACTCCATAGAACTCAAACGTCTTTCTTGAAATACCTCGGTGTCCTACAATGTCATATTCTACGACTACGTTATTCAAATCTATCCCTTCTTCTTTTGAGAAGTTCTTTCCGCATGAGAAGCACTTCCCTGACCCGTCAGATCTGACAGAGTAAGCATCAGAAGAGTCTCCGCAAGGACATGCCTGATGGGTCTTGAGAAATCTCGGAAGCCTCTCTTCATAGCCATGCAACGAACTTCCCCTTACTCTCTTTCTTCATGCGCTTGCGGTTTTCGTAGGCCTGTCTTGCCTCTTCAACAGTAGAGTAAATATACCAGCGACATTGGTGATTTTTACCCCACCAATATTCGAAACTTGGGCCTGCCACTTTTATACCAAACAGGCAGTATCTGGCTATGATATAGAAATTATCATAACGACGGATGTGTGTAAACATCTGACTCTCCTTTCGCATCACTCAGCTTCATTTCTTCTCTCCCATGGCGCGCATTGTCAGCCGTGAGGCAGTCGCGCTCGGCTTCGGCGGCTTTGCGGGCGTCTTCTTGGCGAGAATTGTCTACTATGTAGGAATTGATCGTCTTGCAGTGCTGTTTGTTGATTTCAACAATGCGCGCCTGTTCCTCGGTGAGCCGTCGAACGTCCGCCCGTGCCTCGGTAAGCTGGCGCTCAAGGGCTTCGATGCGGTCGGCGCGGATGTATTCGATACCTTTTTCAAATTTGGCAACCATCCAGTTGCCGTTGTAGGGTTCGCCTTTATACGGCCACGCCCAAATCCGCTCTGGTGCGTCAACCATTCTTCCGGCCCTCCTGCGCGAGGGCGGCGCGAAGAATGGCAACGGCATCTCGCGCCTCGCGCACATGCCCAAACGTCATGGGCACGGGACCCATCATGTTGCTGCCGACGCTTTCGTTATCCGGCTCGTCTTCAACACTAGGACCAAGAGTTTCGTCACATACAAGTTCGACAAGCGCTGCGACAGCATTCAGAGCCTCCACCACCCGCTCATCGGCGGGGTGGGGTTGGGAGAGGGCGGCGACATTCCCGCTACCGCCACATGCACCGCATGGAGTTCTCGCCAACGTCAGACGCGCGCCGTTCTTGTCCTTAAATCCGGTGCCGTCGCATTCCTTGCACGCCACTGCGTGCCCGTTTCCGTCTATATCTTTAATCATTTCACCTCACATACGTACCAATTGGCCACAGAAGGCCGTACAGGCGGTTGAAAGAGTTGTTGGTGCTTCCATGCCTCACACTCTTGGAGGCTCTCCATGGCCTTCTCTGACTGAATCATGGTGGGTTCTCCGTTTTGGATGATCAACGAGAAGATAAGACAGACGACCTTCATGACCAGAATCCCGCCCAGAAACTAAAATAGTATTGCAGGGGTGGGAGGACAAAAAGGAATGCCACCATTACGGTCATAAGCCCTAAAACCATATAGATTACAAAACTGAGATCTTTCATACCAAACTTTAGAATCGAAATTATATGTTCATGATATGGAAAATGGTGGAAGTAAAAGAAATGCATTAATCATTCCAGAGATAATTATCATGATTAAAAATCTCATTCTTCGTACTCCTCATACATCATGTCGTCTTCGTCGAGTTCATCAATGATGTCCCAATCAGACATGATTTCTTTATGGTGGTGTTCGCACTCCGAACAGATAAATCCGGTGGCCGTCATATAGAAGATACCCGATCCGATGTCTTCGTCGTGTGTAGCTATCTCTGACGAACCAGTCGCATTACAGATTTCACAACGGGCATACTCGTACCGTCGCATAGGTCGTGAGACGTAATCTCTGTTAAATTTCCTCAAGGACTTTCCTTCTGATACCTAAAGTATAATACCTTAAGTATTATTGATTAAGTGTGAGTGATTAAGTAAGAGTGTCTTATGCTAAACACCCTTACTCTTCTTCCTTCTCTTGTCTTCTCAATCTTCTGTGTCTTAAGGTACTGTACCTAAGGTATTCCTTAAGTCACTTCTCTCTTAGATAAAGTACCACAAAATTTTTCTTTGTCAACCCCTTGACTTCAAGAAATTAGGGATTTCGTCCTCGAATGTCGATCTTGTCCACATCCAGACACTCTGATTGTTGGTTTCTTTAGGCGACATCCTCACAGTCTGTCGATCTTCCCAGAAGTCAGGGTTGCCTAAATACATCCAACACTTCAGCGAGGGCTTCATCCTCACGTTGTCTTTGATTTTCTGTTCAAGAAGACAGACGAACCTCTTCTCTCGCTTGTAGAGTTCGTTGTTCGCCATATGGAAGTCGAGACTCAAGAGTTGTTTCGGTGTCAGTAGAAAGACCTCGCCGTAGACCCTCTTTGTCGATACCCCCGGTCCGTTGTAGTGAAAGACAACGGGAGAATCGATGTCTGACCTCTCCATGACGAACGACTGCGTCGATGTCCAAGACTCACCAAGATAGACAGAGTCTTTGAGTAGCTTGTGGTTTTTGTAACCTACCATACAGTCGTCATAGACGAATACCGGAATGTTCTGGAGATTCTTGAAGTCGAGAAAGTCTGGAGATGTCTCGTTCTCCCTCTCAAAGAGTTCGTCAGTCAGATAACAGTCCTTCTGGTAGGCGGTGTTCATATGACTCATGCTGCCTTCTCCTTCAGGGTCTTGATGGTGGATTGCAGGGAAGCAATGAGTTTTTCTCCCCTGTCCTTCTTCTCTTCGAGTTCTTCCAGTTCCTTGGCCATCTTCGTGAATTCGGTGAACACGAGGTCCATCACTTGGATGCAAGACTTCTTGTCTGCGTAGAGTTGACCGATCTCGTCCATCGTTGCATATCCGAGTGCAGTCATGCCAGACCTATCCCAGACATCCCAATCTCCCAAGATGTTTGCCATCGTCTCTTTCAGTTCGAAAAGATCGTAAGTCTTCTCAACATCGTAGTCACGAAATCGGGCGACCCCTGTCTTGAGGGATGAGGTGTTTATCACCGGCCTCTCCGCCTCTTTCCTCTTCTTCTCTTCTTCTTCCCGAACCCGCCTCCGAGTGAATTCGGGACCACGGGTGATCTTGCTGAAATAGTCGTCGTTAGAGACGGTCAGTCGATTCTCGTCACTCCCGTACGTCGTCCATGACCCAAGAGTATAATCACCCTTGTTCGAGATAAGAAGTCCACGATTTGCTCCGGTCGTGGGCCAGAATTTCGAAATCACTCTGCGATAAAGAATGTTGTCGATACTTCCGGCACCATCACCGAAATCGGAAGCAGTGTATGGAATGAGAACCTGATCGACAAAGTTCTTTGTGTCAGACGGTCCGGAATCGTCGTCTCTCGTCGAAGTCACCCCGTTCTTCGTCTCTGTTATCCGGGACTTGTATTCATAGAGTGTCCCGTTATGCATGAAGACGACCTGATTGCCCGTCTTGGGATCATAGTAGACGTCAAACGGATGGGTATTTTCGAGAGAAGTCTCGCCAGCCGTGTTGTGACGGACGTGTAGATACCTGTCGTACTTGAAGTTGTCTTGAAGGAGTTTGTAGATTTCCTCTGAATCGACTTCTCCATTCTCCGGGACTTTACGGACGATATCGAGCTTCTTGTCGACACGAGTCACGAGTCCATACGAGTGCCAGTTATTTGCACATGCGTTGAACAGGGCTTCCTTGTCGATCATCTGCTTAGGCTTGAAGTGAATGATGACACACATATGATATTCCTTCTTAGACGACAGCCATGTCCGACACGGCGGGGTGGATGAAATGCTTCCAAGTCTGGTTGTTCGTGATAGGAAGCTGATTCTTCCCGTTCTCGATGATATAATCGAAGCACTTGACGAACGTCTTCATGTAGTACGGAGTCAATTCCGGTGCGGTGTTGATCTCCAAGACGTACGCCACGGGGTCAGGGAGGCCCGTAGAACGCGATATCACATCGACAGCACCAAAGTCCAAGCCCGAGAGTAGAAACGCCTGTACGGCCTTCTGTGTGACAAAGAGAGGCCATTCGTTCCATGGGACATATCGAAACTGTCCTTCCTCGACACAACCCCATGAGACTTCATTCGGATCGACAGGAATCTTCTGGACGACAGCGACGACACGACCCTGTACGACGAAGACACGCCACTCTGCATCCTTCTTGATGTATTCGGAAATATAATACCTGTCGTACTTCTTTGTTGACTTATAGGTCTCTGTGATTGAATGACAGACATTCAAGTCAAGAGAACGGATGTGATGTTCTGGTCGTACGATGAGGCAACTGGACGAAGGTGGGGTCTCTCCATTTTCCATAGAAGTCAGGAGGTCTGCGAAGTCAATCCAAGTCCTCATCGAAAGGCCAAGATCAGCCATCTGCTTTCGGGATGACCTCTTATCATAAGCCCAATGGATCGCGGAAGCAGGATTTACCACGACAGTCTGGTCTGCCATCGGGATGGTGGCAGTCGTACCCCAACGGAATACGTAGTCGGGATTCTGTGGAAGAGTCTTGTCGGAACGGACGACCTTCAGTCCCTTCTCGGAGAATTCCTCCATCGCTCCGATCTTCTCTCCTACCCCTCTCCTGCGGAGGATGTAGTTCTTGGTCTGATCAGTCGTCGAAGTCATCATAGCTATCCTCTTCTGTCTCTTCTGTTTCTGTTATAGTGAAGCCACTCTCGTATTCAGCCACAGTGGCTTCACTGATCGGCGCGACGAGGAGGTCAGGCGTTATTGTTGTGACTGTAAGACTCCCCGGAAATTTCCTTCTTGGTTTTTTCTCTTTTATTTCAGTGCCTCGATTAAACTCTTCCCAATCTTCGACGACAGTCGCCATAATCATCCCGTACCAGAGATTTTTGTCGAACAGGAAGTTTGTCTCTGGGACTGTCATCCTGATCGACGACGTAAACTTATCGAATACCTTCTCGATAAATTCATACCGATTTTCCTTCACCTCTTCCATTATCTTTGTCGGAGTCATTCCGGGTATCTTGGCGAACATCCGTACCTGATTGATGATCGACAACCAGCGCTTGATCTCGTTGATGTCCGTCTCACCCCTGAATGATCTGATCTCAAGTGACCCGAATATACTGAGGCGAGCGATATTCAAGGCCGAATACTTGGCTCCGTTGTCTGATGCAGGAAACATCATGGGATTTCGTCCGGCCCAATCAATCACCTTCTTCATGTAGACGAGGTTCCCCTCTGCGACCCTCAAGGGAAGGGCAAAGAGATTACTCCTCCTCGTCTCGCCAGAGTAGTTGACAAGAATCGATTCGAACATCGACCAGAGAGTCAGGAAGTTCGCAAGTACGATCAACTCTTCGTCCGCCATATTGACATGCACATGGACAGATGTCGCCGGAGCATTCTTGAGAAACTTGATTTCTCTCGTCCCCTCTGCAAAAACATCCAGAGCCTTGATGGACTCTTCGAAAGTCTTAGGTCTGTCAAAGACGAACTCATACCCGACGTTACGAAGAGAGCCATCAGAGTGGACGATCCAGTCAGAGAACGGAGGTACCGTCATCCCGTCTTTGTTGGATCGGAAGAATGAATCAGGATAGTCTTCGAGCTTCTTGACTTCGGTTTCGATCTCAATTCCGAAGTCCCCCTTGTGTTTGGTCAGGGTAAAATACTGACCGACGGCTGTTCGTAGAGTAGTCATTGCACTCTCCTGCAAATATAGGACATATGATGTTCATCCAGAATTTTCTGGAAAAGCCAGTCATGTGGAGTCCCTCTGAACATCACGATATTGTCTCCGGGGAGAGTCCATCCGATGTTGACCATCTTGTAGTAGACGAGGACCAGACCGGAGTCTGTCTTCTTGATAGCGAGATCACGAGAGAGTGCGACTTCTGCCGACTTGTCGTCCAAGGCTTCGTTGAAACTCGGGAAATCCCCTTCGATTGACTTCCTGAATCCTGCCGTTCGTAGAAGGCTTCCCGTCCTGAACGGACTGATATCCATGTTCTCGATCCGGTATGCAGAGAGACATTCTGGAGTTACTCCCTGCCGATACCGACGTTGTGGATACCTCATGAGGTAGAGGACACCACCGTTCGACTCGACGCCTAACTGTGCCATCTCTTTCTGGTCGAGGTTCATATAACCGACCTCAAGAGAAGAGATGTCGAAATTCGGATCAGACGGATTGATGTTTAGCTTCGGACGTTGAGATACCGAATCATACAGGACGATGACGTCCTTCGACTCGACAGTAACGTAGTATAACTTACCGTCATACCGACAGTAAGTACCATGAAGACGATCCTGTAGGTCTTTCAGGGTATCATACTTGCATGGCATTTTTTCATAAGCCACGATTGTCTCCTTTCATTCCATTATGTCAGACAGCCGTACAGTCCACACCACCCTCGCCTGCGACACACTGCCTGCAAGTGTAGTAAGTCTCATTCCTGAACGTCGTCTTGTCCGCCCTATTGATTTCATCACCGACCAAGATCGACCCACACGACAGGCAGAATTCTTCATTCCAAGGGGTGTCTTCCGTACCCACTCCGGTGTTCGTCTTGTTCGATTTCGATATCTCGTAGAAGCCCTGCTTGCTTGTATCGATGTCCGTCGTATTCCAGAACGTCGAACTCGAAGAGACTTTCGAGATGTCGAACTGAATCATCGTGTCGGGGTCGACTTCATATCGATTCAAACTGATACCGTTTCGACTCGCGACGAAGTCCAAAGCCTCCAACTCCGACGCATAATACATGACGGCTCGACTCTTGGAGACACCGAAGAAGAGTGGACGCTGTGAGTTCCTTGCAAGAGTAAGGATGTTCGTCCTCTTGTTATAAGACGAGATCGCGTAGGCCGAACCCCAATCCAAATCTTCAAGGACAGCCTTGATCCCACGATCTTCCATATCTCGGAACATCAGTTCAGAGTCCGTCATCCGCTTGTCTTGGTATTCCTTGTCGGTCAGGGTTCCGTTATGACAAGAAACCAGAGTTCCCGTGTCGAACGGATGGGCATTCGAGACAGTGATCTCTCCCTTCGTCGCCCACCTCGAATGAGCCATGAAGAGTTGAGAAAACATCGAACGGATCATCCGATTCTCTATCTTGTTTCGGCTGTCATTCATCAAGAAATCAACCGAATGACCCAAAGACCTCTTCATCCTGAACTTCTCTTTCTTGTAAGGTCCACCGGGAGTGACGACGAAGAGTCCAGTCGAATGGGGTCCCCGAAGTCCGTTGGCCCACATGAGGTCAGTGAAGACTTCGAGGTCTTTAGCTATGATTCCCGGACCGATCAGCCCACAGATACCACACATGTCGATATCCTTTCTTTCTTGAGTCGAAGGACGACACGACGGAGTAGTTCACGGTAGTTACTCCTCCCTTCTATGTCGTTCTGACAGAGTAGATCGACGTTCATGCGGCTTCCTTCTTGAGGGTCATCGTTTTCTTGGGGGCTTTCTTTTTCTTGACCCCTTCATCTTTGATGAGATGACCCACGTCGTCATATCGAGAGAGTTCTTTCAAGAGATCGTGGACGGTGATGTGCACCAACCAGACGTGTGTATAGTTCTTCTGGTTGTGCACCCCTTCGTCAGGACCAACAACAGTCCAACCCAACTTCTTGAAATACTTCAAGTCAGATTTGTTTTTCACAGTCCCGACGGCGAACGCGAACTTCTTGACGTCGTACCCGTCAAGGACGTGACGCTCTTGTCTGTGGTCGGGACTGTACGGGTTATAATACACAACCTTGGTGTCACGATTGTTCGCTACGGTGATTTGGTCCTTTAGATTTTTGACGAGGTATGCAAAGCTCGGATTATAAGAGAAGCACCCGAAGACGAGTGTAGAACACATCAGACTGCGATTGGCGATTTGGATGGACATCAGAGTGATACTCCAAGGCAAGAGTCAATGTATTGAAAGAAGAGTCTCGTCGTGTTCTCATGCCCCCATTCAGGATGGGCTTGGAAACAGAGGTCTTTGTTCTCCGGGTAGTAGATGACCTCTGGACACTTACCCCCAGAATAGGTCGAGTATGCGATCAACTCGACCCCTTCTGTCGGAATCATCATTTGATGATGACACGAATTGGTCTTCCCTATAGGGTCATGAGTATCGTAGAGGTATACTTCATGGTTTCCTCCGTTGTGCCCCTTGATATCTTGAACCATGCTGCCGCCATTCAAGATATTGAAGAGTTGTCCGCCACGGCAGATGCCAGCCTTCGGGATACCGAGTTCGGTCATCCTCTTATAGACGGAGACTTCGAAGGTATCACGACGCTTCGAATACTCTGTCACGTAACTTCCCATATTCAGTGCACCATAGAGTGCTGGATTGATGTCCGACCCTCCGGTGAAGACGACAAGATCGACCTCGCAGTTCGGAAGATCGCCCGCGTGGACTTCGTGTCCTCTGTCTTCAAAAAGAAATTCGACGGAAGTATCCCGTCCGACCACATAGATTTTCTTGCTCAAAGTTCCAGAACTCCTTCTTCGATCTTCTTCATGATTGCATATTTGATTGTCTGATTGTCATGCAATGCTTGCAAGTGAACCACTCGCACGGAGGCTGATGTTTGTGTCGGGTGTTTACTGTCGACTTCTGCTTCCTCAAAAGTGGGCCAAATGATTATCACCCAATATTCCTCATTCATAGAGTTTCACCCCATCGAAATAAAGACGAGTCGCCTCAAAGACAGCACGGTAGACCAACCGGATCGTCCGCTCCTCACGAAGATATGCATTCGAGAGTGGTCGCCACTCGACACCATAGAACTTCGGACGGAAAGAGCCACGCTTACCGTAGAGCGTCCGACGTTTCGTGTCGCTATCCCAAGTGTGGGAAAGTGGATAGAGGACTGCATCGAGTTGCTTGACCAACTCACAGCAAATCTTGAAGTGATCCTCTTCCAACGGATCGACACCCATCGTCCAACCGACGTGGATATGACCAGCACCAGTCCGGAAAGGTTCGGTCGTTTCCGGTGGAATGTTCTGCTTCCCGGTGTATGCGTCGTAGTCGGGAGTACACCCCAGCATGACGGCTTCCGGCGGAAGCATCCCGAAGTATTCCTTCGTGAACGTCGCGGTAGGCTCGGCAACAAGATGAA
>Ga0206101_1000047_pt1 | contig 48543 bp, 35 predicted proteins | sample 1B0metagenome_FD_148613 | JGI IMG/M metagenome (GOLD analysis project Ga0206101, IMG submission 148613) | Enriched microbial communities from leaf-cutter ant dump, University of Wisconsin, Madison, United States - 1B0 | ecosystem: Environmental > Terrestrial > Nest > Insects nest > Nest dump... | reverse complement strand
AAGGCAAAAGGCAAGCTGTGGTTGCCATTGTGGATTGTCAAGGGAAAAATCGATCTTTTTCGTAAAATTTCACTTTTTCTTCGCTTTCCCCCTCCTATTTTTTTGCCTTTTTACTTTTGAATTTTGACCTTCAACTTCAACTTTCCCCTTCCTTCTCCCGTCGTTAGAGCACTGGCGAATGCTTCCGTGCGGAAGCCGATCCCGCGCATCCCAGATCCCGACACGTATGAATCCGAATATTGACCAGCGACTGCATCGCGCTCCGATAGTGATTGACGGTTCAATACAGGCGGTGCTCCGCTCGCGGGGGCACAATGAAAGCCCCGTGGAACTGTACAACCTGAAGAATCCGCTGCTCATCGAACAGATCCACGGTGAGTTCATCGATGCCGGCGCAGAGATCATCCAGACGAATACGCTACAGGCGAACGCTCTGACGCTGAACCCGTACAAGCTGCGCGACCGCGTCTACGAGATCAACCGCAAGGGGGTGTGGCTGGCGCGAACCGCGGCGCAGAACCGTGCCTATGTGGCCGGAGCCGTCGGGCCGATCGGGAAGTTTCTCGCCCCCATCGGCAAGCTGGCGCCGGAGGAGGTGCGGGAAGCCTTCATGACGCAGATCCATGCACTGCTCGACGGCAACTGCGATCTGCTGATCCTGAAGTCGTTCATCGACATGGATGAACTTGAGATAGCTCTCGACGCCGCTGCGCATATCTCCCGCGAAATCCCCGTCATCGCGCAGAAGACATTTCCGGAGGATGGAGCGGTGCTCGCCACCGGCTATCCGCGCGAAGTGGCCCGGCGCCTGAACCGCCCGGGCGTGATCGCCATCGGCTCCAACGGCACCGTGGGACCGAACCGCATGCTTACGATCGTCAAGGCGCTCTACGGCGCCACGGACGCCATACTTTCGGCCCAGCCGGATATCGGCATCCCGACGCTTGTGGACGGCCAACCGGTCTACAACGCCACCGTTGAATACGTGGCAAACTCCGTCCGCATGCTCGTGGATAATGGGGTCACTATCGTCGGCGTGGACGGCGGCGCCATGCCGGAACATGTGGCGGCGATCAGCGATGCGATCCGCGGCATGGAGGTGGGAAGGCCGGAGATCAAGGTGAAGGAACCGAAACGCAAGAGCGATGAGGACACCGGCGCGCACTCGGCCCCCAGCAATTTCCAGGAGAAGCTGGGCCGGAAGTTCCTGGTCACGGCCGAGCTGGATGTCCCGCGCGGCCTGAACGTGGAGGAACTGTTCGAGGGCGCCGAGTATCTGAAGCGCAACGGCATCGATGCGGTGAACATCTCCGACGGCGCGCGCGCGCGTCTCCGCATGAACTCCATCACCATCAGTCATCTGATCGAGCAGCGGACCGGCATGGAGTGCATCACGCATATCGCCTGCCGCGACCGCAACATGGTGGGACTACAGTCGGAGCTGCTCGGCGCGCATGTGCTGGGCGTGAAGAACATTCTGGCCGTCACGGGCGATCCGGCCCATATCGGCGACTATCCGTACGCTACATCGGTCTATGACGTGGACGCTATCGGATTGATCCGGGCGGTGCGCCGCATGAACGAGGGGCTGGACCTTATGGGCAATCCCGTCGGCGCACGCACCAACTTCCTGATCGCCTGCGCCTGCAATCCCGTGGCCGACGACATGGACCGCGAAGTGCAGCGGCTGGAGCGGAAGGTTGCGGAGGGGGCCCAGGTGGCGTTCACGCAGCCGCTGTTCGAGGCGGCGGCGCTCCGACACTTCCTGAACCGCACGGAACATCTTCCCATCAGGATCATGCTCGGCATCATCCCGCTGCGAACCGCGCGGCATGCGGAGTTCCTGCATCACGAGGTGCCGGGCATGAATATCCCGGAGGGCATCCAGCGCCGCATGCGGGAGGCGGGAACCGCCTCCTCCGAGGGAGTGGCGATTGCCGTAGAGTTCCTGGAAAGCATCGCCGACATGCGCGACCGGACCGCCGGCGTCTACATCATGCCCCCCATGCGACGTAACGACATGATCGTCGAGATCCTGGAACGCGCCGGCATCAATCGCGAGGTGATAGCCTGACGGCCGATCGCCGCGAAGATGGCCGCAGCTCTTCCGCCGGCCCCATTATCCGCACGCTTCGATCCCGCATCCATGCATGACGTCCATCGAACAGCATAGCCAGGAGAGCCCTCCTCTCTCCCCCCTCGTCGTGCTTGGCGGCGGGATGGCCGGCATCGCCGCCGCCGCATGTCTTGCGGAACGCGGGCTCCGCCCCACCCTGATAGAGTCCCGCCCCTATCTTGGCGGGCGCACACGCTCATTCATCCACCACCCTACCGGCGATGAAATCGACAACGGCCAGCATCTGATGATGGGATGCTATCATGACACATTCCGCCTGCTCGAAATGCTCGGCACGCGCCATCTCGTGGAGATGCAGCGGTCGCTGCGCGTGGAGTTCCGCTCCCCGGACGGCACGCCCGCCCTGCTGGATACACCACGCAGCCTCCCCTCCCCGCTCGGCGTTCTGGTGGGAATGCTGCGACTCCAGGGCCTCAGCGGCCGCGACCGGCTGGCGCTGCTGCGCCTGGGTCTGGCGGCGATGTTCGGAAATCCGTCGGCACACGAGACGGTAGGAGAGTATCTGGATCGGCTTGGGCAGTCCCGGGAACTGCAACGGCGGCTATGGGAACCGATTATCGTGGCGACGTTGAACACGCCGATAGAGCAGGCATCGGCGCGGCTGTTCGTGGAGGTGATGCGGCGCGCATTCATGGGACGCGGCGACAACTCGCGGCTCGCGTTTCCCCGTACGGGCCTGTCACGATTGATAGAACCAGCCCGGCACTATATCGAGGAACATGGCGGGAGGGTGATGACGGGAGCACCCGTCACGGCAATCGAACGTGCGGAACAGGGCCTGATCCTGCACCTGAAGGAGCGACCGCCGGTGAACACCGGGCATGTGATCGCGGCACTTCCCTGGCGCTCGCTGCGGCGGCTGATGGCAGGCGAGTTGCCCGGCGGAATACGGCCTGCCCCGGGGCCGGAACACGACTATGCCCCTATCGTTTCGCTCTACCTGTGGTACGACCGCGATCTCCCCACGATCCCCCCGTTCGCGGCCCTGCTCGGCGCACATGTTCAATGGATGTTCAACCGGCGCAAACTGGGATCGCCGCCGAACCATGAGTTCCCCGGCCTCCTCTCCTGCACCATCAGTGCGGCGTTCCAGCAAACTCCGATGGCGGAGAAGGAGATGCTGGCGCTGGCCGACCGGGAACTGCGTGGAGCGTTTCCGGAACTCGGCGACGCGCAATTACTGGAAGGACTCGTTGTACGGGAAAAGCACGCCACGTTCCTGGCTACTCCCGATATGGTGGAGCGCCGACCGGAACCGCGAACGGACATTCGCGGACTCTATCTCGCCGGCGACTGGACCGCGACCGGTCTGCCGGCCACGATCGAAGGGGCTGTGCAGAGCGGGTTCGGCGCGGCGGCGGCGCTGCTGAACGATTGCGGTATGTAGAGATAGAACGGGCAGCGCGGCATGCACTGATGGAAGCATGCCCGGGGCAATCCCGGATGGTCCGTATGGAGAGAAGAGGTCTGCCGCCCGTTGGAAAGCAGGCTGTCCCATCCGATGAACCATCGTCAGCATCCCCACATTCCCCTGCTCCCACACCCGCCCCGCTGCGTATATAACAAAAACGGTGCATGCTCTCACATACACCGCTGGCGACGCACGCACCCTGTTCCGAACGCCACTGGAACGTACTACAGCGCGTGTCGGAAATCCACCTGAACCATCATCGAATTCAAGTCCCAGTTTTCATTGCTCGTCACGTTGTTCAGGCCGAAATCGTAATAGATGCCCGGAGTCATCATGATCTGGTCATCGAACAACCCAACTTCGACCTGCATTCCGGCCTTTAGGGAAAATCGGAGAGAATTGCGCCCGGGAATATCGGCGTTATCGGCGTAGATCAGACGGCGGCCGAAATTATCAGTGGGCAGGTCCAGCGGGTTCAGGAACCGTGCGTTCAATGGCTCCTCCAGATCCTGCGCCTGCGTGATTTTTCCGTCGAGCACATATGCCACCGACGGCCCGGCCGCAAGCCCGACAAAAACCCTGTTATCGATGACGACGACGTCATGCTTGAACATCACCTCGGCGTTGAGAATGCGGTATTCGACGAAGGATTTTGCCGTCACCGACTGGGTGACACTGATTCCCTCGTCAGGAATGAACACCTGCACATCCTCCAGTTGCTGCCGGAACTCTCCCGGCCGAGACTGATATGTGATACGGGGTATGATGCTCCAGTATTCCCGGTCATATTCCGCGGTGATTCCGGCGGAAAATCCAACGCCGCTGCCTGACTGAAAAAATGGGCAGATCGGGTCGTTGATGATGCGAAACCCTCCCGTGTGATAATTGCGATTCAGCCCGATGGTGGGACCGACAAGCATCCTGGACGGCGACTGATCAAATTCTATCGGCGTACTCCCGGGCTTGATGTCCGGTTTGGTGCCGATGAATATCTGTGCATCCGACACGGTCGGCACCGCGGCAAAAGCAATGCACGCCGAAAGGAAAAATCTCGACAACGGCATTTTCATGGATAACGGCTCCTGAATTTATCAGACGCATTCCACGCATCATCGCCGACAGCAGCAGCGCTCACAGTCACACCGGCGCACCTTTCATGCAATTATTGCTGCACTTCCGAAAGAGTCTACCGGCCCGGACGTCGGCTTCGACGGCAACATGTAAAATGTGTCCGTGTTGGTCATGGACGGCAGGGAAGATTTCGGCGCGGCACATCAAGGGCAGTCAATCAGATCATCATGCGGCCGGCCATATTCTGACAGCGCTGTTGATAGTAAAGACCGGTGGTATTGATTTTTGTCGCAGCAGCCGGGTGAACCATCGGATAATCGCGGCATATTTTCCGAACAGGAGAAGGAAGAGACACGATATAACAGCCAGGGAGCGATATTCCAGCAACGGCACGGCGTCCAGGCCGGAAAATAATCAGCTGTCAGCAGCGCGAAACAACCTTCATGGTTACACCGGCGCATGAATGGATGTTATTCCCTCGTGCGAGGAGATCACGAAGTGACCGGCGAAGCACCGCGCAGCAGCCGCGAAGTGGGCATCACCAGGATTCGCGTATGTGATCCGCCGAGATCGCCATGCCGCTTCGCTCCTCACAATGACGTCAGGATCTTTTCCCAGCCGTTTCCGGACAGCCTCCAGCTACAAACCACCAACCTCTCCGCGAAAAAAAACGCCCGTCGTATGACGGGCGCCATATAGAATCTACGTTGTTCCGGAGGATCAGAATGCGCGGCGGAAATCCACCTGGAAGAGAAGCGAGTTCAGTCCCCAGTTCTCGTTGTCGGTGACATTCGTCAGACCGAAATCGTAGAAGACGCCGGGATACATGATCAGCGCGTTGTTGAACAGGCCGACTTCTGCCTGCAATCCCCCCTTCAGCGAGAAGCGGAGCGACTTGCGTCCCGGAATATCCTCGTTGTCGGCATAGATCAGGCGACGGCCACCGTTATCGGTCGGCAACCCGGCCTCGTTGATGAAACGTGCATTGAGCGGCTGTTCAAGATCCTGCACCTGGGTGATCTTCCCATCCAGGATATAGCCCACGCTGGGGCCGGCAGCCACCGACAGGCGGAGGGACTTGCCGATCGACGCGAACTCCTGCTTGTACATCACCTCGGCGGCCACCATCTGGTAGGTGATATCCGAGGTCGTCGATACCGACTGCGACACGCCCACGGTGGTATCGGGCTGGTTCGGGGCCGGAAGGATGACCTGAACGTCCTCCAGGCTCTGCTTGAAGCTTCCCGGCCGCGATTCGTAGGTAATGGCGGGAATGATGCTCCAGGTGGCCTTGGCGGGAATGTACTCGGCGGTGATACCAACGAAGTACCCCCACCCGGAGCCGGATTCGAAGATCGGGCAAAGAGGATCGTTGATGATACGGAAGCCGCCACTATGATAATTCCTGTTGATACCCAGCCGGGGCCCGATCAGGATCGCCGAAAGCGCCTGGGTCGGGTTCAGCGGGTTGTCCAGTTCATCACCACCCTGCGCAACTGCCGTATCTGGTCCGGCAAACAGCATCGCGCATGCGAGGACGGCAAGGGAAAAGGAGAAGACCTTCTTCATTGATAGTGATCCTCCAAACAAGGGAATATGTGGATAGATATGCCTGATGCGTTGATTATCTGGCCACCATCATCTGCCTGACCGCACTGAACGGCCCGGAGGTCAGACGATAGAAATAAAGGCCGCTTGGCAGCTCCGTGAGATCCACCGGAACATCATACTGCCCGGCAGGGAGAGTTTCCTGTACCAGCATCCGTACGAGACGGCCGTCCGCGGTGAAGAGCTCCAGCGTCGTCGAAGCCTCCATGCCAAGCATGAACTCGATTTCCGTGGCCGTTCCCGTTGGATTCGGCCGGTTCTGCTTGAGCACGTAGCCATCGCCGGTCAGCTCGAACAACCTGTCGTCGAGTGCGCAGATGCTGTCCAGCATGTAGGGAGCACTGGTGGCCCCGGCGAGGACGCACCCACGACCGGGAATGCTCATCGTTACGTGGAATGTATCGAGCCTGGTATTCCCCAGGAAACTTGAGAACGGCAGCGCTACGAAGGAGACGCCATCGAGCAGCGCGCTATCCGCGCCCCACGGCCTGAAGCGCAGCACCACGACGCCCGGACGCTCCACGACCGGCACGGCGTCCGGCACCCAGAGCCCTACGGCCGATGTTGTGCGCGCATTCCACGTCTCCATATCGAACTGCGCAAGGCGTGGGTTGTGCTCGATGCGAAGTTCCACCTCACCCTCCGGCATCGTGCGCCAGAAGACATCCTCCACCCGTACGTTGACATCGAACCCGCTTCCCACCCCGACACTCGCCGGAACCGATGCCGCGATGCCGTACACCTGCGGAGCGCTCGACAGCGAGAACGTACGGCGCAGCGTATCGGGAAGCTCCTCGAACGACCACGCAATCATGCTTGTCACGTCGCCGGTATAACCGGCGAGATCGACCAGGAACTCAATGCGGAGGGATTCCCCGACCGGAATCTTCTGATGGGCGACAGCAGGATCGACCAGCGTCACGATCGCGGGAGACGACTCCACCCGGATGCCAGCCAGCGTGAGCGTCGTATTCCCCTCGTTATAGATCGTGATTGAACCGGTGCGGCTGCCGCATGAGAACGCGAGAGAGCTGTCGAATTCGGTCACATCACTCGCAAGCGCTATCAGGCCGAAGCCCTGCAGGACCGAATCGACGAATATCTGGCGCCCGCCCGGCACGCTGCCGATGCCCCTGATGATACAGCTACGGAGGCCCGGAAGCAACGGGCTGAACCTGACCTTTACCGGCAGCGCATCACCGGCCGGAAGGGCCAGCGGGAGCTGGAGCGGCTCCGTGATCTTGAACTCGCCCGGATCGCCCGCGGACTCGTCGATGAAGACCGAATCGATGGTAAGAGGCTGAAGGCTGAGATTGCGCAGAAATACCACAGTGTCGTGCTCGGTATTGACCCAGCGTTCCTTCCAGTCGTAGCCACCCAGCGACGCCCGGATCTGATAGCTTCTTCCTCGTAGCGCCCCCTGCCCTTCAACACCGTCGTCATTCTGCGGGAAAGCGTCGGCAAGATAATCATGTTCCCGCAAGGGAACGAAACATACCTGCACCCAGAGGGTGTCGCCGGGGCCGAGATCCTTCGGAAAAATCGACCGGTCAACGATGAAGCCCTCTTCCTCAAGCAGCACGACGTCGGTCAGATGCAGCGTGTCCCCGCCGGTGTTCGTGACCGGCACGAGCGCACAGGCAGTATCGCCGATGGCGACGATGCCGAAGTCGTAGCTGCCGATGCTGACCTCGGGATAGGCTCCCACGCCGTGCAGATGTGCGACCGCAACGGAATCGGCGTCGCTGTAGAAGCGGACGATTCCATTGAAGTCGCCGACGTAGTCCGGCCTGAAGCGTATTGAAATGGTAGTATCCGCGCCGGGTAGGAGCGAATCGGGCTTCCAGAGAAGACCGGCCGCCGAAAAGCCATCCCCTTCGATGATCGTGCTGTCGATGTGAAGAGCTACGGTTCCGGGATTCCAGACACGGAGATCGAGCAGCCGTTCGCGTCCCACGCGAAGCGTATCGAACTCAAGATCATGCGTTCCGATGGCGGGCGCTCCCACCGTGGCGCGCAGCGGTATGCGATAATACTGGCACTGGCTCTTCACCAGAATCGTATCATGCACCTCACGCAGTTCCAGCGTGGAGAAAAGGATCTCGACCGACAGGGAGCCGCCCGGGGGAATGACCTTTCCCTGATACGAGGCTGCCAGAAGGAACTGCTTGCGGATGATGCAGAGCAGGCTATCGACGGTGATCGGATCGGGATTCGGATTGTTGACGACGAGCGTGGCGCGGTAGGTCAGCCCCGGCTGCACATCGGCCAGAAGCACTTCCTCCTGGTCGAACGTGAGTCCTGCCGGCGCCGCCAGCTCGATTTCGATCGTATCGCGGTTGCCCGCAAGATCCTCCGCAATGAAGCGCGCCCGCCCCGGCTTGCGGGGATCATCGAGCGAAACATAGCCGAGCGAGAACTCATCGCCGATGATCAGCATCACCCGCTTGAACTTCACATTCTCGGAGTAGGATTCATCGATCCAGGCATCGCGAAGGCCGGATTCGAACGGCCCCTCCTCACGTGCGGTCACATTGAACCCGCCGCAGTCCTGCTCGGCACTGAGCACCGGCGGCTGCTCGTCGGTGACATCGAACTTGCGGAGCCCCGCCCCGATCGGCCAGCAATACGAATCGAACGAGCCGAGCCCGTACACGTAGCCGCCGAACAGCGCATCTCCCTCAAGCACATGGATCATCCCATCCTCCACCTGCATCGACGCCCAGACATAGGGCGTTCCCTGGACCTTCCCCGTCTGAAAATCAGCGAAGGTGGGAAGCGGCTGCCCGTCGAGACGCATCGTTCCGAATTTTGCCTCCTCGGCGACGATCGTCACGAAATGATGTTCGAACTGCGGGGTTCCCCACGGATAGTCCGGACTCGTCGAAAGGTTGGGGAGCGTCTGGAACACCGCCGCATTCACGAACTGCTCCTCCGGCGTCACCACCACCATATCCGGATCGAACTTGACGACGATCTTCTCCTGATTGCGAGGATCAGTGCTCGTTGACCGGGAATACTGCGTCACCAGCACCGGCTTGTCGGCGTCGATGACGGTCACCTCCGTAAGAATGAACTCGATGAAATGCCCGAGTCCGGAGACTACCTGCGGCGCAGTCCCGTGCGAATTGGCGATCGTAACGGTGGTGGTTCCCGGATCGGTGGAGATGATGCGAACGAGGTCCCCCCCCTGGCGCCCGCCGAAGGGAACGGTGACGTAATTCCTCCCCAGCTCGTTGCGCGGCGGAATCATCTCGATCAGATGATCCTTTCCATCCCCTCCGACCGGAATTCCGGTGCGCACATGACCGCTGAGCAATCCAACCGGCTTGTCCGACGTGATGACCGACCCCGTGAGATCGGTCGCTCCGCGGATGAAGCCTCCATCCTGTAGCTGGTAGATCTGCCCCTTCATCAGAACCTTCGTAACGGAACGCTGTTCCCTGTAGGTCCTGGTGGTGGGGTAGACGGTCACCTGCGTATTATCCTCGGCGGCAATGATGGCGAATTCACCGCCACGCGGATAGATGGCACATATGGAATCGCCCGGCTGGGTGGGATCGTAGGTATAGTAGTCAACGCCATGATTCGCGCTGACGTACTGCGTTCCCCATGCATTGGTGGGAAGTGCGAGATAGCCATCGGAGGTCTGCGGGCGGCTGCTGTAGCAGTAGACGCTGATGGGATGTTCGGCCGTGATTTCGATGCCGTTGTTGAAAACACCCTCGCCGACGCATTCGTACCGCCGGTCCACCTGGTAGCTGCGAAGTTGCATGGCACCCAGCCCGTCGCTGATCACGCGCCCGTCGGGGAAGGTGATGGTAAAGTTCGTGTTGAAACGGGAGGCAATGGAGATCGCACGCTGGCCGTAGGAATACGAGCACTCATAGAGCTCGTTTTCCATGAATCCGACGAAGAAATGCGTCCCTTCCGAATTTGCGCCCAGCAGCCTGCGATCCCCCTCCTTTCCCGTCGGCTGGGCGATCACGCAGGTGCTCCCTGTCAGAACGACGAGCAGCAGTAGCAATGCGGCTTTCATAAGCAGAACGTTCAGTGACGAAGTAGCAGAATTACGATAGCGCGCCCTTGATTAACGTGTCATCGCCGCGATCGCCAGAGGGGCGATACGGCATCACCATCTGGTCGAGAGTCAGATGAACGAACATTGCCGGCAGGCTCGACACCGTGAGAGGCTCATCCACGGTAGACATCACGATTGCGGCCGCCGGCACTCCGGATCAGACTGCCCGGGTGGAGCATGAGGAGGAAACCTGCAGCCTGAATATACGCATCTTACAAACGGATACAAGCCCCCGGACTTCGACTTCTCCGGTGCCTACCACGATACTACGAAGACCTCCCTCGCAACGGTTGTGTCGCATGGCCCGCCGGTGCCTGGAAAGTTTCCCCGAAGGCCACACCGGCGCTGCTTCCACGGCCGAAAACATGCGCCCGTTCCACATGCTGGAACGGGCGCACCCATCATGATTCAACTGCGTACGCCGGTTGCATCACGCGTGCCTACTGCACGGTGGTCGTCGGCGTGACGATGATCACCTGCACCGTGCGGTTGTAGAAGCGTCCCTCCGGAAGAAGATTCGTGTAGAGCGCATCTTCCTCACCAACGCCCTTGCCGGTCAGCGATGCCATGAGATTCGCCTTCACGTTCCTGCGGATGCCGTTCAGCACCGTGTTGGAACGCGCCTCGGAGAGCTTCTTGTTCACCTCTTCGAGACCGACGACGTCCGTGTGACCGATGACCTCGATACGTGCTCCCGGACGGATATCGTTGTAGATGAACTCGCGCAGAATGCGCTCGTTCAGCGGACCGGCCTCCGGGCTGTTGAACTTGAAGAGCACCAGCGAGTACTTGTCGATGGTCTTGTCAACGAGACCGCGGGTACGCTTCTCCTCGTTCGTCACGATCTGCACGGGAATCTGGATCTCCTCCGACCGGCACTCCTTGCCGTCCTGGCTGTACACGACGAGCTGCGCAGTGTACGGATTCTCGTTGTTCGGAATCGAATCGGCATTGCCGCCACGTCCCCAGTTGTACTCCGGCGACGAAACATCGGTACGGCCGACGTCGGTCATGACATACCACGGCTCGCCGTTGCGCTTCACCTCGATGGCGCGGCGCGCCACCAGCTCATCGTTGATGCCGTTCTTCATCTGGAACGTCATCGTCTCCGGCTGCGGATAGCGGCGGAAGTCTCTGTTGACGATCGGCTTCATGACCTCCCAGTCGTTCGAGCGGATTTCCGCGCGGCGGTTCTCGACGATGCCGAGAGGATCATTCCTGTTCGACGGCGCCTCGGGCATGTTACGCGGCGACAGAAGCTTCATGCGCGAAGCATCGATCTGCCAGATCTTCGTCAGGTAATCGTACACCACCTGGCCGCGCTGACCGGAAACATCCTTCGTCTCGCCGATGGCCGACTGATCGGAGTTGTTGCCGACGATCTCGATCTTCGTCGAGGGATTCATCTTCATGCGATATCCCACGATGTTCAGCACATGGTAGTACTTCTCAAGCGTACCGCCGGGAATCGTGGTATCGGTGAAGCCTTCGGTCTGCGCGGGGTTGTCGAAGAGGATGTAGCGGTCCGGAATCGTCGCGCTGCCCGAATCGAAGAAGACGTAGGTGAGCAACGGATAGAGCTCCTTCACCAGGTTTTCCTCGATCAGCAGGCCGCGGAAGTTGCGGTACTCCTCGGGGGCCGTCTCCGGCAGGTTCTGCACGTAATCGGAGACGTCGTACGTGGCGCTCAGCACCGGCTGCTCGCCGACAGGGAAGTCGCGCCGGATCTCCAGATACTGATTCGTCTCCGGCACGTCGATCGTCTCGCGGATTGCCGGATAGCCCGTGCTGGTTCCGTATACGTTGATCTTCATCGCATTCCCTGTCGCGTTGATCACGAACGAGTAACCGCCGGTGGCGATATTGGTGCGCGATCGGTTCAGCGTATCTCCGGTCTCGGAATCGATGAAGACCAGATCGGCCGGGAGATTTCCCTGGGTGCACATATCGTACACACGGCCGGCGATCAGCACCGTGATGGTACGCGGCGGAAGCAGCCCCATGAAGATGTCCAGCTCGCCCGAGTTCGGCATGTCGTTGCGCGCCGAGGAGAAGTAGACGATGTCACCGGCGGCGGGAAGCGTGATGAAACGCTCATCGCGGTCGGTGTTGAAGGGAGGTCCGAGATTCTCCGGGGCTCCCCAGGTTCCGTCGGACTGGCGCTTCGAGACGAAGAAGTCGAGCCCGCCTTCGCCGCCGTGGCCGGCGGAGGAGAAGTACAGCGCACCGCTGCCGGCGATGATGAACGGGCTGTCCTCGCGTTCTTTCGTGTTGATGGGAGGACCGAGGTTCTTCGGCGCCGACCACTTGCCGTCGGAACCGAGAGTCGAATAGTAGATATCGGCATCACCTTCACCGCCGATCGCCCCGGGGCGGTTGGAAACGAAGTAGAGAGTCTTGCCGTCCGAGGATATCGATGGCTGCGAGTCCCAGTACGCGGAGTTGATCTCGCTCACGTTGCGCACGTTTTTCCACTCCGTCCCATCGAGCTCCGCTTCGTACAGATCGCAGTCGCCGAGACCGTCCGGACGATTGCACCCCGTGAAGAAGATGGTCTGGCCGTCAGCGGCGATCGAGGCCACTCCCTCATTCAGTTCCGTGTTGATCGGACGGCCCAGATTGATCGGATCTGCGAAAACCGTGTCGAGGCGCTCCTTCTTTGTGGTGTACCAGAAATCGTGGCCACCTACTCCGCCCGGCCGATTTGACACGTAGTACAAGGTCCGTCCGTCCGCAGTAACCGTCGGTGCATACTCCAGGCTCGGAGAATTGCAGATGGAGCCGATGTTGCGGATTTGGAACTGACTCAGTGCGGTGTCAGAGGGAGTATTCGGCTGCGCGAGAACGCGTGCGCCATCGATGCAGAGCCCGATTGTCACGGCAACCAGGATCAGCATCAGTCGCGCGCTCGTCAGACGGACCACTCGTGCAAGTGGAAAGGCATTATTCTTCATTGACGATAGGTTGAAAGGTTAGACCAAGGAGAGGAAGCTTGCTGCCCAGGTGGGCTGATGCTTGCGCGGAGTTGTAACAATCCTTGAAGTTATGGTCTTAGTGAAGAAAAGGCAACCGGTTTCTCGATTGCATGATACTCTTTCTACTATTAACCGTTTGGGGCGATGGAACATCACATGGCCGGCATAGCCATCGGACGAACTCTCCTAAAGGTAGGCATTTCCCTGATTATTCAAAGCGCATGCCGGGCGGGGATGATTTCGATCCGATCTGGCGGGCATCGATGTGGAAGAAGTACCACTCCCGGCCGCTCTTGCGGCATTGATGGAGAGAAAGACAGGGTGATTGAACCACGCCGGGAAATCCGATCCGCAGAGGCTGAAACGCAGAGATCCCGATCGGATGCACCCGACCGGGATCTCGAAACATGTACCGGCCCGCCTGGCAGGCCTCGATCATCGCGCAGTTACTTCTGCGACTGGCTGTGCGAGTGAAGCTCCTCTCCGTCGGCGGCCGGCTTGGCCAGATTGCCGCTGATATTGAAGTCCACCTCCGGCATCTCGGCGCTGGTGGTCTTCATCTTCACCTGCCCGTAGATATGGGTTCCCTCAAGCGGCGTGATGTACGACTTGAGCTCGTACGACTCGCCCGGCTTCAGCTCCACCTTGTCCTTCATGTCGAAGCGGATCTTGACATTGCCCTGCGTGAACTCCGGCGCGGACAGCGTGATGGGGCCGTCGCTCTTGTTCGTCATGCGGATCGGCGTCGCGGCGGACTCGGTGCCGACCACGCCGTCGCTGATGACCATGTACTGCGCCGGGCTGAACTCGATGGCGCGGCGTACGTTGGCATGCAGCCGCAGAATCTTTACAGCGGCTTCGGGATCGTTGGACGAGATCGATACGGTCTTCTCCACCGGGCCGGAGCGCGAGGAGACATCGAGCGTGATGCTGATCTTGCCGATCTCGTCCGGCTTCAGAAGGTTCTTGTCGATCGGCGCGGCGGTGCAACCGCAGCTCGGGCGAACCTCCGTAATGTTCAGATCCCCATTGCCGACGTTCTTCACCTCAACCACGGTCGTAAGCTTGCCCGGGGCAACCGTTCCCCAGTCGTAGGTATCGCCACCAACGATTTCGAGCTTCCCCTGCGCCTGCACCGTTCCAACGGCACAGATAGCCACAATGGCCGCAGCAGAAAGCCCGCGAAGCAGGTGCATTCGTTTCATACGGACTTGCCTCACTGAATAAATGTGCGTATTACGTGATAATCCTGTAGATGTTTCCCGGGACGACGGGATGCCCGCCGAAGGAGCCTGCGCAAATATGGGATAAGTTCACCACGATCGCAATGCCCCGGCGAGCGCCCCGCTCGTGTCGAGCGGAGCAGTTCGATGCCTGTTTCGTCACGTTACGACGCTCGTAACCGCTTCTGCGTGTATCGGAGGAGACGAAGGGAATGGATTCCGCTCGCCTCCCCCTCCTTGAATGGCGCCTGGCAGCGGGGTTAATCGCCGCAGCCGACCTGTTTCATGTTCTTCCGGATATCCGCATTCTTTGGATCGTACTTCAGCGCCTGACGATAGAACCGGCATGCATTGTCCTTGTCGTTCTGATACTGATAACTGAATGCAGTGTATAGATAGGCCTGCGCATATTCCGGGTTCAGTTTCACCGCCCTGTCGTAGTCGGCAATCGCTTCCTTGAACTCCTTGGCCTTGAAGTGTTCGGTTCCGGCGAAGAAGTAGCCCGTCGCCACCTCCTTCGGGTTCGTCTTGTCCATGCCGCGCTCCGCCATCAGTTCCCCTATTTCGCCAGCCTTTGCATACTCCTCCTTCTTCGCATAGGCGTTCATCAGCCAGAAATGCGCCTGCACCGACGTGGTGTCGGCCTGCACCGACTTTTCGAGCGCAGCAATCGCCGAGTCGATCCTGTTCTGCGTGAAGTGCGACAGGCCGATGTAGAGATAGGCCGAGCCGGACGGCTGGTCGGGGCAGTTGGCGATCCGTCTGGTGAAGACATCGATCACCTCGTCGTAGCGCTTCATCGTGTAGAGCAGGCCGCCGAGGCTGCCGCTGAGCTCGCAGTCCGAGGGATTGGCGGCCACAAGCGCCTTGTACATATCCAGCGCCCTGGTCGTATCACCGCCCGAGTAAAGGAGGCTCGCCGTATAGAGCCTGGTGGCCTCCTGATCGAGCACCGATGGATTCGCCACCCCATAGGCCCCGCTTGCCTTCCCATACTCCTTCATCGCATAATAGCTCTTGCCGAGCATCATGTTCGCGCTGTCGGCGAACGCACGGGAAACCTCGTCGTTGCGGGCCACCACCCGCTCCAGCGGTGCTATCGCCTGCGGATAGAACTGCCCCTCGTACGCTGCACGCGCCAGCATGATGTCGCCGCGCGGGTCTTCCGGACGCAGCGCGACATATTCCTGGAACGAGGTTCCGGCCTGCTCGTATCGCCCGGCCAGCAGGAAGATCTCTCCCTGCTCGTACCACGCACGTGCATTACGCGGAGCCAGACCGGTCACACGGTTGAATTCCAGCAGCGCCTTGTTGTAATATTCATTGGCCTCCTCCAGCGTGGCCGCCCGCTTTGCAAGCTCGCGATAGGAACGCCCCAGACGGACGCGCGGCTCGGTCAGCTTGTCATCGACCTTCAGCGCCTCCTCGTACTTGGACATGGCAAGCTCATAGATTTCACGTGCGAAATAGAGGTCGCCAAGCGCCACGGCCACATCGGCGGCATCCGGATATTTGCGCTGCGCGGTCTGGAAGGTAAGCTCGGCCTTGCTGAGAGAATCCTTGCCCACTGCCAGATAGGCGTTGCCGAGCGCCAGGTAGTTTTCGAGCGATTCCTCGTCCTTCAGCAGACGTGCCAGCACCTCCACGGCTCTGCTGTGTTCCCCCGCGGCCGAGAGCGCCATGCCGTATTTCCGCCGGATGGTCCTGTCGCCGCTTTCGATATCGAGCGCGCGCCGGAACAGATCACGAGCCACCGTATATCGCTCCAGTTCCATGTTCACATCGCCGGCCTCCACGAGCACATCCCTGTCCTTGGGCGACTCCCGGATGGCGTCATCGTACAGACGCGCGGCCGTAGTGAAATCTCCCTCACTGACCGCGGCCCGCGCCTTTTCACGAGCCCCCTCCTGCGCCGATGCCGGTACGATGCATAGAAGCGCGAGTCCGATGAAGAATACCGCTACCGTCGCGGCCTGACCCCTGAATGTTCGCATACCTGTTTCACTGATGTTTATGAGCTGAGATAATTCATATCGACGATGAGCGCACAACGGAACCGTCGCGCACATGCCCCCCTGCAACCTTTATGATGCGGGATATATGACAGAAGACGAGCGAGTCGGCTTCATCAGTGGCCGGCATCCTTTGTAACGCACCGTAAAGCGCGAGCCGGAACGAAGCGCCGGGTCGCAATCCGGCGATTACTGCGCCGCCTCCGGCATCACGATCCTGAGCTTTACGTTCTCCGGCTGCAATCCCTGGTAGGTCATGTAGTACTGGGCATCCTGTCCCTTCGCCAGCCACGCCAGGAACCCAACGGCGAGCGATCGATTCGAGGCAAATGTGTATCCCACAAGCGTCTGCTTCAGCGGATAGGCATCCGTTACCAGCGACGTCGGATGAACGATGGCGGGGGGATGTTCGCGGCCGACGGAATCGGCGAAGCCAAGCGACAACGTCCGGAGACGCAGGCTGTCGCGATGCGCCGGAAGCCATCCAAGGATGCCGATCCCCTCCCCCGCGGCAACGGCCGCGAGCACGGAATCGGCAGTCCCGAAATATCGCGCCGAGGCGGTGAGGCCCGAGCCGTCGGCAAGCTGGTCGCGCGCGGCGACGTAGGCGGAGGAATTCTGATCGGGAAGAAGAAAGCGCAGTGCGTCGGCAGGAGCATTGCTGTCCAGCATGGACATGATGGGAGCGGGGGCCGTGACTGCATTGCGAAGCTGCTCGACCGTCGAGGAGCGTAGCGGCGATGACACCGGCACAACAACGGCAAGGCCATCGTACGCAAGGATGTACTCCTTGCTGTTATACCCGGCGGAGCGTATCGCCTCCAGCTCGTCGGGAAGAAGCTTCCGACCAAGGATGGCAGCAGTGGTGGTGCTGGTATCCGTGCGCGCCGTATCCCGCGCGGCCGCATCGAACAGTTCCTGCACCGACATGCGCGCCGGCGCCACGCGGACATCTATCGTGGCGTTCGGGCTCCTGACCATGAACGAATCGGCCAGAGTCCGGAACAGCGGAGCGTAGATTTCATCGACGTAGACCACCAGCCGACCGGAGGTGGGGGTGTTGGCATCCGGATTCGGCGGCTCGCATCCGACCGCCAGCGACAGCATGGCGATCGCGGCCAGCGCGAAGCGGCATCTGCCTGCCGAAATTTTTCTGCGCATCATAATCTCCCATTGTCATAGACGCTGCTCGCGCCGGCGCTGCATCTCAGTGATCGAGATCCGGTAGATGCCATAAAGTACCAGCACGATTCCGAAGATCGTTCTCAACATTTCCCCCCCCTGTCCCGCGCTGCCTCGCAATGCGAAGTAGCCGGTCAGCACCAACAGCCCGACGACAATCATCACGGTGCCGAGGATGTAGCCGATCCAGCGCATGCGATCATCTCCCCACGTTTTGAATGGATTTCAAAGTTAGCGAGAGCATCCGAACACTCCACATTATCAACATAAATTGCCATGCACCGATGTATCAGCGAAGCTGATAGACGACCGGAATCCGCACCCACATGGCGACGGGCTCCCCTTTCCGAAGAGCCGGTTTGAATAGCACCCGGCTCACAGCATCCACGGCAGACGGGCGGAGAAGCCGATGTAATGACCGCATGCGAAGACTGGCATTCATGGTACTATTGAACGATGTGAATACCGTGCCGACCCGCTCTCCGGCGCCGGAATCGACGCCAAGTTAACGCCATCCGGCCGTTCCCGCCCCGGTTCCGGCCGGATGAGCCCAACGTTCATATGGTGCAGTTTCCCCCGTCACCGCAGACGGAACGTCACCGGCACCTGCATCCAGACGGCGGCCGGGAGATCGTTCTGCAACGCCGGCGTAAACGTGGTGGCCATCACGGCATCCGCCGCCGCCCCCTCCAGCACAACGTTGTCGCTGGCGTCGATCATCGTGCGCACCGCGTTCCCCCGGCGATCGATGAGAACCCGCACCACGACGGTCCCCTCGATTCCATTGCGGCGCGCAAGCTCCGGATACTTCACATTCATCTGAAGCTCCGACGGATCGAACACCGGCAGCTTCTGCACATCCACGAATTCGTCCGGCGCCGGTTCGCGCACGGGATCGATATGCGCCGGCCCGCTACCGGACGACGTGCCGAGCCGGCCGAATCCCTGGCGCAGCAGGGAATCGCCGCTTCCGGAATTCCGGCCAAACACAGGCAGAACGCCGGAGATATTCTCCACGGAGGCGAAGGAATGCGGGAGCGTGTCGTCGGGATTCGGCAGCAGGATATTCGACGCGACTTCAGACGTGCCCCCAATGATCGAGTTGTCAATGGCTGTTCCACTCTCGCCTCCCCCTCCACCCGCAGTTGTCTCCGGCGACTGATCGGAAGGCGGCTGAACGATCAACGGTTCATTGATAAAGGCGATCGGCGGTGTGAGTGGCGGATCAACATGCCCGGTATCACCGGAGCGCAGGATGAAGTATACGCCTATCACCAGGAGATGCAGCACAAGCGCGATTGCAAGGGCCAGCCCCAGATTACGATGATAGCTGGCGCGCAGTTCCACGGCACCGTAGCCGGGCATATTCACGATGTTCATGGTTCCTTCTCCTTCATTACATCAATGGAATCATTCTGAAAGATCGGGGGCATGATGACGGGCCGGTAACGTCACATCCGGCAGACCGCCGTTGCCGCCGGCGCGATCCTGTAAACCGTGGGCAGCAGCGGTGCGCCCCCTGCGGCATGATGAAATCCTGCGCGGGAGGGAAGAGCATGGAGGAAATGCGGGTACGGGAGAATCGCCCCTGCGGGGATGCAACTGAAGCGTGGCGCGAACCGCCGGGACATGGCGATGCCCTCCATACAAGTGCGGTGACAGACCGTACGGAATGCGAACCCTCTATTGCGAGAGTGCCCTCCACGATGGGAGGGCACTGTATGCTGCGTCGCTCAGTTAAGCCTGAATACTACTGGAATCTGCACCCAGATGGCCACGGGGACCTTGTTCTGGATCGCCGGTGTGAAGGGAGTTCTCTTCACCGCGTCGGATGCCGCCTCCTCCAGCGCCTTGTTGTCGCTGGCATCGATGATCGTATTCACCACACGGCCATTCTTGTCCACCAGCGCACGCACGGTAACTGTTCCCTCGATGCCGTTGCGGCGTGCGATCTCGGGATACTTGATGCGCCGCTGGAGTTCCGCGGGATCGTACTTCGGCTCCTCCTCGACCGCAACGAACTCATCAGGTTCCGGCAGCTTCTCGCGCTCCGTAACCTTGACGGGCTCATTGATCTGAATCGGACCGCCGAGCCCGGTGCCGTCAGGATTGCTGCCGAAGCCGGTACCGTCGCCCCCTTCGGGCGTGGCGACGGAGATCTCCGTCGTGGCGGCGAAGTCCTTCACGTCCGGTGCGATAAGAGCGTCGGGAACCGCAATGGGCGTACCGGCACGGCTTGCCACGCCGCCACCGGCCCCTTCGCTGGTGATGAGCTGCGGCGGCACCATCGGCGGCGGCGGCGGGGGAGGCACGTTCTCATCGGCCGGAGGGGGCGCCAGATTCGTCAGCTTGATGTTTGTCACCGGAGCCGCCTTTCCTTCGGACCCGGCGTTGCCGATGTTGATGCTGAAGACGTAGAGCCCGATCAGAGCGAGGTGGAAACCGACGGAGATCGCAAGCGCCAGCCCGAGATTGCGGTTGTAGATACCCTTAAGCTCGGCGGCTCCATAACGAATGGTTTCGGATACGTTCATAGCTTTGCCAACTCCTGTTTGTCTTCCTCGGTCATCGACACGATGGCGAACCGCCGCTCGCGCGTCATATTATCGGCGCGGTATCGTTCGATCAGCTCGCCCTCGGCCAGGTTCATCCGGTCGAGAACATCGATCAGCCGGGCGTACTTGGCACGGGGATCGACCTTCAGCGATGTGATCAGCTCATTGCCCTTCTCGGCGTTGCGCTGCACCAGGAAGTTGCTCAGATCCGATTCCTCCAGCGGCGTCATCCTGGGATCGAGTCCGGTATTGTAGAACAGCCTGCCATCATCGCGCACATAGATCGTCAGAAGCCGCGACGCCTGCACCTCGACCGGCACATCCAGACTCGGCGGGATGGCCATTTCCATGATCTGCGGCTGCGACATCGTGGTCGCGAACATGAAGAATGTCAGTAGCAGAAACGCGACGTCCACGAGCGGGGTCATATCGAGTACGAAGCCGACGCGTTTCGGCTTCTTTACTCCTCCGCCTTTTTTATGGCGACTTCCTCCTCCACCTAAGTCAACCGCACCCATTGTATCATCCTCCTAGAAGAAATCTTGCATGAATGTTCATCTCTCTGATCCGCGCCCGCGGCTCCGGGCATCAGCTCGCGCCGGGATCGGAGCCGCTGACGGTGACGAAGTTGAAGATGGTCGCCCCCTGCGAGCGGAAGGTGTTCATCACCTGTTCCACGCGGCGGAAATCGATGCGCCTGTCGGCGTCGATGGCGAACTTCATCCGGTTATCCTGTCTGCGCGATGCGATTACGAGCGCTCCGAGCGCAGTCGTGTCGAGAACCTGTACCTGCGCAACGGTCTCCGCCTCCTCCGGCGAGATGCCCGGCAGATACCGGTACACGGGCTCGCGATCCTTCTCATTGGTCACCGCATAGTACATCACGGTGTCGCCGGTCTTCGGATCAATGCCGATCTTCACCAGCGCGGTTCCCACCTCGGGGAGCTTCGTCGTGTCGGCCGACGCGCTCGGACGCTTGATCTCGAACTTCTGCTCGTTCTCGGCATCGGACTTGAACTTCGCCGTGAACATGAAGAACGTCAGCAGCAGGAACGCGACATCGACCAGCGGAGTCATATCCAGCTTGAAGCCGACGCGTTTTGGTTTGTGTGCCATAGCTCGTCACCCTTGAACGCTTGTTGATTACTTCGAGACCTTGACCGTCAGGATTTCCATCATCGAAAGAGTGGCTTCTTCGATCATGTAGACGAAGTTATCGACGCGATTCGTGAAGTAGTTGTAGCCGACGATGGCGAGAATGGCGGCGATGAGCCCACCGGCGGTGTTCATCAGGGCCTCGGAGATACCGATCGAGAGCTGAACGGCCGACGCGGCCTGACCGGAGGATGCAAGGGCCTGGAAGGCGCGGATCATGCCCAGCGTCGTGCCGAGAAGGCCGATCATCGTCGAGATCGAGGCGATGGTGGAAAGGGCCACAAGATTCTTTTCAAGCAGCGGCGTCTCCAGCCCCGTGGACTCATCGACGGCGCGCTTCACCTCGGCGAGCTTCTTCTCCGGATCATAGTTCGGATCGTTGCGGACCTGCTGGTAGCGCTCCAGGCCGGCGCGGAGGATGTTGGCGGCCGAGCCACGCTGCTTGTTGCACTCGTCGATGGCGGCGTCGATGTTGCCGGCTACCAGATGCTCGCGCACGCGCTGAAGGAACCGCGGAAGGTTGCCGCGCCCCTGCGCCTTGGCAAGCGAGAAGAGACGCTCGATGATGAACGTCACCACCATGAGCGTAAGAGCCATGAGGATGGCAACAAGGGGACCGCCCGTATACACTGTTCCGAGCAGATCGCCCGGCTTCGGTTCGGTCTTGGCGACATCGACGAAGTGGCTGGCATCACCAAAGATGAAGGCGTAGATCGAAAAACCGATCGCAAGGCACGCGATCACTACACCAATGACGAAGAACTTGCTTTTCATGGATCTCCCGATGATTGAGAACTGGTTGACGTTACGTTGTTCTGTATCTTTTGGGTCTTGCTGTCTGCGTGATCTCCAGAAGAGAATCGGACAATGGCGAACACCGGGTTGATATACCCGCGAACATCACTCGCGGTTACTTCTCCGCGGCGCTCATCTCCCGGATTCCCTCCTCGCGTGAGCTGTAGATGTGGAAGACCAGCGAAAGCTTCGTGATAACGAAGATGTTCTCGATGTTCTTGGAAACATTGCAGAGTCCTACCCTGCCTCCACGCTTCGAGAAGTTCGTATGAGCCGCGATAAGCACTCCGAGCGCAGTAGAGTTCAGATACTTCGCTCCCGACAGATCGATCAGAAGCCTTTCCGTGTCTGCCTGAGCCTCCCCGGCCAATACCTCCCGCAACTGGTCGGTCTCCTTCCCTCCGATGAATTCACCGTTGAGAGTGATCACCCTGACGTTGCCTTCCCCGGCAACCTTAACCTTTGGTGTCAGCATATGCGCTGTAACTCCTCTAACGTTTTATTGCTGGTAGGAATATCGTACCAAATCCGAACAGATGTTTTTTGGCGAATTTCGGTGTTTTGCAATCGCGCGGTCCTGCAAGAAACGGATGCAGGTCCCACGGAGCCCTGCATTTTGCAGGAGTTCTTCATCGCCCGCCGAGCTCGCTCCGCTCCCACTCCCGCAACCCGGTCCCGGTGGCCCCGCGGAATGCACGTTCAAAATCTCCCCGCCGCGCCACCGTGCGAACCAGCGCAAGCATCCCGGACATCCCGTGCCGCTCCAGCAGATTTCGCGTCAGACGTCCGGCCGTACCGTAGGCGTCGCGCAGATGCTCATGGGATGCCGAGCGTGCGATCGTGTCGTCGAGCTGCCGCAGGCTCGTGAATGCAAGTCCCTCGCTGTGTCGTTCTCCCGCCACGGCCATCGCCATGCCCTCGTTGAACCAGCGCGGAAGCCCTCTGCGCGCCGCATCGGCCAGCGCCACATGCGTAAGCTCGTGACGGAGGGCGCGGGGAAGATCGCCATTCTTCAGAAGCACCGGCAGCGGCTGCAGATGAAGCCTCTCATCACGCGCCAGCGCAAGATGGAATGCCCGTCCCCCCGATCCTCGTACGAATCCGGAGGTGGAGGCGTAGCTTGTGCCGTGTATCATCCCGGGCAGCGAAAGCCCCTTCCTCCGGACATCATCATATGCGCGCTCCAGTTCATCCATGAGGCGCGTCATGTCATATCCCGCCGGAGCCGTGAGGGTGAAGTGCGCCGAGGAATACCTCGCCTGCTGCGCCGCCGCGAGCCCGGGCAGCCCAAGCAGCAGAAGATGGACGGCGATTCCGATCCTTCGGGAACTATGGAAGCTGGCTCCGCTCATCTATACCTTCGACTCCAGCAGCAGCGTGAACGGCCCTTCGTTGACGAACGCCACGTCCATCATCGCGTGGAATCTGCCGGTGGCGACGCGCCCGGCGCCGATATGGCCGCGGAGCTCCTCCACAAATCGTTCGTAGAGCGCCTCGGCATGCTCCGGCGGAGCAGCGCCGGCATAGCTGGGACGATTCCCCTTGCGCGTATCTCCCAGGAGCGTGAACTGGCTGACGACCAGCGCTTCAAACCCGGTATCCAGCAGCGAGAGATTGGGAATATCGCGCTCGTCGGGGAAGAGCCGGAGCGCCGCCACCTTCCGGGCAAGCATCAGCGCGTGCGCTTCATTGTCGTCGCGCCCCACCCCGAGCAGCACCACCATCCCCCTGCCGATCCGCCCCACCACCTTACCGCCGACGACGACAGACGCATCGCGGGCACGCTGAACCACCGCTTTCATTCATGAACCTTTGTTGGAGAACTGGCAAAGATAGTAAAGGAAAGATACGCGCAGCGGCTCGACTGTCGTGGCATATCCATATGGAAACATGGTGCAGGAGAACGGCGACCCGGCACGCACACTATATGGGATCAGCCCCCCCGGGGAACGGGTATCTTCCTAGCGCCCCCCCTTCTGCACCCACAATATCCGCTCCACGCGGTCCAGATCGGTGAGGAGATCGGCCTCGAAGCCCGCGCGACGGAAAAGCCCGGCCACCTCGCCCCCCTGGCCATATCCGATCTCCAGAAAGAGGCTGGACTCATCACGCAGCAGGCGCGCAGAGAGATCGATGAAGCGGCGGAAGAACCCGAGACCATCGCCGCCGTCGGTCAGCGCCAGATGGGGTTCGTGATCGCGCACCTCCGGCTGCAGGGTTCGGATATCGGAGGCGGGGATGTAGGGCGGATTGCTGATGACGAGATCGAACGAGCCCAGCGTCCGGACCGCCTCGTCGTCGAAGAAATCGATCCGGTGAAAGGCGATGTTCCGCGCGCCAAGACGTTCGGCATTGCGCCGCGCCACATCGAGCGCGGCCTCCGACGCGTCGATGGCGATCACCTCCGTCTCCGGCCGCTCCAGCGCGATAGTGATGCCGATGCAGCCCGAGCCGGTTCCGACGTCGAGGCAGCGAAGCGACTGCACCCGCCGGAGCGCCTCCTCCACCAGCAGTTCGGTTTCCGGCCGCGGTATCAGCACGGCCGGATTCACCTCGAACACACGGCTGTAGAAATGCGCTTCGCCGAGCACGTATTGCAGCGGCTCGCGCATGGCACGACGCTTCACCATGCCTCGCAACGCAGCAAGCTCCGGCTCCGCCAGCGGCCGCTCGAACTGCATGTAGAGATCGAAGCGGGTCAGCTTCAGAACATGCGCCAGCAACAGCTCCATCGTGAGCCGGGGGGAATCGACTCCCTTTTTCCTGAAGAAGTCGGCCCCCCACTGAATCAGGCGGAGAATGGTCCAGATCTCGGTCTGCTTCGTATTCATTTCGGTAAAAGTACGAGCAATGCGGCGAAGATTTGCTACTCCCAGTCGGCGGATTCCACCTCGCAGAGCACCGATTCCAGATCGTTGAAGATCAGCTTCTCCGGCCTGAGCGGCATCAGCGGAAGCTGTGGCTCCGAACGCGGGCCGCGAACCAGCACCCGTACACGGGCCGCCCTGCCGTCACCGAAGTCGAGCTTCACCGGAACATACATCTGAAAATCGTCCGGCACATTTTCCTGCACCACACGGAGATTCACCCTGTATTTCCCCCCCGGCGCATCCTCCACGGCGTAGGAATATCTGTACGTGGGAATGCCGGTATTATAAACCCACTGGTTGAAGAACCACCCCATGTTCATCCCGGCATGTTTCTCCACCACGCGACGGAAATCCTCGGTCGATGCGCTCGATCCATTATAGGTGGAGAAAAATTCGCGCATCATCGCCAGGTACTTATCCTCCTTCATCGTATTCAGATCGAGCAGGAGATTGCGCAGCATATGGAGCACCCATGCTCCTTTCTTGTAGATCACCAGGTTGTAATCGCCTTCGGTGGTGGAGCTGCTTGTGCGATACCCCAGCCAGATCGGCCCCGACTTCGGCGATTCCACCAGAAACGATTTGCGGTTGTTGATCAATTCCCACCGATACTCGTCCATCCGCCGGAAGAATTTCTCGTTGTCCTTCAGCACGGCCTGCATGTACATCAGACCGGAATACTCGCTGAATCCCTCGCTGAGCCACTGGTCGTGGTAGGTCTTGAAATCGACGCCGATGCCCCACCACTGATGCGCCACCTCGTGTGCACGGAAAATCTCGTGACGTCCCTGCTTCTCATTGCGCCCGAATGTAGCGAATGAAAGATGAATGAGCCCGGGAAACGCCTCGCCGTGATAGGCCGGGATCTCCGTCGCATAGAAATGCTCGAACGGAAGCCGGCCGTACAAATACTCGTAGAATTTTATGCTGTTCTCCACGTCCCACCCGATCTGCTCTCCCGCGCCGGATGACGATCCCTCCCCGCGATAGACGGTGATCGGCGCGACGCCCTCGGGGGTGAAATCCTGCTGCTGGAACACCCCGATATTGAACGATGCGTTGCGGATCGGCGCATCAACCACCCACCTCGTCGTCAGCATGTCGCCGCGTTCCTCCGCCGAGACACGGCTTCCGACGGCGGCGATCTTCAGATAGGCGGGCGTGCGGAATGTCAGATCGAACGTCGCCTTGTCCTTCGAGTCATGCGTGGGATACCAGCCGATCGAGGATTTGAGCAATATCCAGTCCACCTGCCGGAACAGCAGGCTGCCATGATAGTGCACCCGCAACCGCTGCTGTTCCCCCGCCACCATCGGCGCATCGTGCAGCACCCAGACGGACGATGTCCCCGGATCGTAGAATGTAGCCGGCGAACCGTCGGCCCAGAACATCGAGTCAATGACCAGTTCGGGATAGAGATGAAAGTTGATCCAGCGCATCCCATCCTTCAACGGCCGGAACGTGACGTCGGCGGTTATGGACGACTCCAGGCTGCCGGCAAACGCGGCATCGACGACATATGCCTCCATATCAACAAATCGCTTGTCCTCATCCTTTGGAGCGGCGGCATATTCCGACTGGAGATGCGCCATTACGACGGGCTCGCGGAAGGTGCTGACGGCGACCTGTCCCCTGCGCATGAAGAGCACCTCCTCCCTGCTGTATGGACTGATCTCGAAGAATTTCGGATCATCCCCGGTCCCCTCCATCTGCGTGAAGAAGAGATCGTTCCGCTCTCCGTTCAGGAATGCCGCCGCGAACTCGTCATCCAGGCTCCTTGCATCGGTGCTGGTGATGAACGGCAGGCCGTTCCCGATCGCCTTCGCCGCCTCCGGCGGAACCGCCCCCGGGCCGAACGCAAGGCTGCCGCGCAGTTCATCGAGGGTGCCGTCGGCGAACACCATGAACATCGTGCGCAGCGGCTCCTTCATCACCTCCGTCCTGTAGAACCGGGCCAGATGCTTCCGCTCGACATCGGTCGGCGGGATGAATTCATAGCTGCCCTCGCCCACGAACACGGCCGCTACGATCCTGCCGGCCACCGGGCTGCAGAGCACTATGGTCCCACTGGCAAGGTTGAATGTGGCGGCATCACGCCGGAGCGTAAGATTCGAGACCCGCGCCACCTGCGATGAATCGGGCCGCAGGCGCAGCATTTCCCTGTACAGATCCTCGTAGCCGGCGACGGTTGCAGGCACTGTGATGGGATGCTGCTGGGCGCGAAGAAGTGGCGCAATGAAAAGCAGCGGGAATGCGAGCAAAATCAATGGAAATCTGTTCATGATAAAAATCCGTCGAAAAAGTGGAATGATGCACAACAGGAATTCAGCGGTGCGATAATAGGAACACGCGTGAAAAATTTCATGGTAAAAATATGGCTGCGGGTTTCGTCACAGCAACTCGCAACCGGCGCGGGGGGGGAGCCGGGATGGCCGGTGGTGTGATACTTGTAGCCTCCATCGGCATGCATTCCGACGAACTCGCCGGGCTGATCGTCCACCGCATCTTCGCACCCACCCCGGCGAAATCCTCGGCCGCGGGCGCTGCATTGCACAAACGACGCGCACACGAGCATGATGAAACGGTTATATCGGGGCAATGGTGTGCCGGTCGTATATGCTAAGCAATTGAACGGCAGGGCGGCAGAAATCATCCGGGCACGATGGAATCGAATGACGGATCAGTGACGGCCGGTGCGGCTCGATTTCTCCATTGCACGACGCGCAGGGCTCCCATCATGAAGCACGCCCGTGCCGGATACTGCGCGCGGAGTCAATCGAACCCGGGAAAATTTCTCACTCATCAATCACACCGCTGGCTTCCCCCTCCCCGGCTTTTAACTGTCCACGTTTAACTCTGAATTCTTTCCAGGTATTCGTCGGCGAGGGTTTCTGCGGCGTCACGGGTGGAGGCTTCTGCGATAACGCGGATGATCGGCTCGGTGTTCGAGGCACGCAGATGAACCCAGGATTTTTTGAAATCGAGCTTCAGGCCATCGTCGGTGGTAAGACGCGCCTCGCCATCCTGCTCCTCCCGGATGCGCTGGAGCAGATCGGCGGCGGCGATGCCGGCGGGGAGTGCGGCCTTGCGTTTCGCGATCTCGTATGACGGAAGATCGGCGCGCAGCGAGGAGAGCGTACCCCCATGCTCCAGGAGATTCTGCAGGGCGATCATGATACCCGCGAGCGAATCGCGGCCGTAGTGGAGGGCCGGCAGAATCACGCCTCCCGAGCCCTCGCCGCCGATGACCGCTCCCGGCTCCCCTTTCATCTTGCGCGCCACGTTGATCTCGCCCACCGGCGTCCGCAGGACAGTTGCGCCATGACGAGCCGCCACGTCGTCCACCGCGCGCGTAGTGGAGAGGTTCACCACGGCCGACAGCTCGCGCCCGACATTGCGCGCACGTTCCCAGCGGAGGATGAAATCGACTGCCTGCGTGATGGTGTATTCTTCGCCGATGGGCATGCCGCGCTCGTCGATGAGCACAAGGCGATCGGCATCGGGATCGACAGCCATGCCCATATCTGCCCGTTCGGCGATCACTGCATCGCACAGTGCGCCGAGATTCTCCGGCACCGGCTCCGGCGTATGCGGGAACCGGCCGGACCCGTCGCAGAAGAGCGGCACCACGTCACAGCCGCAGTGTTCGAGAAGAGAAGGGACGATCGCCGAGCCGGAGGCATTCACGGCATCCACTACAACCTTGAACCGGCGGAGCCGCAGCGCATCGAGATCGGCGAACGGAAGCTCCATCGCAAGCCCGATATGCCGGTGCAGATATCCCTCGGCATCCTCGCGCAGTCCCATGCCGTGCCATCCGGCGAACTGCCGCACTCCGCCATCGACGATCGCGAACAGACGCCCGCACTCGGCGCCATCGAGAAAGATCCCCTCGTGACTGAGGAACTTCAGGCCGTTCCATTCCGCCGGGTTGTGCGAAGCGGTGATGGAGATTCCCCCGACGGCCTCCGTCTTCTCCGCCGCGAGCTGCACGGTCGGTGTTGGAGCCACGCCGATGCTGCGGACATCGGTCCCGCACGCACGCAGAGTACCTATCACCACATCCTCGATCCACGCCCCGCCGATACGTCCGTCGCGGCCCACGATGATCGGTCCGCCGCCGCTGTATTCGGCAAACGCTGCTGCGTAGCGAGCCACGACCTCGGGGGTGAGGCTGTCGCCGACGGTTCCACGAAGTCCGGAGATGGAGCGAATAAGAGGCATGAGCGTTATCGATTGGGAGATTGATGACAGGAGGCGTCCGGGAGGGCCTCGTGACCGTTGGCGATCGGTCGCCCCCTTTTCCCGGATCTGAAAAGAATCTGATGAAATGGCCGCGGCATATGCGCGGGATGGAGCGGGCACGCCACGAACGTTGAGCGGCCCGGCCGCGACTGCAACGCTGCACGGACCCGATGAAGATAGAAGATAATGGTTATGGGGGATTCAGGGCCGTACTCAAGCGTATGCATTCATGTCGATGCATGGACGAAGTCCTCCACATCGGATGCCGGCAGGGGTTTCCAGGCCCGGCGATTGCTTCGCATGCAACGCCCATGACAGGGGGATTGCGCCGGAGACGGCCGGCCCGGATCATCCATTACATCAATCGCCCGGTCCCGCCTCCCGGAGCGGAAGCGTCATGGCGACATAATTTTCGTATGTTTGGCAGCTTAATTTCATAACCTTCGAGCATCTTCTAGTATGCATATCTCTTCCATTCTCGAAGAACAGTACATTGCGATCGACCTCGACGCCTCCACCAAGGAGGAGGCGCTCAACAGGATGATCGACATGCTCGCCAACTCCCCCAACGTGCTCGATATCGAGCGTGTGCGCACGGCGATTCTGGAGCGTGAAAAGCTGATGAGCACAGGCGTGGGGCATGGCTTCGCCATTCCTCACGGCAAGACCGACGCCCTGCAGGACATCATCGCGGCGTTCGCCATCACGAAGCACCCCATCGACTTCCAGGCACTGGACAACCAGCCTGTGCAGCTCATCTTCATGCTCGTCGGGAAGGAGACGCATGTGGGAACGCATCTGAAGCTGCTGAGCCGCATCAGCCGGCTGATGAACAACGAGGCGTTTCGCCAGCAGCTTCTGAGTGCGCGGACCGCCGAAGAGGTGCTGAGGCTGTTCGATCTGGAGGAGCACCGCTACTTCGAGACGTAACCATGTCATCCGGCCCGTCCTTCACGGCCGGTTTTCGGAGGAATACTTCCGGATAGTTCACAGGGTTCGTACTTACGCCCGCCCTTCCGCCGAAGGGCGTTCCCATTCACAATCGGCAGGGGTTCATGGCTTATCAATCGCTCAAGGGCTTTCGTGACATACTTCCCGAGGAATCGCCGCGCTGGCGCCGGCTGGAGGAGACCATCCGCTCGCTGATGCGCCGCGGCGGCTATGGCGAAGTGCGCCTGCCGATCGTGGAGGCCACGGAACTCTTCGCACGAGGAGTAGGCGAGGGAACTGATATCGTCGGCAAGGAGATGTACTCGTTCCTCGACCGCTCCGATCCACCGGAATCGATCACGCTCCGTCCCGAGCTTACCGCCGGCGCCGCCCGCGCCTTTGTGCAGCACAGCATGATGCAGGTGCAGCCGGTGACCAAGTGGTTCTACATCGGCCCGATGTTCCGCTATGAACATCCGCAGGCAGGCCGGTACCGCCAGTTTCACCAGTTCGGACTTGAGCTGTACGGCTCGCCGCATCCGGAGGCCGATGCCGAGGTGATCGTCATGGGCATGGAGCTGCTGCACGAGCTCGGCATCGAGAATTTCCGGCTCCGCCTGAATTCGATCGGAACGCCGGAGGAGCGCATCGGCTATCGCGCTGCTCTGCTAGCCTACCTGCATGCGCACGTGGGGGAACTGAGCGAGGACAGCGTCAGACGGATGGACACGAACCCTCTGCGCGTGCTGGACTCGAAACGCGAGGAGGACATCCGTGCCACGGCCAACGCGCCGCATATCATGGATGCTCTGGGCGATGAATCGCGCGGGCATTTCGAGCGGGTGCAGCAACTGCTGGCGGCGGCGGGGGTGGGCTATACGCTCGATCACCGGCTGGTGCGTGGTCTGGACTACTACACCCGGACGGCATTTGAATTCCAGGGGCTTGATCTCGGCGCCCAGGACGCGCTGGGCGGAGGCGGACGCTACGACGGGTTGATCGAACAGATCGGAGGCAGGGCCACCCCCGCGATCGGCTTCAGCTTCGGCATGGAGCGCCTACTGATCGCGATGGAGAACGCGGGGAAATCCGCCGGGCCGGAGCCCGAAACCGATATCTATGTGGTGGGCCTGGATGATGATTCGCGGCGTTGGGCATTTACGCAGACGATGGAATTGCGGCGCCAGGGATTTGCGGCCGACTGTGATGTGCTGCGCCGTTCGCTGAAGGCGCAGATGCGGGAGGCGAACCGCAGGGGAGCCCGGCTGGCGGTGATCGTCGGCGGCAGCGAACTGGAGGCGCGCCATGCCCAGGTGAAGGATCTGGCCGAGGGAGTGCAGCACGGCATCGCGTTCGACGACCTGGGCGGAGAGCTTCGGCATATGCTGGAACGTGCATCCAGCCCGCAGCAGGGGACGGCCGATCCGGCCGCACCCGGGCCGATCTCCGCATCATGAAACAACGGTTAAAGACGAAGCGAAGGAAGCCCGTATCCCCCCTCCGGCCCCTCCCTGCTTTTTGATTTTTGCCTTTTGACTTTTGCTTTTTGACTTTCGTCCTTCGCCTTCCCACATGCCGGCACTTTCCGAACTCACTCTGACGCTCTGCCGTCGCCGCAACGAAGAGAGCGGCGTCGTTGTCACGGTCTTTCGCTTCGCCACGGTCCGTGAATTCCGGTCGTTCCGCTACGAGATCCAGGTAGAGGAAACGCTGGATGAGGCGGCCCGCAGCATCCATTTCAGAATCCACGGTGTTCATGCACCGGCCAATCTGATGCCCGGCGCAGGACCGGCGGCACGGGAGATCGGCTTTCCCGGTCTGCACGGGGAGTACCGCGTCACCTACGCGGGGGCCAGCCGGTCGGGTGGATTCGGGTTCGTGGTGGACGGGGAGGGCATCAGGCTCACCGATCCTCCCGCCGGGGATGAGCTTCGGATCGTACTTGAAAAAGGTATTGAGAACGTGCGCGCGTAACGCGAACTTCCCCGGATATTCGTCGCATGATGACACGCCGCCTGCGAGGCGGCTGCCCGTTACGACACTTGCGTTCCTATCGGATGGTTAATCTCAAAACCATTAAGCTTCCCTTCTCCGCCAACATCAAGCTGGCGCTGGTGGCGCTTGCATGCGTCATCGTCGCCGCCACGCTTATCTATACCCAGCAGCTCGCGCAGGAACTGAAAGCATCGGAGCGGAAGACCGTACAGCTCTTCGCGAGCCTCTTCACCAGGGCCGCAAGCGCCCCGCAGACGCAGGAATACGACGGCAGCATGACATCCGCCGATCTGATGTCCGACATGGCGCTGGAGCTCGGCAATACCATCGACTTCCCGATCATCATCACGAGCGCGGAGAAGAAGATTGAGGGGCGGACCGACACCCTCACCGGCAGGATCATCTCGTTCGACGTGGTGATGCGCAATGTCAACTACGATACCACCTCCTCGATCGACGAGCAGTACGAGGAGCTGACCGGCCGCCTGGAATCGATGGCGAAGGTCTACGATCCTCTTCCCATCTATTCCGTCACCGACAGCGATACGCTGATCTCCAACTGGATATTCTACAACGACTCCGACACGGTGAAGCAGATTCAGATGCTGCCGTATGTGGGGTTGATCATCAGCGCCATGTTCCTGCTGGTGGCATACATCAGTTTCAGCCACATCAAACGGAACGAGCAGTCGAATATCTGGGTGGGAATGGCGAAGGAGACGGCGCACCAGCTTGGCACGCCGCTCAGCTCGCTGCTCGGCTGGATAGAGCTGCTGCGCTACATGCCGGAGGATACGGAGCAGGTGCTGGAGGCGGCCGACGAGATGCAGCGTGACGTGGAGCGGCTGAACAAGATCGCGCTGCGATTCTCGAAGATCGGCTCCGCGGCGGAGCTGAAGAGCGTAGAGCTGAATGACGTGCTGCGCAATGTGGTGATCTACTTCAAGCGCCGGCTCCCGCATCTCGGCAAGAAGATCACGCTGACGCTCCGGGAATCGGAGCCGGTGCATGTGCCGGTGAATATCGACCTGCTGGAGTGGGTCTTCGAGAATCTGGTGCGCAACGCCGCCGACGCCATCGACCATGCGGATGGGAAGATCCATCTGGAGATCCACCAGATGCGCGGGTCGGCCATCATCGACGTGATCGACAACGGCCGCGGCATCGATCCCAAGATCCGCAAGGATATCTTCCGCCCTGGTTTCTCCACCAAGCAGCGAGGATGGGGGCTGGGGCTCTCGCTCGCCAAGCGCATCGTGGAGGATTATCATGGCGGCCGGATATTCATCAAAAGCTCCTCCCCGGCCGGCACCACGTTCCGCATCCGGCTGCCGCTGGCCAAACCCGCCGCCGGAGAGAGCGTCCCGGCCCCGATGCCCGGCATGGTGCAGGAGAAGAGCGCCTGAGTCAGCAGGAACACAACTTTCGTGGCCCGAAACAGAATATTGTCAATCTGAAATCGCATGAGCGACGCAATTACCTACAAGACCGCCGGCGTCGATATCGAAGCCGGCGAGGAAACCGTCACCCGGATCAAGCCGCTGGTGCGCTCAACCTTCAACAGCCGCGTGCTTGCCGACATCGGCGGCTTCGGCGGACTGTACGACGCATCCTTCCTGAAGGAGTACGACCAGCCCGTTCTCGTCTCCTCGGTGGATGGCGTGGGAACCAAACTGAAGGTTGCGTTCATGGCGGAACGCTACGACACGGTGGGACAAGATCTGGTGAACCACTGTGTGAACGATATCGCGGTCTGCGGCGCCGTGCCGATCTACTTCCTCGATTACTTCGCCACCGGGAAGCTGGAGCCGCACGTCGCAGAGGAAGTGATCGCAGGGTTCGCAACCGCGTGCCGCGAGAACGAATGCGCACTGATCGGCGGCGAGACGGCCGAGATGCCTTCGATGTACCAGGCAGGGGAATTCGATCTGGCAGGCACGGTGGTGGGCGTGGTGGAACGCACGGGACTGGTGACGGGAGAGCATTCGGCAAAGGGCGATGTGCTGATCGGTCTTCCATCCACGGGACTCCATACCAACGGCTATTCGCTGGCGCGCGCGACGCTCTTTCCGAAGCATACGCTGGATGAGGTCCTGCCCGGAACCGACGGGCCACTCAGCGATGCGCTGCTTGCGGTGCACCGCTCGTATCTGGGGGCCATCCAGGAAACGATCGGGATCGATGGAATTCATGCGTATTCACATATCACGGGGGGCGGCATCATTGGGAATACGTCACGCGTGGTGCGCCAGCCGCTGGAGCTGAACATCGACTGGAATGCATGGGAGCGTCCGGCGATCTTCGACTTCATCCAGCACGAGGGGAATGTGCCGGAGAAGGATATCCGCGAAGCGCTGAACCTCGGCATCGGGCTGGTGATCGTGGCGGCGAAACACGCCGCGGATGCCGTGATGGCGAAGCTGCGGGAAATCGGGGAGGAGCCGGTGGTGATAGGTGAAGTGGGATGAGCCGAAGAATGGGGCGGTGATACTATCATCGCTCCACTGCTGCCGTCGGGGAAATGATGGGCTGGCAATTCAGCGGCGCCGGCGTTCGCGCAGTGTGAACTGGCAGAAAAATTCTCGCGCAAAGGGTACGCTGGTTGTGCTGTTTCGGTGCAGCTCCGGCTTTTCTTCAACCTCTGTCCTTCCTCCCTAATCGTCAATCGAACATTCCCTACCCCATTACCTTCCGCTTGTGCAGATACTCCACCAGCGCAACATCGTAGGGGACGGAGGTATCCAGGAGCACGTAGTCGATATTGTGCTGGCGGCACTCGCGCTTGATGCGTTCGGTGAATTCGGTCATCGCCTCGGCGTAGGCGCTGCGGATCTGGTAGGGCTGCGTCGCCATCTCCTCGCCGGTCTCCATGTCGCGGAATGTGGCGTCGGCGCCGAAATTGAAGCTCCGTTCCATTGGGTCGAGCACCTGCATCGCCAGCACCTCGTTCTGCTTGTGACGGAAATGCTTCAGCGCCGTGATCACCTGATCCGGATCATCGAAGAAATCGCTCAGCACCACCACCAGGCCACGCCGTTTTATGCGCTCGGCGATCCGGTCCAGCGATTGTGCGGTTCCCGTACCGCTCGCGGGCCGCGCAGCGGTGAGGAGCTTGAGTATCTCCTGGATATATCCGGGACGCGACCGGGGCGGAAGAAATCCTCGCAGTTCCGTGTCGTACACTGCCGCCCCCACGGCATCCTGCTGGCGAATCATGAGGAATGCAAGAGCCGCGGCAAGCGAAACCGCGTAGTCGAACTTCGTGATGCCGTTCCCTGAACGATAGCCCATCGAGGCGGAGGTGTCGAGGATGATATAGCCCTTCAGGTTCGTCTCCTCCTCGTACTGCTTGATGTAGTACCGGTTGGTACGGCCATACACCTTCCAGTCGATATAGCGGATCTCATCCCCCGGCATGTACTGGCGATGCTCGGCGAACTCGACCGAGAAGCCATGATAGGGGGATTTGTGCAGTCCCGTGATGAAGCCCTCCACCACCATGCGCGCGCGGAGCTCAAGGGAGGAGATCCGCGAGACCACCTCCGGGTTCAGATATTCACGATAATCCTTCATGCCATAAGATACGAGAGAGAGGCGGCCCGACGCACGGCGGAAGATCGTCCGCGACGTTCCAGCCTGAACGATGGCGGCGCGGGGCATCGGCCCCATAAAAAACACACGGGCACTCCGAGTGGGGCGGAGCGCCCGTGTACGAGTCCTTGGCCTGGACTCCCTTCGTTGTTGGGATGCGGAACCCTGCTGGTATCCTTCCGTGGTGGACTGATCCCATGTCGTGCGTGACATGTGTGCGGAGACCGATCCACCCCGTACAACCACAAGCTATGGAGCCTGGAAATCCCGGGGAAGTACATGATGCGGTACCCCCCCTGCGGGTGCCTCCGGTGCTTGCGACACGCCAGGGGCACCACGGCACCACCGGAACGCCCGCAACGCGACATTTCCGCCCCCCATCCCACATAGACTCAGCGGAAATCCGGCGACTCCGGTATGCCGCTCCCCTGCGTGCCCGAAACCTCCAGGGCAGTCTCCAGCGCCGCCATCACCCGCACACCGGGAGCATGAACTACCGCATCCGCCGTATATGCCTAGTCGATGATGCCATGCTCCTGCGCCCAGCGAACCGCCTCCCGGCGATTATGCAACCCGAGTTTGCTGTAGATGTTAGTGATGTGATTCTTGACCGTGCTTTCGGAGATGCCAAGCGCCGCCGCGATATTGGCATTGGCGAGCTCGATATAGCGCAGCAGATTCAGCTCCGCCTTCGTAAGCTGCACACGCGACATTTCCGCATCGGACTTCGTCAACTCCTCCGCCACCGCCGGACTTACCCAGAATCCCCTGCCGCCGCCGGCGGCCCATCGCACCGCCTCCACGATCACCTCGCGCTTCTCCTCCTTCGTCAGATATCCGCAGGCGCCCCCTTCGAGCGCGAACCGCGCTCCCCGGTTGTCGAAGCCCGTAATCGCCAGCACGCGCGTCGGCGATCCCTCCTGCCGCAGTGTACGTATCACCTCGATACCCGGCAGCCCCGGAAGCTGTAGATCCTGCAGGAGCACATCCGGCTGTAGCTGCTTCACCACCTGCAGCGCCTCCTCGCCGGTCCGCGCCTCCCCCAGCACCATTATATCATCCTCACGTTCCAGCCAGCCGCGAAGCCCCGCCCTTACCACATTGTGATCGTCGGCGATCACCACGCTTATCGTACCGGAAGCGGATGTTTCAGTGTTGTCGCTCATGCTCGCATTCTCCGTCCTGACACATGGGGTTTGCCGCTCTCCATGCGGTCTCCACGACATGGATGCACCGGCACCCGCGCACACCGGCCGTTCATGCCGGAGCAATGCGTCCGGATTCGAGTTCAACAACCGAACCGATGACCGTGAGCCGGCTGCTGAATCGCTCCGGCCGTGATCGTCGTCATCTCCCATACCCTCTGCGGCAGGTACAACCGCATGAGGGTAGAGGATATACGAAAAAAAATTCGTCATGCAGGGACGGCCGGGACCTGATGGCGACGGAGCGTCGGGCTGTGCATCATGCCTGAACTGTCATTGAAGATCGCACACTATCGTGGAATGATCTCAATAATAGGTGATACGATCGCATCCGGCAATATCTCCGGTGTATATTCAGCCCATATTCTTCCGTAAATATGATCGTGCGAATACCGCGTCGCTCCCACTTTACGGGAACAGGTCCGCTCCGATTGCTATCTTGCCGCCGCCCGGGCGCCGGGCCGGCATCATGCCCGGCCACACTCCCTCGCCGGAACGCAGGATGGAGCAGGCGCTGTGCCGTGCAGCAGTTCCGATTCAATCATCATTCCGAAAAGCAACCATTTCCATGTCATACGAAACGATCCTCATCGACCGCAGGCCCGAGGGCTACGCCGTCATCACGCTGAACCGGCCGGACAAGCTCAATGCGCTCAATATCCAGCTCATCAGCGAGCTGCGCGATGCAATAGAATCAATGAGTGGCGATGCATCGATCCGTGGCATCATCATCACCGGCGCCGGCGAGAAGGCATTCGCCGCAGGGGCCGACATCGCGGAACTGAACCGGCTGGACGGCGGTACGGGGCAGCAGTATTCCGAGCGGGGGCAGATAACGTTCTCGATGATCGAGCGGCTGAACATACCGGTGATCGCGGCGGTGAACGGATTCGCACTGGGCGGCGGCTGCGAGCTGGCGATGGCCTGCCACATCCGGCTCGCGAGCGAGAAGGCCCGCTTCGGCCAGCCCGAGGTGAACCTCGGCATCATCCCAGGATTCGGCGGAACCCAGCGCCTGACGCGGCTCGTCGGCGTTGCGAGATCGATCGAATACAACCTCACCGGCGATATGATCGATGCGCAGACAGCCGAACGGATCGGACTGGCCAATCATGTTTATCCGCCGGATCAGTTGATGGAGAAGGCGGAGGAAATGATGAAGAAGATGCTGGGCAAGGGTCCCGTGGCGCTCGGAAAGACGCTGCAGGCGGTGAAGGCCGCCGCCGACAGGACGCTCGATGAAGGGCTCGCGCTGGAAGCGCGCCTTTTCGGAGAATGCTGCGGCACCGAGGATTTCAAGGAGGGAACCGGCGCCTTTCTGGAGAAACGCCCCGCCGGATTCACCGGACGATAAGGGCGCACGGAACATAGTCCGATGTCCGGTTCGGAAACGTCGCAGCCGGCGCGATGCTCGCAGGGGCATCGCCCGGCCGCAGCATTCTGGGGTCCCTGACCAAAGGGTTGCCATAACCATGAACGCGCCGCAACTCTATATCCCGGCGTGTTCAGCCAGCTTCGACTTCAGCATCGCCGCCACGAGCGGGAACATCAGTTCATGATGGCCGGTGAAGGTGAATCCGCGCCCGCCATCCTGCGTAGGGCGCTGCACGACGTTCACGCGAGGCCTGTAATGCTGGATCATGTCGAAGTTGGCCGTGGTGAAATCGAACGCCCGGGCGCCCAGGTTCCTTGCGATTGTCAGCGCCTTGAGGAAGACTTCGGGGAGAATCACCGCGGAGCCGAAGTTCATCACGACACCGCCGCCGCCGAGATCGAAGAGCTGGTGACAGAGCCCGCGGAAGTCGCGGAAGGAGAGTTCGCCGGTGGCCTCGCCACTCATCGTGGGCTGCTGGTGGACGATGTCCGTGCCGATTGCGGCATGCACGGTGATGGGAATCCCCTGTCGCACGCAGGCCGCCATGATCGACGGCCGGCCGGTGCCGGCATTCAGAAGCATCTCGCCCAGCGCCTCGCCAAATCCAAGCTCCGCGTCGTCCGATTCGTATGCGGCGCAAAGCGTCCGATTGATGGCTTCCCCCGTCTCGCGCGACATGCCGAAGGTGCCGTCGGTGATCGACGCCGCCACATCCTCCGACGTCTCCCCGAACAGACATGACTCGGTGTCATGGATGGCGGCGGCGGAGTTCATTGCCACGCCCGTGAGGATGCGCCGTTCGATGAGATCGACGACGAGCGGAGCAAGGCCCACCTTGATGACATGCGCCCCCATCATCAGGATGCGGGGGCGGCTGAGTCGGACCGCCTCGGCCGCCAGACCGACGAAAACACGTAGATCATGAGCTATGAGGATATCGGGAAGGGAGTCGATGAATTCATCGAAGCTGCCGGATTCGAAGGGACGCGCCCATGCGGCCTCCGCCACCTTGCTGGTGCGGTCGGCAATGGAGATGAGCCGGACGCCGGAGAGATCGGTTTTGGGATAACGTGACATGCCGGCGAAAATAGCGGAAACGACGAACACATGAGACGCCCTGCGCATTGAACCGCCGCGCCCCCCCGTCGCCGTCGTCCGGCGATGTGATCTTCGCCGTCGCTACCCGCGCCGCCGTATCGCGGCATCGCAGCGCCGACACGGCCCGCCATCCGGTACTACGGCTGGCGGGCCGGCGGCTTCCAACCCGCGTGCGCAAGTGCTGCTGTTTGCCGATCGCCTGATCTCACCACCATGCGCACGCAGATATACGTCACCGGGCATTCCCGGACTGCATTCAATCGAAGCCGGCACCCGCGCAGGACGTATCCCCTACCTCGCCAGCATCGCCACTCTCCGTGCCCCGCGCGGCCGTCCCACCGTCTAGACGCGTCGCAGATTCGGCACCGTATCCATCGTGGGGACGTCGCGGCCATCCACGGCAACGCGGGAGCCGAAGCTTCCGAAGCGATAGATGGTGCCGGTTGCCGCTCCCCGGACCGTGATGGAGGTGGCCCCGATATATTCGTAGTATACCGGCCCGCGCGCGGAAGTCTCTCCCACGGTTCCGGCCGGAGCGGCCGCCGGGGCATTCTGCGCCGGGGCAGCCTGCTGCCTTCTGCTGTTACCGCAACAACTCATGATCTGTTCTCCTTTTCCTCGAAATAAAATGCGGGTGATGATTCACGTTCGGCTGTCAGGCGCTGCAGAAGGATCGCCCCGGCCGATGTTGCCAGCCAGAGGAATATCCGTTCCTTCCAATCGCCGCCGAGGGATATCGCGATCGGAACAGCCACCCAGATACTCAGACAGTAGAAGCAGTCCAGAAGGCCCCCCCAGAAACCATTTCCCACCCACCTTCTGAAATGCACGAAGATATTCCACGGCCCATCCTCGCCATAAAGAAGGTGCGTGAGACGCCACACACAGAGCGTCCCCAGAATAAACCAGTACAGTTCCATCGCGATCTCGCTGTGGTTGTGTAAGTGGTGCAATGCCGCCATTCACTCTGCGGAATCGGCCACAGGCACGGAATAATCATGACCGACGAAAAAAATCCGCGATAATGCACAGGCCCGTCCCAGGGACAGATCCTCGTCGTTCAACCGGCCCTCGAAAAATTCCGGACGAGTGATGAATTCAGCAGGCACTAATCTATGATCCCGCTCCGCCAATAGCAACAAAAAAAGGAGTGCGCAGGCGAGGCGCCACCACCGGCAAACGATGGTTGGCTACATATATAGCACACGACAGAATGGGCTTATCCGGTGGGGAACATAATACTTCTGCCACGGACGACGGGCAACCGGCCACGGACCGGAGCAGGGGCGCCATGGCAGCCCCTGGATGCACTGCGTTCCGTACGGAGCGTTAAGCGAATCTCCGGCGCCATTATTCCCGGCCGAACGGACCGGAAGAAAAAGCTCCCCGCCAGCCGGCCTCGAACAATGTGCATGCATGGCTGATGCCGGGCATGATCCGGCATCAGCCGGCGCCGACCTCCGCCATCCCCAGTATCTCCTGACGAAGCCGGAGCGTTTCGGGCTCCGCATCCACGCCGAATTCCCGCTTGATCAGCTTCCTGCATTTCTCGATCTGCTTCAGCGCGGCAGAGCGGTTGCCGCTCTCGTTGTAGAGGCGGGCGAGCGCACGATGCGCCTCCTCGTCGAACTGGTCGCGTGTAAGCTGCGTGGTAACGGCCTCGATGCCGGCGGGATACTGGCCACGCCGGAGCGCGATACGGGCCACGGCCAGGGACGCCTCCCGGATCTCCCCACGCAGCCTGTCACGGGCGGCATCGGCCCAATCCGCATAGATATCCGTGGCGAATTCCCCCTTGCGCGCCAGCAGCAGTGCGCGCTGATATTCATCGAACGCCGTTTCCGTCTCGCCGGCACGTTCCAGTTCCGCGGCATGCCGGGCGGCCCGCTGGATCTCCAGCGCATCCACCCAGACGCTGCCTTCGAGATCGGGATTTGTGTTCAGCTCCAGGCTGTTCGCGCCGACGTTCAGGATACTGTTCGGCGACGCGCACGCCGCACGCGCAGCGCTTGCGGCGTTATAGAGCGACTTCTTCTGCTGTTCGGGCGTCCGCGCCTTCGGGACGATCTGCGAGGCAAGCTCCTCGCGCGTGAGCCCGCGCTCCAGAACAGCGGCGGCCACCAGCGATACCAGGAGCGTCCTGGCGGTCTCGCGGCCGAACGCACTCTCGCTCAGCTCCATGTAGGAATGAGGGCGCATCAGGCGCAGCGGCCCCATGAGGAAGAGTCGCGCGCGTTCTATCGGCCCCGACTCCTGGGAGCGGCTGTTGCGTACCACCACATGCGCTGCCGCATGGGCCGTGCTTCCCATCCTCTCGAACTGCGCAGGAAGATCACGGTGCGCCGTGCCGATGATGCCGGCGGCCACATCGCGGAAGATCCCGGCAAGCTGCGTTATCCGCGTCACCAGCCCCTTCTCCGACATCCGGCCGAACAGATCCCGCGCGGCCTCCAGCGCCTCCTCCACGAGCTGCGCGGCATGCCCGGCGCCCGATTCGGCCCAGCGGAGCCTGATGGTAATGGCGGACGCGCGATACTCCAGTTCGCGCTGCCAGTCGTAGAGCTGTTCGCAGGCAGCACCGGCGCGCTCCACGGCGGCCAGAGCCTCCTCGTAATTCCCCTCGGTGCATTCCAGTCCGGCCAGCAGCACCTCCGCGATGAACCGCGGCGGCGGCGCCACCTTCTGCAGTATGCCGGCGCGGAGCGCCCTGAACTCCTCACCCATTCTCCGCGCGGTTTCGCGATCGAAATCGGCGCTCTCCGCGCCCGCTCCCATCTCCACGGATTTCGGCGTGCGCGGCCAGCAGAGGCTTACCGGAGCATCCACCGGAAGCGCGCAACGCCAGCGCAGCCATGCCAGATACAGCCGCAGCATCGTCACCATGTCCGGCAGGCGCGATTCAAAGGGCATCATCTCCTCGATCATCGTCTCGGCCAGCGACAGCGCCTCGAAGTACCTTCCGGCCGCTATCAGCGAGGGAACGATCTGCACCTGGAGGATGGCGTAGTTGAACGTCAGCTCCCAGGAAACATGCCGCGCCGCCGCCCTGTGCCGCAGAACCTCGTCGCGCGCGGCCAGCGCCGTATCAGCCGCAAGCGCGGGCTCGCCGTCGGTGATTGCGAAGAGCGTGGTCAGATAGCTGTAGGCGATGTAATCCGCTATTTCGATCGGCGCGGAGCAGCGGCTCCAGCTCTCGAAGATCTGCCGGGCCAGGAAGATATCGCCATAGATCAGCGTGGCGCGCACCACGCCGGAGATGACATACAGCGGCGGGAGCAGAGCCCCGGAACTGGCGCTGTTCCAGATCACCTTCAGCAGTTCGTTGCAGTAATAACGAAGCTGCTCCTCATCGCGCAGCCGCGCCAGACGGACCACGAGCTCCGGAAAGACGTTGTACTTCTCCTCCTCCAGCCCCAGCGTCTCGGCCAGATGCAGCACACGCCTGGCGCGCGCTATCGCCTCCTGCGGTTCGGTGACCGGCACGAGGGCGGTGCGCATGCGGGCCACCTGCAGTTCCGTGCGCATACGCTGGCGTGCATCGCCGATGCCGGCCAGCGCCTCGGATGCCTCCTGCAGCAGTTCGGAGATATCGGTGGAGCGATCGTTGTAGAATCTGGCGAACGCCAGCAGCACGCAGCTTTCGGCGCGGAGATCGCTGCAGGTGGGGTCCTCTCCGGTGAAGCGGTACAGATCCTCCGCAAGCGCCACCGCCTCCGGGAAGCGCGTGAAGTAATGATCGAGCAGGATCATCTGCACCAGCGTATTGGCGTACTCGCGCGCCGTAAGCAGATCGCGGTGAGCGCGCATCATCCGGTAGATCTCGGCGCGCCGCTCATGGTCCCAGCCTGCGGAGAAGAGACTTTCGGTATCGATCAGCGCATCCATGAACTCCCTCCGCTCCTGCGAACCGGATGGCGGAAGGGCGCGGAGAATCGTCTCGAAGAGCTCCGTGTCGTGGGTCCAGCGGAACGGCGTGCTCCGAAGCTCGGGACGCGCAAGGATGAGCTGCGCCACGCCGGCGAGATCGGCGGGAGAACGAAGCTGCCGCTGCGCATCGCCGATGCCCTCGTGCACAAACATCACCTGATCGAGGTTCGCCACCAGCGGCTTGATCAGAAGATTCTTCTCCAGATTCCCCAGCACATCCTGCACGTCGTGCCCGTCCGCCGCCACAACGCCATCCCCGGTTCCGTCTCTCATGGCCTGCAACCAGTCAGACAGTTCGCTGCGGCGGGCGCATCCGCCGGCACAGCCCAGCAGCAGAAGCAGACGCTGTTCCTCCGGGTTCAGGCGCCGGACCTTTTCCGCCGCGCTGTAATCGCGTGTCAGGCACCGGGCGTTGTAATCACCACGCAGCAGCCATCCGCCACGCTCGTTCGCCACAAGATGCTGCTGATCCTCCAGCAGCCGCAGAAGCTCCACGGTCCGCAGCGGGACACCCTCGCCCGCATGAGCGATATCCGCGGCGATCTGCGCGCTGACGCGGGCTCCGTAGAGCTCCGTGACAAGTTCGGCGACCTCGTTCGTGGGGAGTGGCGAGAGATAGAAATGATCCTGAAGTATCGGCCCGACGCCATCGCGCACGTGGTCGGAGCCGGAGGTCTCGCGCCGCATGGTGGCAAGCAGCAGCACCGGAGCATTGCGCAGCCCCGCATTCAGCGCGGCCAGCGCCTCCAGATCCTCATCGGGCATGCAGTGGATATCGTCCAGCAGGAGTACAACCGGACGAAACCGCGCGGCATGCGTCAGCACCGCGCCGATCAGCGCCGCGATGGTGCTGGAGCTGGTGGCGCCTGGCTTGATGCCGCGGGGATCGATGCCGATGATGCTGCGCAGCATCGGAAGTCCCGCGAGCAACGGATAGTAGGTGGCATCGGCGAAGAGGGAGTGGAGACGGCGCTGCGCGAACGGTCCGGAGAAGAGATCATCGACGGCATCCAGGAGCGGGCCGAGAGGCGGGCGGTGGACATGGGAGTTGTAGGCCCCTCGCGGCGTGAAGCTCCGTCCGTCGCGCTCAAGCATCGCAAGGAACTCCTCGGCAAGCGCGGTCTTGCCGATGCCGCTGAATCCTTCGATAAGCACGAGATGACGTCCACGCTCCGTATTCCCTTCAAGGTGACGGCGCAACTGCAGAAGCCGCTGCAGTTCCTCGCGCCTGCCTACAAAGGGAACCCGCCCACGCCGGGAGATCGAGGCCATAAGACAGTTCGCTTGAAGCTTTGAGTATCGGGGTACGACGAGAGGGACGATGCGGCGCGACGGTGTGGCCTACGGTTGCATCTGCGATGAACAGGCGTCGCCGCCAGCTGCACCCGGGATGCGGCTCCGGCGAACATCACCGGACCTGCCTCCCCCATATCGCGCGTCATGCCATATCTGTAAGGCCCGGAACGTCGCCGGATGAAGAGGTTGACGGAAGAATCGGCCGGAACATCTGCGCCCCCAACAGTTGTCAATCTACGTACTCGCGCTCTCAGGAGCAACCGCGGTGCCCGGCGTAGCACATCCCTCCATCTTCCCCCTTTCATTCTTCCCAACCCGTCAGCCGCATCTCACTGGAAACGCTCCGCAGGATGGCGGCGTCACAACGGGCAGGACAAAAAACGGCCCCTGCCGTACAGTCCGTAAACCGCATGCAAGGGCCGCAAGTGCAAGCGCTTCCCCCCCGGCTGCGCTCACACAAGTCCGCTGAAATCGCCGCATGCCGTCGGCAGCTCCGCTCATCCCCGGGGAATATTCTCCGGAGGAACTGACGCCAGACTTAATGCATATGAAATCGCTCAATGTGACGCCCGGATAGAGCATCGGAGCATCACAGGCACACGGCAACAGGCCTGGCGACGGCACACAGCGTACGCCACCGGCCCATTGCCTCGGCATTTATCTAGGGAGGGGGAATTGCGAGGCAAATGGTATGTCTATCGAGGAATATGCAATGATACGCACAAAGAGAGCATTCACCAACATACATCCCGATAATCCTGTGGCCGGCGCACAGGCACGGCGCAGACACCGCAGGAACGCCATTTCCACAGGGGAAGCAAAATAATTCGCGGTGCTGTTCCGGGTATGCCCCAAGATGTATGAGATTGCAATAGCGGAGGACACTACGGTGATTTCCGGACGGGCCGCATCATCCCCATACGTTCCGTACATCCGGCGATCCCCCTGCGGATGGGTCCACCGATTCGAGGCCCGCACCGCACGCTATATCTCTGTGGACGGAACGGATGTTTAAGATCGCCGCGCCGCTTCGCTCCCGGTGATGGTGCCGGGGTCATATCGCAACTTCTTCCTGCGGCTTACAGCCCGCCGCACGATCGGCCTCCGGGAACCCGGATGCGGTTATGCCATTCGTCGTGGGGATCGTATCTTCGCGTCGTCCTTCCGGGATCACCGCAGAATCCCTGAACATACGCCCCCGTTGTTGTTATTCCTTACATTCTTCCCTCAACCGCCGTTTTTCCGGTACGTTCATTGCGGCAGTATGCATCCGACCGACACAGGCAATGGAGAAGAAGTAGCAAAATCTGCGATGGCGGAGTAAATTCAGGAACTTTGTCCTGTCGATCTTCCTTCTACTGATAAACCGCGATCCAACATGAGTCAGATCAGAATCCTCATCATCGACGACGACACTGAACTGAACGACCTGCTCAGCGAATTCTTCGAATCGCAGGGAGCGCTTGTATCGAGTTCGGAGCGCCCGTCGGTCGGCCTGAAGAAGATCCGCGAGTTCCATCCGGATGTCATCGTGCTGGACGTGATGCTGCCGGAGATGGATGGTTTCGAGACGGCCTCGAAGATCCGCGAGCATTCGAACGTACCGATCATCATGCTCACCGCGCGCGGCGAGGTCAACGATCGCATCACCGGACTTGAGATGGGAGCCGACGACTATCTGTCCAAGCCGTTCGACGTCCGCGAGCTCTGGGCGCGTATCCAGGTCGTGCTCCGCCGCACCATGAAGGAGGTGGGCGCCGGCGGCATCTACCATTTCGACGGACTGGAGGTCGATGTCAATACGCAGTCGGCCAGACTCGACGGCGAGACGCTGGAACTCACCACCGCCGAGTTCGAGATGCTCCGTCTCTTCGCGGAAAACCCGCAGAAGCCGCTCGACCGCGATTTCATGATGGAACAGACCCGCGGCATTCCCTGGGAATCGTTCAACAGATCGGTCGATGTCGTCGTCAGCCGTCTGCGCCAGAAGCTTGGTGATGATCCGCGCCATCCGCGATTCCTGAAGACCATCTGGGGCACCGGGTACATGTTCATCGGCAAGCCCTCCGAGATGGAGCAGGACAGTGAGGTATCGTAACAGGTTCCGGGAACCGGGCACTGCGGAAGGTTCTCGCCATTCTCTCGCCACCGGCATATGCCGGCAGACCGTTCTTCATCCGTGCTCGCTGCGGCCGTCGCATTTTATCCCGTGGCAGCCGCACGATCATCCACACACGGAACGGGGGACGCTTCGCCGCCGGATTCGTCCCTCGTCATCTCCTGAACTACGATCATGTCGCTGCAGCCAACACACTTCTCCATTACTGACGAGCCGCCCCGCCGACGGAATTCGTTGTTCTGGAAGGTGCTGGCACTTGTTCTGACGACCGCCGTGCTGGCGACTATTTCGATCGGCTTCTACTTCCAGTACGTCCTCCGCGATACCTACAATGGCTTTCTCCGCGAGCAGATCAGAAGCTATATGGAGATGGCCGCCCACGACATCGGCGCCCCTCCGGATACCGGCATCGCCGCGCAGATGGCGCGCGACTATCCGATCGACATCCGGCTCCAGTACGGCAGCTTCGACTGGGCCAGCGACCCGGGGGTGACACCGGCCGCGACGATCGCCGCGCAGACGGCGGCCTCGGTCTTCGACAGCGGCGATTCGCTCCTCTTCCGCCAGCTCCAGGGACGGCTGTATGGCGTAATACAGCGCGGCGACTGGACGTACGTCATCAGGCTCCGCTCGGCACCGGAGGAGGGGATGCTGATTCCCGCGACGATCATTCTGGGAATCGTGCTGACGATCCTCTTCGTTACGGCGTATCGTGTGGTGCAGCGCTTCCTGCGCCCGGTGCCCGCGTTGATGGAGGGGGTGCAGGCCGTGGCGAATGAGGACTTCGGACACCAGGTTCCGGTCTGCTCCGACGACGAGCTGGGGGATCTGACGAAGGCATTCAACGCGATGTCGCAGCGGGTGGCGGCGATCATCGCATCGAAGCGCCGGCTGCTCTTCGACGTCAGCCATGAACTCCGCTCCCCGCTCACACGTATGAACGTGGCGCTGGTGATGCTGCCGGAGGGGAAGTCGAAGCTGGCGATCGAGCGGAACATCCGCGAGTTGAACACCATGATCACCGAGCTGCTGGAGAACGAGCGGCTGGCCGTGCTGGGGGGATCGCTCGTGACGGAGAATGTGGATGTGGTGGCCCTGGTGCACAAGGTGATCGATTCGTTCGGGTCGGATGCCCGCCGCATCGAGCTCGATTCGCTGACCGGGACGCTGGAAATCATCGCCGACAGCCAGCGACTGACCGTTGCGGTGCGCAACGTCATCTCCAACGGTCTGAAATATTCCGCCGACAATGAGGGGCAGGTGAAAGTGACCGTATTCCCCGACGACAACGGCGCCCGCATCGTCGTGAGCGACAACGGCATCGGCATTCCGCCGGAGGCGCAGGAGAAAGTGTTCGAGCCCTTCTACCGCACCGACGACTCGCGCTCGCGTGCCACCGGCGGCTACGGACTCGGCCTCTCGCTCACCCGCTCGATCATCGAGGCGCATGGCGGCACCATCCAGTTGAACAGCACCGTCGGCTGCGGCACCACAATCATGATGTGGATACCGCATGCCCCCGCCGATGGCGCCACGGTGAAGAATGTGGCATCGGGCAAGACACGATGAAAGGCAAAAGGCAAAAGGCAAAAGGCAAAAGGCAAAAGGCAAAAGGCAAAAGGCAAAAGGCAAAAGGCAAAAGGCAAAAGGCAAAAGGCAAAAGGCAAAAGGCAAAAGGAAAAAGGCA
>Ga0206101_1000046_pt1 | contig 50354 bp, 60 predicted proteins | sample 1B0metagenome_FD_148613 | JGI IMG/M metagenome (GOLD analysis project Ga0206101, IMG submission 148613) | Enriched microbial communities from leaf-cutter ant dump, University of Wisconsin, Madison, United States - 1B0 | ecosystem: Environmental > Terrestrial > Nest > Insects nest > Nest dump... | reverse complement strand
GTCGTAGTCGTTCATGATCGCGTCGACGATGGTGGCGACGTCGAAGCGGGTGTTTTCGAGGAGGACCTCGATGTCCGAGTGGAGGAAGGCGGTGTTGATGTCGGTGTAGGTGGTGTCCATGTGGTTCTCCCTAGGAACGATGTAAGTACAACATACCATGACTAATTAAGGGAACGCAAGGGGGTAGGGCGCAAAAAAAGGCGCCCTCAACATCTCTGGGGAAGCGAAGGAGGGCGCCGGCGCGGAAGACACAAAAACTTCCAGGCACACCGTAACGCCAAAACCCCCGATACCCTGGTAACCCGCACCGATGGGGGAGCAACCAAATGAGCGAATACGCACCCACAACACTCGTCAACGCCGGAAAACAGATCGCGTTCCTACTCGGCGGAACATTCCTCGGCATCGTCGGCGACACCGGCCACACATACGGCTACCACCGGTCCCGAAACGAACTGCGACGCCGCGGACTGCACAACGACTATTCGATCACGCTCGCACCAGACCAGGCCGGCCCCGGCGACGCAGCATCAGCCCTCGACGTCGGACTCCCCCCGAACCAGATGATCGCCGTCACGAAACGGCTCCTATCCAGGAAAAACGACGCCCGGGCACGCAGGTATCTTCGCGAGTTCTTCGGGACGGTCGACGGGAAACACGTCACCGGGTGGGATTTCCAGCGCTCGAAGTCGGCGTCGTCGGACAACAGCCACCTGTGGCATGTGCACCTGTCGGTGATCCGGAAATACGCTGACGATGATGACGCGGCGGCGGCGATCGTCGCCATGACCACGGAGGATGACATGGACCTCGACGACAGGGTGAAACTCTCGGAATGGATTCCGGACCGGTGGCCGGACCTGGACAGCACGATCTCGGTGCGGACGGCGCTCGGGTCGGCGTACGGTCACGCCCGGTCAGCGAAAGAAGCGGCTCATGACGCGTTGGGTGAGGTTCGTCAGTTGCGGTCGGAGCTGTCTGAGCTGCGCGAAATGGTGAAGACGCTGGTCGAGCGTCGGTAGGGCGTCGGTAGGGCGGGGCGGGGAACGTTCGAGGGGCCGCAACCAATCGGTTGCGGCCCCTCTGCGCTCTGTAACGTCCGTCTAGCGGACCTGACAGTCCTCACACACCGGACCGTCCGGGGTTACGATCCAGTCGTCGTCGTACCCGATACCGCAGTCCTCGAGGTCATCGACGGTGATCGACTCGGCATTGGCAATCCACGACGGGTGCGTGTACCCGTCATCCGGATCCATCACCATGTGCACAGTCCCGCACCCGGAACAAACGATCGCGGGGATGGGCGCCTTGATTCCGGCCGCGACGACAAGACGCTTGTTGAGCCTGGGTACCGGCTTATCTTCGGGCGTCTCGGGCGAGTGGTCGTAGCAGCGGAGACCGTCCTTGCTTACGGACCATTCGTCGCCCCACAGGCGATCGATCGTGTCGTCGTGAGTGATGTCGCTCTTCTTCACGCAGACGAGGCGCTCGTGACCGACGTGACCGAGCATCACCTGCTGTCCGCATCCCGGGTGTCCGCACTCCCACACCCATCCGTTGGCGGTTCCGATCCAGGACGGTCGAGAGTCGTCGGTGTCGTACGCGCCGGGGCCGTGCATCGTCGGCGTCCAATCGGACGTCGGGTGGACGACGACGTTTATCGCGTCGACCGCGTATTCGGGCGCGTCCTGACGGTACTCGGACAAGTCGATCTGCACGAGCTCGATCCGGCTGGCGTCGACACCGAGACGTTCGGCGAGAACACGGGTCGCGTGATCGTGGCCGTCGACGTTGGCGACGAACTCGCCTTTGTGCTCGAGTACCCACTCGTTTGCGTCGTCATCCTGGTATTCGCCGACAGGGAAGTGGTCGTCGAGGAGGAGCAGCTGGTAGTCGGTGCTGTTGTTCATGTGGTTCTCCTGTCTTGGCTGGTCCCGCGTGGCCACCGGATCGTGTCCGGTGGCCACGGGAACGGTCAATTGTCAGCTGTGGTCGGGGCAGTACCAGAGTCCGTCGAACGTCCACCCGTCGCTGGCGGCGTCACGGCGGACGGTCGACCGCTTCGGGTAGGTCGATTCGTTGGGGCAGACGTAGCAGATGAGTACGACGTTGGCCATGTGGTTCTCCTGTGTTCTGTGCGGTCGAACGTTTCGATCACATACACCATACCATGATGAATTAGGGAAACGCAAGGGGCGCGGAAAAGGCCACCCGAAACCGGGTGGCCTCCCCTATGGCCAACTACCGCCAACGCCGAATCGACGCATACAGGGCGCTGACCCGAGCTTCTCGATCGGCCTCCTCACACTGGTAACGCTCCATCTCCGCTTCCAGATGAGATCCCACGTCAACTCGTTTCATCGACTTGTCCATGTCGTCCATCATCACTCGGTGTCCTCTCGTCGCGCATTGACCGCAGCCGCCAACCGAGCAACCTCATAGGCAGCGACGCGGGATGCGAACTTTTGCCGCGTCTCGATCTCCGGGTCCAGCTCACTGATCGCTCGAGACACTCGGCCGTCCGTCGCCTTGTTCGGACGGCCATTATCGTTCAACGCCGCCCATCCCATCTCGTCACAAACGGCCTCAACGACGCGCCGGAACGGGACCCACTCGTCTCCGGTATCGAGGATGCCACTCGATCGGATCGCGGCGGCGACATCCAGCGCTTCGGGAGACACCGGCGGAAGAACGTCGTCGTCGGCGTCTTCGTTGTTGGCGTCCATGGCGAACCACACCTGCAACTCGTCGTCGTCCGGGACGGCCCCGTCGGCGGCCGCTGCGACCCGCGACGACCTCTCAGCGGACTGGATACGTTTGATCTCCTCGGCCAATGATTCAGCGGCATCACGACGACGCGTCGGGTTGCCGTGCTCGTCTCGGGGAGGATCGATCCGGGACGTCCTTTTCCCGACGTTCGTTGGGTCGGTCAACGCGAGTTCGTCGAGAACGTCGTCGTCGACATCACGCCCGGACCCGGTGATGATGTCTCGGACCTGCTGCACTTGGCTATCGCGTGTCCACCGGCCAGCATAGGTCTTCAGGGCACCTGCCGTGTACTCATCGAGGATCGCGTGCGTCTCGAGACGATCCGCGTTGCGTACGGCTCCGGTCCTGATCTCCGGGGACACGTTGTAGCCTTTGATGACCTCCGGGACGCGGCGGTGCCGTTCATCGGTGATCGCGTACGCGCCCGGCGGCAGTCCCGCCAGACGAAGCCGTCCAGAGTCCGCCCCGAATAGTCCCGCGGCCTCAAACCCCTCGTTTCCTTTAGCGGCCCCGAACGCCGTCCGGATCCGCATCTGCGATTTGATGTTGGACGCGTCAGGACCGGTCATCGTCGCGGTGACACGCTGGCTCGCCAGCGTGACCGTGATCCATTCGGACCGTGCTAGCCGGGTCACGTCCGTCACGAGCTGACCAGGTGTGCGCATCCGACCCGTGTGGTCGGGGTACGACTGCCGAGAGTTCAACATCCCGACCGACTCGTCAATGTAGATAGAGATTGCGGGGTCGGACGGCGTTGGCTTCCACCCCTGCCCGTCGGCGCCGAGTCGTCGCTGCCGCTGGTTGATCGCGCGCAGAGTGTCCGCCAGCATCATCGCCGCCTCAGCCTCGTCGAGGGCGATCCAGTCGATCGCTGGTCGAGCGGTCCGATTCTCTCCGGTCAGGTACGGGAGGAGGTAGGGACCGACCAGTCGAGCGCCCTTGTCCGGTGCGATCACCCACACGACCGTGTCCGGCCGGAGAATGTCCTGGATCATGCGGACCTCCATCGCTGTGGATTTACCGCCGTCGGTCATACCGGCAATAAATTCGTGCCCCTGCCTGCGGTCGATCAGGACCGGAGCCGAGGTCACGTCACGGCCGACCTCGTAGTCATCGAGGACGGTCCCGCGTGTGGAGTACAGGTCAGCCGGGAGAGCGATGTTCTCGGCGAGGACGTCGCGTTCGAGGACGACGAGTTCGCACAGGTGCAGTTTTCCGCTGGAATGCGGGCGTACGGTCAGAGACCGTGGCGTGATCGGGTAGGACACGACACGGGACGCCGCGGAGGCGATCCGGTCGAGCGCAGAGTTCAGGCCGGCGATACCCGAAGACCCGTCCTCGATGTCGAGCTCGTAGATCCGTCCGCCGCCGTTGTCCAGCCGCGATTCTCCGACGACCTTCACTCCTTTGACCTTGGCGCGCTCCAGGATCGCGTCCCATTCGTGGCGGCGACGCTCGGCGCGTTCAACTGACCGTTCGGCGCTCGCTCGGAGCGCTTCACGTCGGGTCCGGACTGATACGGCCGCGTAGATCATCATCGTGACCGCGAGGATCGCGGAGAACGTCGCTATCCCCACGATGGTCCACACGCCGCCGGTCATGACGGTGATGACGAGCCACGCGGCGGCCGCGAACACGGAGGCGCCTAGCGACCATGCTCGGACGGGGTCATCAGTTCGGGCGAGACCGACCCCGAACGAGAGGCCCGACGCGAGGACGATCCCAATGACGATGCTCAGGATGACGGCGATACCGGTACCGGGTGACTCCGGGAGAGAGAACCCGTCGGGACGGATCAGGTACATGACGGCGGCGGTCAGCAGGAGCGCGTTGGCGGCGGTGATGGGGTGGCGTATCCACTCTCGTGGCGGGTCGATGTCGCGGAGACGTTCACGGGCGGCGGACCGGGTGGGTTGGCGGTCGGGTTTCGGCAGGTTGATGGTGACGGGTTTATCCGTGCCGGGCGTCGTGCCGTCAGTGGTGGTGTCGGTCATGTCGGATGCCTTCCGGTGTTGGGGGGCGCACCGATCCCGGTGCGCCCCGTCGAGTGGCTACATGCTGTCCATGTTGGTTTGACGGTCGAGCGCGTTCGTGGCATCCGATTCCATGCGTTCGAGGTCGGCCGCATGGAACATTTGGATCGCCGTGATCAGGGTGGCGACGTCGTTCGCGGCTACCGCTTCGTTCGACGCCAAATCGGACAGTCCCTGTGTGATTCGCGGATCGAGACCGGGACGGTCAAAACCGGAGGCGACCGACCGAATGATCTTGCTGTACTCCTCAAGCGCTCCTTGCAGGTCCTGGAGGACAGACATGCCGTAGATCAGACCAGCCTGCTCTCCTCTCCAGTCGACGGTGTTGAGGGAGGCGCTAAGGTCCTCGATCACCTGAGTCATCATCCTCGTCTGAGGGTCGTAGCTTCCGATGGATTTGCGGGTCTGTTCCTGGCTCATGGTTTTCTCCCTTTTCTCCGTTTTGGTGTTGGTTGTGGTCTTGATTGACCGGTCGGTGGCCGGTTTCGATCCGGTCCCGGTCGGTTTTTTCGGGGTCTTCTTGGCTCCGGTCCCGGTCGGTTTTTTCGTCGCGGTCGGTCGGCCGGTTCCTCCCGGTCGACCGGGAGGTTTCCGGCCGGTTCCGGTCGGTCTTTTCCCGGCGCCCGGTCGACCGGTTCCGGTCGGTCGTTTCCGGTCGACCATTCGTGACCGGTTCCGTCCGGTCGGTCGACCGGTCCCGGTCGGTCGTTTCCGACCGGCCGGTCGGCCGGACGCTGCCTTACCCGTCCCGGCCGGTCGGCCACGCAACCGGTTCAGCGCCCGACCGATCCGACCGGCCCCCGGTCGTCCCGACCGAGACCCGATCGACCGACCGGACGATGACCGGCCCGACTTCGCGGTCCGGCGGCGCCGTTCCAACGCAACCGCCCCGGCCGCCGCACCCGCCGCCGCCGCCCCGATCGCCGCCGGGACGACGCCGACAGCCGAGGCGACACCGGTCCACCCGGTCGCCGCGGCCATGCCCGCCTGAGCCAGGTAGTACCTGGCGCCTTCGGCACTCACCGCAAAGCCCCATGCACGTGTTCGCGGGGTTTGACCTGCGCATCCGCGAGATCACCGGGAGCTTTCAAGCGGGCTTTGCGGTAGATCCCGGCCAGCGCCCGCGACGCGATCATCAGCGCCCTGAGGTTGTCCTGGATCTCTTCGACGAGCGCTCCGCATTCGTCGGTTTGACCGTCGATGCTGTCGGGGAGGATCGTGCCGTCCTGGGTGCTGCGGAGGATGCGGTGCATCGTGTCGCCGAGCTGGTCCCAGTAGCTCTCAGCGTTGCTGATGCTCAATGGTGAGGTAGACACGTCTAGAGTCTCCTGTTCTGGGTTCGTGGTGTTTCTGCTGGTTATGGGTGATGTTTGGGTAGAGGCGTCTAGGTGAGACGCGTCTAGATGCGTCTACCTGGTGGCGTTTTCGCGGTTGATGGCGTTGGCGACGGTTTCGATGGCGGCGGCGACCTCGTCGGTGATCTGTTTGGGGATTCCCCACCGGCGGATGATGTCGCCGACGGTGCTCTTCGAAAGCTCGGCGGCTGTGGCGAGTCGCGCTTGGGATGGGAGCTCGGTGACGCCTTGCTCGAGGACGAGTTCGGCGAGGGTCCGAATGAATTGTGTCTCGCGGTCGGTCGTGACGGTGATGTGGATGTTCACGTCCGCTCGGTCGGTCGGTCGGTCGAGGTCGCGACCGGTCGGTCGGTTCGGCCGGTTGATGATGTCGGTCGGTTCGATCGGGGTGTCGTCGGTCGGTCGGTCGTCCGGCCGGTCGTCTGGTCGGTCGGTCCCGGTCGGTTCGGGTTCGTTCGGTCGGTCGGTCACGGTGGTGACCGATCGGTCGACTGGTCGGTCGGTCGGGTCCGGTCGGACGATGACTTCTCCATCGATCACCTCCGCATCGATCGGCCGGTCGACCGAACGGCCAGCGATACGCCACGGAGAATCCGAACCAGCCTGATCGAGGATGTCGCGCGCGTTCAGTGCCACGCGGGCCTTCCACAGGGCTGATTCGAGGTCCTCTGGGGTCGTCACGGCGCCGATACGAAGACCGTCAGCGACAGTTCGGTCGAACCGCTCATAGAGTCGGTCACGTTGTCCGGTCGCTCGCTTGAGCTCCTTCTCGTCTCGCGGGGTCTCAGCAGCCAACCGTTCGTATCGTCCCTCTGCAGACTTCGCCATCGACGCGACCTTGATGAACCGACGCTGCCACCGTGCGTGCTGAATCTCGGCGATGTCCTGGTCCGGTTGGACGAGTCCGAGGCGAGCGAGTGTCCGCATGATCGATCGCCACACGGCAGACACGGCGCGGAGGATTCCGGCGACGATTCGTCCGGTGATGGTGGATAGGCGGGCCTTGTCGAGGGTGGCGGAACGGGCGACGTCACGGGCGATGACGCGGTCCCACATGATCCCGGCCAATACCGGGACCGCGGCGCGAAACACGGAGCCTTCTGGGGTCTCGGCATGAGACGCGGCGAAATAGCCGAGAAGGCCCGCGATCGCCCACACCAGGAGCGTGTCTACGCCGAGGTGACCGGGCGCTCGGACGCGTGCCTCGCGGGACAGTAGCGCGGCGACGACAGCGGCGAGATCGAACAAGACAACGATGACGGCCCGAACAAACGTATCAGTGATGCCGAGGTCGTGGCGCAGGAACTCCCACATCGCCTCTAGTGAGGCGAGGCTGGCGAGAAGTCCAACTCCTGCGGCGCCGACGGCGGCGAGATCAAGTCGGGCGGCGGCGCGTCCGGTGACCTTCGCGGCGCCGACGGCGCGTCGGACGAGCCTGGCGATGATCAGCCAGGACAGGAAGGCCGCGAATAGCGCGGAGATAATGGTGGCGATCGCGAGGACCACGTTGTCAGTGGCCCACGCGATCGCGTTGTTCAGGTCGATGGCGGTCATGGGTGTGTGTGGTCCTCGGTGTTGGGGTGGGTGTCAGGTGAGGTCGTAGATTTTCGCGGCGGCGGCGTAGATCTCGCGTCGCATTTCGGCCGGTGACGGCTTGTAGTGGTTGATCCACTGGTGGAGTGCGGGGATCAGCTCGCCAGTAACACCGGTGGTGTCGACGTAGGGGGTGACGTCGTGGATGTGTTGGCTGATGTGCCGCTGGATCCGGTGGCAGGCGGTGATCTCGCGGTGCGGCGGGTAGTGCTGGCGTGCCGCTTCGCGGATAGCGATCATGACGGACTGGACGGTGGGGATACGTCCGTCCATCTGATCGGCGACGGTTCGGACGGCGTCGTTGATGCTGGTCATGTGGTTCTCCTTATCTGTTGTGATGGGGGCGACCACGCCGGTCGCCCCCGTATTCGATCTCCTATCCGGGGTAGTTGGGGACGAATCCCAGCGAGAAGGTCACGTTGGGGTAGGTGTTCTCGCGGATCTCCTGCGCGAGTCGGCGCTTGGCGTACTTGAGTTCGTCGCGCTCGTAGGCGGTGACGGTGTTGCTCCAGACGATTCCGTTGTCGGTGGTGCGGTGGCGGGTGATGACGTACATGTGGTTCTCCTCAACGTTCGGATAACTACATCATACCATGATTGATTGCGTCGCGCAATACGGGCATGATTGAGTACGGGGCAACATACGTCGACCCATCGAGCTCGACGACACGGACCATGCGACTTGCCCGGAGAAACTCCAGATCCTGGACGATCTCCGACGGCGACCACGGACTCCGATACCCGATACGACCCAGACACGCCAGCCGCAGGATCGACCCGGCCTGGACCGGCATGACCCGGGCGAGTTCACGAGCGGGACGACGGACGTGGTCGCGGCGAAGCTGATCTACCGGAATCGACACCGACCGGACGGCGCCCATGATCAAGTCCCACTTTGGTTGGTGCCATTCGATGCGCGGCTGACGACGGTCCGGTTCGGGGAGATTCCCCTCGTACAGGGCCCTGCGGACGTGGCTCGCAGGCATCCCGCCGAGTGCGGCGCCGAGATCGGCGGTGCCGTACGCCTGGTGGTTGCTCATTCTGATTCCTCTCGTGTACTGTTGCGGGTGTGGTTCTCTTTAAGAGAAACAAGTAGGCCCCCGAATCCCCGGGGGCCTTCTTGCTGTCTAGGGGTGTCTAGGCGTAGATGTACGAGTCCCCCGTTTCGCGGTCGAATCCGACGTTCCATTCGACGTCGGAGTCCCAGGTGGTTCCCTGAGCGTCAACGTAAGGGTCGGGGATGGTGACGTCGACGCGTTCTCCGGTGATGGTGATGGCGGTGATGGTGACGGCTTCGATGTCGTCGGGGCAGTAGATGTCGATGTCGGCGTAGATCAGGATGTCTCCGTATTCGTCGATGCCGATGTCGGTGGTGGTCGCGTCGACGTACGGGTTGTGGTTTTCGATGGAGGCGATCATGTCGGGGGTGAGGTTGTTGTCTTCGGTGTCGATGCGTCCGATGATGCTGATCATGTGTGGTTCTCCTAAGAACGAACTAGGTACACCATACCATGACGAATTATGGAAACGCAAGGGGGGAGGTCAGAAACCACCGAACACACGAAACGGCCCCGGCGAACACCGGGGCCGATCCGAACATCACCGACTACTCGACGCCCTCACGCCGAACCTCCACCATGTAACCGACATCGATTGACTTGACCGGACCGGCGAAAAACCACCCGTTCTTCTCCAGGAGATGCTGCGCCGCTTCGACGACACCGATGATCGTCGACGAGTCATCAGCCGGCTGATCGCCGATCTCCGAGAACAGCTTCGCCCCGGTCCAGTTCCCGCCCTCGCCGATCTCGTACACGTGGGTCTCGAACATGTCGCCCTGCATGATCTTCTTGTCCGTGACGATCCACGCCCTGTACGTGTACGTCACGTGCTCGAGAATCTTCGGCGCCCGTTCGGTCACCCGGTTGATCGCGTTCCCGCCGGACAGTCCCGCGGCTCGAGCGATGGCGCGTTTGCTGTCGACGCCGTGGGAGACGCACCAGCGGATCGCGTCGTCGCGGAGGCGCCGGTAGTGGTCGGCTAGACCGGCGACCGCCGACAGGTACATCAGGTTCGGGTCGGCGTCGCGGTCGATACGGAGTTCAGTCCAGACGCGTTCCCGGTCGGCGTCGATCGACCGGTAGTGGTCGATGACGTCGGTGGGGTTGCTGTTGACCATGGTCGAGTCAGGATCGTCCGGGTCGACCAACACCCGGGGAAGGCCATTGGGGTTCATGCTCTTCGACCACACGGCCAGGGAGATGTCGTCGTCGTCCCAGTTGTCGGCGGGGTCGGGCGTGTCGTCGACGAGGTCGTAGGCCCACCCGTCGACCCACATGCACAGGCCGCCGGCTTCGTTGGTGTCGATGAAGAAATCGAGGTCGGGACGGAACTCGGAGTCGCTCAGGATCGCGTCGACGATGTGCTGAGAGATGCGGACGCCGTAGTCGGTGCGTTCGATGTGGTCGTCGATGTCGGCCATGTGGCGCCATTCGTTGAGGTCGAGGAACTGGTCGGCGGCGTCTTTGGGGAGGGCGATGTGGAACATGGTGTCCTTCTTTCTGGTGCGGTTCTCCGTTGCCACAAAACTAACACGGGTGGAAACAATGTTTCCACCCGTGTCGTGTGTTCTAGGTCACAACATTATCCGCGGTGTAGCTCCTCACCCGTCACCGCCTCCACCAACGCACTCACCATCACCTCCGCCACCGGCGGCGTCACCGCATTACCCAGCTGACGCACCCGATCCCGTTTCGAACCCGCCAACAGGTAGTCGCCGAAAAACGCCATCGCCGCCTGAATCTCATGCGGCTGCAACATGCGAAACCGCACGTCATCAAGGTCGATAGTCGTCGCCGTCGCGATCCCGAGGTGGTTACCCGACGCCGTGATCGTCGCCGTCGGCACCGTCACCGGACGCGCCGTCGAACTACCGCCACGCAGCTCGACCACGAACGCGACACCGGTCTCGTTGCGGGCCGTCTGCGTCCGCATCGGGACCGTCGACGGACGCGCCTCTTTGCCGTCGCGGCCTTCAACCGGGACGATCAACGCCGGAACGCCACTCTGCCGCAACACCGCCGGACGGACGTACCGGTCGATTCCGGCCGCGATCCGGCCGAGCGTCTTCGGCGCGAGCGGACGATCCCGGTCACCGATACGTTGCGCCGGTACCGACCAGTCGATCACCGTCGCCGCCGGCATCACCGTCGGCTCGACGACCTGGCCACGGCACGACGTTCGCGGGCACCGGTACACGTACTGCGTCCGGTACCGGCCCATGTCCGCACCGTTCCGCTTCCACGACTGGATCGCGGCGACGGTCGTGCCGCACGATCCGCATTCGGCGTCGGGACGCAGCCACTTGTCCCAGTCCGGGGCGCGGCCGAGGGACCGGTGCCAGTAGGCGACGTACAGGCGGTCCCGCGATTGCGGCGCTCGTGGGGTGCGGTGGCTGGCGGCGTGCATCGAGTTCAACGCGATGACGCGGGTGTCGTACCCGAGGTTTCGGATGTCGCGGAGCCACCGGTCCCATTCGGTCCAGGCGCGAACCTCGACGACGTTCTCGACGACCCCGGCCGCGACTCGGCCGCCGCGGGAGGCGACACCCGCCAGGTACTGCGGTACCTCGTCCATGAGGGCGCGGCTTCGTTCGGCGGCGGCGTCGCGTCCGGGTTCGAGGCCGGGGAGTGTCGGCTGGTCGGCGAAGTCGCGGCGTTTCCCACGCGCGTTGCTCCATTGTGGGCATTCTGGTGACGCCCAGAACAGGTCGGCGACCGGCCACGTGTCGACGGGCGCGTCCCGAATGTCGCCCTGGTAGTGGTCGACATGCGGGAAGTTCGCTGCGTGGGTTTCGATCGCGCGGTCCCAGTGGTTCGCGGCCAACGACACCGCCACGCCCGGTACCGCGTCAGCACCCTGGCTGCTGCCGCCGGCGCCGCAGAACCAATCCATCATCGTCAACGTCATCGCCTACACCAACCCCGTGACCAGGAACGCCAGGGAAACCATGGTGATGATCGTGGACAGGTACAACGCGACTTTGAGCCGACGAATATCGTCGGTCGCGTCACGTAGATCGGCTTTGGCTTGGTCGAGCGCGGCGGACGTCGCGTTGAGGGCGTCCTGCCCGGACTTCAGCGCCTTCCATGCGGCGTCGATGGTGATCATGTCAATGGTGACCGATGGGGCGGCGGCGACGATCGTCGCGATGCGGGCGGCGGTGCGCCGGTCCGGGGCCGAACTCGACAGAGCATCCCGGAGCGCGATCGCGACTCCTTCGGTCATCGCCGTGAGGTGGTCTCCGGGCGTGGCGGTGTCGCGCAACATGCCGCGTTTGATCTCCTGCTGCTCTCGGATCGTGTCGGCGATACCGATGAACTCGTTGTGCAGGTCGGGGTCGATCGCCGTCCAGATTTTCGCGCCGTCGATGTCGCCAGTGAGGTGGCGAAGGATTTTATCGGTGGTGTGGTCGAGGTCGAGACCGTCGATGGTCAGGTCGGTGTCGGGGATGGCGGGGTCGGCGAAGTCGGTGATCTTGTTGTGCATCATTGGTGGTTCTCCTTGGTCTTCTGGTTCGATGGGTCATAGGGGGGTTCGCGAGCGGGCATGGGGGTGCCCGCTCGCGAACACATCACCGTCCGGAGATGGTGAAGGGTCGGGTCGACGACTCGATCATGTATTCCTCGGCCAGGTCGGGGTGATCCCTGCGCAGACGAGCCGTGTCGATCCGGGACCGGCTGTGCGCTCGCCATGTCGCGATCGTCTCTCCGTCGTACCCGGTCAGTTCGTACGCGTCGCCCATCGCCGATTTGATGCGGGCGGTCACCGCGTCACGTTCGGCGGTCAGGCATGCGATCTGCTCGTCGAGTCGGACGCGGCGGCTTACCAGCGCCATCGTCTCCTCGGTTGCTTCGACGTGCGTCGCCGTCGGGTCGCCCGGAAACAACGAGTGGACGGCCTGAACGTCGTTGGGTCGCCACACCGTCGCCGGGACGGTCCCGGTGTCGAGGTCGTCCAGGAACTGGTCGGCGATGGACACGTAGTAGGCGATCAGGTCGTCGTCGCGGTGGATCAGGTGCGTCATGAGCTCGTGGCCGTGGATACGGGCGGCGAGCCACCATGTGGGTCGTCCGGTCACGTACATGCACCATTGGACCTGCGCGACGTAGTACTGCGGGAGGTCGTCCTGGTCGCCGGTCCAGGCCGGAAGGTTTCGTTCGCTGGTGACCTTGATTTCGAGCCCGGAGTCATCGTCGATGAGTCGGTCGGGGGAGGCGATGTGCCGCGGACGGTTGGGGTGCGCCCACGTCCCGGTCACCACCGGGTCTAGGCCGGTGATCTCGGCGAATTCGGCGGCGACGAGCGGCTCCTGTTCACGGCCGTGCCGCATCGGGGGCGTGTCGGGGATCTGTTCGCCGGTCCGTTTCCGGCGCCACACGTCGATCACGCTGGATCCGACGAACGGCGTGAGTCCGGCGATCGATCCGATGTCGCTGCCGCCGACACGGGTGCGCCGGTAGTCGAGCCACTCGTCTCGGGGCGTTCCGGGGGGAAGAACTTCAGGCATCGTCGTTGTCTCCTGATCGGGTGGTGGTGAGTTCGCGGAATCGTCGGGCGGCGGCCATCCCGTCCTCGCACCAGTACTGGTACCGGCCGAATCGGTGCGGCGGCGGGATCGTTCCGTCGCGGATCAGCCGCGCCCATGTGCGTTGGGAGCAGCCGGCTTCGTCGATGAGTTGACGTCGCGAGTACACGTCGGGCCCGACGGCGTCGGGTACGACGTCTTCCCACCGGGGCGCCCCGGGCGACACTTTCGGCGACGGCGGAGGAGTCTCTACCTGCTGTTTCGTCCAATAGAACGCCCCGGTGGGGGTGATGTGAGGTAGGTGTTCTCGACCTTCCCTGACGCGTCGATGCAGGTTGTTGACGGTGGTGTGCCGGAAAATGGCCATGGCGACGGACCCGTAGCAGCCGTCGGGGACGCCGGTGGACTCGGTGGAGTGCATTTGCACCGGGTTGCCGTTGTCGTCGATGTGTCGGTGGCTGCTGTATTCGAGGTTGACCTCTTTGCGGATGACGTCGGCGGTGACGTATTTGAGGGGTCGTTCGCCGGGGTTGATCGGGGCGGGGAGTTTGCCGTATCGGCCCCAGTTGTTGACGGTTCCGAGGCTGACGTGAAGGAGTTCGGCGATTTGTCGTCTGGTGACGAGCGTGTCGTCGGCTAGTAGTTCTGTAATCCTATCCATGCGAAAAACGATACCACTTATGCGCTATTATGTGTACGGGAGGCGTACGATGCGTTTCCCGGCTCTGAGAGAGGACCACACCCATGAGCACCACCACAACCCCTCACACCCCTGAAGCCCCCGCCGTACCCGGCATCTACCAGGCGATATGGGCCGTCATGAGGGGCGTCACCGCCGTCACGAAGGACGGCTGGAACAACCACTCGAAATACAATTTCCGGGGCGTCGACGACGTGGTCAACGCTGTCGGTCCGCAGCTGCGTGAGCACGGAGTCATGATCATCCCGGAGATCATCGACACCAAGGTCGACGAACGCGTCACCAACGCACAGAAACTCAATCTGTTTTGGACTGTCAGGGTGCGGTACACGTGGTACTGCCTGGCAGACGGATCGTCGATTTCGTGTGAGGTCCTCGGCGAAGCCGCCGACACCGGCGACAAGGGCGCATCGAAAGCCCAGTCCGTGGCCTACCGGGTCGCGATCCTCCAGGTGCTGTGCATCCCGACCTCGGAACGTGACCCCGACGCCGACACCCACCAGGTGACGGTCTCGCAGGAAACAGCGGACTCGATGACGAAAAAAGCCGAGGAGCTGTACGACAAATGCAACACGCCAGTGAAGGTCTCGGAGTTTCGCGGCTGGGCTAACGCCAACCGCGACCTTATTCTGGCGTCTCCGGTGATCGTTACCCGCGACGGAAAACAGGGGGGCCTGGGGGCGTACGTGAGGCATCTACTCGACAACGCCCAAGCGGCCGTGGCGCCGACGGAGTAACAGACACGATCGGGGCGGCGGAGTAGTGACCTCCGCCGCCCCAACACGAATGACATCAGCATCCGACTGCCACTAGTCAATCCGATCAACTCAACATGCGTCCCCGATCGTAGACGATTACGCGTCGTCTCGACAGTGTGACGCCTCATAGAGAGGCACGCTCATGGCCCACAAGAAGATCACCGGCGAGGAAACCGTCCTCCGGCAGCACCGACACGACCGGAACTTCATAATCATCGATAACGACGTCGTCGACGACGCACGCCTCACATGGGCGGCCCGCGGAGTCCACCACTACATGCTGACCCGCCCCCGCGACTGGAGATTCTCGGCCGACCGAATCGCCGAACAGTCCCCACAGGGACGAAAAGTCGTCCTCAGCGCCCTGAGGGAGCTGGAACTTGCCGGGTACCTGCGTCGGGACATCACCCAAGCAAACGGTGGCCGTCTGACGACGGTGACGACGGTGTCGGACCGTCCGATCGACGAGTGGGCGAAGCTCGGCGCCGAACGGGTCGCGGCACGGTCGACGCCTCGGAAGTCGACGCCGCCACCTGCATCAACGAATGTTTCCGCAGGTGGCACCGGAAGCCCGTTGGGGAACCCCGGTGACGACACTCTCGAAACCCACCCGTCCCCACCTGCACAAACGGACGTTTCCGCAGGTCGCACCGGAAGCCCCTCACGGAACGCCGGTGACGGAACGCCGGTAAAGGGCCTCTCTCACAAAGGAAGAGAAACAAAGGAAAGAGACAAAGACAGGGGTGGTCACTCTCTACACACACCTAACGGTAGTAACGCGCACGCGAACGCGAGCGCCGTCGAACCGGAACCCGCCGTCGACGACAGCACCGTCACGAGTGTGTGTGCAGAAACCCAAACCACGAACCCCGATGAGGCGATCGACTGGTCCGACATCGACGACACCACGCCCACGCCCGTCGTCGAACCGGATGTCACCGCCGCCGACCTCGAATCCGCGTTGCAGCAGGTCCGCGAGGCGATCGACCCGGGATGCCGCGACAAACTGACCGGCCGCGTCAGCCAGCGGGACCGGATCTATGCCGCGCTTCGTGACGCGATCCGACGCGGGTACTCGCTACAGCAGATCCGCACCGCCGCCGCCGCCGCCGGCACGAACGCGGCGACGTTCGCGCCGTCAACGATCGTCTCTGACGCGATCCACGGCATGATCGCCAGCAAACCCCCCCGCAAGGACACCGACAGCCCCGAACGCGGCTCAACGGCCCGCTCAACGGCCCGAATCTGCCCCCGTGGCGACTGCCGTGACGGTCGGCTCGTGTGCGCCCCGGAATGCCCGATGACGTGCCTCGGTGACCACGACCCGATCGGCGTCGCCTGCCACACCTGCCACACCACCGCACCCGCGGCGGACCCGGTCGACGACGAACAGTTCGAGGACGTCCCGCACGCCCCGGTCGACGACCCTGCGACGGGGACCCGGCGTCAACGCGACGCCCAGTTCGCTGCGACGCTCAACCAGATCATGGGCGGACGGCGGTCGAGCGGGGTGAACGCTCCGGTGTCCGATGGCCCGCCGGCGCCGGTCGCCCCGAACGCCGAGGAGGAGCAGCGTCGGGCGGAAGTGCTGGCGGCGTTGGAGGAGCAGTTCATGCGCTCGTAACCACACCCGGTTGCGGAACAGAAACAATCATGGTATGTTGTACGTAGTTCGATCCGATAGGAGAACCACACGCATGAAATCCAAAACCGCCACCATCGCCACCTACACCGCACGATGCATCGCCAACATCATCGGCATCGCCGCCGCACTCGCCGGAACCGCCAACGCCATCCTCGACACCGCCGCCATCGGCACCCACATGTTCGTCCCCACCCTCATCGCATTCCCCGCCGCCACCATCTGGCTGATCCTCCTACTCGGACGCGACACGTTCGCGTCCATGTACGAGATCGCCGCCGCCATGGACCGGGACTGACATGACCTACCAGATCCGACTCACCGCCACCGAAACCCGCGAATACGACATCAACACCGGCCGACGCATCATCACCGGCCGAATCCGCAACAAGTCCGCTCGGTCCGTCCGCGACTAGCTCAGTCGTCACCACCAGTTGATGGTGGTGGCGGCCGTGCAAGCCGCAACACCCACCGAGAGGAGAACCCATGACCACCAACAACGTCGACTTCACCGACGTCCCCATCATGGACACTGAACTGTCGTACCTCGCCGTCCGATGGATGAACCAGGCCGCCGGACTCGACATCGAAGGCCATCGCATCTTGCAGCGCCAACAGAACGAGGACACCCTCACCAACTACGACATCAAACTTTTCGAAGCCATTGTCCTGCGCCAAGCATCAAACCTCGTCATAGGTGGGATGACGCGATACGAGATCGCCGAGCACGCAACAGATCAGATGGCCGACGCGTACCACAACTCTCCCAGCACTAATCGGACCGCGACCGTAGCGACCTGGCACCGCATCCTCAACGACCTTGAGGAAGAGCCGAAACGAAACGCCTGCAACCGGATGATCGACGAGATCCGCCGAGCGAACGAGAACGCGAACAACGCGCCGAAAACGCCCTGGCAGGCGATCCGAATGATCCTCACCCCACGATCCAGCAAATAGGAGACCCACATGCGCACCAGCGACGACAAACGGTCCGAGTTCATGCAATCGTTCATCCGCCACAAGCACGCCGAGAACACCGCCCTGGAGCACGTCGAGTTCGCCGTACTCCAAGGGATCGTCGACAACGCACGCCGCGACGGCCACGACCTCGACAACCTCAGCGACGGGTACCACACGTTCGCCGAACTCTACGAAGCCCGCGCGCTCTACCACGCTCACGCCGTCAGGGCGTGGCTGTCCGATGGTGTCCAGGTCGTCAAATCCCGACGCCACCATGACGGGGAACTGTGTTTCGGCGGCGGCTGGTTCCTCGTCCACGCGGACCTGCCGTCCGGGCAGGTGTCCCAGCACTACCCCGACGAGCATTGGGACCTGTTCCGGTGCCCCGAGGTCGACGCCCCGAAAAAGTGGGACGGGCACACGACTGCCGACGTCCTCAACCGGCTCCGCGCCATGGCAGGCGCCAAGACCCGACAGCCGACCCTCCGCGAGCTGCTGAAATTCCTGCACGATGCCGGGGCGCCTCTGCGGCGAGTGCGGTGCGAGCACGTCAGCGGTTCCGACTTCATCTCCTGGTCGTGCCGAAGCGAGTCGGGGCTGGCGGTCGACATCACCTACGCCGACACATTCGGGGCCCGCGTCAAGGTCTACGGACCCGGGACGCTCACCACGACAGCGCTCAACCCGTCCATCAGCGACCTTGTCACCGCTGCACGACTCTACGGGTGGGACCTGTGACCGACAACAACGACAGCGACCGTTCCCGGCTGATCGAGGCGAGGAACGACGAAGCCGTTCCCCTATTCGAGCTTGACCGCGACACGTGCACAGGAGGAACACCGTGACCCGATCCATCCCACGACAACGCGACGCCCGCTCGCCCCGACCCGGACACGACCAGGACCGAATCGACCGCGACGCCGCCAACGACATCCGACACACCATCATCAACGACGACGAGGAGACGACATGACCCCCATGAACAAGCGCATCGCCGACCGGATCGAAAAGGTCAAGGCGGCCGGGTGGACAAACGTCGCGATCACCACCGAGCCGGCGACGCTCAGGAACTGGTTGCCCCGGTACACGATCACCGGCGTCGCCCCCAATGGGTACGAGTTGACGATCAAGGCGACCGCGAAAAAGACGGTTCTGATCGTTCTCGACCAACTGCCCACCATGTTCAGGGGGTAACGCGGTGTCCAGGAACGATCGTGATTCACGCGTTCGATAGCGTGTGATCGTCGGTTATTTTGCCGGGGTCTCAGGGGCTCTCACCAGTAGGTGGGGGCCCCTTTTCGTTCTCGTCGGCACGAAACCCGACCCCCTATTCCATTACTGGAATAATCGTGGTATGGTTGATCCTGACAGCAACACGATCCCCCGGGAAACCCCGGCCGGTCATGAGGAGCACACCGTGAACGACGCCTACCGCCACTGGACCCAGACCAGCGCCGCCTACCGCGCCTACGCCGAGGCATCCGAAAAATGCGCGGAAGCGTTCGCCACCACCACCCCGAAACCCGACGTGAACGAGTGGCGTCACCCCGGCACCGGCGAGCGTCGCCTCTACATCAACAACCTCCTCGAACTGTCCGGCCTGGAATACAACCAGTACAAGAGCGGCAACATCTCCAGCGCGATCCTCGACGGCGACTACATCAGCAACACGAAGGCCACCGAAGTCCGCGACTGGCTCCGGTACGCGAAGGTCTGGCTGGATGAGGAGGACACCCTGCACCTCAAGGCGGGCGCGTGGGAGCCGCGGGCCATGGACTCCGACGACCTCCTCAACCGGGTCCGCCAGTGCCTCCGCGCCCACGGCATCACCAACCAGTAACCGCACCTGAAACCACCGATAGGGAGAACCGCTATGAGTCTGTCCATCACACCTGAACTCGTCCGCGAACTCCAGGACACGACCGTCGGGGTCGTCGAATGGGCCAACATCGGGATCGTCCTCGGCGAGGAGGGATGGGAGGTCACGTACGACGTTGACGGCCTCCCCGCCCACCTGACCGCGTGCACGAAGGAGAATCTCGACTCGTACGGCGACGGTGAACCCCTCGACGACACCCTCATTCGAGCGTTCGCCGCTGAGCTCACCGAGTACACGATCCCGACCGAGGTCACCCGCACCAGCGGCGCCGACTGGCGCATCGCGTACACCAACGTCGGCGACCCTATCGAGAGGTGGGGCGACGCGGTCGCGTTCGACGCCAGTCGGGCACGGCGACTCGCTGTCGCCGTCGAAAAAAACGAATCGCTGTGGATCACCGAGACCGGCACCTACCTCTACCACGGCCGCGACACGTACCGGGTCATCGACGCATTCGCCGCATTCGCCGCCGTCTACCGCGATGGCATGCAGCTCATGTACACCGAGCAGCCCATGCTCATCGAGATCGCCGAGACAATCCAGACCGTGGTCTACCAGGCCCGCGCCCTCCCCGGCCACGTCGACGTCATCGACCACCCCGACGACGAGGAGCGCCAGCGGAGGGCATGGGACGCACGCGAAGAATCTGCCGAAGCCGTTAGGACGCTCGGTGCTCTGTCCGATGTGATCCGCGGGCTTGTCCTGCCGGACCTGCGCCGCGCCCGGGCCACACACGCCCGGAATCTCGTCACCGCGTACGGCACCCAGACCGCCGCCGCTGAAATCCTCGGGATCACGCAGGAACGCGTCGCCCAGATCGTGTCCTAACCCCAATCAATCCGCGAAGGAGACACCCCATGTTGACCATCACCTGCGACATGCTCAGCGCCCTCAGGGTCGGAAACAACAACCAGGGCCGGCAACGCACCCACAGCGAGGACACGGCAAACCCATACTCGGCGATCGTCCTCGGCCCCGAAGGGTGGCACATCGAGTACCGTCCGGACCGCAACTTCGACCCGAATTTGACCGCGTGCACCCGTGAATCGCTCACAGCGATCAGCTCCACTGCGCGGCTCGAAACCCCGATCCCTCCCATGGACATGTTCAACCCGCACCGAGTTCTCCAGCTCGACGAGGACGCACCAAAATCCGAAATGATCAAGTCGACCACCATCGACAGGTACTTCATGAAGAACTTCCGGATCGCATGCGAGGGTGACCGGTTCCGTCAGGGAACGTCATGGTGGATCGCGTTCAACGGCGAACGAAACTGGCGTAACGCGGTCGCGTTCGACTACGACCGGATCCGCCCCATCGGCGTCACGAACCAACCGATCTCGCTCGACACATGTGATCCCGTTCAGATGTGGGTCACTGATGCCGGCACCTATCTTCGCCGTGACATCAACGACGACTTCTACGACGTCCTCACCCCAGAGGAGGCATTCGAGCTCGCCTACCGCGGTCGAATCGAACTTCACAACGACACGGTCCCGACGCTCATCAAAGCCGCTGTCGCCGCCAGCAACCTCGTCGACATCATCGCTGAGGAGACCGACCCGTCGAAGTCGGCGTTTGAGTCGCTCGCCGTCGTCTCCAACATGGTCCGACGCAAAGTTCAACCCGACATCCGGGATGCCCGAAAGCGTCAAGTGAAGGCAATGTTCATGGAGCACGGGAGCCAGATCAAAGCCGCCAATGAGCTCGGAATCAGCCAGGGACGGATCTCGAAAATCCTCAAAGACGCGATGACGGACCAGTAGGATCATGACCGGTACGGAGGATCCGGCAGGCCACCGTTAGCGACGATCTCCCGTCGTACCGTCCCATGCTGAGGGCGCTAGAGGAATACCTCTAGCGCCCTCGTTCGTGCCCGACACGCCCCCACCGACACGAGCACCAACCCGTGGCGACGCGCTTACGATCTCGGGATGAACGAGCCCACGCCCGAGTGCAAACCGACACCGCATCCCGACGCGGTCGCGTCCGGTACCTGCCCCGACCCCAGCAGCGAACCGGTCGTCACCGACGCACCTACCGAGCCTCTCCCGACGACTACCACGATCGAGGTACCCGACTCGGGCCCTGTCGACGAACCGACGCTGCCGGTCACTGGGTCATCGACACTCATTCTTGCTGGTATCGGGCTTGCTCTGATCGTCGCGGCCGCCGTCATCATCCTCATCACCAGGCGCCGAAGTGTGACATGGTTATGACATGGTTATGACATGACCGTGACCTAATCTTGCGGTATGGACGATGACCGTCTACCGAACGAGACAGCGGAGGCGTATCGCCGGTACACGATCTACCGGGATATGCCGCCCGCTCTTCGTAACCTCGAACTCGTTGCCGAGTCACAGGGAGTCAAGCCCGGAACGATTCGCAACCTGTCGGCACGGAACGACTGGGTTTCCCGTGCCGCGGCATGGGACATGCGTGTCTCCGATGAACGCGGGAAAGCCACTCTGTCGGCGGCGTCCGGAGCCGGCGCTGACGTCGCCTCCGCTACAACACGACTCTTCGCGACCGCCGTGGAGAAAGCACAGCAGGTTCTCGACGGGATCGAAGACGGCGTGATCAGCCAGCAACAGGCCAGCGTCCTACGCGCCGTCCTCACCGGGATGGGACGGTCCGTCGCATCAGAGACATCCCTGACGGTCTCCGCCGCCGACACCGTCCGCGCCGACCGGATCGCCGAACTCATCTCCCGCGCACGGGACACGTGATGCTGACCGACGACGAAAAGTTCGAGCTGGCGCTGCTCACCGCCATCGAGGAAGGCCCCGCCGCGTTGGCGTACCTACTCGACACGTCGTACCTGCGGCTCGACCACGCCGACGTGATCTCTCGAGAGATTCGAGCCGCCGTCGACGGCCGGTACTGGATCGCGATCAACACGCCACCGCAGGTCGGTAAAACCGTGACGGCGATCCAGTGGACGGCGTTGTGGCTGCTAGCGCGGAACCCGTCCCACCAGATCGTCGTTTTGTCGTACAATGAGGACTACGCGGTCAGGAACGGTGTCGCGATCAGGTCGCTCGTCGAAACCTACGGGGGACTGCTCGGTCTTCGTCTTCGGCGGGGCGCGAAGTCCGCGAAAGAGTGGTCGATCGACGGCGGCGGCGAGGTGTACTCCGCTGGCCTCCAAGGCGGTGTCACCGGCCACCCGGCGACCGTGATCCTGCTCGACGACTACCTGAAAAACCGGGAAGAAGCGGATTCGGCGCGGTACCGGGCGAAAATCCTCGCCAACATCACGACCGGGGCGCTCACCAGGCGGTCACCCGGAGCGCCCCTCATCTACACCGGGACACTCTGGCACCATCTAGAGCCATCGCAGGTCCTGATCCAACGGTACGGGCGCCGAGAAGACGGCGGCCTAGTTCGGGTGCTTCGGATACCGGCGCTCGCCGACCGCGCCGATGACCCACTCGGGCGTGCACCCGGTGACCCGATCCGCCGAGCCGACCAGATCCGGCGACACGTTCTCACCCGCGACGAATCGATCGCGTGGTGGGAGGAGCAGCGACGTGGCCAGCATCCGCGCGACTGGTTGGCGATGTTCCAGGCGTTGCCACCGACTGATGTAGCCGCGATCCTCACGCTCGACCAGGCCGAACGCGCGATACGCGACCGAGGCGACACGGTCATGGTCCGTGACATTCTCGCCGTCGACCCGTCCGACGCTGACAGTCTCGACGCCGGCGCGAACGACGCGACCGGGATCGTGCATGTCGGCGCCGACACTGACGGGATCGTGTGGTGTCTCGGCGACTACACGATGACCGGGCCGATCGAAAAGTGGTCGGCGCGTGTCATCGAGCTCGCCGCGAGCCTCGACATCGACGAGATCGTTTACGAACGCAACAAGGGCGGCCGGGCGGTTGAGCAGGTGATCCGTTCGGCGTGGTCGGACTCGTTGCGTCGTGGGGTCGTCTCCGGGGCGTGCCCGGTGATCACTGACGTGACCGCGACCAAAGGCAAAGTGACGCGGGCGTCTCCGGTCGCAACAAGGATGATCAACGGCGAGGTCGTTCTCGACCGGGGCGCTCCGGGCGGGGTGGACACGATCGTGTCGCAAATGACGACGTACCAGGCCGGGTCGGCAGATTCTCCGGACAACATGGACGCGTTCGTGTGGGGGGTGACGGCTATCTACCAGCCGCGAGACAGTCCGGGGTATGAGAACGTCATGCGGCCGAGTGACTATATGCGTCGTGGTGGTCGTCGTCGGTAACCGTCCCATCGTCTTTCTCGTCTATGTGACGTAAACTCTTGGCATGTATGCGGAGTGGATCATGATGCTCGCGGCGGCCGCCATATCTGCCCGTGCCACCCGCCTCATCACCCGGGACGTCATCACCGCGCCCCTCCGCAGGTGGGTCCGTCACCGTGTCGACAAACAGCCCGAAGTTGTTGATGACCTCCCGCCGATCGACGCCGACAACGAGAACGACGACGAGATCGTGACCGTCACCATCGCCGACCACACCAAAGACCGGAAAGGACCAGCGGAAACATTCGTCTCGTGCGCTTGGTGCATCGGCTGGTGGATCTCACTCATCGTCTTCGCCGTCGTCTACATCCTGTGGCCAGGACACGACTGGAGCGGCACACAACTCGTCGTATGGCTCTCCGCCGCCGCCGCGGTAAACACCGTGCACGGGACCATCGCGTCCACCACCGAGGCAATCAACGACGTCACGCGCGCTCGAGCCGCATCAGCGGGCGCTGAACGATCGTGGCAGGAGTAGCCAATGGGAATCTGGCGGCGCTTCACCGAACAGTTCAGCCGCAGCAACACCAACACCGGCGAATACGAGTTCCCCGCCCAACCACCGGCACCGGTTACTCGCGGACCTGAACCGGTCCGGTCAACGACCCTCGGCGACACCATCGACGCGTCCCGACGCGCACGATCCGACCACAACTGGACCGAAGCCGCGTGGGATGCCTACCGCGACATACCGGAAGTCCGCGCCACTGTCGACTGGCTGACCAACGCCATGTCACGTGTCCGGCTCTACGCCGGTAGCATCCCCGACGACGGAGGCGAACCCCAACCACTCGACGTGAACGACCCCGACAACGAGCCCCTGATCCAGCCCGTACGCGAACTGTTCGGTGGTCCTCTCCATCAGGCCCGGATGCTCGGTCTCTGGTACCTGTACCGGCTGGTCGCCGGGCAGTGCATCATCGCCGCCGTCGAACCAACACCGGAAGAGCGAATCCGGTACGCGATCCTCGACGAGTGGCTGTGGATGATCCGTGACGCGTCACCCGTGTCAGGAGCGCTCCGAAACCGACCGGAGATCACGCTCACGTGGGAGACGCCACGGGGACGCATCACCCGCACGTTCGACCCGGACAAAGTCCCCGACGACATCGTGTTCTACCACTACCGTTACCGCGATCCCCGGTCGCCCGAACGGGTTGACGCTCCGATGCGGGCAGCGCTCGATGATGCTGAGCTGCTGCGCAACGTTGCTGACTCGCTCAACGCCCTGGCGATGTCTCGGATCGGGACCGCTCCGATGATCGCCGTGTCGTCCGACGTCACGATCCCCGGGTTCGGCGGCCCGCACGCCCCCGAAGGCGAGGACCCTGTCCTTGCTGGTCTCGTCGACACGATGGGGCAACGCGTCGACCACCGCCGCGACCCGATCTCCCGGACACCGATGGTGTTCCGGACATCGATCCGGTCAGATAAAGCGCCTATCGGCAACGCGATCGAAGTGCTTGACACGTCCGTCGGCTACGACGAGCGGACGCTCGACGTCCTCAACTGGGCGGCTAAACGCGTCGCTACCGCATTCTCCGCACCAGCTGAAGTCGCAAATGGGTCATCGGATCCGAACCATTGGAATGCGCTGTACGAAGGCCTCGACGGGGCCCGCATCGTCATCGCCCCCGCCGCCGCCGAACTCTGCCTACTCGTCCAACAACTGTGGTGCGAGTGGAGGATGGCCAAGCGGAAAGTCCCAGTCGACCAGATCAAGAGGACGACGATCTGGTACGACACGTCCGCACTCGTCCAGGATCCCGACCGGTCCGCCACCCTCATCGAGCTGCGCAGGACCGACCCGTCCCTGGTCACCGCCCAGGAGGTACGCCGGGCCGCCGGTCTGCCGTCCGAACCCGAAGAGCCCGACATGGCGCCCACTGCCGGGGACGACCCCGACACGGACGCAACCACCACGACCGGCCAGGTGCCGCGCATCAACGGAGTCACCCCGGCCGTCCCCACCATTCCCGGCTCCGGTCCTGTGATCAGGTCACCCGGATTCCCCACCGCGGGGTCACGACGTGCCTGAGCCATGGGGACCCGGAGACGCCGAGGACTACATGCGGGAACAGGAACCCGTCATGGCGCGTCTGATCCAGGACGGGATGCGAATCGTCCTGAACGAGATCCGTGACGCCGTCCTACCTCCCACCGGACCGCCGAACATGGCCGCGTGGTCCGGTCGGTCCCTCACGTGGCAGCGACTCATCACCGGCGGGGCGATCGCCGACCTGATCGCAGCGATCATCGACTACGTCCTCACGCTGGGGATGCGGCGACAGCAACCACCGGCGACACCGTCCGTGGCTCCGCTACTCGTCCCCGCGACCGGAACTGAGGGACGCGTGTCGAGCCTGGCGTACGCACAACAACACCTGCGCGTCGTCGAGTCACGTCTCCGCGAATGGCCGCAGGAGGCGTGGGCGGAGGTCCGCGACGAACTCGACGCCGGGATCGCGGCCGGGCTCGACGCCCGAGCGCTCCGCGAACGCGTCGGAGACGCCCTCAACGTCACCGCGCTGACACGCGTCACCGAGGACGAGATGGACGCCCTATACGACCGGATCGAGCAAGGCGTTCCACCTGCGGTTGAGGCGTCGCTACGGGCACGGATCCGCGAACTCGCCGACACCGCCGACCGGTCCCGGCGACGGTGGGAATGGCGTGCCGACCGGATCGCCCGGACAGAAGTCGCCGGCGCGGTCAACGCCGGGGTCGACGCGTTCGCGCGCGAATCGACGGCCGCGACCGGCCGCGAATGGTACAAGCGATGGTGGACGTCCCAAGACGACCGTGTCAGGGCGACGCACCGTGCCGCGCATGGACAGGTCGTCCCTCCTGGAGGACGGTTCAGCGTCGGCGGAGCGACACTGCGGTACCCGGGTGACCCACTCGGTCCGCCGCAAGAAGTCATCAACTGCCGCTGCTCAACGCTGCTCATTACTCGAGACGAGGCCGAGGAAACGAATGGATGATGTGATCGGGTGGGAGGGTCTAGTCCTGCCGTACGGGTCGATCTCAGCGGTAGGAGACCCGAGGATCGTCCTACCCACGACCATGGAGCTGTCGCGTGAACTGCCGCTTCCGGTTAAGGTTCAGTGGCAGTCGGCCGACGGTCACGACAACGCCGAACAGGGTCTGGCGTCCATCACGCGCGTGTGGACGACTGATGACGGCCTGTGGGCGTCCGGACCGATCGACGTCGGCGACGAGCGCGGCCAGACACTCGCCCGGAAAATCCGCGACGGGTTTCTCGGGTGGGTGTCCGCCGACATCGAGACCGACGGCGGCGAATACGTCACGACGCAGCGCGGCCGACAACCGGCCTACCGGCAGTGGCGCCTCACCGGTGTGACGTTCGTTGGCGACCCTGCTTTCGCTGCTGCCCGTGTCTACCCGGTCACCGATGAGGACCGGATCACCCCGGTGTCGGCAGTGCGTCGAATCCCGTCTACCGCGTTCAGCGGGCACTCCGTCACGTTCACGTCGGGCGCTCGCCGCGTCACCATCACCATGGACACCGGCGGGGCATCATCGAGTCAACAGGTCGCCGTCCCGTTCGCGATGATCAACAGTTCCGTCCCGTTCGCGGTCATCGGCGACACCGACCTTCCGTGGGCGGCCCGCGACCACGCTTGGGATGGACCCGGCGCCGCCCGGCGCGTGCAGGAATGGGCTGACGGCGACCCCGACCGCATGGCACGCGCGTTCCTCTGGCGCAACGAAGACGCCGACCCGACCACCCAATCCGCGTACTCACTCGGGTATGCGGACGTCATCGACGGTGAACTCCGGGCCGTGTACCGGGGCCTTGCAGCCGCTGCCGGACGGCTCGATCAGACCGAGAACGGCATGACGAGTGAGGACCGCGAGCGCGTCCGGGAACGCATCAACACCCTGTACGAGCGCGCCGCGGACGCCCTCGACGACCCGACAATCGCACAGAGAGGAGAGGACATGACGCAAGAAGACACCGACAGTCAAGATTTCGCCGTCGCCGAGCCTGGCATCGAAGACATTGCCGACGTGATTGCCGAAACCGGCGATGACGTTGGTGTGGAGATCAGCGAGGCGAGTATCGAACGGATCGCTGACGCGGTCATGGCGCGTCTCGCCGACCGCGACAACGCCGAGATGGCCGAGTTCGCGCGCGTTAAGGAAGCCCGGGACGCATTGGAGGCTCTCAATGGGGTGCTGTAGGGCGGACACATCGTCACCGGTGATCCGCGCATCAACGGGGACACGGTCCGTGAAGAAACCCGACCAGACCGTACAGAGTGAGTACATTGTCCGGTACCGGAAGAACGGCCAAATGGTGACCGAAACGTTTTACGGGGGTCGCACCGAGGAGCTGCACGCGATCCGTCTCGCGTCGCTCAACAAGGGCACCTGTCAGCGGGTTTACCGCCGCGCCAAAGCAAAGGAGGCGTCGTGACCAGCGACGAACTGATCACGTGGATCATCGAGCAGCAGGCCAGCGCGGACACCGTCCGGTCGTTCCTCGCTGACCGCGGCGTTGACGCCGCCGAGATCCACGAGGCAGCCCGCGGACGGATCCGGGACATGGCCGCCACGGTCGACACCGACCCGACGGTCACCGCCGAAGCGGTCCGGGCGGTCCGTGTCCTGGTCGATGCGACGGCACCAGCGACCGAACCGGAGAACAGCGACGACACCGGTACCGGCGACGATGCGGCGGCCGAACTGGAGGCGACCGACGACGCCGACGAGACAGAGAACACCGATGATGGAGGTGGAGCGGTGACGCTCGAAAATGACCAGGCGGACAGCAACGACGTCGGCGGTGACGTTCCCGTCACCGGTGACCTGATCTCCGCCGAAGCGTTCAAGGCCCGCGGCGGTGGTGGTCGTCGTGACCCCGAGCAGGTCAAAATGACGCTGCGTCCCGGGGCGGCCGCCAGCTTCGCCAACGCGAAAGCCGCTAACGACTACTACCAGGCGTTCGCGGGCGGCTCCGGCGGCGAACTCCACACCATGGCCGACCTCACCCGACACGTCGACAGGCAGATGGACCTGCTGCGTAACGCCGGGTCGAGCGCGGCGACCGGGATCGAACTGGTCCAATTCAAAGCTCGTGAAGGCGCCAACCCGTTCCGCGTCGGAGCGAACATGTCGAGGCAGCAGGCCGGTGCAGTCCTCCAGGACGCCATCGCGTACCACAGCGAGAAATTCGCCAACGGTTTCTGCTCGCCGTCCACACAGCTGTACGAGTTCTGCCGGGTCCCGGCCCCGTGGGGCAGGTTCGGCGACTCGATCCCGATGATCGCGGCCGAGCGCGGGGGCGTCGAGCTGCCGGTGTCGCCGTCGATTGGCACCATGTGGGGTGCGGGAATCGAATGCCGCACCGAGCAGGAAGAGATTGAGCGCGACCAAGACGGCACGGAGAAGGCGTGCACGCACATCGACTGCCCGACGTGGGTGGACCACCGTAACCGGATCTGCCACATCTGCGTCACCTCGGGGACGCTGCAGCGCAAGGCGTTCCCGGAGTCCATTGACGACGCGATTCGTAAGTTCGAGTTGATTTACGACATGTGGATCAACTGGCAGATGCTGTCGACGGCGATCGAAATCGCCGACTCCCAGAACGGTGAGCTGCGGTGGGACACCGCCGGGTGGGGGATCCTGCAGGCGTTGAAGGAGAAGATCGGGTTCGCGATCATGTCGATTTCGGCGCGGACGCTGCTCAACTACGAGTCGACAATATGGAACGTCGCAATTCCATTTTGGGCATACGCGGCGATTCAGGCGGACGCCGCGAAACGCGTCGGGGCCGACCTGACGATGATGACGCTCACGCGCGACCCGATCAACACGATCCTCAGCAACGGTATGACCGTTCGTTTCTGGCCTCAGATGCCGTGGCAGACCGCCCTGGTGGACGTCCCCGACCCGGCAATGCGGACGTGGATCGGATCCGACGTTTCGCTGGAGAACGGGGTCTACCCGGACACAATGGAACTGCTGATCTGGCCTCAAGGGACATTCGCTGGTGTCCGGGACGACTTCCTCGACATCCGCGCCCGTTGGGATTTTGACCTGCAGAAACAGAACCGTCAGCTCGAGTGGTTCGCCGAGACTGAGTGGAATCTCATCCCGCACTGCTACGAAGCGGTCCACCTCACGCTCGACATCTGCACGGCCGGTCGATCCGGTTCGCTGTTCGAGTACCCGTGCGGCGGCGGCGATGCTGGCGGCGCCGGGATCAACCCGGTCACCGGCCTCACCGCGGAAGAACTCACGGCCTTGCGGGCGCTCGCCGCGACGACGGGATGACCAGATGGCCATCGCTACAGCACAGGGAGGGGGTGAGGAATAATGGCCGCTATCACAGGACCACCGGCCCTGATCGACCCGTCACGGGTCCCCGATGACCGTGTCCGCGGGTACGGTCTCCAATCGCAAGCATTCTTGACGGAGGAGACATCACCGTCGGAGAACCTGTCGCCCGGTGACCGACTGTCGATGCGTGGCGTCACCCACGAAGTCAACAACTGTGGACGGCTGAATTGCTGGTCGCATGACTGTGACCACACCGGCGACAAATTCGCTGACCAGCACGGCCAAGAATGGGTGGAATCCGCGTCGTTCTCGATCGTCGCGACCGGCCCGCGTTGTTTCGGAACGCACGCGATCGCCAACGCTGAACGGCGCGCACGTGAACGCATCGAAGCGCTCGAGTGGGCTGCCGTCGAGTACGCGGTAATGACCGGGTCGTGCGGCGCGTCACCGTTCCTGGCAGGGCCTCCGACGGGCGAAGGCGGGATGGACCTGACGATCCGTCCCGACCCGGTCGACCCGACCGGGTATACCGCGCTCGCGGAATGGTCGGTCGCTGACCTGTCGTCCGCTCCGGTCTTGCCCGTCGGGACTGACCCGGTGGCGCCGAAGACGGCGTTGGCGGCCCTGGAGTGGGGGATGCGGGACTACGGCGGACCCGGCGTGATCCACGCGCCGTCATGGGTCTACCCGTGGTTCGAGGATTGGGAGCGCCGGGAAGCATCTCGCCTGGTCACGCAGCTCGGTCACGGGTGGGCATTCGGCCGCGGATACGTCAGCGTCGCTCCGGGAACCGCTCCCGCAGAGATGCCGACCCTCGACGACACGCCCGACTTCGCCAGCGCGTGGCTGTACGGGACCGGCGCCGTCCGGGTCTGGCGCGGACCGATCACGATCACACCCGACGAAGCACGATACGACTACCGACGTAACCGGTCGCTCGTCCTCGCCGAGCGCGCGTACACCGTGTCAATCCAATGCCCGTACGTCGCGGTCAATGTCGATTTGACCGCTACCCCATGAGAGGAGGAGACATGACAGATGACCGGTCCACATGGATTCGCGTGTTTCTGGAGGATTTTCAGCGGCCCGCTAGCGTCGCCGCCGCCGCAAACGTGATCGCGTCGCGGCGTGGGCTTCCGATGGTTGTTCCGCAACCGGGGACCCCGACGACGGTCCGCAAAAACCGGATCGCGCATTCGATCCTGATGCACCCTGACGTGTACGAGGAGTGGGAGGGACGCTCGGGGACCGTCCGCGAACAGCGGCGCGTGTCACCGGGACGACGCAAGGCCACGGGTAGGGCCCGTGTGGGAGGTGGTGCGTGATGCCTATCCGTTGTAGGACGTTCTCGCCGACGTTTTTCGAGGTCATCCGGTTCACTCTTGTGGACAATTGTGGTCGGCCGATTTACGGTCCGAACTCGACGTGGGTGGTCGATGAGCCGATTAGCGTCCAAGTGACGAGAAACGTGAACGAGCCGGAGTCGCCGCAGCTGGTCCGCCCGTCGGGCCGTGTCTGCCGGACACGAACCGTCACGCCGCAGATCCTCAACTACACGATCACCATGGGTCTGTGTTCGGTCGACCCGGCGATGATGAGCGCGTTGAACGAAGCGAACTCGCCAGTGTTCGACCACCTGTTTGACCAGGTCGGTTGGGATGAGACCACCGGTTTGTCGAGGCGGAACACCGCGATGGAGGGGTGGATGGGTCGTGATGATTCGTCGACCGGAGGATGCGAGACGCCTGACGATCAGCAGGATCTGATCGGTGAAGGCGAGTGGGGCTACCTGGGGTTTTACAACATGTCCGGGTTCCAAGAATCCGGAGATTTCACTTACGGTAGCGAAGCGACCCCGTTCACGGTGACGGCGACGGCGAACGTCACCAACTCCTGGGGACGCGGACCCTACGACGTCCAACTCAACCCCGGAGCGCCACCAATGCCCGGGCAATGGATCACACCCGTCGCCCGCAACTCCGGCAAACGCGCCACCACCGTTGATGTCGCCCCGCCCGAACCGACATGCGGTCCGACACCGCTGTCCAATCCTGCTGCCCCGCTGGTGTTCATCCGGCCGGGCGACAACGCGATGCAGATGTGCGTCCAGGTTCTGGCCGACGGCGGAATGTGGGTGGTGGATTTCGGCGACGGGTCCCCGACGCAGACGTTCAGCGCGGACGAAGAGGTGTGCTACCAGTACGTCGACGAGGGCTGCCACAACCTCGGGATCTGGCCTGAGAGTAACCCGCGCCTGTACCGAGGCGAGCACTGGTGCCTACCGCAAACGCTCGGGTTCACGATCGAGCCGTCGTCGGGTGCTGTACCGCTCGACGTCGTCGGGACCGTGACCGGCGCGACCGGACAGCCCACGATTGATTGGGGCGACTGATGGCTGACTACCAGATTCCGCACACGTACACGCGAGGCTGCCCCGAAGTTCTCGCGGTCGCTACGGTCGGTGAGCAGCGGGCGATGGCGCTGGTCTCTCTGGCCGGCTGTCCGGAGGACATCATCGCGTCCGTCGAGCGTGACCCGTCCGACCCGACCGGGTACACGGCTCTCCTGACGTGGCAAAACACTAGCGGTTCGACCGTGTCGGTCCGGTGGGACGGCGGCGACCTACAGGCGGGTCAGCCAGCGACCGGGACACTGTCGCACGTCTACGAGACCGGGCAGGAAGGAACGCATACGGCCCTGATCGTCGACGAAGATGACCCGTCCCGCAACGTCACGATCTCATTCGAGGTCCCGCTGTCCGAGATGCTCGATTTGCGGATCAGTCCGGACCCGTCCGACCCGACGGGGTACACGGCCATGGCGATTTGGGGGCCTACTGACGTACCGCCACCAATCGATGAACTTGACATAACAATCAGCCCGGATCCGGGCGACCCGACCGGGTACACCGCGCTCGCAACATGGGGACCCGCCACACAAGGAGAAGGAGGAGGGGCATGACCGTACAGCTCACGTGGGACACCGACCCGCCCATCACCGGGCTCCCCGATCAGGGGACCGATACGAAGACCTACCCACCGACTCCGGCACCCGCCGAAGCTGAGCTCGAGCGCGAACCCGTCGGTTCCGGAACCGTCCTTGATGCACCGTTCTCCGTACCCCTGGTCACGACCGCTGACGCCACCGAGGTTGCGCCGGGAGGCACCGTCACCGTCGACGGGTCCGGTCTGGCGCCGGGATCGGCCGGGACGCTCGCGATCGTCGCCGGACCCGCAGGAACGGAAGGCGGAACGGTACTGGTCGAGACCCCGGTGACCGCTGACACCGTCGGAGCGATCCCGTCGACCGAGCTCACCGTCCCCGACGACGCGGACCCAGGCGCATATCACCTGGTCCTGTCCGGTGGAGCGGTCGTCATCGACCTCACCGGACTGACCGTCACCGGTGTCACGCCCCCGGATCCGATCGTCACGTCGGATGTGACCGAGGTCGAGCCAGGTGGGACCGTCACCGCATCCGGGACCGGATTCCCCGCTGACACGTCCGGGACCGTCGGCCTGTACGCGGGCGACGGTACGGCGGTCGTCGAAGCTCTGGTCACGACCGACGCCGACGGCGCATTCGCCGGAACGCCGCTCGTCGTCCCCGCCGGAACGGCTGCCGGTGACCTTGCGTTGCGGGCGACCGTCGGCGATGCGACGTCGCCGGACGTCACGATCACTGTGACGGAGACCCCGGCCGAGCCCGTCCTCACCGCCGCACCGACCACGGTCGACTCCGCGGATGATGAGGCCGGACGTACCGTCACCGTCGACGGCACCGGGTTCACCGCCGACCTCGCCGGACGCGTCAGCATCATGACCGGCGCACCGGGATCAGGCGGCACGGAAGTCGTCGGGGCGGACGTCACGACCGGCCCCGATGGTGTTCTGCCGTCGACTCCGCTGGTCGTTCCGGCTGGTCAGGAGGCGGGCGACTACCACGTCCACGCCGAATATGAGGGCGTCGTCGTCGACGATGTCGCGTTGACGGTCACGTCCACGCCGCCCGTCGAGCCGGTGTTCACCGCGTCCCCGACCGAGGTCGACTCGGGCGGTGACGAAGCCGCCCGAACCGTGACCGCATCCGGCACCGACTTCCCGACCGATCTTGCGGGTCGCGTCAGCATCATGGACGACGCCGCGGCCGAAGTCGTCGGCGCCGACGTCACCACGGACGCCACCGGTGTCCTACCGGATACGCCACTGGTCGTACCCGCTGGGCAGGCCGCCGGGGCGTACACGGTCCACGCCGAATACGAGGGTGTGACCGTCGACGACGTGGATCTGACGGTGACGTCCACGCCGCCACCGGACCCGCAGATCACGCCCGATGTGACCGAAGCGGAGCCGGGTGACACGGTCACGATCAGCGGCACCGGATTCCCGGCCGATTCGACCGGTCGGGTCGGGATCGCCACGGAGACCGACGAGATCGTCGGTGCCGACGTCACCGCTGACGCCTCCGGCGCATTCCCCGCGACGGCGCTGGTCATCCCGGCCGGTACGGCGGCGGGCGAGTACATTGCGCGCGCCACGCTCGGCGGCGTCACCAGTCCGGACGTGACGATCACGGTCACGGAGGCGCCACCGCCAGAGCCGGTCCAGTTGGGCGCGCCCACTGGTGTCGCCGCTGGGACGCCGACCGCCACAGAGGTCCCGCTGACGTGGGACGCCGTGACGAATGCGACCGCGTACCGGATCGAGTCGTCGGCTGATGGGACGACGTGGACGGCGGATGAGACCGAGCCGACGGACCCGGCGGGTTCGGCGACCGGGTTGACGGCGGCGACGGAGTACCAGCTGCGTGTGACCGCGATCGGCGACGGCACCGAGTACACGGATTCGGAGCCGTCGGCGTCGGTCACGGCGACCACTGCGGCCGCACTGGCCGAGTCGGCCACCGCGAAACGGTCGAAGAAGAAAAGCTAACGCCGCCATCGCTCGAAACGAATAGACAGAGGGGAGGGGAGGAACCGGTGACGACGTGTGAGCCGTGGCCGCTAGACGAGACGTGCGTCCCCGACGACTGGCCCACGGACCCCGACGTCATCGACCGGTTCCTACCCATGGCGTCGAGCATGCTGTGGGCGGCGAGCGGACGGACCGTAGGCCAATGCCGGTACACGGTCCGTCCATGCCGCAGCGACCAGGGTGACCTGTGTCAGGGCGTATGCGGGTGCTCACCGGTCTGCTCGATCCGGGTAGGGAACGGTCAGGTGACGTGCGTGGAACGCATCCGTATCCACGGTGAGCACGTCCCCCGCCAGGCATGGCGTCTCTACTCGGACGGGACGATCGTCCTCGCCGACGGCTGGTGTTTCCCGCCCTGCCAGGACCTGTCGCTTGACGCGACGATGCCCGGGACGTGGGACATCACCTACCTGGAAGGGTCGCCGGTGACGCCATTGGCGTCGCGTGCCGTGACTGCGCTCGTCGCTCAACTGGCGCGTGAATGCGCTAGGCAGTGCGGCGTGTCCTCACGTCGTCTCCAGTCGGCGACTATGGACGGCGCGTCGTACCAGTACCAGCCGCCGGACGCCACCGCTGCCGACTACCTGTCGATTCCTGCTGTCGACGACTGGTTGCAGACCGTCAACCCGTTCCGGGCTGAGCGTCAGGCCGCCGTGTTCGTTGCCGATCATCACCGGCCGTACCGAGACATTGGAGGGATGGGCCTATGAGCATCGATCCGCAGCAGTTCCGGATGCCTGCCGCGCTGTACCGGTATTGGACTACCGGCCCTGGCGGTAGGGAGATCCGGTGGGGCACTGACGGTGATCTGACCCGGTGTGCTCGGGAGCTTCGCGGGAAGGTTCCGCGCGGTTCGGAGTATCCGACCTGTCAAAACATTCACATCCGTTTCCTCGGCTACCCGAACCCTAGGGACTAACCATGACTTTTCAATGTGGACCTTCGTGGAATGCGTGTGCACCTAACCCGCCAACCGGCGAAGACATTGCGTACCTCCCGATGCAGCGCCTTCTCTCGTATTTCAGGACGCGTCAGATCCGCGTCGTCGACGCCCTAGAGGCGTACATTGGCCGGATCGAGAGGCTGAATCCGCTTGTCAACGCGTTCGTTCACACCCAGTTCGATGAGGCTCGGGCGGCGGCCGTACTAGCCGATGAGCGGTACGACAACGGGACCGCCCGCAAGCTCGAAGGTCTCCCGATCGCGACGAAGGATCTTTTCGATTGGGAGATGAACGTTCCGAACACGTTCGGCAGCGCCATGTTCGCGCCCGAGAGCGCCACGAATCCACCTCCGACGTACTACCCGTTCCTGCCGCCGTACACCGCGATCTACGTGATGCGTTTGCTCGACGCGGGCGCGATCAGCCTGGGTAAAACCGCCACCCCAGAGTTCGGGCACAAGGGAATCACAGCGTCACCGGCGTGGGGTGACACGCAGAACCCGCTCCGGCTCGGTCTGAATCCTGGCGGTTCGTCGGGTGGCGCGTCCGCCGCGCTCGCGTCGTTCATGGTCGCGTCGGCGGAGGGATCCGACGCGGGCGGTTCGATCCGTATCCCCGCCGCGCCGACCGGAATCGTCGGTTTCAAGGCGACTGCTGGTCTGATTCCGCAGGGTGTGCCGCCGTTCCCCGTCAACCCGTTCCTCCACTCAGGACCGATGGATCGGACTGTGTACGGTGTCGCGGTCATGGCCGACCTCATGGTCCAGCCGTACCCACCCGACCCGTTCAGCGTCACGAAGCCCAATTTCTCGGGTGTCCCGTCGTCGTCGACCGGGTACAACTTCGAGGCGCAACTAGAGCGCGGCGTCCGAGGCCTTCGCATCGGGATCACCGACACGTGGGACATTTACCCCGTCGAACAGCCGATCCGCGACGTGATCAACCAGGTCGGGTGCGTGTTCGAGCAGGCCGGAGCAGTCGTCGAGACCGGGGTCCACCTCGGTCTCGACGAGGCGATCATTCACACCACCGGCGAACCGCTCACCCAGGGTGATGTGTCGACGTGGTGGAACGAATCAATGGGGACACTCTATGCGGGTGGTGTCGTCAACTATTTCGCCGGTTTCGGCATCGATGTCCTCGCAGCGCCAGAGAAACTCACGCCGGAATGGTACGAGCTTGTCCAGCTCGGGCAATCACTTCCCGCGACCAGGATCCGCGACATCGAGTCCGACACCCAGGCGATCAGGTCGGCGTTCGATGCGGCGTGGCGCGTCAACGGTGATCCGAACGGGTATGACCTGATCATCGGCCCGACACTCGCCGCACTCCCACAGCAGTTGATCAACGCCGGTGACGGGTCCACCGTCGGCCCGTCCACCGTCGGCGGCGTCGCGGTCGACCCGAACATCGGCTGGTGCTGCACCTGCTTGCAGAATTTCACGGGTGAACCGGCCGTCAGTATCCCGGCCGGGTGCTATGACGGTCTCCCCATCGGAATGCAGATCGTCGGACCACGCCTGTCCGACGAGCGCGTTCTCGCCGCCGCGCGCACGTTTGAGCGGCTTCGCCCGTGGTACGACACCCTGTACCAGCCCGGATGGAGGTTGTCCGGATGACATTCACCGCCGACAACGGCACCGAAGTGGTGACATCGATGCAACGGGTCGGCGTCACCTACCAGGTCATGCAGCGTCTCGCCGCCGCCATCGAAACCGAGATGGAATGCCGGGGTGCGGCGGCGTGCCGGTACGACGTGATCGTCGCCCAGTCACCGACGCAACGCGGCGCAGACCTACGCGGACCCGACTCGCAAGGCCGCGTGTGGATCCGAACCGTCCAAGAAACCGCGACCACGACGACACCATGCACACCGCTCCTGTGGGTGGACGTCGAAATCGGGGTCCTACGGTGCCACACCGTCACCGGACCCGATGACGTGTCACTACCTGACCCGGAGGTCATCGCCGCCGAAACGCTTCAGGTCGAGTGGGACCGTCAGGCAGTCGCGGCGGCGGCGGCATCGATCCGACGCCCCCGGATGACAGTCACGGCGTGGCGTCCGTACGGACCGCAGTCCATGGCCGTCGGCGGGATCACGACGGTCCGATTCCGGCGGCCGACCTGATGGGGTACGCGCGCGTCAACTACGACGAGGCCGCCCGTGAAGCGCTGCGGATCGCCCGCCAAGCAGCCGAAGACGTCGCCAACACGCTGCGTAACAAACTCGTCCAGACGAGCCCACGCGACTCAGGACGGCTGGCGAACTCGTGGGCCCTCGACACCGAGGTGACCGGTACGACCGTCACCGTGCACGTGTCGAGCAACGTCCAGGCCGGGGACAGCGGACGGTACCTGTGGCAACTTCACCACGAGGGCACCGGACGTCACGGCCCGCAGGGCAGGGACATTGTGCCGGTCCGTCGGAAGGCGCTGCGGTGGCGCGGCGGCCGCGGCGTCGCGTCACCGGGCGGCGCCGGGTACGTGTTCGCGAAACGCTCGCAGGGCATCCGCCCCGACCCGTTCATCGCCAACGCGATCCGGGAGACCCTCGCGCAACACCCCGGTTGGGATATCCAGGCGATGTCGCCTCCGGGGACCCGCGTCACGGGCACGTAGATAATCACACCCACCACACCATCTACGAGGGAGACACCGAACGTGGACGACGAAGTCCCTATCGCAATCACTATCGAGCCGACGACACGGACACTCGAATGGGTCGACCTGGTCGGGATCCGATACCCCGTCAGGCGACCGAAATCGATCGTCTCGGGCACCCCGAAAACCGAAATCATGCGTTTGGCGGCGTACATCAGCCAGCACACTGAGGCGGCGTCACCTCGACGTCCCCGGCAGGGCGCCGCGAAACCCCGCACCACCACCAAACCGATCGAACTGACCGCCGAGCAAATCCAGTCGGCGATGACGGCCGTGTGGCGGTACCTGCACGTCGCTCTGGACAACCCGGACGACTACGCGGATATCCGTCGGCGTCTCTACGGCGACATCGACGACAACGACGCGAACGGCGTCACGTATCTCGAGTTCGAGCACGACCCGAACCCGTCCGACGACCTCGACATCGACAACGTGATCATGCTCGTGGCTAACCTGATCGCGCACTGGCAGGAGACCGATTCGGTTCGGTCGGCCGCGCGCGCACCCAAACCACCAGCAGCACGGAACCAACAGAACCCCGGACAGGTGACCCGTCGCCCCGCGAACAAACGCGGCGGCGGGAGCCACGCGAAACATTCGCAGCACGCCGGGCAGGGATGATCCGATGGGGGAGCTGTATCCGGGAGGGCCGGTCACGCTGCCGTGCCGGATCAGCATCGCCGGGGCGGTCGTCGACGTCCGGTTCGTTCCCGCGCCGACGATCGCCTACTACGCGTCGACCGCGCAATGGGGGGTCCTAGCGCAGAAACTGTTCGACCTCCCGTCCGTGCTGCGGGACCGGATCGCCGACCTCGACGACGACTTCGACGACACCGACCTGACGAAAGCCGCGATCATCCTCACGACGCGACTGTCGGGGTGCGGCGACGACATCGTCGCATGGCGGATCATGATGCACATGTCCGCAGCGATGGTCAGGGACTGGTTGACGATCGCCGGTCGGATCACCGCGATGGGGATCGACCCGTCCCGTGACCAGCTGTGGCGTGTCATCGCCGCGACCCGTCACGTGATCACTGATGGGGCGTCCGCTGAGCATCGGGCATACGTGGAGAGGGCTCTGGAGTATCCGCTGCCAATCGAGCCGAAGTGTCTTCCGGGGGCGGGGTCGCTGACGGCGGTGCGTCGCCGGGCCAGCGCCGAGTTCGATGCACTCGCGAGGGAGATAGGGGGATAGGGGGGTGAGTAGGTGCCTGTTGGTGAGGTAGCCGCAGATGTCGTCGCGGACGGTTCGACATTCGGGCCGTCACTACAACGAATCCTTAATCGACACCGTGATGAGAAGATCACCGTCGAAATCGAACCGGGACTATTCCGCGACGCCAACGGGCGACTCCGGGACGCACGAGGACGGTTCGCTCGCGCCGGTCGCGACGCAGGCGACGCCTACTCCGACGGGTTCCGGCGCGGACTCAGCAACCTCCGCATCCCGAACATCGGTGGAGCGTTGGGGAGCGCGGGCCGCATCACGGCGATGGCGGGCGCGATCGGTGGGTTGGCGGCGGCGGCGGCCGGGCTGGTGACGGCGTTGGCTCCGGCTGTCGGTGCGCTCGCGGCTCTACCTGCGGTGGCGGGTGTCGCAGCCGCGGGAATGTCCACATTCCGGGTGGCTTTGGCGGGTGTGGGTGACGCGTTCGAGGCCGCCGTCACCGGTGACGCCGACGAGTTCGAGGAGAGTCTGGATGGGTTGGCGCCGTCCGCGCAGGAGGCGGCTCGGGCGTTGCGTGGACTGTCGCCGGAGTTCCAGTCGTTGCGTGAGGCGGTTCAGGAGGAGTTCTTCTCCGGGTTCGCCGACAATCTGGACAGTGTCGCGTCTGCGTTGATCGGGCCTGTCCGGGAGGGAATGACTGGGGCTGCGTCTGCTGCGTCCGGTCTCGTGGACGCGCTCGCCGACGTTGCTTCCAGCGATAACGCTGTCGGGTTCGTCGACACCGCGTTTGCGTCGCTTAAGGACATCATTGAGGATATTACTGAGCCGACCGCGCGGCTCTTCGACGCGCTGCTCAATATCGGAACGGTCGTCGGTGAGGCGTTCGATTTCGGCGACGGACTCGGTGGCGTCATCGATGACTTCGCGGCATTTCTCGACGAGGCGGCCGAGTCTGGTGAGGCTGTCGAGTGGGTTCGGGGCGCGCTTGAACTGTTTTCGCAGCTCGGTCGCATTATCGGGGCGGTCGGGTCGATTTTCGGGACCGTGTTCGGCGCCGCGTCCGCTGAGGGCGGTGGGCTGCTTGACACGCTTGAGAAGGTCTTCGGTGAGGTCGACCGGTTCCTCGAATCGACCGAAGGCCAAGAATTCCTTAGTGGACTGTTTGAGGCGTTGGCGGCGATCGGGTCTGCGATCGGCCCGCTTCTGGCCTCCGTCGCCACCGCATTGACACCACTCGGGTCGGTCATCGCCGACGTCGTAACGACACTCGCGCCCGCGATCGAGACCGTCGTCGACGCGCTCGGCGGCGCGATCGCGGCGATCGCTGATTCCGGTGCGCTCCAATCGATCGCGGGCGCGATCGGAAGCATCCTCGACGCCGTCGCACCAGTTCTTCCGGTGCTGGGTGAGCTCGTCGGCATCGTCGGCAACCTGATCGGCGGGATCGCGCAAGCTGTCGCCCCGGTGATCGCCGCATTCACTGGTCTCTTGACAAGCGTGCTCGAACCGATGCTGCCGGTGATCGAGACGCTCGCCGATATCTTCGTTTCGATTCTCACCCCGATCTTCGGCACGCTCGCCGGGATCATTGAACGTCTCACCCCGATTTTCGCGACGTTTTACGAGACTCTCGCCGAATCGCTCATCCCGGTGCTGACCGAGATGGGCGACATGATCACCGAGCAGCTCCTACCCCCGCTGTTGGAGCTGATCGATCAGGTAGCCGACACACTCATCCCGATCTTTGAGGACTTGCTGCCGGTGATCGCCGACGTGATCAGCGGCGGCCTCAGTCTCCTGATCGAGGGGTTCAAGATCGTCGTCGGTGTTATTCAGTCGTTTATCGGCATCGTGTCGGGGATCGTGTCGGTCGTCAGCCCCGTCATCAGCGTGATCAGTGACGTCGCCACCGCCATCACCGGAGAGTTCGGCAGCGCGATCGACTGGATCGTCGACAAGATCGAGGACATTAAGGACGTGTTCGATCGTCTGAAGGATTGGCTCGGCGATGTCGTCCAGTGGTTTAAGGATCTTCCTGGTCAGATCATGGACGCGATCGGTGACCTCGCTGGAAACATCGGCGATGCGATCGGTAACGCCCTGGACGAAGCCGGGTCGTGGATCGGATTTGCGAACGGTGGCATCGTCACCAGCACCACCTACGCGATGATCGGCGAAGCCGGTAAAGAGGTGGTCATCCCGTTGACCCGGCCCGACCGTGCCCGACAGCTCGCGCAGGAATCCGGACTGACGCAGATCCTCGCCGCCGGTCCCCAAACAGGCAGCAGCGACGACAACCGCAAGATCGACATCACGATCAATATCGACGGCGGCGACCCGGAACGGCTTCGCAGAACAATCGAAGACACGATCGCGAAATACAAGTGACAGGTGAGGGGAGGTGAGACGAGATGCTGCCCGACTATGTGGTGATCGGCGGCCTAGAGGTCATCTCGACAGCCCGCGCATCCGCGTACGGTGCGCAAATCGACGAGTGCGGTGCTGCGATAGGGACATGTTGGGACTGTGAAGAGGACGCCGGAGAGTGGCTGAACAGCGGCGAACCCTACGAGGGGATCACTGTTGACGCGCCCTGGTATGACCCGGCGGTACCGGAGTCGGCGATGGTGCTCGGGTTCGCCGGGCTGGAGATCACCGGTATGACCGAGGCGGTCCGGTCGGCGACAACAGCGACATCGTCGGCGCCGGCACGCCGACAGTTCACGATCCGGTTCGCGGCGATTCTCGCGGATGAATGCGGTCTGGAGTACGCGCAAGGATGGTTGGCGAACGCGTTCGAGTCGTCTCCGTGCGCGACGGGATGTGTGGGGCACGAGATGTGCGTGCTCGCGTGCTGCCCGGACGTCGACGATGACGGGGAGCTCGTCGGACCGGACCCGCTTCGGTACTTGTACGAGGTCGAGGTCGTGTCGGGGCCGACGATGATGGACCGCGATTGGGAGGATCCGCTATGGGTCGAGTTCGAGGTCACCCTATCGACGCCGAACGTGTACGTGTGGCGTCCGCCGCCGCCTGATCGTGTGATCTCGGTGCGGCCTTCAGACGGACAACAGGTCACGCTGGACCTTCCGGCCGTGTATGAAGCGTGCCCTGATGACGACGAATGCGCTGGTCAGTTTGCGTGCCCCGTCCCGGAGGGGTTCGCGCCGCTTCCGGCCGAGCCGTTGCCGGAGTGCTACCCGGCCGAGCCGTTCGCCGCTCACCGGACACTGATCTCGATCCCGCCGGGTGTGCTTGCTCGTCAGCTCGACGTGGTCCCGGTGGTGCGTGTCCGAGCGGGGAATCTGGCGGTCCGTAACCTCGTGGTCCGCTTCTACGCTAATCCACTGGGGATTCCGTGTGGTCGTCTCCCGGACCTGAACCCGTGCCGCGCCTGCACGGACCTCACCGTCGCCGAGATCCCCGCCAACGGGTCACTGATCATGGACGGCAGAACCGGACTCAACACGATGACCTGCGTCAACTCGCGTGGCCGGAACGTTGATACCCCGGCCAGCGTGTACGGTCCGCCCATCGACGGCGCGGGCGCCGGGTACGTCGAAGCAATCCAGTGCGGCCCCGGACTGTGCATAGAGATCTACACGGCGGTCGGCGTTGCGGCAGGCGCCGAAGTCATCGTCGAGTTCTGGACCCGGACGAACGGCGGCTGACATGGCGGACTATCTGGGGTGCCCGGCGGCCGGTGACGACACGATCGTTGAGGTTCGCCGTCTCGACCGGTACTCCGCACCCGGGACACCGATCGAGCCGCCCCGACTCGACGGGTACTTCCGGCTCAAGGGCGTCGAGAAGATCACGTGGGGGCGGACCTATAACTCGTGGGCTCCGTTCGAAGTCCAGCTCGGCGGGGGCGCGTTCTGTCAGGACGTCCTGCGACGTATCCAGCCGGGATGGTGGGAGGTCAGAATCCTCCGGGGACGTGACATCGCCTACTCGGGGCCGATTTACGACATCACCCAGTCGACGGGACGGTCCGGCGCCGTCATCAGCGGAGGCGACATGGCGTCCGTGTTCCACGAGGACGCCGGGAGACTCGTCAACCTGGTCGACATGACCTATGAGGACACCGACCCGGTCGATATCGCGTACGACGTGATCACGCAGATGATGGGCCTATCGGTTCCCGAGGACATCTACCTGATCCGCGACTACCTGTACACCAACCCGGTCGGGGAGACGATCGACTACGCGCCCGGAGTGACAGCGGACTACGTCGGCGACACGCTCGACGACCTCGCCGATAACTTCGGGTTGCTGTACGCCGCCGTCGGCCGCCGGATCATCCTGTCGTCACCGGCGACCATAGCCAGGTCACCGATCGCGACACTCACCACCGCGCATTTCGAGGGCGACGTGCAGATCACGCAATCCGCGCTCGACATGGGCATCATGGGCGTCGCGGTCGGCGAAGACGCCGACGGGTCCCCCGTCGTCACCACCGCAGGAGAGTTCGGTTCAGCGTGGGGGTGGCCCGCGATGCGCGTCGACGTCCCCCGGGGCACGTCGGCACGGTCGCGGGCGACGGCGGCTCGCCGCGCGATCCAGGGCCGTATTCGGCCGATGTGGCGTGTCGACCTTCCGTCGTCCGCGCGGCTTTTGCCGACGGCGCCGATCGGGATGAGAGACCTCCGGCCAGGTTCGGCCCGCGTCGACATCGAGATCCACAACATCCCCGTCCCGGTCCGGCAGGCGACGATGCTCACCGAGGTCGAATTCGAGCACGTCCCGGGGGCACCCGGTCGGGAGACGGTGCGGGCGACGTTCGCCCCGATCGGTGAACCGGTGACCATCCCATGACAGGAGACCCGTATGGCTGGTAGCGGCGACAGAACACAGGAACGCCGCGGTTCACGCCAGGTCCTGATGATCGAGCGGCGCCGCACACGAAGAGCACGACGCCGACAATTCCCCACCGCCACAACGGCCGCGGCCGTGAGGGTGGAACACGTCGACGACGCCGGGACACGACGGCGGCTAGCCGTCGGTACATGGGTACAGGAGGACGAGTAATGGCCGGACGATGCAACTCATGCGGGACACCGTCAGTTGACGAGCTGCTCGAGGCGATCCTGGCGCAGCTGATCTGCGACACCGGCGGCCTCGAGGTCGATGAGGCGTTGCGGTGCATTCGGGTGGCGTTGGCCCCGGGCGGAGGTCTCGAGTTCGACGCGCTCGGACGGCTACGGAACAACTGCTGTGACGGGTCGGAGCCGATCCCCGGCGCGTGCGTCGCCACCGTCGGCGGGCTCGGGGACTTCGTCCATGCGGGTGCTGCGGGTGGGGCGTATTTGCTCCACCCTCAGGGTTCGCCGCAGGCGCTCGACTACGCCCTGGATCATGCCCTGGACATGGTGATGGGCACGACCTGGTCGACAGCGGACGAGGTCGCGGTGTGGCAGGTGTACGGGCCGGAGGTCCCACTTGACCTGTACACGACGTCACCGACGACGGCCGCTGGCGGCGGCGTCATGTCCTCGGACTGGATCTCTCTGCACGTGGACGCGGGGACGACGGAGTCCCCAACAGGACGGAACGCGTACGCGCCGTCTCAGCATATCGACCCCGACGGCGGCTGGTACGGCTGGTACGCTCCGCAATACCAGCCCCTGACGCTCGCGGGCGTGCTCCGTCGCCTCCAACAGCGGATCGTCACGTTCGCTCAGATCGACAACACATCGGACGGGGCACAAGCGCAACGGAACGTTACGGCCGCTCTGCGTGCCGTGTCGACCGCGTGCACACACGACTCGACGATCCTCGGCGTCAACTACGACATGGCCGCCTACGTTGAGACGATCGAGAACGCGCAGGTCACGCCCGCGATCTACGTTGATGCGGGCGAGACGGACGTGACCGCCGATCAGGTCGCCGCGACCGGTGTGGAATGGGTACGGCTGTCGGCGTCATGGTCGGAAGCGCAGATCGCGCCGTTCATCGCCGCCGGCCTGAACGTCATCCTCCTGACGGGGGCACGACACTGGTCGACCCTACGAGCCCAGGCGCTCGGCGCTCGCGGCATCGCGTCGAATGACCCCGTCTACGCGCGGGGAGCGCTCGGCGAGATCTACCAGTACTACCGGCGGCCGACCATCTCGTATGTCCGGAGGCAGACCGAGATCGGTCACCTGACGACGATGACCGACCTTCAGGGGGTCGTCGACGCCCGCGGATTCACCAAATCGACCGAGTACGGCCTGTTCACGTGGGTGACGGAGGACCGGCCGCGTAACAGCATCCTCATCGGTGGTGCCTGTCCGCTCCCCGACCCGGAGACGGGCAGCTACACGTTCGAGGCGCAGGTCGACGCCCCCGGTGGCCCTCTTCCGACCGGCGAGTCACCGAAAATCGGCGTGACGATCTGCCAACCGGACGACCAGGACACCGCACCGGAATCCGGTAACGGCTCCGGGTACGCGTGCTTCGTACGCGTCGGAACCGAGTCGACTGGTCAGCTGGAGATCGGCAAGCTCGTCCCCGGAGCGCCGTACGAAGTCCTCGCGACCTCGACCACGAGCCAGGCCGTGCCTCCGAACGACTGGATGACATTCCGGATCGAGATCAGCCCGACCGCGCTCACGCTCACCCGCACCGACACCGCCACCCCCTACTCGGTCACCACGACCGATACGCAGTTCCGTGGCCCGTACGTGTCATGGCTGGCGAACAAAGTTCCTGGTAATCCGGCCGGTGACTTCGTTGCGGGCGTCCGTCAGTTCGTGGACGCGAACGCGTCGATGGAGGGCACGAGTGTTCCGGAGCCGCCCGTTGTGGAAGCCCGCCGCATCCGGGACGTTCTCACGAGCGACGTCATGATATGATGCACTAGTCGAACGCCTAGTCTCATGGCGTCCTCGGTATCCAGTTCTGCTCATTGCTAAGAACAGAATAGAAAGATCCCTACGTCACCTGGTGGCGTAGGGATCTTTCGTTAACGGCGATGTGTTGCGGTGAGGCCAGGGTAACACCCACACACGCACCGTAACTGAGGAAACACTCTACCGAAGTCGGCCGCGACCCGCCCGACAGGAAACCCAACACACGAAACGAACGGTATGACCAGCAACAACACCATCACCTGCCCGGAATGCAACGATCCGATCCACGAGCTACAGAAACCCGAACAGTGGGGCATCGACCCGATCACCGCACGACAGGAATACGACAGGTGGTCCATCAAAGAATACATCGAGACGAGGATCTGGCCGGGACGCGAACCCCTCAAAACCACGTATGGGGTGAGAATCAACGATCACCCCTGTTTCATCGCAGCCGACAAGGTGACCTGGGGTCCGACGGAATCGACGTACATCCGATCCAATGTGACAGAAGCACGTATCTACCGGTCACCACACGTCGATGCGACAGAATCTCGGGTCTATCGCGATGGGGACGTCATCGCCCACGTGACCGGTAACCTCATCACCCATCGCATTGTCGATGCCAGGAAAGCGTTCGGCGAAGACATTATCGGAGTGTTGAGCGAGCACTACCTCGACACCAGAGGACGCCAAAACCTCGCCGAGTGGATCCGCGAGGACATGACGGATATCCACTCCCGTCGAATCGGCGAGTGCCTTGCTCTGGTCATGGCCACAGCGTCATGGGTCAACTGGCAAGACGGCTACCACACAACGATGAACTCGCAGATGAACAACGCAAACCTGGACCTGGATTTGGACGATTCCCGGGTGTCCGATCACATCGTCAAGGCCTTTTATAGCGACTCTGACGGCCCCTTCAACGACCGGTCCTTCCAGGAACGGGCGGTCGTTCGGCTTCGCGATCTGTGGAACGAGATGTCCATGCCGGAACGTCGAGTCGTGTACGCCCGGTGGATCAACGCCCCGATCCCGACGATCGATGACGGGGAATTGCTGTACGACGACGAAGATTTCGAGTGACGGTCAGACGGTATAGTGACGCCGTCGGGGTACCGTATTGCATCAGATCGACGCCGTCTCAGATCGCGTCGTCACCCGGCAAAATAGTGCCCCCTACCGGGATCCAGGTAGGGGGCACTATTCGTGCGTGTCTGGTCAGCAGAACGGGGACGACTCGATGCACCACGCGATCCGCCCATGAACGCCTTGCAGGTAGAGACCATTCTGAGTCCGCCCATCCCATTTGATGGCGGACCGACCCAACATGAATCGATCCGGGCCCATGAACGTCAACAGCGGCAACAGCCGTTCTCCCGTGACCGCGTTGAGGGTGGTCGGGTCGATCTCCTCATCGCACTGCCGGACCGCACGAATGAGACGAGCAACCAGGTCATCTGTTGGCGCCGGTTGAATCAGCGACTGCATGTCCTGGTAGGTGACGGAGTCGTCGCCTCGTTCGGCGGCACGTCCCCGGAACTCCCGGATGCCGATCTGACCGGACGGGAGGCTTCGCGCAGCGGAGATTCCCGCGATCCCGTACGCGGTGACGAGCCACAGTTTCCCGTCGAGAACCCGGAGGGTGCCTGATGCCGTCTCCAACACCTCGACGTCGTGGCCAGCGATGTATCCGGGGTGCCCGGGTCGAATGTCGTAGTAGATGGTCTCGTAGCAGTGGTAGCACGCGTTCAGGTCGTTGTCGTAAGTGACTTTTCCGCAGTTGACGCATTTCATGGCTGGTGGTGTCCTCTCTCGTGTTCGATGTCGAGCTGGTACGCGTGATCTCCTCATCTCTCCATCGCGTCTACGATGATCTGCTCGACGCTCGTCTCATTGGCGTCAGCGACGTGGATCAGTACCCGATGCCATGCCGTGGCGGCTTGGACGGGCTCCGGGTCCGTTCCGACGACGCCGGCCCTCGAGTCGGCCTCGCGCCAGTCCTCTCCGGTCGTCGTGATCTGTAGGTGACCCTGACCCATGATCATGGTGCGTCGCCGCAGGATCTCGATAGCCTCGGTGACCTCGTGGTCGGGGATACCGATGCCGACGAGCGAGACGATGAGTTCGTCGTGCCGGCGACGGAACCCGCCAAAACTCATCAGGACGGCGCGCTCGGCCGAGCTGAATCGGGTGGTCGGAATGTCGATGTTGATGGCGTCGCCGATGAGACGGTCGAGCGCGCCGATGAGGTCGTCGTGCGTCAGTTCGTCGAGCTTGTCGAGCTGGGCTTGGGTCACGTTAGGTCCAGCGATCGATCCGGCGGCGACGGCACGCATCACCGTCATAGCGGTGTCGGGGATAGTTTTCATGGGTGTCTCCTGTCGTCGAGTCGTGATCGGGTGATCCGGCCGGGCACGGGATGAGGCCGTGCCCGACTGGACTACTCGATCACCGTCGACGTGAGCGCCCGGTGCAGGTCCTGCGCCGCGTCACGAGCGCGTTCGTACGCTCGGGCGGTAGCGCCTTCGGACGCACCATCGTGGTCGGTGAGCTTGATGACCAGGTATTCGACCGGTTCGGTCATGCCGGTCAGGTCGTCGGTGTGGGCGTTATCGGCCATCCGTGACGCGGCCGCTGCCAGACGTCCGATGACGGTGTCGGTGAACGTCCCGTCTTCGGCGCCGGGGTAGAGGTGTTGGTGTAGGTCGCGGGTGGTGTTGGCGAGTTCTCGGGCGGCGTCCGGGATGTTCATGTCCATTGGGGCGTCTCCTCCGCGGGTTGGGTTGAGGGCCGGATGTGTCAGCGTTGAATGATGTTGATGTTCTGCGCGGCGATGGCGACCGATCCTGGCCCGTCGGCGACGGCGATGGATCCGTGGATGACAGACACGGCGACCGAATCATCATCGTCATCGTCGTCGTCATCGAGGTCGTCGTCTTCGTCGTCGTCGATGTACGTTTCCGCGTCGACGGTCTCCCACCAGCCGTTCTGCTCGTCGTACTGGATCGCCCATTCGGTGTCGCTGGTCGGACGGTCGGTGTCGTGGTAATTCGTGTTGCTCATGGTGGTTCTCCGGTTTCGGTCTAGGATCGACGTGATCTCTCACGGATTGATAGATGGTGGGGTCCGGTTCATGGGTTCGAGCCGGATGGGCGGGCCGTCAGGCGGCGGCCCGCCCCGTCTTGTTACTGGCTGGTGTCCCGGCGGCGCATCAGGCGTCGCACCCGGACGTCTTTGGCGAGGTTTTTCGACGCTTTCGCGCGGACGGTGGCCCGTTCCGGTACGGTCATCGGCTCGTTGTTGAACGGGTTGTGCATCTCGCGGGCGGGAAGTGTGACCGTGTTGAACGTGACGAAGTTTCGGATCGTGACGTTCCCGTCGGTGGCGAGGCCTTCGGTGACCGCGTCGATCACGGCATTGAGCGCGTTATCGGCTTCGGATCGGGTGTATCCGTTGACCTGCATCAGCGTCTCGATGAGCTGTCCTCGGTTCATGTCTTGCTCCTCTTCTCGGTGTTGGTGGGGCAGCCGCGCCGGTTTCGCGGCTGCCCCGATGTGATGCGGTTAGGCGATGTACTTGTCGTGGGCGGTCTTGACGTCGATGTCGAGTCCTGCGAGGGTCTGCCGCATGAGATAGGCGAAAGACAGTGCGGATTGTCCCCAGATGTCCATGGCCAGGCGGGTGGCGATGGCGTCGATCGGTTCGATGTCGTGGGCTTTGGCGACGTAGTCCCAGATCTCGTGTCCGAGGTCGGTGAGTTCGGGGGCGTCGTCGTAGTCGTTCATGATCGCGTCGACGATGGTGGCGACGTCGAAGCGGGTGTTTTCGAGGAGGACCTCGATGTCCGAGTGGAGGAAGGCGGTGTTGATGTCGGTGTAGGTGGTGTCCATGTGGTTC
>Ga0206101_1000045_pt1 | contig 52834 bp, 56 predicted proteins | sample 1B0metagenome_FD_148613 | JGI IMG/M metagenome (GOLD analysis project Ga0206101, IMG submission 148613) | Enriched microbial communities from leaf-cutter ant dump, University of Wisconsin, Madison, United States - 1B0 | ecosystem: Environmental > Terrestrial > Nest > Insects nest > Nest dump... | reverse complement strand
AAGAAAGACGCCCCCGCCCAGCAAAATCATGTCGCGACCGGAGAAAGCATGCCCCATGACGTCGACCAGCGGATCGGTCAGCCGCGCCATCCACGAAATCGTGAACAGCAGCACAATCCGCATCAGTAATGCAAGGAAAAGACCAATACGCCGCGCGGCGTCGCGCTGCTTTGCCGGCAACTTGCCCGCCAGAATGGCGATGAAGACAAGGTTATCGATGCCAAGGATAAGCTCGAGAATAACGAGGGTCAGAAAACCGGCCCATGCCGTCGGATCTGCAATCCATTCCATGCGGGTACGGCGCCCATGCGCCTAAAACCTTCCGTTACGTGAAAAAGAAAATCAGGTTTTTTCGACCTGGCTGAAATCCAGCTCCACCGGCGTGGAGCGGCCAAAGATGGAAACCAGCACCTTGAGGCGGGATTTGCCCTCGTCCACTTCCTCCACCGTGCCGTTGAAGGAATTGAAGGGCCCGTCGCAAACCTTGACCTGCTCGCCCACTTCGTAGGAAACGGACGGGCGCGGACGCTCGGCACCCTCGACCATTTGCTTCATCAGGCGCTGCGCCTCGCCTTCGGAGATCGGCTGCGGCTTCGTCCCGCCGGCGCCGAGGAAGCCCGTCACCTTCGGGGTGTTTTTCACAAGGTGCCAAGCCTCGTCGTTCATATTCATTTTGACAAGCACGTAGCCGGGGAAGAATTTGCGCTCCGCGTTGACCTTCTGGCCGCGGCGCACTTCGACGACTTCCTCTGTCGGCACCATCACTTCTTCGATGTCCGCTTCCAGCCCGCGCTTTTGCGCCGCTTCCAGAATGGAGGCCGCGACTTTCTTTTCAAAGCCGGAGTAAACATGCAGTACGTACCAACGCGTTGCCATTTTCTTGGGTATCCTGTCTTTCTATTATAATTTTAAACTCTGGCGCCAAGGCTGAGGATAAATTCGATCGCCGCCGAAATAACCCAATCGGACAGCATCAGGATCACGGAAAAAATCGCGATCATGATGAAAACGACAATCGTCGTGGTCGTCGTTTCCTTGCGCGTCGGCCAGGTGACCTTCTGGCCTTCCTGTTTGACTTCGCGTGTAAACTGGACAATGTCTTTCGCCATGCTGTGCCGTCCTTGATCGAGGTGATCGCTCACCGGTTCCTGTGTTGAAAAGGATGGCAGGAGCGGAGGGACTCGAACCCACAACACCCGGTTTTGGAGACCGGTACTCTACCAATTGAGCTACGCTCCTATGCGGCATCCTTTCAAGTCTGCCCGTTTTCTTCCCGAGACCCCGCGCTTCCGAAACTCCGGAGCGGCTGGTCGATCATCATGTAGGGAAAATAACGATGGCTGATTTATATATCAGCCCCCGAAAAATGCAAAGAAAAAAATGTAACAAAAATACCGAAAACCGCCGCCCGCGGCTTCGCGCGGACGCGCTTGCCCCTGCCTGCATTATGGTATATAATTTTTCTAAATTTTAAATTTCCAGGAGTTCGTCCCATGAGGCTGCCCTTCGCCCGTGCCTTTGCTAGCGTTGCCGTCGCCGCCCTTTTGACGGGCTGCGACAATAACGACATCGGCCCCTCCGCCGATCGGGAGCAGCTGAAGGGCGAGACCCGCAACGAGGTTGTTTTTACCGGCGGGCCGGAACAGCCGCACACCACCCTTTCCGCCCGTTTTCTGGAAGCCGGCCGGCATTACAGCGCCAACGGCAAGCTGACCATCAACGGCGACATTCCGGAAAAAACCACGATTTCCGTCCATAACGGCGAACTCGTCATCAACGGCAATGTCGGCGCCGGCAGCCGGCTGAACGTGGGCGTACCCGTCGTTACACATACAAACAGCTGGACAGGCCCCGGATATTGTTACCGTCTGGGTTTCAACGGAAAGATGGGCTTTGGCTTCAGCAATTTCTGCAACCACAGCGAAACCGTTGTGGACGGCCTGCGGTACAATGACCCCGATGCCGCCATCACTGTCACAGGCCGCGTGGCGAGTGACGTAACGGCCTTCACCCATGGCGCCGTCAGTATCGGCGGTCGCATCGTGAAACCAGCAATTGCCGTATATTCAAAATAAATCAAATGGATATATAAAATATTTCACATGAAACATGACCAGTTGCGACGACCCGCAAAAATATCGCATACCTAAGATACGGCATCAGCATTCAAGCTGAAACCCTTAAAATTATGGATTTTTAGGGGCCTGCTTGCGCGCTGCCGCGCGGTAAAGCTTGCTGCCTTGCGCGGATTTGTCCTCTCGCTGCACACGGGCGCTGGGCGCGATCTCGAAAATCTTTTCCTTGATCGCGGCAATGGCTTTCGGGCTGCCCTTTTTGATTTCGATTTCAATTTCGGCCAGCGGCTGTTCGACATCGGCATAATCGGGCAGCGTGATCTTGCCGACGTCAAAGGCGATCTCGACCTCGCCCCATTTCTTACCCTTGCCGGCCTCGACATTGAAATAGCGTCGTTCAATCGCTGCCGTAAAAATATGCTTTAGGGATTTGTTTCTAAATGGCTTTACTGCCTCTACCGCCTCGGGATCGTCAACCAGCGCCATGTCGGGGCTGTTTTTTTCCAGCGTATCCTTGCACTCCTTGCGGTACAACGCTTCGGCATCCGCTTCGTCATCGGGCGCCAGGGCGAATTTAACGGTTTGCTCGTAACTGCCGAGCGCCCCGTTCTTGCCGGGCTTGTACTGCACACGCAGGGAGACGCCGGCATCCTGCATTTCCAGCTTTTCGGTATCGTAATAATCCCGTGGCATGAATTTATGGCGAATGTCGGCTTTCTTCACTTCTTCGGCAAAGAATGCAAAAACCTTTTCAAGGTCTTTATTTGTCAGGGAAATTTTAAGTTCTTGTTCGACTTCGGATTTATGCTTTTTCGCCAATAAACCGCCCTCTCGCCCAATCGTTCAGAACACCCCAACCCTATCACATTAAGGAAAATAGAGCAACCCATCATTGCGCTCAGACTAAAGAATTTCTTATCCAGATACCACAAAAAACATGCGGCCCGGCTTCACATGTTCCCTGCCTCGCATAGCCCCATATCATATGCCCGGCCCACGCGGCTTGAGACGGATCGGCTTCATGACCGCGATATCCTGCGGTTCCGGCGGCGGTGCCGGCGGATAATAAACTTTACCATTTAAAACAACCATTTGCCCTGCGATATGGTCGGGCAGCGTGCCGGTATAAAGCGTCGTGCGCCCGCTGTCGGTATTCGCCTTTTCCCCCTTGCCGTCATATTCAATGCTATAGGCCACGACCTGATCCAGCAGATCGGCGGGGATTTGCGCCAGCACGTCCTTCGCGCTCGGCATGAAATGGGCGGGCATGACGGAGCGATGGGTCGTGGCCATGGTGATGAGCGGCTTGAGCCCCCGGGCCTCTTCCCGCACATGGGCATCGTCCGCATCCATGCCCCGGTCGGGACGGACGCGGTCGATATGCACATTTTCCACATAATGCAGTTTGCCGTCCGATGCCATGCCGATCTGCTTGACCTTGAAGGCACGGGAAAGCAATTCCTCCTCCGAAAGATCGGGGATTCCGCTTGAAACGATTTTCGGTCTCCGTGGCGCCATGCCTTGCGGCTCCCTTTCCTGCGATATTCGAATGCCGTCATCTTAACGCCCCCTCGGATATTTTCAATAAGAAAAATCACCATAATACGGCTTGACCGCCTCTCCGGCCTGTGAATAATGGCCTTCTCATGGACAGGAGTACTCCGATGAACAAGAAACTGCGATCCCTCAGCGCCGCTTTCGCCCTCGCCGTGGCCGGCACACTGGGCATGACTTCCGCACAGGCGCAAACCGTGCCGGTTGCACCCGCGCCGCACACAGCCACGGCCTATGCCGCAGGCCATGTCACGCAGGCCGCCATCGACCAGGTCGCCCATGATCTGGGGGTCCAGGATGCCTATCACCGCGCGGGCCGCGGCTTTACATCGGGCATCATTTCGCAAACGGGCCAGCATGTCGGGCTTGAATTCACCTTGCACGGCGACGGATACGCCACCGTTTCCCGCGCCTATAACCTGAACAGCGCTTCGGCATTGCAATCATTCCGCAACCGCGTGGCTGAAACGGCGCAGATGGACAGCCGCCTGGCACGCCAATCCGGCTATGCGCACCGCAGCTACCGCGCGCCTGTTTACCGTGCCCCTGCCGCCACAGATGTGATCGCCGCCGTCGGCTTTGCGATCATCGTGAACGAAGCGCTGAAGGACAGCCGCCATCATCATCGTGTTGACCGTCATTGGCGCGATCACCGCTATGATCACGGCCGCCAAGACCGCTGGCGCAACGATCACCGCCGCGACCGCCACCACCGCCCGCACCGTTAAAACATACTGCGTCACGCCGCGCGGACGAAAACCGCTTTTCATTCAGCCGCGCATGAACGTCAATAGATGCGAATGACAGCAGGGCATTTTATTTTTTACCTTCGCATCTATTGACGTTCATGCGCGGCTCAAAAAAACATCAAAGAAAGGCTTTATCCTTCCAGCCCCTTTTGCCTGCCGAAAGCCTTGCGCGCCGTATGCGCGGGCGTGATGTCCGGCTGCGTTATATCCACGCGCACGGCGGCGATCAGGTCGCCGACGGTTTTGCCGCCGCCGATATCCGCCGCCGGCAGGTCTTTGGCCGTCATGTCAAAGCGGTTTGCAAAAACCTGTTTCAGCTTATCACCCTCCACACCCGCGAAATCCGCCAGCAGCGCGGCGCGTTTTTGCGCGTCATAGGCAAAGCCGTGATAACGGCGGCTGACCTGCATCAGGCCGGCCAGATCATCCATGCTGTCGGGGGCGCGGGTTTCCAGCACGCCGTGGCGGCGCAGGTTCGGCATGGTGAGTTGCAGGCTGAGCGCATTGTCAAGAATTTCCGCCGTCAGTTTGCCCGCATGCAGCAGGTCGCCCACGCGCGGGGTGCGGCCGAAAACTTCCTTGGTGGAGCGGAACCCTTCCGCCGCCGCCGCATCGGGCACGAAAGGAATTTTCAGCGTCAGCAGGCGGTCGAGCATATGCCCCACCACTTCCTCGTTATTCCGTGCCGTCAGCGCTTCGAAAACGGGCGTCATCTGCTCGGGCGCCAGCGCGGCATAGGTTTCGTGCAGGCGCTGCTGGCGCGTGCTGCGCGCCGCAAGGCTTTCCGCCACATCCACCAGCAACAGCGCGCGGTAGATTTCATGGAAGTCGTCGCCCATCGGATCGACGTTCACCTGCAACCCGCAGCAGGATTTCATCGTATCGATCAGCGCCTCGGCCTTTTGCCCGTATTGTGCGCGGCAATAGCCGTAATAGGCATGAAAGCGCGAGCGCGGCATGTCATGTGCCGATAAAAATGCCGGTCGGTGCCCTGCGCCTTCGACCGTCAGGCCGTAAAAATCCGCCGCCTCGTTCAATAGTCCGCGCAAGCGGCGGTTGCAGGATTCCAGCTCGGCCAGATCGGCGCAGGGTTTGGTGGAAAGCTCCACCTGCCCGCCCGGCTCCAGCGACATGTCTCCGATCAGCGGCAAGCCAAGGCCGACCGTGCGGCCTTTCTCCATCGCCCGCGCCGCGCCGGGCACGCGGGCGGCGATATGGTCGAACAGCATTTCGATCTGGTCGAAGGTCGGGGGCGCGCCTTCGGGCGTGGTGACGAAAAGCTCCAGCTCCGTCCCCGTCTTGCCGCCCCGGCTATGGGCGATTTTGGCAAGCAGATGCGCCGCGATCTCGTCGCGGGAAGTAAAAATATGGTTCGGGTTTTGCGATCGGTACACGCGGGACATGACGGTGGCTCCGGCTGAAACGTAAGGACTGTGCTGTAAGGGAAAATGCGGTTCAACAACCGCCGAAAAACAGGCAGGCGCTCAGCGCCACCAGGTCGGTGCCGTCCAGGCGAGAGTCATAGAGGCGATGATCGCCATGAATATGGGTGCGTTTGCCATCATAAGGCGGATTTTTAACATCCGCCGCCATGCCCGTCAACCGAATTTATGGAACATAAGATTTCGATTTGGAAACAGCGGCTTGCACGGCTTTTTTACCCAGTACCGCCGCGCCCTTCGTCAACGCGAAGCGGAACGCGCGGGAAAGAATCCCCGGCGCTTTCAGGCTTTTTTCAAGCGCCCGCGCCGCCGTCAGCGCCGGCAGTCCGAAACGCTTCAGGCTCATGGTCGCGCCGTCGGAAACATCCTCGTTTTTCTTCAGGCGGGTCATGTAATCCTGCAATCGCGCGGCGTATTCCTTGACATCGCGGTGGTCTTCCGCGCTGCGCGTATCTGCGCCGCCGCGGCGGCGGGCGTTCATGTCCAGCGCGCGGCGGTTGATGGCCTTCAGGCAGGCCAACGCCACCGTCGCCTCACGCTTGGCGGTGGAATATTTGTTCGGCCTTGTGATCCCTTCCAGCACGATCGCAAGGTTTTTATATTCAGGACGCGCCCATTTGACCTCCGTCGCCGTTTGCGCTTTTGCAGGTTCCTGCCCCTCGAAGGTGAAGGCCGGCGCGGCTATGGCGGAAAAAGTAAAGGGAATGTCTTTTTGCGGCCTTGCGGCTTGGGGCGCGACGGATACGGCGGCGGCTTCGGCATCGTCCATCAAGCGCAGTTGCGCGATGCTGTCGGCCTGCTGCTTGCGATAGGCATCGGCAATCGCGCCAAGGGTTTCGGACCACGGCCGCACCACCGCCTCTTCGGCTTTCACATCGCCCGTGACGATGCCGCCCGTGGTCATCAGGCTTGCGCAGAGCATGCGCACATCGGCCATGACGTTTTTGGCTTCCGCCGCCTTGGCGGCTTCGCTGCGGCCGGTGAGCGCTTCGGTCTCGCCCAGGACCGCACGGGAATAGCGCAGCATTTTTTTGTGATGATCGACGGCGCCCGCGACATCGCCGCCTTCGAAAGCCTTCAGTGCCAGATCCATTTCCAGCACCATGAGGCCGAGGCCGTTTTTCACGCCGCCCGTGGTCGGCAGGCTTTGCGTTTGCGCGAAAACGCGCTCCAGGCCCCGATAAAGCTTGTACTCTTCCGCGACGGTCGCGCCGTCGTCATAAATTGCTGTCATCTCACACACCCGATTGCTTGCTTGCTTGTTTTGTATTGTCTTTTGTTTTGTTATCGTACGCGCCGCCGCTGCGGCATCTTGTTTCGCATACACCTTATACGCCCACCGCCGTTTATCCGGAAGACCGTTCGAAAGACTATATGCCAAATATTATGGATATTCAAGCGGCGTGGAGATTTTCTATATATTTCAATACATTGCCTTTGGAAACCTGTTTGCGGCGACTCATTCTTTCTGCCGCCATTCCACTTTCTTTGTCGCCAGCAAAGCCTTCACCATATCATCGTGCTTATTGTGCCGCGCATATTCCAGCGGGCCGTAACCCAAAGCATCCGTTACCTGCAACACGCCACCATAGTTTTTCAAGGCTTCCAAATCGCCGGCGGCCGCAATCTCTAAAATTCGATAACGGGATATATGCTCCGCGCGCAAGGCCCTATAGGCTTCGCGCGTCATCTTCAGATTGATCATCAAATCCGCCTCTACCATCGCATATCGATCTTTATTTGCCGCCTCGCAGCGCCAGGCGAAAGGAGAATTCGGCAGTGCAAGCACGTAATAATTATACGTCGTCAGAATGTCCGGCGGGTTTAAGAGCGGGCTGCGCTGTTTGCTCACAGCACAAGGCTGGCTGCATTTGATCCCCAACCCGTCACCCCACCCGCAGCGGGCACCGGAAAGAGGATTGCTCATGAGAACATCCGACGGCCGGGCAAAAAGATAAAACTTGCCTTCCAAGGCATGTTTCAATGCAGCCCGTAAAGGCTTCAGCTTCTCCACCTCTTCTACACGTGCGGCAATATCCGCTTCAATCTCTTCCGAAGTGATAATCCCCGCATGGCTGGAAAAAGATAAAAGCAGCAAAACAATCGGAAATAAAAACCGTGTGAAAAATGTTTGCATGTTTAAGCCTGTCCGTGTTTCCCTTCATCATCAACAGGGCACCGCCGTGAAGCGTCCACCGCTGCAGGACAGTGTCGTAATGTTTTTAATTTTAAGCCCGATCCGGCAGAGATGCTACACAGCAAACCAGACGAACGACAAAACACCTCGCCCCCCTTGCGCGCTTCGGCGGCACAAAGACGCTCCGTCAATTATATACGCAAGTTCAAGCATTTATCTTATATCTGGACAAGGTGTTTCCTTGGCGGTAAGGTCGAAGCATATTTATCTGCCGGTACGCGGGTGTAGTTCAACGGTAGAATTCCAGCCTTCCAAGCTGGCTGTGCGGGTTCGATTCCCGTCACCCGCTCCAATCCTCCCTTCATAGACATTCGCAGATGATCGCAGACACTCACGAAGTGACTGCAAATAAAGGGTTTTTCTTACATCTGCGTTCGGGTATAATCGTCGGTATACACTCACAGCCGACAAAATTGGGGGCATTTTTGGCGGCATAATCAAATATGCCCCCAAGGAGATGCCCCCAAAATGCACCTTACGAATCTTCAATGCCAGAAAGCCCAGCCTGGGGATAAGCCGCAGAAGCTGTTCGACGGCCACGGCCTCTATCTTGAAATCATGCCGAACGGGGCAAAGTACTGGCGGTTTAAATACCGTCATCTGGGCAAGGAAAAGCGCCTTGCCTTCGGGGTATACCCAGAAGTCTCTTTAGCTGAAGCGCGGGATAAGCGCAGCGCTGCCCGTAAGCAGATCGCAGCGGGCGTTGATCCTTCGCAGGCAAAGAAAGAAGCAAAGCGGCTGGCCTTTCTGAATGCAGAAAATACCTTCGAGGCCGTAGCCAAAGAATGGCACACCAACCAGCTGGAGCGCTGGACGAAAAAGCACGGCCAGAACGTCATGCACTTCCTCGAAACTGATATTTTCCCATTTATCGGGGCTAAGCCGATTGCAGACGTCGACGCCCCTGCGTTGCTGGAAGCGCTGCGGAAAGTCGAAAAACGCGGGGCAGTTTACACGGCAGGCCGCATAAAGCAGATTTGCGGGCAGGTTTTCCGCTATGGCATTGCCACCGGCCGCGGCAGTAGAGACTGGTCTGCTGACCTGAAAGGAGCGCTCAAGGCCACAAAAGTGAAGCACTTTGCCGCGCTGGAGATAAAGGAAATGCCTGCCTTCCTGCAATCGCTAGAGAAGAACGATGCGCGACTGTACGCAAGAACCCAGCGTGCTATCAGGCTGCTTATGTTGACCTTCGTTCGCACCAACGAATTGATTAAGGCGACATGGGACGAATTTGATCTGGAGAACGGTCAATGGAAGATTCCGGCCGAGCGAATGAAGATGGGCAAGCCCCATATTGTGCCTCTGTCACGGCAGGTGATTGCTCTGCTGAAAGAACAGAAAGCAGAAACTGAGCATTTCAAAAACTGCAAATGGGTTTTCCCTAGCCAGAAACGTCCGCTGGACTCCATGAGTAACAATACGATCCTCTTTGCTATAGGGCGCTTAGGGTACAAAGGCCGCATGACAGGCCACGGCTTCCGCGCCCTTGCTATGTCCACCATCAAGGAAAAGCTGGGCTACAGGCATGAGGTCGTCGACCGCCAGCTTGCTCATGCGCCTGGGAACAAAGTCGATCGAGCCTATGACCGCGCCAAGTTTCTGGATGACCGTCACCGGATGATGCAGGAATGGGCTAATTATCTCGACGCTATAGCATCTGAAAACAAGGTTATTGTCGCACGTTTTGGCCAAAAGTAGGGATTAGACTATGCCAAGTAAAAAAGACCTATCTGGAGCCATTCTTTGTAATCGTGCCCCTCTCCTTATCAAGCATGAAACGTTTGAGGCGCTGGAAACCGCGGGAAATCTGAGCCTTCAAAAAGGACAGCGACTTAGACTCCAGAAAATACTGGATAGTTATGACGGTCTTTTTATGGCCACAGAACAGGCTGTGGACGTTAAAGAGGTTATTGAACGTATTGAAGCGCTTCAGAAGGCGGCGGCCATATTACGCAGCTTGATTGATGCGCCTCCGAATGGAAGAGAAAGATCAGCCACTGACCGCGCCTTGTTGGCACGACTTAGAAAAAATCCCGCATGGGATTCCGCAAGCAGGCTAAAAAACGCCCACCTGCTACATTTTAATGGCCATCTTAAGATAGTACTCAATGAATATTCTACACGCTTAATTAGCAAAGACGGAAGAAATCGGGATGATATTCTCGATGCTCTCATTTTTGATTTATGTGACTTCTATAAGGAAGCGCCCAAAGGCACGAAGAAAATCCGTAAACAAAGCGTTGGACGTGACAGCTTTATACATACAGCCATAGGGATTATTCCCCGCCATCCCAAGCAAAGCATTAACCCGCAGGCGCTTTCCCAGCGGATCAAAAGATTGAAGTCTTCTACTCGGTACAAAACAGCTAAAGCTAAAAGCTAGATTTGTACGCTGAACAGAATCTTAATCTGCGTTCATATGTGCATGGACAAACAACCATGAACAGGAGAACGCATGTCTACGAACCAAATGAGTTATACACTTGACGAAGCCGTAAAACTGACCGGCCTTGGCAAAACCCGCCTGTACGAAGAATTGAAGGCAGGCAGGTTGAAAGCGGTTAAGATCGGGCGACGCACCTTAGTCCCTCATTCCAATCTTCAGGAGTGGCTTAAAAGCCTTCCCTCTTATCCGGTGGGAGGCAACAATGGCTGAATTTCCCTACCTTCCGCTTTGGACGGACGCCTATCTGGGTGATACATTGCACCTCTCTACAATCCAGCACGGCGCATACTTGCTGCTGCTTATGGTAGCGTGGCGGTCTGACGGACGATTGCCAGCCGATGACGATTATTTGGCTAAATGTACTCGTATGACGAAGGGGCAATGGTATCGACATAAACATGTGTTGGAGGCTTTTTTCTCTATTGAAGGCGCTGTGCATAAAGGTGTTGATAAATCATTCTGGGTACAAAAGCGCCTGCTGGAAGAATGGCAAGACGTCAGACAGAAATCAAAAAGACAATCTGATAAAGCAAATAGCAGATGGTTGAAAGAAAAGGAAAAGAGACATACCACAGCATCCGCGCGGGATAGCTTTAGCATTCCTATCCAGAATCATACCCAAAACCATAGTCAAAATCACAGCCAGGATAGTAATAAATCTTTGCCTCGAATTACGGTTCACGCGTCACGGGTGGAAAAGGGCTTTGCAGTGGAGCATTGTTTCAAAATCGAACATTCGCTCACAGACGAAGTACGGGTAAAAGCTAAGGCACTCTGCAAGGCTTTGAACAGGGATTTTAATAACCTCTGCCGTATATATGATGAGGCCGTGAATAACGGCACTCTTGAGAAGCCGCGCTTCCCAAACGCCGCTTTTCTCGTTTGGATAGAAAAATACACAAAAGGCATACGACTATGAACCGTGGAGGAGCATAAGATGAGAAACGTCAACAATACTCAATATCCACAAAGCCCTTAACGTAGAGGGCTGGCCATAATTTGACTGTAATACTTTACAGTAAGGGCAGTATTATTATTGATAAAGATCAACCGTTTGATACACTGCAAACAGTCTGTCCTCGCGGCAGATCGGGGCTTTACAACCTCTTTATTCCAGTGCGGTCAACTTTGCGTCAGGCCGTAATTCATGACGCTGCCTTCTCCGACTACGGTCGGGGTGGCGGCGGAATATAATAGCGCTTGCGTGAATACGCTGCGCCGTTCACTGGACGGTTGTAAACACCCCGATCACCAGAGGCATGACGTCTCTGGTGATCTTTTTTTGAGGTGTTTAGGTGACTTCTTTTCTTCGTAGCGTGTTGTTCGCCTGGCTTATGTTGGCTAGCCTTGTCCATCCAGCACAGGGGCAAGAAAGCCTTCCGCAAGACCTTCAGGCGCAGTTTAAAAGAGACAAAGACCTTTTTAAGCCAAAAACAATTTATGGGCAGATAGCTGAAGAAAACGAAAGAGCCGAAGAATTGCGCCTACGACGCATTCAGCAAGGGCAGAACACCCCAGACATTCGGGACATTATAAACTCGGCCAGAGCAAAAAAAGCCTCTGAGACAGCCGCCCAGACCAATCGTATTAACGTCAAAAATACCAACAAGCTAGAATTAGGTTTTGTTACATGGTTCATCGTCGGCGCTTTGGCTATGATCGGCGTATTGGTGGTTAAGTGGTGGAAAGATTTGGTACGACACCCACCGGAAGCGATCGTCCTTTCGTCAGAAACTAAAGGCAAGATCGAGCGTGGGTTTATTTTCCTTCAAGGCCTGTGGGGCTTTGTAACTCTCGTTATTGCGGGGACAATAGATGATAGTTTACTTTCGGTTGAAACTATTACTGGGATTGCCTGCCTAGCTTCACCTATATGGGCTTACCATGTCCTACGCTGGATATTCCAACCCTCTATCATGTCCCTGCGTATGGCTTTAGGCGGGACAGTGCTGATTATTATTGTATGCTTAACTGTTAAAGTGTTTTTCGCCTATCAATTAGGCATTGAGGGTGTGGGCATGCCTCAGATATTAATGATTTTTGCATTCTGGCTGTTCCGTGGGATTCATAACCTACTTGCAGGGCGCAACGTGCTCAAGGATGACTTTTTCTTAATTTCAGGGCTATTTATACAAGACAAAAAACGCCACATGCAATAATCTAAATACGCATCTCCACTCAATATAGGCGAGCCGTCGTCAAACGCAAAAACCTTTGGGCGGAGATGCGCCTTATTTCAATAAGCTGATAAATAAAAATATTTAAGTGGAGTTAAAGATGACGTGTGAAGTCTTGGTAATGAATAGGCATGCCGTCGCTCTAGCAGCAGATAGCGCAGTAACGGTATCTCAGTTCGTAGATGGAAAAGAAGAAAAAAGATATTTTAAAAGCGTCAATAAAGTTTTTCAGCTTTCAGGTCGCCATCCTGTAGGGATGATGGTTTATGGGTCTGGAGACCTGCAGCAAGTTCCGTGGGAAATTCTTACAAAAGAGTATCGCAACCATCTAGGCGTTAAAAGTTTCGATACGTTAGAGCAGTACGCTCTAGACCTATTTAATTTTATTCAAAATGCTACCGATATATATCCGAGAGCATACCAAGAAGAGCTGTTTCAGGCAGACTGCATGAAAGCCGTATACTCATTTTATTTCCAATATTTAGACAACGATGAAGAATATAAAAAGACCGATGATGACCAAAAGGAAGTCTATATTGAGAATTATTTTAAAAAAGTAATAGAAAACTTAGACAGCCTTCCTTTTCTTGCTGGATTTGATGCAGCGGATATTGATGAAGCGCTTAAAATATTTTCAGCGTCGGTTGGCACGACTGCCGTTGATTTTTTAAATCACTTTAAGGTTAAAGTACGCCCAGAGCTAATTTCAGAGTTTGCTATTAAGTTAATTTATAAAAAGCAATCTTACATGGGTGAAACTGGTGTTGTGATTGCTGGTTTCGGAGATAAAAACTATTTCCCAGGATATTGCCATTATCAATGTTTTGGGATCATTCTAGGAAAACTTGCTTATAAGCAAGAAGCTAATAGTGAAGGATTTCAAATTGATTACACCAAGCATTCACACATTAAAGGATTTGCAACGACCAACATGGTCAACACTTTCCAGTATGGAATTGGTTTCGACTCGTATCTTCTTTCCGGTGAAGTTTGCAAGCAGGCTCTAATAAATATAACAAACGCTATGCCTATCACAGATAAAAGCGGGCTGGAGCAAGCTATAGAAGCGGAGGTTGACAGGTTCAGAGCTGCGTTCTTGCAGCAGTGTCGTGAAAAGAATTTTGAACCTTTAACCCGTGTAGTTGCGGCTTTACCAGTTGATGATATGGCAGAATTGGCTGAAACTTTAGTAACCCTTGAATCGTTAAAAGAGAAGGTAACTAAACCTACAGAATCGGTTGGTGGGCCGGTTGATGTTGCTGTTATCACTAGAGGTGAAGGGCTTGTTTGGATTAAAAGGAAACATTATTTCAATCCAGAACTTAACCATAGGTACTTCCAAAGGCTTCAAAAATAGAGTATAATAATTATAGAAAATATATGGAATGCAGCATGATGGACAGAGACTTTTCACAGAGAAAAAGTAAACTTTTGCTACCACTCGGCTCAGATGGCGACTTGGAGGCTTTGTTGCCTAATTCTAAGCCTGCCTCTATGGAAGAACTGCTGCGTAGAGAATACACAGAACGTATTAGTGAGATAATAAATCGCTCAACGCGCCTTTCACAGCGCATCCCTTTGAGTGCCGAAATAAAAAAGTAAGAATTTATTATCTAGCGCGGATGGCAATTATAATTGCTAATTTCTGACGCCTAGGCCATCCACTCATCTTATTTTGGGTTGAATGAAGAGTTGATGACGCTTGGTCATGAAGATTGCCCTGATACGGCTGGAAGCTGGATCGGGACAGTGTTATATATATGCCAATCTCATAAAACACATAGGCCGTATCATGACAACAATGAGAACAGATTTTGTAGGGCGTGTTCGCCGCCTTCCTGAGCCTAGGAATACGGCTGAAGCCCTGCAGCCTTTATTTGAGGCTGTGATGAATGCTGTACACTCAACACAAGATAAGTTTCAAGATAATGTGGCTGATCTTGGCAAGATAGACATTACGGTTACAAAACCGGAAGGCAAAAAGAATTTATCAATCATTGTTTCAGACAATGGCAATGGCCTTAACGCTGAAAATTATACAGCTTTTCTTACAACTGACACCGAACATAAGAAGATAACAAGAGGAGGAAAGGGTGTTGGCCGACTTTTGTGGCTAGCCTGCTTTGAGGATATTAAAATTTCTAGCGACTATATTGATAACGGCAATAAAAAGCGGCGTAGTTTCAAATTTAACCTAAAAGAAGCAGATCAGATTGAAGAAGAGAGAGACCAACTTGTAGATAATGCCGACAAACAAACAGGCTTTATTGCAACTTTTATTGGATTGAAAGATGGCGGGTACAAGGAAAAGTTTCCGCAGCGCCCTGCATATCTATTTCAGCACTTATTGTCCCACTTCTTGCCAGTTATGATCGGGAATAGATGTCCTCAAATTAGAGTATCCTATAATGAAGAAAGCCGTCTCTTTCCGCAAGATATTGCCGACTATATTAAAAGGAAAGAAACTGTTGACCTTCAGTATGGGGAACACGCTCTAAAAATGCAGATGCTTGAGTGCGATAAAGTTGTAAGCAGCAACTTACAGGGGAGTAATTTTATTCACTTTATCGCGCATGACCGAACGGTTCATTCCCAGCCCATTGATGGAAAACTAGGCCTAAAGGCATTTGGACAAGATGGACATGTCTTTCAAGCCCTCTTGACCGGAGATTTTCTTAATAAACATGTAAACCAAGAAAGAACGCAGTTCACTTTTGAGTCGAGTATTATTGAAGATATAATTAATTCTTCGTGTGTCCCAGAAATTGAAAGATTTCTTGTTGAGCCGTTGAAAACGGTAAAGGAAAACCAAGCAAGAGAACTATCAAAGATCGTCGGGCATTACCCATCTGTTGCCTTCGGCTCAATGGATGAATTAATTAAAAGCGTCCCATCTGGTGAAACACGCGACGAGCAGCTATATGGTCATTTATCAATTATTCGTTACAGAAGAGATAGTAAGCAACGCGATAAAATCAACCTAGCGATAGGGAAACTCAAGAACAATCCCACAGATTTTCAGAATTTTGAAGATGCCCTTAAAGAGGCATCTTCAGCTATTGTAGACTCTGAGCAAAAGAGTCTTGCCGAGTATGTTGTACGCCGCCGCGTTGTCCTCAATTTCTTAGGCGAACTTTTAAAGGCGATTAAGAGGAAAGAAAATGATAGCGATTACCAATTAGAAGCAACTCTACATAACTTTATTTGTCCTGTCCGCATGAAGTCTTCTGGCCTTGAAGCCACAAGCCATGACTTGTGGGTAATTGATGAACGCCTAACTTTTTCACGGACATTTAGCTCTGATTTGCCCTTTCAGGAAATTTTGGAAGCAAGTGAAAGCCAAGATAGGCCAGACTTGCTTGTCTTTGATAATGCCTTTGGACTTAGGCATAGCAAAGATGCTCCTAACGTCCTTATCGTAGAATTTAAGCGCCCAGGAAGACAGACTTATAAGGATGAAGAAAATCCGCAGTTTCAAGTTGAAAAGTATATAAGAGAACTGCGCTCCCCCGATGCTGTTGACCTCGGTGGCCGGCCGATCAGGCTTCCAGATAATGTCAGGTTTCACTGCTTTATTGTTGCCGATCGGCGCGGCAAGCTGGCTGATTGGACATCCTCGTGGGCTACTACCGCGGATGGCAGGGGACGTATTTATCCACTACAAGGTGATTACAACGGCTTTATAGAGCTGGTTGAATGGGATCAACTCCTTAACGATGCTCAAGATCGGAATAAAGCCTTCTTTGATCAACTGGGAATTAATGAAGCAGAGGAAGATTAGGAAGGTAGGGGCATAATTGGGGGCAGCTTCGTTCTTCACATCGGGCATTCTCTATCTTAATTAGTGGGTTAGGCGTTCAATATGAATGCCGTCACCGCAGACGTTCAATAAATCATTGTAATTCAATGGTTTATTTTCCATCAAGGTTCTGCTATGTTTGCTGCATACTGCCTGCAGTCGGAAAAATTTGGGGGTATATTGGGGGTATATTGGGGGTATAATTCGTACCCCTCCCAAAATATCCCCCCCAGCAGAATCCCTTCTCGTAACCGATAAAGCCTGAAAAGGGCTATCAGGAGGAATACCACCTATGACCAAAAAAGGATTGACCGAACTGCAGTGCAAAAACGCCAAGCCGCAGGGCAAGAGATACCGCCTTGCTGACACAGGAGGCCGCGCCGTCAAGGCGGCGGCGGTCAATACAACCGGCGCCGCATAAAACGGCCTTCTCAGGTTTGACGGCGGGCAGGGCTTTTCATGCGATAGAGCACATGGGGGCGCAGCATGTGCCCTTCAGGCAGATTAGGGTGGTCGAAGCCGCCTGCCACATCCTGCGTCATGCCCAGTTTTTCCATCACGCGGCGGGAATTTTTATTGATCACGGCGGTAAAAGCCACGATTTCGGGCAGGTTCAGATGACGGAAACCGATGTCCAGCACCGTCCGCGCGGCTTCCGGCGCATAGCCCCTGCCCCAGTTGTCGGAAGCGATGCGCCAGCCGATTTCAACGGCGGGCGTAAAGGGCGCATCGAACATCACGGGGGCAAGGCCCGTCAGGCCCAGCAGCTTGCCGCTGCCGCGTTCCTCCACGGCCCAGAAGCCGTAGCCGTTTTGCGCGAAGACATCCTCGATCCGGTCGATGAAACTGTCGCTTTCCACACGCGTCAACGGCGCCTTGAAATATTCCATGACCTTCGGGTCGGCATTGATGGCGGCGAACGGTGCGCGGTCTTCCTCCCGCCAGCGGCGCAGGATCAGCCTTTGCGTGTCGATGCGGTCGAGTATGTTCATGCCGCCCCGCCCTGCGCCTTAACGCGTGCTTCATCCCGGGCGCGGCGGAAATTCTCCGCCGTCAGCTCCCAGATTTCCTGCTCGCCATAGCCGCCAAGGTATTTCCCGACTGCAGGTTCCACGCCGATGAGCACGGCGCCCGTTTTCGCCTTCACGCGATGGGAGCCCTTGTTGTCCCGCGCGTTTTTGATGATCATTTTTTCAACGCCCAGCACGTCGAAAATATAGGTATTCACGGCAAAAACGGCCTCCGTCATATAGCCCTGCCCCTGAAATGCCCGCGCAAGCCAGAACCCCCGTGTCGGCACGTCGGCGGGATCGGCAGGGTCGGCGCCATGATAATGCACAAGGCCGATGACTTCATCGCGCACAGGATCGCCGAGATGCCCCTTCAACCGTATGCCCCAGATATGGTCGATGCCGGCGGCGACCTTGGGCAAAAACGCATCCATGTATTTTTCCGCCCCGTCGTCCGGATAAGGCCAGGGCACGGCGGAGGTGAGATATTTCACGATCTCCCAATGCGGGAAATGTTTCTGAATCGCCGGCGCATCGGCCCGCACGAGGGGGCGCAGGACAAGACGCGCCGTTTCCAGATCCGCCATGGCTTACCCCTTTCCCGTCGGCTTGGGCTTCGACAACTTGGGCAGCTTCGGCTTCACATCCCCGCGTTTCGGCGGCGGGGATGTTTTGGCCATGGCCTCCTTCAGCGCCCTTTTCCGGACATGTTCGGCTTCGATATCCGCCTGCGCGCGCGCCGGCCAGCCGAGCTTTTCCTGATTTTGCGCCGGCTGTTTTTGCAACGGGTTTTCCGCGGCCGCCGTTTCCTTCTTCTTTTCGCGCTTGGCATCGAAACGCTTCATGACGTCTTCCACGCGGTCTTCATGCGCGTCCTCGATCTTGTCGGGCCGTCCTTCCACGCGGCGGCGGCGCTTGCCGGGCAGGTCGGCATCGGGGCGGTGTTTCAGCCACCATTCCTTCATGCGTTCCCATCCGTCCTTGGTGAAGCCGAAAATGCCGTCGGGGTTTTCGCGATTGTGGAGGGTTTCCTGCATGGACATGAAATGCTCTTGCAGCAATTCCAGCTCCTGCGGCGCGCCCGCATGCGGCAAAGCGCCTTCGAAAATCATGCGGTCGAAATTGAGCGCATTGAAGGCCTGCGCCGTGACGGCGCCGATCGCCTCCTTAGCGTAACCTTTGCCCTTTTCCTGCGGGTCGATCCACAGGCTTTGCTTCGCCGTATCGCCGTCGCGGCGCAGGTGCGCGACGCCGATGATCTTGTCGGGGTCCCTCTTGGTCGAAACGCGCCACAGCCAGTCGTCCTTCGGCTCCGGTTGCAATAAAATGCGGCGAAAAACATCGCGCGCGATTTCGCTGATCACCTTGGCCGGCATCGGGCGGCTGAGATGCTTGACGATCTCCCATTCCGGCAGGAACTGCTGGATCATGTCGACGTCCTCGATACGCATCGGCGTCATCGACAGCCGCTCGGTATCCAGTTCGTTCAGGCGCACGACCTCGATGCGGAACCAGTTGCGCTTGCCGACCTTCAAAATGTCGTTGGTGCGCAGCATCAACAGCTCTTCGGCATCCTGCTTTTTCTCGCCGTTGATCTCGACAGCGCCCTGCTTGATGAGGCGGCGGGAATCGCTCTTGCTCTTGCCGGGGCGGGCCTGGAAGACCAGCTCCTGCAGCTCCTGCTGCGGGTTTAGAACGGCCAGTGCCGGTATGTCGTCGGGCACGAGGCCCTTGGATACCGTATGCTCGAACCAGTCGCATTCCGCCATGGCGACGTCGTGCCCGTGGTAACGGCAAACGACGGCATAGGCGAGCTTCAGCTTCGCTTCCCGCGGACTGTGGCCGAACATATCCTTCATGCGCTCGATCTCGTCCAGCGGGATGTCGGTATAGATGCGGAAATATTCCTCGATCAACGCGTCGGGGATGCTCATCACCCGCCCGAACTTGTCGCGCGGCGAATGGGAAAGGCCGATGTAGTTGCCGATGCTCTTGGACTGTTTCAGCTTGCCGTCGATCCCCGGCGTGATTTTGGTGGTAATGATCGTCTGCGGCTTTTGCCCCATGCGTTCCTGAAACAGGCGGCCCATCATTTCGTTGAACAGCTGGTCGGAACCGATGATCGTCAGATCCGATTCGATCGCAACGGAATCGTAGCCCTGCAGCACGGGGTATAAAATCTCGTGCATGTAGATGTCCTGCTCCGCCGCGATGCGCAGCTGGAACATGTCGCGCGACAAAAGGCGCTTGTGCGTCACCATCGACAACAGGCTCATGAATTCCTGCATCGGCAGTTTTTCCAGCCATTCGGAATTGCGGCGGATTTCGATGAGGCTCGGGTCGTCGAACCGCAGCACCATCTTGGCCTGTTTGATGAATTCTTCGGCGTTGCGCTCGATGTCTTCCTTCGGAATCACGGGGCGCGTTTCCATGCGCCCATCGGGGTCGCCGATACGCGTGGTGAAATCGCCGATGACGAAAACCACCCTGTGCCCCATGTTTTGCAGGCTGCGCAGCAGCCACAGGTTGACCGCATGCCCGATATGCAGCGTCGGCGCCGTGACGTCCACGCCGTATTTGATGCGCAACTTCTTGCCCGAGCGCAATTTGGCGCGGAACTCGCCCTTGGAGAAAAACTGGTCCGACGTGCGCTCGAACCTTGCGAGAATGTCGTTGATATGATCGCTCATGGCGCTATCCCTCACTTCTTACCCCGTGAGTATTGTAACCGAATTTGATGCTGGAAAAGGTGCCTAAAGGCACGCGAAAAGACGTTATTCCCCGGCGGGGGAATAATTCAGGCCGTTATAGGCTGCCGGGCAGGCGCATAGGAACACGTCGTTTATCATAATAAAAATATACCTGTTTTGATCCCCGATGGCCAGCTTTTTCGACATGTTTCGCATATATTTTCATAACGGATTGACGCCGCGCCCCGCTTTGGCTATAGTCGCGGCATTCAAACACCCGATTAAAGAGATGAAAACCATGGCCAAACTGTGGCAACGCACCCGCGATGCAAGCGGCAAATCCCAACTGCATGAGATCAGCCTCACAGATCTGCGCATTCAAAAACCGAGCGTGATCTTCCTCTCCGGCTATTTCACGACGGACAGCCAGCCCGGCTATATCGCCGGCGCGCTGAAGCGGCTGGAGGAAATGATGCAAAATCGCCCGGGGCATGACATGGTTGCCGTAGCAGAACAGCACCCCGTGGCCATGGGCGCCGGCAGCGGCAAGCCCGCCCCCGCCGCCGTGCATATCGTGCGCAATGCCGACAAGCCTGTCGACCTCTACGCCTGGTCGCACAGCAGCCTTGCGAATATTTTCAACATGGCGGCCTATAACGTCATGCCGGGCCGCCGCGCATCGCAGCCCGCGCAGAATCTGGCGCAGGGCGTCATCATGCCGCTGGTCGCCAAAGACTTCGGCCTTGACGGCAACGGGCGGATGACGGGCACGCCCCTGCCGCCGGAAGAAGCCAAAAAGAATCTCCGCAACATCACCTTCTTCGCCTATAGCGCGGGCACGATCGTGGCGCAGGAATGTTTCAACGCCAGCATGAAAATGATGCAAAAAATCGGCTATACCGCCGATCAGGCGCGCGACGTGCTGCACGAGGTCGCGCTGGTATCCACCGGCAACGTCTCGCGCCCGACGAAGGAAAAAGACCGCTTCACGACGCTTTATCTTGTCGCCAGCAACGATCGCATCATCCGCGCCAAGAACCGCATCTGGCGTCCGCTGAAAACCCTTTTCGCCCGTTTCGCGCGCAACCTGAATATCAAAGCCTTGTCGGCGACCAGCGCGTTTATCTCCGCCGCCGTGACGCGCGAAAAATGGGAATGGCGCGTCCGCGACGGCAAGACGTGGAAGGAAAAGATCAAGCCGCTCATCCCGTCATGGACGATGATCAAGAGCTATCACGAACTGCCGCATTACATCACGCATGACGAAAACCTCAGCCAGTTCGCCAAGATCGTGCAATACAGCCTGACCAACGCGATCAACCGCGCGGAAGGCGACGGCAACCGCCTCACCCCCCTGCAAATGCTCGCCCCGCCGAACGGCGTCGGCGCGGAAGAAACCGCCAGCTACAACCAAAAAATCGCCAAAGCCATCGTGCCGGAGAAGGTGCGGATTTAATAACGTGCCTTCTGACCCAAAGCCCTCTCCACGCGTATTTGGTAATACTTCTCAATACGCGCTTCCAAATCTTTTTCATCGAACGGGATATTGTAACGGCGCAGGTAATCCACGCCATACTTCAAAGCGACAGACAGTAGGTCGTCGGCATCCCCCGCTTCCCGCAGCAGGTAAATATATACGGCATGATAAGGGTGATCGGGACTGGAGAAGCCGCCGGCAATTTCCAAAAGCGTTTGCCCCACGACGTTACGGCGTTTTAAATCGCCCTGATAAGCCTTCAATGCCTCCAAATCCCCCGCCGCCGTGGAAACGTAAATGTCATTTGCCGCATAATATTTTTCTTTTTCCGCCGCATATTCTTCTTCCGTCAGCCCCAGATCGGCCGTCACGCGCCGGCGCAGTGTTTCATAATCGACAGGTGCATGTATCAATCCTTGTTCTACGGCATAAGTGGTGCCGTTAGAGGTATATCCTTCCCCACGACGGCCTGATTGCAGCGTCAAACAATCCAGCTCCCGATAGTCGGAGATATGCCTGTTCGGAAGAGCGTTGCGGAAAGCATTATGCTCTTGAAATTTCGGCAGCAGCGCAACCGCAATATTATATTCGCGTACCATGCGCGCGACAGGAAAACTCATTTCCCCATGGCCGAAAGTCCTGCCAGAGTAATACATCCAGTGTCTTGGCCGTATCGTAGAACAGTGGGTCCCGACAGGATGAACGGATACGGAAATGGCATCTGTATAGGCCACTCGCATCGCTATGCTTCTGGCTTCTCCGCGTTTATCATCCTCCAAGGCCAGATTGACGGGATCTTTTCCTGCGAACTTCAGCAACAACTGCGCATAAGTCATGCTTTGCGGATCGCCGTCGCGGATAACATCGCGCCCCAATCCATCAACTACTCTTACTTTTTCAACATGGCCGATATTCATCCCCATCGCCGTGGATGTCTTGGCATAAACAAGCTCCGCGCCGTCCCAAAAAGTGACGCGGTAATAAACGCTCGTCAAAATGACAGTCGACAGCCAAATCAGAAAAAAGCCGATGACGGCCCTTTTCAGATGCCGTTTCACACCAGCGCCCCGTCCTGCCAGTAATCGCCGTATTTATAGGGCAGCAGGTCGACGGCGCGGACTTTGTAGATGTCGTCGGAGCCGGGGTCGCGCATGATGACGAAGCCGGCGGGGGAGAAATCGGTGATGATCTCGCGGCAGCGGCCGCAGGGCGGGATCACCCTGGGGATGCCCGTGGCGGGATAGTAAACGGCGACGACGGTTTCGATCGTGCGCTCCAGCCGGCGGTTGGCTTCGGCGATCGCCTGCGGTTCGGCGCACATGGACAGGCTGCCGACATCCGCGGTCATGTTGAGCGCGGTCACGATCTCCCCGTCATCGAGACGCAGCGCGGCGCAGACCTGCGCGGGCGCCTTGTGCCCCTCGATCTGGCGGATCGGCTTTTTGACGACGGCATAGGCTTCGGCAATCAGGTCAAGATCCGCTTGCGTCAGTTCCAGTTTTTGCATGAAAATTCCTCTTCCTGTCCTTGACCGCCATGATACCGCAAACCGGGCGTTGCGGCAAAATAGGGCTTACAGGGCTTCCAGTTGTTCCTTGGACATCCAGAACACCTCGCCGGTGCTGTTTTCGGTATCCATCCAGTTAAACGTCGCATCGGGATAGGCGTCCTGCAGCGCATCGCCGCCGTAGCCGAGCTCCAGCACCATGATCGCGCCGTCGTTCATATGCCGGGGCGCGTCTTTCAAAATGCGGTGCACGATGTCCAGCCCGTCCTCCCCCGCGGCCAGCGCCATACGCGGCTCGAAGAGGTATTCGGGAGGCATGTCCTGCATATCCTCCGCATCGACATAGGGCGGATTGGTGAGGATCAGATCGTACGTCTTGCCCGCCAGCGGCGCGAATAAATCGCCCTGATAAAGCGCGATGCGGTCCTTGTGCAGGCTGTCGCTCACATTGATTTCGGCAACGGCCAGCGCATCGGGCGACAAATCCACCGCATCCACCGTCGCGGCGGGGAAGGTATGCGCCGCCAGAATGGCAAGGCAGCCAGAGCCCGTGCAAAGATCGAGCACCGAAGACACCGCCCACGGGTCGGGGATGAGGCTGAAGTCATCCCCGGACACGATCTCGGTATGCAACAACTCGGCGATATAGGAGCGCGGCACGATCACCCGCTCGTCCACATAAAACGGCACACCCGCGAGCCACGCGCGGTTCAGCAAATACGGCAAAGGCTTGCGCGTGGTCACGCGCGCATGCACCAGCTCCGCCAGCCTTTGGCGCTCCTGCGGCAACAGACGCGCATCAAGATAGGGCTCCAGCTGGTCGACCGGCAGGTCCAACCCCTGCAGCACCAGATAGGCCGCCTCGTCATAGGGCGTAAAGGTGCCGTGACCGTAAAACAATCCGGCCGCGTTAAACCGGCTGACGGCATGGCGCAAAAAATCGCGCACGGTTTTCAATTTGTCCGCCGCGATTTTCGGATCGCTCAGGGGCGCCGCCGTTTTTTTGTCATTTTCTTTTTGCTTTTTGTCCGTCATGCCGCACCTCTGTTATAAGGCTTTGACTATAAAAGAAGAATCCTTTTCGCGCAACTGCCGCAAAAAGCCGTGATCAAACCCTGTCCATCCCGCTTTGAATGCGTTAGGATATGCGCGTTAGAGGAAAAATGCCGCAAACCGACCCAAATACGCGCGACCGGGCGCTTCACATCCTGCAAAAAACCTATGGCTATGCCGCTTTCCGCGGGGAGCAGGCCGCCGCCATCGAACATGTCGCGGCGGGCGGACATGCCTTTGTCCTGATGCCGACGGGCGGGGGAAAATCCCTGTGCTACCAAATTCCCTCTCTGCTGCGCGGCGGCGTCGGCATTATCGTCTCTCCGCTCATCGCGCTGATGCAAAACCAGGTGGATGCTTTGAAAGAACTCGGCATCCGCGCCGCCGCCATCCATTCGGGCCTCATGGGGGCGGAGATTATCGCCGCGAAAGACGCGCTGATGGCGGGCGATCTCGATTTGCTTTATGTTGCGCCGGAACGGCTGCTGATGGACGATTTCCTGCACTTGCTGGACGAAGCGCCCGTTGCCCTTTTCGCGATTGACGAGGCGCATTGCGTCTCCCAATGGGGGCATGACTTCCGCCCGCATTACAAACAGCTGTCCTTGCTGGCAGAGCGCTATCCCGCCGTGCCGCGCATCGCGCTGACCGCGACGGCCGACGCGCCCACGCGCCGCGACATCGTCGAATGCCTGAAGCTGGAACAGGGGCGGCAGTTCATCGCCGGTTTCGACCGTCCCAACATCCATTACAGCATCGCCGTCAAAAACAACGCGCGCACGCAAGTGCTGCGCTTCATCCGCGACAATCATGCGGACAACAGCGGCATCGTCTATTGCCTCTCGCGCCGCCTGACGGAAGAAACCGCCGAATGGCTGCGAAGCGAGGGGTTCAAGGCCCTGCCCTATCACGCCGGCCTGCCCGCCGAGGTACGCGCGAAAAACCAGGAAACCTTCCTGAACGAGGAAAAGGTCGTCATGGTCGCCACCATCGCCTTCGGCATGGGGATCGACAAGCCCGATGTGCGTTTCGTGGTGCATATGACCATTCCGAAGAATATCGAGGCCTATTATCAGGAAACCGGCCGCGCGGGGCGCGACGGCATGCCTGCCGAGGCGCTGATGATCTACGGCGCGCAGGACGCCGCCATGCAGCGTAATTTCATCGAGGAATCCGGCGCGCCCGACATGCAAAAGCGGATCGAGCACCAAAAACTGAACGCCCTGCTGGGCCTGTGCGAAACGCCGACCTGCCGGCGGCAGGTCATCCTCGATTATTTCGGCGACAACTGCGCACCCTGCGGCAATTGCGATACCTGCCGCTCGCCGCCCGAAACTTTCGACGGTACCGTCGCCGCGCAAAAGGCGCTGTCCACCGTTTACCGCACGGGGCAGCGTTACGGCACCGGCTATCTCATCACCGTTTTGCTCGGCGCGCTCGACCCGCGCGTGCAGGAGAACGGGCATGACAAGATCAGCACCTTCGGCATCGGCACGGAATATTCCAAACAGGAATGGCAGGCGATTTTCCGCCAGCTGATCGCCTATAACCTGCTCGCCGCCGACATGCAGCACGGCGGGCTGCACCTGACGGCGGAAGGCCGCGCGTTTTTAAAGGAAAAGCAGGCCCTCCATTTGCGCAAGCCTGAAAAGACCCGCAGCACCCGCCGCGATGTCCGCCGCATGACGGCAGATGTCTTTGCCGATGACGAAGACAGCAGGCGCCTTTTCGCCGCGCTGAAGGAAGTGCGCCTGCAACTTGCGCGGGAACAAAACGTGCCGCCCTACGTGATTTTCCACGACAAGACCCTTGCCGACATGGTCGCGCTGAAACCCGACGATATGGCCACGATGGCGCTGGTGCACGGCATCGGGGAGCGCAAGCTGAAAAAATACGGGCAAACGTTTATCGACATTATCCGCCAATACGTTTAAGCACCATGCGCGCCAAATGGTCGGCGAGCGCGCCGGTGCCCGATGCCGCGAAGCAATCGGCATACATGCCGGGCAGCGTATTTTCATCCACGATCACATAGGCCTGCTGCCGCTCGGAGAAAATAAGGTCAAAGCCTATAATCTCGCAGCCGAGCGCCTTTGCGGCGGCGGCGGCGATGTCCCGCACGGGCGCGGGATCGACGTAATCGGCATTGCCGCCGATGCGGCCCGCGTCATAAACTTTCCACCCCTCCACGAAAGCGTTGGGGCGCTTGCGGTAGCCGAAGACGACCGTGCCGTCGATGACCGTGGCGCTGATCCATTTGGCGATGTCGTTCTTTTCGAACCGCTCGCAAAAAATTTCCAGCGGTTCGCGTGAAAAGGATTGCGCATAGGCGATCGTATCGACAAAGGCGCGGGTATTGGACACCCTGCATATGCCGTGGCCGAAATCGCCGTGCACGGGTTTCAGCACCACGTCGCCCCAGTCCTTCAGCCTTTGCGCCATGTTCTCGGCATCCGCCGCCGGAAAGGCGCAAAAATCGGCGGTCGGCACGCCCGCGTTGCGGATTTGCGTATGGGCATAAAACTTGTTGCGGGCGCGAAACGCCGCGCGCGGGTTCGGCAAAACCATCGTTACCTGCGACAGCATATGCAGCATGTCCCATTCGAAAAAATTATCACCGACATAATAAAGCCAGAAGACAATATCCAGTTCGGACAGGCAAATATCCCCGGAATATACCTTGCCGTTTTCGACATAGGCGCCGGCGAGGGTGACAGGGATCACCTCCGCCCCCGCCAGTTGCTTCAGGAAGTCGTCGCGCACCGCTTGCGATACGATGCCGCTACCGTTCACGATACCCTTTTGCGGATCACGCACGGGCATGATGATGCCCACTCTTTTCTGCCGTGCCAAAGTAGGTCTTCCCCCGAATTATTCTTCCAAATGCCAGAGAACAAAAATTTTCCCGCAAGGTCAACCCCTCGCGCCGCGCAAATGCGGCAAAATAATGCAAAAGGCCCGTGCGCCTTGCATATGCGGCTGCCGTCTTTTATAATGGCAACGCCTTTTACATCACGCGAAAGAGAGACTTTTCCATGACGACCCTGCCGCCCTGCCCGCAATGCCGATCCGCCTATACCTATGCCGACCGCGGATTTTTCAACTGCCCCGAATGTGGGCATGAATGGACGTCCGGCACGGAATCCGGCGATGCGGCGGAAGGCGGCGGCCTTATCGTCCGTGATGCCAACGGCGTACAGTTGCAGGACGGCGATACCGTCACCGTCATCAAGGATTTGCGCGCCAAGGGCTCGTCCACCGTCGTCAAGGTCGGCACCAAGGTCAAGAACATCCGACTTGTCGAAGGCGATCACAACATCGACTGCAAGGTACCCGGCATCGGGCCGATGGGGCTGAAATCCGAATTCGTGAAAAAAGCGGCGGACTAGCCGCTGCCCACCGCCTTCATCGTTACAAAAGCCCCAGCGCGCGCAGCTCCTGCCGCATATGCTCGGGCAGGTCTTCATGGCCGCCGCCCGCGGGAATGTCTTCGGGGGCGTCTTCGGGCTTTAAATACCGCCAACCCTGAAAAGCGCGGCGCGGCCGGCTGCGCACGGCGACCAGCTCCGCATCGTACACCAGCCCGCAATGCGCAATGCCGTCGATTTCCAGCGCGCGCAGCGCAAGCATTTTCTGGCGCGCGACAATGAAACCCTTCACGACCCAATAGATGGAACCGCCGTCCAGCACCGCCGCCGCGCGTTTGGGCGTCTGGCGGGTGACATGCACCAGTTCCGCCCTCTTGCCCGCCGCGCACAGGGCAGCCAGCCGCGCCGCCTGCCCGTCGCGCAAATCGGCCAGGCTTTCGGTGCCGACGGAGAGCTTGATGAGATGCATGGTCATGAAGATTTATATAATACGCCCGCCCGCACCCGTCAAGCAAAGGCGCAGCACTTCCCCGTTAAAGCGTCAGCACGGCCTTGATGCAGCCGTCCTTTTTTTCCTGGAAAACATCATAGCCGCGCGACACCTCGTCGAGCGGCAATAATTTCAGGAACCTATTCCCCCGCGCCTCATTTGCCGAAGGTAAAACAACCGAAAGGAAAACCCATGAAAGCATTTCTGTTTCTCGCGGCGGGCCTGGCGCTGACGGCCTTCGCCCTGCCCGCGCAGGCGCAATCGGACGATACGAAAACATTCGTTGAAAAAGCCGGCCTCAGCAACCTCTATGAAATCCGCGCCGGCGAGATCGCCCTCGGCAGGACGCGCCGCGACGATGTGCGCCAATTCGCGCAAATGATGATCGACGAGCACACCAAGGCCGGCAATGATTTGAAAAAGGCGCTGGCCATTTCGCCCCAGCCGCCCGACGTGCCAGAAGTGCTGGACAATGACCGCCAGGAAAAAATCAACGATCTGAGAAAAGCCGATACCGAGGATTTTGACAAGGAGTATATCGCGGCACAAACCGACGCGCATGAAGAAGCCGTTTCCCTTTTCGAGGATTATGCCGAAAACGGCGATGATCCGGCCTTGCGCGAATTTGCCGCCAATACCCTTCCCGCGCTGCGCCAACATGAAAGGCGCATCAAGAAAATGGCAAAGAGTGACTGACAAAGGAGCATGGCTTCGATCGCCCGCCCGAACCCGCAGGCTTCAATCTGCTGACCGTTGTTACGGGGGCTTCCTCCGGCATCGGGCTGGAACTGGCAAAGCAATTCGCGCTGAACGGCTATGACCTCGTCATCGCGGCGGAGGATTCACGCCTGGCCGATGCGCGGGCGGGACTGGAAATCTTCGGCGCGGCCGTCGACCGCGTGCAGGCGGATCTTGCCATCTATGAAAGGGTGAAGGAACTTTACCGACAGATCAAGACCAAGAACCGCGCGGTGCATTGCGCGGCCCTCAACGCCGGTGTCGACGTCGGCGGGGAATTCACGAAAATCCCTCTGGCGAAGGAGATCGACATGATCAATCTCAATGTCGTTTCCGCCGTGCCTCTCGCCAAGCGCCTGACGCAGGGCATGAAGGAAAACAGCCATGGCCGCCTTCTCTCTTCCCCTCATCCATCGCGGGAGTGATGCCCGCCCGTATAATGATTAGGTATGCGATGCCTCTTGGTCGTGGATGGTTTGTGGAGCCGCAAGCCCAACTTATCTGGCAGCGCGTCGATCTTGACGATACGAGCGATGCGTTCTCCTCCATCGACTATGAGGCGTACAATACCTGGACAGGTCGCCTCGGCCTGCGTCTGGAAGGCAATACCGTTGTTCAAACCGCGCCAGTGCAGCCTTATGTCGATGTGAACGTCTGGAGGAATTTTGACAGCAAGAATAGCGCAACCTTCAATGACGGCTCTATCACTACCCAAACTGGCGGAACGTCGCTGGAGCTTGGCGCTGGCCTTTCCGCGCAAGTCACGCAGGATGTCGGCCTTTATGGCGGGGTACGCTACACGACAGATATCAGCGGCCCCGAACGCGATGGCATCGGCGGCACATTCGGCTTGCGCGTAAAGTGGTAACGCAAAAAATTAAGTGATTTTATTTCTTATGGAAGACAAGCTCCTGCCCGGCGGCGTTGGACAGGATCAGCGCACCAGCCTCGTCCTTGGTGTAAGAGGTCATTGCGGAAAGCGTTGTCAGGAATTTGACTTCCTGCGTTGTAACAATATCTGAAAGACAGGCGCGGCGGGTTGATACCATGTTCTTGGCGATTTCCAGTTTCTCTCCCTCGCGCGTATAGCTGCCCGTATAATTGTTGCACCCGCTATTGCCGGACACGCGCCCATCTTCGCCAAAACGGATCGTGATGCGGCCATTGCCGACGATAGCGTCTTTATTCAGCGTTTCGAGAACCCATGTCGTGTCCCCTGCGGCAAGAGCAGATGATTCCACACATTCCGGCAGCGTTTTGCCCTGAATACTGACTGTTGCCTGGGTGCCTTTGTTCCATAGATAGGTCGCCTCATCGCCGATATTGTCGTATTTCGCGCCCGAAGCAGAAATCGCCTCCTGCATCGCGTAAGACGCGTTGGCGATCTTCATATCAGCCTTGCCATCGGCAAGAAGCGTGAACTCAACAGCCGCATCGCCACATTGGTAATGAATGGTTTTGGGTAATGCTGCGGCGGTGGATGCCGAAACCGCTTCAGGCGTTACCGTTACTTTTTGTTCTTCTTTGCACGCCGTAACGGCGATGAGCGCCACCATACCTGCAGTCAGCAACAATTTTTTCATTTCCCGGCATCCCTTCATACTGGCTGTATCTTTGCATAGTATGCTGGACCTCATGACCCTCTGGCAAGGATGAATTCGCGGCATCGTTCAGGGTCGTAATTTTGGTAAAGGCCGCAATCAGATTCCGGTGCAGCTTTTGGAGGTGCGGCGGCGCTGGCTTGATGGAAAATCGCTCGATAAAGGCAATGTCTTCCTGCGTCAGGCTTTTCAGCCGATAAAAGTCACGCTCCTTGGCGACATCCTTGGGCTGGACAGGAAAAACCCTGCCATCCCGCAGACAATGGATGACCCCAGCGCCATCAGCCCACGCTTGCAGATAATAACGCCAGACATAGTGTTGCCCACGGATTTTCATGATACGGAGCTTTACGCCACGCCCTGTTCCAGCAGATCAATCAGGCTGGCATAAACGTAAAGCCGCTCCTTCCCAGCGCCAGCGATGTCTTTGACGATCCCCAGCTCCTTCAGGTTATTCAATGCCGCCCGCGCGGTGGGAACGCTGACCTCCAGCGCCGCCGCCATGTTGATCGCATTGGAAATAGCGACCTTCTGAAGGCGCTCATGCGCTTGCCCCGCCGTGATACCAGCGCGCTTCAACGTGGCGATCTTTGCCTGATCGGCCTTGAACAGACTGGAAATGGCCTGACTGGTCGCCACGACCTGATTGGCGGTTTCGGCAACACCATGCAGGAAATAATCCAGCCAGCCCTCCCAATCGCCCGCCGTGCGCACAGCGCTCAGACGCGCATAATACTCCTCACGGTTATTCTTGAAAAACAAGCTGAGATACAGGTTCGGCTGGCGCAGATCGCCCATCATCATCAGGAAGAAGGTAATCAGCAAACGCCCGATGCGCCCGTTGCCGTCAAGGAATGGGTGGATGGTTTCAAACTGGACATGGATGAGACCAGCGTCGATCAGGGAGGCGTAAGAACGCTCTTCCAGATGCAAATATTTCTCGAAGGCGTCGAGGCATTCCATCAGCCGTTCCGGCGGTGGCGGCACGAAAGCGGCATTGCCAGGGCGTGATCCACCGATCCAGTTTTGCGAGGTGCGGAATTCGCCTGGCTGCTTGTTGCTGCCGCGCCCTTTGGAAAGAAGAATGGCATGCATCTCGCGGATCAGGCGCAGGGACACGGGAAAGCCCTCACGGACGCGCTTCAGCCCATGTTCCAGCGCCGCAACGTAAGACGACACTTCCGTCACATCATCGATGGGAACGCTGGTCGCTTCCCCGCTTTCATGGAGCAGCAGATCGGAGAGAGACGATTGCGTCCCTTCGATCTGGGAGGACAACACGGCCTCCTTGCGCACGTAATAATAAAGCAGCAGATTGCTATCCGGCAGGGTGTCGGCCACCGCATCGAGTTTGCCCAGCGCTTGATTGGCCTTGGACAGCAGCCCCTGCAGGGGCAAAAGGTCTACGGGCGGCTCTGGGGGCAAGGCAGGCGGCAAAAAGGCCTGGTAGGACTCCCCAGGCGTGACGCTGCAGCGTATGTAAGAGCCAAGTCGGCTTTGATTGTCAGACATGGCCATCCTTTCTTTTGAATCCCACAAAAGAAAGGATAATGTGTTATTTTTTCTTTGTAAAGCGAAAATGGGGGAAGAATGCCTCCTACATGACTATAAAAGAAAGTTTAAATAACCATCCTTTCTTTTGTGGGATTCAAAAGAAAGGATGGTAGACACCCCATTTCGGTGGAATCGCCCCTTAGCAAAGAGGCCTCTTAATTAATGAAGGCTCTTCCTACTCATATCTTCGATGATATCGGCAGCAACATTCCAAATATTTTTGATCCATGGCTGCAAGCGGGACAGGTGCTGGTATCGATCTTCACCAGCCGCCATCAACCGTAACTCTGCCGCGATAATTTCTGGGCTATTTTCGGCGGTCTCCAATCCAGCACTGAACGGCTCTATTTCATCATCTCTGCTCATAACGGTTCCATTAAAACGGATCGATCACCAGAGCGAAACCCTGGTGATCGGGGTGTTTACAACCGTCATGGGCGGCGCAGCGTATTCACGCGAGCGCTATTATATTCCGCCGCCACCCCGACCATACCGACCCCAGCGCGATAAAGCGTTCAAAGATATGGCACACCAGCTTGGCTTCCGTGGGGTTGGTGACCAACTTGCGGTCAGCCACGTCATAGCCCAGCGGCGGCGGGCCGCCCATCCACATGCCTTTCTTTTTGGAAGCCGCAAACTTGTCGCGGATGCGTTCGCCTGTGACCTCGCGCTCAAATTGCGCAAAACTAAGCAGGATGTTGAGCGTCAGCCGCCCCATGGAATCCTTGGTGTTGAAATGCTGGGTGACGGATACGAAACTGGTGTCGTGCGCATCAAAAATTTCGACCAGCTTGGCAAAGTCGGCCAGGGAGCGCGACAGGCGGTCGACCTTATAAACGACCACGATATCAATGCGCCCGCCCTTGATATCCTCCATCAGGCGTTTCAGCGCGGGGCGATCCATATTGCCGCCCGAATAACCACCGTCATCATAAAGTTCAGGGATGACGCGCCAGCCTTCGCCGCGCATGGCCTCGATGTATTTCTCTCCAGCCTCGCGCTGGGCATCCAGCGTGTTGTAATCCATGTCGAGGCCTTCCTCGGTGGATTTGCGGGTGTAAATTGCGCAGCGCAGGATTTTCTTTTCGCTCATGCGCCCACCGCCTTGTTCGACTTATTATAAGGGCGCTTCTCTGCATCGTTGGTCAGGCCGAAAAATACATTCCCGTTCCAGCGCGTCCCTGTGATGGCAAAGGCGACGCCCGACAATGATTTGTATTTCATGCCTTGGTATTCATAACCGTCATCCATCACCATGACATGATGTTCAACACCCTTGACCTCGCGCACGAGGCGTGTGCCGACTGCAAGGCGGCTGGGATCGGTTTTGCGCTGGCTGACCATCTTGCCCTCAGCCAAGGATTCAAGACGGTCAATCGTCCGCTTGGTTAATCCGCCATACGCCATTTCCTGGATGCGATAGATGATCTGGTTGACGAGGTAAGTCTTGTTCGTGCGGTTCTTAGGCGGGTGGTCATAATATTTTTTCCACTCCACCAGCAGCTCCTTCGGCGTCATCGCTTCCAGCGCGGCATACTCTTTCAATACGTTAATCATCATGCGCGAGCCTTTTTCTTCGTTCTCAGACCCGACTGTTTCGGGTCGTCGCATGAATGCTTCGAACCACCCTGAAGTCCAGCTAAACTTCTCTCAATATGTTGATTTAGTTTGGTATTTTTGCCACGCACCACCGCCCTGGCCAACAGGGTGGCAATTTCATCCATACGCTCCTGCGCGGTCATGTCGGAGGGGTTCCGGCTTGATATGTACATCTGGAAAAACTCCCATTTTGGTTGCTCTTCCACGCCGGTACAAAGACCGTCTGAAAAATGACGGAACTAAATCAAAAATTTTGAAACATCATCTGGACGATGCATTTGAAAGGGTGAAACCAGCGTTTTCGGAAACGCTGGTAAATCAAGGCTTTCCTCTGATGACTAAAAACAAGTTTAGTGGTCAAAGCCGTGAGAGAAATCGAGAAAAGAGAGAGAATTTTGCCTGCACCAGCGCTCTAACAGTACGCGTGCGAATTTGAAAACCGTGCGGGAATTGGGGTTTTGCGCAAACTAAAACCCGCCCTTGCGGGCGGGTTGTAAAAGTAATGGTGGAAGGGGTAGGATTCGAACCTACGTACTCAAAGAGGGCAGATTTACAGTCTGCTGCCATTAACCACTCGGCCACCCTTCCACACTCGGGTATGTGATATATCGGCTTGAAATCGGCATTATTCCAGCCGGGGTGCCAATATATTCCTTCCCCAGACTCGGGAATTAAGTTAAATTGCCCGAAACATCCAAACGAAAGATTGAAGCTTTATGTCACAAAAAGACGGCAAATTCCAGTCCAAATCGAAAAAATTCGGCACAAAACCGGGCGGTAAGCCTGCAGGGGGGAAATTCGGCGCATCCAAGGGGCGCGCCGGGGGCAAGCCGGGCGCGAAAGCCGGCGGCAGAGGCGATAAATTCGGCGGCAAATCCGACAATTTTGGCGGCAAGGCGGCCGGCAGCCGCGGCGGTTTCGGCAAGCGATTCGACGGGGACAGGCCGCCGCGCCGCGCAGGCGACAGCGACGGTTTTCGCGCGCGCCGCAGCGATGGCGACCGTGAAGAGCGCCGTCCGCGCCGCGACAATGACGGCGAAGGATTCCGCGCACGCAGCCCCCGCCGCGACGGCGAGAACGAAGGCTTCCGCGAGCGCAAATCCTTTGGCGAGCGCAAACCGCGCCGTGATGACGACCGCGGGGGAAAATCCTTCGGCGGCAAAAAATTCGGTGACAAGAAATTCGGCGACCGCAAACCACGTCGCGACGACGACCGCGGCTTTGATAAAAAACGCGGCGGCGGCAAGAAAGACTTCGGCAAAAAAGATTTCAGCCGTGACGCGCGTTTCGGCGCGGCCCCTTATGAGGCGAGCGACGAAACCCGCCGCAAGCTGAAATCCGACCGCCCGAGCTTCGGCGCGCCCTCTCCTCTCTTTCTATTCGGCCTGCACGCGGTGCGCGCCGCATTGACGAGCGAGGAGCGGCAGGTGCGCCGCCTGCTGGTGACGGAAAGCGGCTTTGCCAACATCAGCGCCGCCTATGACGAAGCGCGCGCAAGCGGCCTGTCCCGTCCGGAGCCGGTCTTTGTCGAAAAAGAAGACATCGACCGTCTGCTGCCGCGCGACGCCGTGCATCAGGACGTGCTGTTGGATGTGGAACCGCTGGAAGACGTTTTCCTGAAAGACCTGTTGATCTCCGCCGCCGACAACGCACGCGTGGTCATTCTGGACCAGGTAACCGACCCGCATAACGTGGGCGCGATTTTGCGCTCCGCCGCTTTCTTCGGCGCGGATGCCGTCATCGTGCAAAAACTGCATGCCCCCGACATTACGGGCACGCTGGCCAAAGCGGCATCGGGCGCGGTGGAGTTTGTGCCGCTGGTGCGCGAAGTCAACCTCTCCCGCGCGGTCGAGCAATTGCAGGAGGCCTTCTTCACCTGCATCGGCCTTGACGAGCGCGGAAACGTCACAATGGCGCAAGCCGCCGAGCGCAGCAAAAAAGGCCGCGTCGCCATCGTCATGGGCGCGGAAGGCGACGGCCTGCGCCGCTTGGTGGCCGAGAAATGCGACATGCTGGCGCAACTGCCCACCGACGGCCCGCTGGAAAGCCTGAACGTATCCAACGCGGCCGCCGTGGCGCTGTATGAACTCGCCCGCGAGATGGATGCATAAGCCAGAAGATGACGGACGGCGGCGACATCAAGGGCACGTTCATCCACCTGATCGGCTATCCCGGCACGGGGAAGTACACGATTGCGCAGGAAATCAAGGCGCGAGGGGATTTCCGCCTCGTCGACAACCACCTGATCAACAACCCCGTGTTTACCGTCGCCCGCATCGACGGCAAAACCGCCCTGCCGCCGCTGGTCTGGGAAAATACGGGGCGCATCTGGCGCATCGTGCTGGAAAGCATCCGCGACCTGTCGCCGCCGCATTTCAATTTCATTTTCACCAATGCGCTGTTCGAAACCGATCCCGAGGATCGCGCGTGGTTCGAGGAGATCCGCGATTTCGTCGCTGCGCGGGGCAGCATCTATATCCCCGTGCGCCTCACAATCGGCGATCCGGAAGAACACCGCCGCCGCGTCACGGCTGACGGGCGCGATGCGCGTTTCAAGGCGACCGACCCGCAAGGGCCGGAACGGTTCCGCGACCGCGGGCCGATTCTCGTCATCGACGATCCGCATTGCCTGACGCTGGATGTGACGCACCTCCCCCCCGCGACGGCGGCGGAAGCCGTGCTGGCCCATGCGCGAAAATGCCAAAAATCAGATAGATAAAATGCAATCTATAAAATTGTAGATAAATACTGTTGAAATTGCTGGTTTAATTTAAATTTTATTCAGCATGCTTTGGTATGCTGGAATCGTGCAAACAGGCCAGGTTGACCGATAATGTACGAACACATCACGCCACCACATCAACGCCAAAAAGACTTCCTCCTGCGATCCCTGATCGGCAGCCTGGCCGTGGGCATCCCCAGTCTGTTCGTTGTGGTGTATTTGATGAAGAGTACGCCCATACTGGCGCAGCCCTCGCTTGCGTCGCTCATCATTCTGGTCATGACACTCGGGAACTTTGTCGCGCTTACGGGGCTCGAAAAGTACCGCGACAACCTCGGCAGGCTCACGATACCGGCGCTGGTCTCCACCATCGGCGTCGTCTTGCTGTTCGTGATTTCGGATGCGCTCAACCGCTTCGCATTCGATATCGGCCACCATTGGTTGTTCCCGATGGTCATGACCGGTTTGGTGATGCTTTATACCGCCCTGTTCCGCGAACGCGTCATCTGGGTGAAAACGCTGCTGGCCGTGGACGGCATCATGCTGGCCATCCTGTGGTGCCTCGCCGCCAGCGACAAACTGTACATGCCGTTTTGAAAAAACCGGTCACATTTTTTTGAGCGCGAATATATGAGAAAAGGTTAACGGCGTTCGGAATGACGGGAATTTCATGTACGTATTCGCGTCTGTTCGCAGCTTAAATACACAGATGCATCGCGTTATTTTTCGCCCCGGCAAAAGCAATATTCTGCGTGGTCGTTGACGATGCCGACAGCCTGCATCCATGCGTAAACGATGGTGGGCCCGACGAATTTGAAGCCGCGTTTTTTCAGCGCCTTTGAAATATCCGCCGACAGTTCCGTTTGCGCCGGCACGGCCTTGCCGTCGCCTTTCAAGGTTTTGCCTTTTGTGAAGGACCAGCAGAAATCGGCAAAATTCTCCCCGTTCTTTTGCATCTCCAGATAAATGCGCGCGCCGGCAATCGTCGCCTCGATCTTCTTGCGCGCGCGGATGATGCCTTCGTTTTGCATCAGGCGATCGATATCCTTGTCGGTGAACCTGGCGACCCTGGCGGGATCGAAACCGGCAAAGGCCTTGCGAAATTCGTCACGCTTGCGCAAAACCGTCACCCAGGACAGGCCCGCCTGAAACCCTTCCAGCATCAGGCATTCCCACAATGCGCGGCTGTCGCGCAAGGGCCTGCCCCATTCGGTATCGTGATAGGCGGCCTCAATCGCGGTTTTATCCGCCCAGGCGCAACGGCGTTTGGATTGCTTGGTCACGGCCGCCCTTTCTCAAATATGCGGGTTGAAAGAACGCATTTGCGCGGCTGCCGCACGCCGGCCCCGTTCCTGTTTATCCAGCGCCAGCATGTCTTTCAGCGGCACTTCCGCGGCATCGGGCGGCACGAAATGCGGCTTGCCCGCCGCATCGTTCGGCACGCGGATATACCAGTCGCCCATCATCCGCATCATGTCGATGGGGTCGCTGCCGCGGCACGGGCTGTTTGAGCCGAAGCACATCGTGACGTTATCGCGTATCTGGCCGATGCCGTCCTGGTTGTAATTGTATTTGTCCTTGTTGACGTTGCTGTCGCGCACGAAAGCGCCGTGGTAATCGCCCGCGGGCAGTTCCTTCATCGGCATATCGTCGCAGCCGAAAACATTCTCGATCCGGCTGCGCTTTGCCGCGCGCAACATCAACCCGCAATAATCCGCGACAAAGAAATCATCTTTCGAACCCGCGGCGGGCCTGGCGAAAATCGCCTGCAATTCGCCGTTGCCGCCCGTCTGACGCGTGGTGACTTCCCAATCGGGCGGCACCTTGCCCTCATTTTCGGGGGAGAAATAAAAGGTAGAGAAGCGATAGCGCCCTTCCGCCGCATCGTATCCGCCCATCATGTCGCCGGCGCCAAAGCGTTTGCACAAATCCGCCCGCATCTTGTCGTGTTCCTTTTGCGCCGCCTGCACGGTTTCCACGGCGACGAGCGATGCGCCCTCCGCCTTGAAATAGCTGTACGGCAGGGGCTGCTGGGGCGACGGCGTGGCGGGCGTATCGGACACGATATTCTCTTTAATTTCAGGGATGGACATTACATACCATAATACCGCACGGTGGCAGATTGTCAACCGGCTGGACTTTTGCCGGAATAACGGGCATTTTCAAACACATGATAAGCACATATGCCCTGAAGAAACCGGTGCCCGATATGACCGATACAGACCGCCAGAACGAATTGTTTCTGATCGACGGATCAGGATTTATTTTCCGCGCCTACCACGCCCTGCCGCCGCTGAACAGGCCGGACGGCACGCCCGTGAACGCAGTGCTGGGCTTTACCAATATGCTGGTCAAGCTGATTACCGACATGCATGTGCCGAATATCGCCGTCGTCTTCGATGCCGCGCGCAAAAACTTCCGCAACGATATCTATGCCGAATACAAAGCCAACCGCAGCGAAACGCCCGAAGACCTGATCCCGCAATTCCCGCTCATCCGCGCGGCGACGGAGGCTTTTTCCATCCCCGGCATCGAGCTGGACGGATACGAAGCCGACGACCTGATCGCGACCTATGCGCGCCTTGCGCGGGAAAAGGGCTGGCCCGTCACCATCGTGTCGTCCGACAAGGATTTGATGCAGCTGGTGCGCGACGGCGTGCGCATGATGGATCCCATGAAGAACAAGTTCATGGGCGAGGCCGAGGTGATCGAGAAATTCGGCGTCGCTCCCGACAAGGTCGTGGATGTGCAGGCTCTGGCGGGCGATAGCATCGACAACGTGCCGGGTGTGCCCGGCATCGGCCTGAAAACCGCCGCGCAGCTGATCACCGAATACGGCGACCTGGAGACCCTGCTGGCACGCGCGGGGGAGATCAAGCAAAACAAGCGCCGCGAAAACCTGATCGCATTCGCGGATAAGGCGCGCATCTCCAAAAAGCTTGTGGAACTGGACGCACATGTCGCCCCGCCTCTGCCCGTGGAGGCGCTGAAGATCGTGCATCCCGACAAGGAGAAACTGTTCAGCTTTTTAAAAGAACAGGGTTTCCGCAGTGTGCTGGCGCGGATGGAAAAACAATTCGGCGGCGGCAACAGCCAACCCGCGGGCAGCAACGACGATGCCATCGCCGCAGCTGCGACGACAACGGACGACAGCGCCGTCGCCCCCGAAGACAAGGCCGCCTATGAGCTGGTGCAGGACGAAGCCGCCTTGCAAAAATGGATCGTCCGCGCGATAGAAAAAGGCTATGTCGCCATCGATACCGAAACCACCAGCCTGACCCCCGCGATGGCGGAATTGGTCGGCATTTCGCTGTCGACGGAAAAAGGCAGGGGCTGCTACATCCCTCTCAGCCACCGCGACCCGAAGGGGTATTCGGAAAGCTTTGATTTTTCGATGGCGGAGAAAAAAGCCGACACGCCGGATCTGACGCAAATCCAGCTGGATCGCGCGCTTGAACTCATGAAACCGATGCTGGAGGATCCGAGCGTCCTGAAGATCGGCCATAACATCAAATACGACCTGCAAATGTTTCTGGCGCACGGCATCAACGTTACGCCGATTGACGATACCATGCTGCTGTCCTATGTGCTGGACGGCTCCCGCCATGGGCACGGCATGGACGAGCTGGCCAAAACCTTCCTCGATTACAATACCATTCCTTATAAAGAAGTCACCGGCAGCGGCAAGAATCAGGTGACCTTCGACCTCGTCCCGCTTGACAAGGCGCTGACCTATGCGGCGGAGGATGCCGATGTCACCTTGCAGCTGCACAAGCTGTTCAAGCCGCGCCTGCCGTCGGAGCAAATGACGACGGTCTATGAAACGCTGGAGCGCCCGCTGGCCCCGCTGATCGCGGAGATGGAATTTACGGGCATCAAGGTCGATCCGAAAATACTGAAGCGCATGTCGAACGATTTCGCCAAAAAGATCATGGCGCTGGAAAAAAGCATTCATGAAGCGGCGGGGCAAAGCTTCAACATCGGCTCCCCCAAGCAGCTGGGCGACGTGCTTTTCGGCGCGATGGGCCTTGCGGGCGGGCGCAAGACCAAGACCGGCAGCTATTCGACCGGCGCCGATGTGCTGGAGGAACTGGCCGGCCAGCATCCGATCATCGACAGCATTCTGGAATGGCGCGGCCTGTCCAAGCTCAAAAGCACCTATGCCGACGCGCTGCCGGAAGCGATCAACCCTAAGACGGGGCGCGTGCATACGTCCTTTTCCCTCGCAGGCACGAATACGGGGCGCCTGGCGTCCTCCGACCCCAACTTGCAAAACATCCCGATCCGCACGGAGGACGGGCGCAAAATCCGCGAAGCCTTCGTGCCCGAAGACGGCTACAGCCTGTTGTCCGTCGATTATAGCCAGGTGGAACTGCGCCTCGCGGCGGAGCTTGCGGATATCAAGCAGCTGAAACAGGCCTTCCATGACGGCGTGGACATTCACGCCGCCACGGCCAGCCAGGTTTTCGGCGTGCCGATGAGCGAAATGACGCCCGAGATCCGCCGCAACGCCAAGGCCATCAACTTCGGCATTATCTACGGTATCAGCGGTTTCGGCCTTGCCAAGCAGCTGGGCATCAGCAATCAGGAAGCCGGCGATTACATCAAGCAATACCTCGCCCGCTTTCCCGAGCTGAAAAAATTCATGGATGACGCCAAGGAATACGCGCGCCAGCACGGCTACGTCAAAACGCTTTACGGCCGCAAATGCTTCGTGCGCGGCATCAACGACAAAAACCCCGCCATGCGCAGCTTTGCCGAGCGGCAGGCGATCAACGCCCCCCTGCAGGGCACGGCCGCCGACATCATGAAACGCGCCATGATCGCGCTGAAACCCGCGTTCGCCGCCGAAAAACTGGGTGCGCGCATGTTGTTGCAGGTGCATGACGAATTGCTGTTCGAAGTGCCGATGGACGAAAAGGAAGCCACCGAAGCGCTCGTCAAACGCGTCATGGAAAACGCCGGCAGCGGCCTTGGCGTCCCCCTCGCCGTCGAGGCGGGCTGGGGCGACAACTGGGCGGAAGCACATTAAGGGGCGCATGCGGCATGATCGGGGTATTTGACAGCGGCTTCGGCGGATTGACGATTCATCGCGCGTTGATCGACGCGATGCCGGAACACGATTTCGTCTATCTGGGCGACAATAAAAACAGCCCCTACGGCACGCGGGAGCCTCTGGACGTGCTGAACCTCACCTGCGCGGGCATGGAGCGGTTGATCGCGGAGGGCTGCACGCTCATCGTCGTCGCCTGCAATACGGCGGCCGCCGTCGCCATGCGCTGGATCCAGCAGCAATGGCTGCCCGCGCTGTACCTGAAAGACGGCGTGCACCGCAATGCGCTCAGCATCGTCGTGCCGACGATCGAGGCGGCGACGGGGCTCGACTGGTACGAAAAGCGCCGCCTGCACGACGGCGTGACGACGGGCGGCGTGGTCGCCGTTTTCGCGACCGAGCGCACCGTCGCCACCAAAACCTATCCCTTCGAAATCCGCAAGCGCCGACCCGACATCCACGTCGTGCAACAAGCCTGCCCCGCCCTTGCCGGCGCGATCGAGGCCGGCGCGCCGCAAGACAGGCTCCGCACCATGATCGGCGAATACGTTGCCGCGCTGATGCAACAGCTAAACGGCCGCGCACCGGAAAGCGTCGTGCTCGGCTGCACGCATTACCCGCTCGTTTCCGATCTTTTCGCCGAGGCGCTGCCCGCGGGCATTCCGATCATCTCCCAGCCCGACACCACCGCCGCCGCGCTGGTGACCTATCTGGAACGCCACCCGGAATATCAGGCCGGCAAAAACGGCAGCCGCAGGTTCCTTTCCACCGGCTATGTCCCCGATGCGCTGCAACTGATCGAAAAGTTCTGGGGCGGGCCGCTGGCGTTTGATCGGGCATAACGCCGCAGGCCGTGGAAAAACCGCGCAGCATATTCAGGATCAAATGCGCGGCGTAGCGCAACACGGCCAAACGTTCGCATGCATATCGTCAATCGTTTCGCCGAAAGCCTTGGCGAGCAAGGCGCGCTCCGCCTGCGTGATCTTTTTGCCTTGAAAAAAGACGGATGCCGTCATGCAATCCCTTTTGCCGGTCCTTCTCTGCGCATACCCTTGGCCATTATAACAAAAAGAAGCGCGCCCCGCGCTTGAAAATCCCGCCGTGCCGCCGATTCTCCCGTGAAGAAAAGACCTGAAGCACATGAGTTTCAACCGCTTTTTCCGCATTAACCCGATGTTAACCGGGCTGGCCTATTCTCGACACCGTTCTAGGTTATACGGTACTTTTCAAGCGGCACTGCCGCGATGTTTTTTTAAAAGGCGGAGATATCCGCATACGACACAGCAGAAAGGTTCTGACATGCTTTATATCGATCTTCAAAACCGTAAAGTTCCCGCCCTCGGCTACGGCACATGGCAGTTGAAGGGCAAGGATTGCGAAACAGGTGTTGCCGCCGCGCTCGACATCGGCTACCGCCATATCGATACCGCGCAGATCTACGAGAATGAAGCCGAGGTCGGCCGCGCGCTGAAATCCTCCGGCCTCAAGCGTGAAGAACTTTTCCTGACCACCAAGGTCTGGAACGACCATCTGGCCGAAAACATGTTCCAGAAATCGGTCGAGGAAAGCCTCAACAAGCTACAAACGAATTACGTGGATCTTTTGCTCATTCACTGGCCCATCACCGCCGTGCCGTTTGAAGAGCAGATGAAATCCCTGCGCGCCGTGAGCGATGCCGGCATGGCCCGCATGATCGGCGTTTCCAACTTCACCGTAGCGCAAATGCGCGAAGTGGTCGAGGATCTCGGCACGCCCATCGTCAACAACCAGGTGGAATACCACCCCTTCCTGTCGCAAAAACCGGTGCTGGATTACCTGCGCGCGCATGGCATGTTCCTGACCGCCTATTCGCCGCTTGCCCGCGGCAAGGTACGCGATGAGGTTGCCTTGCGCGAGATTGCCGAGAAGCACGGCAAAACCGTCGGGCAGGTCAGTTTGCGCTGGCTGGTGCAGCAAGAGCGTGTCGCCGCCATTCCGAAAGCGGCCAGCATCGAGCATATCCGCGAAAACTTCGACATCTTCAATTTCGAACTGGATGCCGACGACATGCAGCGCATCAACTTGCTCACCCAGCGCGCCAGCCGCCTGATCAACCCCGATTGGGCGCCGCATTGGGACAAGGCGGAAGCCGCGTAAGTTTTTCTAAGACGAACCTCGTTAAACTGAAGGGGAGCTTTTCGGCTCCCCTCTTTTTATCCGCCGGCCAGCAGGTAGATGGAACAGATCGCCAGCGCGACGGAGGCCATTTGTATTTTGTTCAGCTTTTCCTTCAGGAACACCCGCGCCATGATCAGCACTACGATGGGATAAAGCGCCGTCAACGTCACGACCGTCGCCACGGGCCCGTGATGCAGGGCAAAGAAATAGAGCAGGAACGCCCCCACCGTCATGGCGCTGATAAAGGCCGACATGCTGATGCCGACGCGGCTGCGCGTCAGCCGCCCGCGCAAAATGATGAAGACGGGAACGGCCGTGATGAGATTGCCGATCGCCTCGTAAAAAATCACGCTGTGCGGCTGCATGGACTGCAACGCCAGCTTGGGCAGGAAAGACCAGAAGCCCCAGGCGACAAGCGCGCCGACCGCGAGCCACATCCAGCGCGTCGGCGACGGCGCGAGCGGGATCATCGGCGGCAAATCGGGCGGCGATTCCGGCGGCATGATATCGGGCGGTTCAGGAAGGCTGCTTGTCACGGGACACCACCAGCAAAACGATTGCGCAAATTCCCATCGCCACCCCCGCCATCTGGCGCGGCGTCAGCGGCTCGCCCAGCAGAATAAACGCAAGAACGGTCGCGATCAGCGGGTAGAGCGATGAAATCATGGAAACATAGGTCAGCGGCCCGTCGCGCAAGGCCAGAAGAAACATCAACTGGCCCACACTGCCCGCCGCCCCGACGCAAATGGCCAGCGTCACGCCCCGCGCATGGAATTCCGGCCCGCCGTAAAAAATCTGCACGAAAACCGCCGCCGTTAGAAAAAACAGCGCGCCATATACCAGCAAATGCAGCGGGGGCAGGCTTTTCAGCGCGACTTTTGACAAAAATCCGGTCACCCCCCAAATGGTGAGCGCGATGATGGACGGGAGGAACCAGACTTCAATAGCCATAACAGCACCCTGCAAAAACCCGGAAACCCACTATAGCAAAGTTAGGCCTTTGATATGCATACAAAAATGAGAGAGCCGATCTTTTTCCGCGTTACGGACCAAAGCAGGCCCATTTCCCGTAATTTTTAATGTACCCGCCGCAGACTTTCTTTGCACTGCATAAAAAACAGCGGTATAAATATGGCGAAACAATATTATCGGGAGTCTTTTTGATGTCCGACCAAGCTGCCAGAACCGCGCCCAAACGCTTTCTTGTCTCATGGGACCAGTTCCACCGCGACTGCAAGGCGCTGGCCTGGCGGCTGGTGGAAGCCGAGGACAACTGGAAAGGCATCATCGCCATCACGCGCGGCGGGCTGATCCCCGCGGGAATCGTGGCGCGGGAGCTGGAGATCAAGACGGTCGAGACCATCGGCGTTTCCAGTTACGACGATCAGGTCCAGCGCGACCTGAACATCATCAAGCATATCGATGCCGGCCTTGTCGGCGACGGCGCGGGTTGGCTGGTGATCGACGATCTGGTCGATACGGGCAATACGGCGAAACTGATCCGTCAAATGCTGCCCAAGGCGCATCTGGCCACCGTTTACGCCAAGCCCGCGGGCGAGCCGCTGGTGGATACCTATGTCACATGGGTCAGCCAGGATACCTGGATCTACTTCCCCTGGGATGTGGACATCCAACCGACGGATCCCATCGCTAGCAGCCGCAAACCCGCTGGCCAATAAAGTTAAAAGCAGCTACACTACGCACCATCCAACCACCCCGCCCGGGGCAGAGAAAAAGAAGAAAAAGAGCGTCAAAGCCATGAACATGGAAACCAACAAAATATTCGCAGCCTTTTTGGTCGCCGGCATCGTTGCCATGCTGGGCGGTTTCATTACGCAGCAGGTTTTCCACCACAAGCCGCTGGAAGAAAACGCCTTCCCGATCGAGGTTGCCGAAGCCGACACCGCCGCGGGAGGTGCCGCCGCCCCCGCCGGGCCGGAGCCGATTGAAGAGTTGCTCGCCACCGCCGACATTGCCGAAGGCGAAAAACTCTCCAAGGTCTGCGCGGCCTGCCATACCTTTGACAAGGGCGGCGCGGCGAAGGTCGGCCCGAACCTCTTCCACATCGTCGGCGGCCCGCATGCGCATATGGACGGCTTTGCCTATTCCGATGCGATGAAGGCGAAAAAGGGCGAGACATGGACGCAGGATGCGCTCAACGAATTCCTCTGGAACCCGAAAAAAGCCATCCCCGGCACCAAAATGGTCTATGCCGGCATGAAAAAACCCGAGCAACGCGCCGCCATGATCAAATGGCTGGAAACGCTGAAGTAAAATTTCAATTTTAGTTTAAGGCTGTAAGGGAAAAGACAATGGCAATAGCACCTGTTCATCCCGTGGAAGATTCTTACAGTCGCAATGGGTTTGTTCTTGCCCGTAACTTACTGCCAAGCCAGAGCTTTCAAGCTCTGGAAAATCGCGTCCTTTCTATTATCAACCAGTTTTCGGGACATAGTTTTGAAGACCTTGAAGATAAAGATTTTATAAACTACATCTCCAATGACCGCGATGCGGAACAGCACCTGTATTCCGAGATACGCAAATACCCTGAATTGCTGGAGATATCCCAAAGAGATGAAATCGTAAGCACCATACGACACCTGCTCGGAAAACAAGCAGTTGTCTTGCTCGAAAAAATTCCCTTTCGCATAGACTGCCCCCATATATTGCGCGAGCTTGCCGTCTGGCATCAAGATCACTACTACGTAAAAGGAGACATTGAGACCATTACGGCATGGATGCCCCTGTTCGATGTGCCCTACGAAAGGGGTTGCCTTATGATCATGCCCGGCAGCCATGCGAAGGGGCCCATACTGCACGATACGAACTTGCTTAAGAAAAAGTTCTATCCCAGCACCATTTTCGACAGGAATGTCAATTATGTGGAAATGAAGCGGGGAGACGTTTTGTTTTTCCATTCATGCTTATTACATTCGTCCGGTATAAACCTGAGTGACAGCATAAGATTCAGCATCCAGTCCCGTTATCTCGGCGCCGATGCTCCTAGCCATGAAGCGATGGGAGAAAGGTTGAAACTCCAATGAAATCCCGCGACCAAAAAAGCCAGTCACAAAGTGATCTCAGTCAGTTCGACGCTCTTGGGCGCCTGTTTGAAACAGACTCTGCCGGCACCATTGAAAAAATTGAAGCATTTCCCAAATACGTCTCCAGACAATGCCTAGCCAAATTCTTCACTAAATATGAACTCTTTCAGAAGATCTTGCCCGTAAACGGCTCTATTATCGAATGTGGAGCTTTACACGGAGCAGGCACACTTACTTGGGCTAAGCTTTCCGCCCTTTTTGAACCCGCAAACCATACCCGTAAGATTTTTGCATTCGATACTTTTGAAGGCTTTCCATCTGTTCATGAGAAAGACCAAAAAACCGGCACATTTAATGAGATGCACAGCGGCGGCTTGCGCGGAAGTACGGAAGATTCTATTCTTGAAGCCATTCGTATATTTGATATGAACAGACCTATTAGCCATATCCCCAAAGTGGAGCTAGTTAAAGGTGATATCATAGAAACAGCTGACGCGTTTCTTGAAAAGAACCCGCATCTTGTCGTCGCCATGCTTTATCTGGATTTTGATTTATATGAGCCCACACGCAAAGCGCTGGAAGTATTTTTACCGCGCATGCCCAAAGGCGCGATCCTTGCGTTTGACGAGTTGAATGCATCTATCTTTCCAGGCGAAACGATGGCTGTTGATGAGGTTATCGGGTTACGGAACTTAAAAATCCAGCGCTTCCCCTTTGATTCCTATGTCTCGTATGCGATTTTGGAATAACCCTTTTCATGACACGGCCCAAAGGCCCTGATAAGCCTCTATTCATACCCGAAACAAAAGCCCCGCCCCTTTAACGGCGGGGCTTTTTGTTTGGGCTTTTACGCATGAAAAATAAAGAAAAACTTGGACTTTTCGGAATCGTTCAAACCTGAGAGTGCCGCTCACGCCCAACCACCACAAAAACACGCTGGATGCCGCCACGATCAATGTGCGTAAATCACGGAAAAAGCGGAAAAAGGCAGAGAAAATGGCCGAGGAATAACATGTGGCTTGAAAAGCCTAATTTTCCCGATTATAAGCGTAAGAACCTGCCGTAACGCATATCCCAAGCGATTCACAGGCAAGGCTTTTTACGCTGGACAGGTGGCCGAGTGGTTGAAGGCGCTGCTCTCGAAAAGCAGTAAGGGTTTACGCCCTTCGTGGGTTCGAATCCCACCCTGTCCGCCACCATCATTCTAAACCTACATTTGTCAGGTACGTTTCCGTCACCCCGCCGCTGATGCTGACGGTCGCAAGGCGGTTGCCGTTGTCATCGTAAGTATAGGTGACCGTTCCGTATGCCCCCGTTGCCGAAGCGAGACGGTTGACATCGTCATAAGAGAAGCTTTGGTTGCGGCCCGTGTCCAGAGTGTCGATGATGCTTATCTCCTTCAAATTTAATTTCTGCTTTTTGCGGAAGTTCTGAAGTTTCTATTACGGACTTGCCAACTAAATCCTTTTCAGATTGAGCGCCCGTTAAATCAAATGGATTGTATATTGATAAATATATATCGCCTTCAAAAACTATTACAGCACCATCTTTCTCTAATGAGGTGCTTTTGATTTTGAGGCCATTGAGCTCATTAATCATCTTGCAGCACATTGCTTAGTTGTGATTGTTAGATGGAGTATTGGCTTCGGCCCAGTCAAGGAAAGTCTTGATTAGTATCCCTAGCATTTTGGGTCCACCTGCGGAGTCGAACTTTCCGTTTTCCACTCTGCAGAAAGCCCATTCAGTGTCGTGATTAATATTAATTTCTACATCTTTGAAATCTATTCCATGTAGTGGGGTATCTTCCAGCTCTACGATGAATTGCCAACCGGGATTGTCTATATTGCTGATTTCAATTCCATAGGTGTGCTCCCAGTCACCATTGCACATGGATGTGTACCAATCTTGTAGTCGCTCTAAAAGCTTTTCATTTTCTTCCACACATCTTCTCCAATGCGGATTGTTGTTAGTAGATGCTGATCTCTTTTGATGCTGGTAGGGAGTATTTTGCTAAGTACAGTCCTTTTTTGTAAGGGATATGTTATCGGCTGTTATTTTATATGATTTTATGAAAGATTCTTTTGTAGAAAAATTATTCCATTCGATAATGAGGAGGGCTTCTCTGTCTGTTATTTCTAATGTTAAAACTTCTCCATCTGGGCACTCCATGGAAACATAATTTTGTGGAGATTGGTCAGCTATTATATTCTGTACATGGGTAAAGTTTACGCAAACTTTTATCTTTTCTGCGTTATAGTTCACATCTTCTAGCTCTAGTTTAATAGAGGAGTCTTCCTTGCTAAAGGAGCGTACGGTGGACTCATGAAAACTTATTTTCTCTGTTATATCCATTTTTAATCCTCTATTGGGAGGTGAGAAGCTCTGCAGCCTCGTGCGCAAGGATTGCCATTTTTATCAAGATACATATCGTGTTTCCCTGTGGCGTTCGGATTATATCTATGGTAGTGATCTTTACCTTCAAATCCAGGTTTTCCAAGCTTTCCTTGATCAAACCGCAATTTGTCTCCTGTTTGCGAATTCTCAAATGTGCGGTGCCCCACTTTTGCCGCTTCAGGAGTGCTTGTTTCTTTGTAGCCTTGCTGTAATAAGTCATCGGGGTTTTTAGGTGGCTTCACTGTGGTGTTTTCCGCCGGCTTACAAACCCCCGCATCTCCCCCTTTTGTTTCGGCTTTTGCGGCGTTGGAGGGCGCTTTGGGCTGCTGGTTCTTTGCCTGTCTTGCCAGTAGGGCAGCGCGGGCTGCTCTCACCGCTTTTGCGACAGGCGCACAGACAGCGCGGCAGGCAGCGACGGCACCTGCTATGATGGCTTGTATCCATTCCCCGCTTGGATCCACCCAATAAAGCGGATCCTGCGCGGCATAGCCGTAAAGGTCGAGACCGCCCGCAAAGCCGATCGGGTCCGCTTCGATGTAGCGGCCCAGGGTTGAATCATAATCCCGCATCAGGTTGTCGTAAAGCCCTGTCGCCGTTTCCACCCGCTGGCCCGGGAAGCGCAAGGGGCTGGTGGCGGTGCCTGTGACACTGTAATCTTCGCCAAACGGTTCCTGCTGGCGATCCCAGACAAGGGTTACGCTATTTTACATGAAAGCGGTCTATAAGTGTTTCAAGTATAGCTCCTTCTGGCGTGATTTCGTAGTTTTTGTTAAATCCGATTTTTGCAAGTTGCTCTGTAAACTTTTCTCTAAAGTATTCAGCAGTACCTTTAGGTATTGCTAGTATTGCATATTGTGCAGTTTGTAATTCTATGTGATTAAGAAGGGCAATCTCTGTAGGTGAGAGGAAGGTTGCGTTTTTAAGATAGTTAAGTTCTTGAGGCAATAGCTGTATATTTATGCTTTGATCTTTCATGCTGTGTTTCCTTATTGAGCGCCAGATCCAGAGAGTGGGTTGGTGGAAATAATTTTTCCAGTTTTCGGATTGACGATCACTCGTGCTTCTTCGCCTGTGTAAATTTTAAATGGCCGACCGCTACTATCAACCCCTTCTTGGATTTTTGTGGGATTTTTTACGGCATCAAGAATAGATTTTGGTTGGGTGCCTGCCCGTTTCCCGGCGTCTCCAATTGCTCTATTGACCCCATGCTTTGTAAACCCACTTATTTCTGTATTGTCCTGCGCCTTTAATTTTAAAGGTTCTTTTGCTGGAGAACTAGCTTCAGCGGGCTTGCAAACCCCCGCATCCCCGCCTTTTGTTTCGGCTTTTGCGGCGTTGGAGGGCGCTTTGGGCTGCTGATTTCGCGCCTGCCGCGCCAGTTGGGCGGCGCGGGCCGCTCTCACCGCTTTTGCGACAGGCGCGCAGACAGCGCGGCAGGCAGCGACGGCACCTGCTATGATGGCTTGTATCCATTCCCCGCGTGGATCAACCCAATAGAGCGGATCCTGCGCGGCATAGCCGTAAAGGTCGAGACCGCCCGCCAGTCCGATCGGGTCCGCTTCGATGTAGCGGCCCAAGGTTGGATCATAATCCCGCATCAGGTTGTCGTAAAGCCCTGCCGCCGTTTCCGCCCGTTGTCCCGGGAAGCGCAGAGGGCTGTCGGCGGTGCCTGTGACGGCATAATCCTCGCCGAAGGGCTCTTGTTGACGGTCCCAGACAAGGATTTGGCCGGCATCCGTCATTTTTTGCGGCGTGCCCAGATGGTCGGCGTGGATATAAAGAATGCCGCCGCCCGATTCCACCTGCGCCAGCGGCAGGCTGCCCAGCCAGATATATTCACGCGCCACGGTGCCTGCATCATCCGTTTCCGCCAGCAATCGGCTGAACAGGTCATAGTGGAAATGCGTGACATCCGTGCCGTCGTCGCGGGCAACGCGCTCGCCCCATGCGTTTGTCAGGTAGGTTTCCGTCACCCCGCCGCTGATGCTGACGGTCGCAAGGCGGTTGCGGTTGTTATAGCCGTAGGTGACGTCCGGATCCGTTGCGCGGTCATCCGTGGCGATATTGCCCGCATCGGTATAGGTGAAGCTGCGCGTATCCGTGCCGTCGCTGATGGAAGTCAGCCTGTTGGACGCGCCGGGATAGGTCGAGGTATGGGTCATGCCCCCCTTGGCACGGGTCAGGCGGTTGCCGTTGTCATCGTAAGTATAGGTGACCGTGCCGTATGCCCCCGTTGCCGAAGCGAGACGGTTGACATCGTCGTAAGAGAAACTCTGGTTGCGGCCTGTGTCCAGAGTGTCGGTGATGCCGGTGACGTTTCCGGCATTGTCATAGCCGATGGACATATCCTGTATCTGCGCTGCGCCATCTGCCGTGGTGATCGCGTTTGCCCAGTAGTTCTGGTCATAGCCGCGTGTATGCAGCAGACCGTTGCCGTAGGTGAGCGATTTAAGCGGTCCGAACGGCTCGTATGTAATGCCCGAAGCCAGTGTCGTGCTGCTGCCCATCGCATCAGGCTTTGTTGCAACGGTGACCAGATCCCCGTATGCATCGTAGCTATACGTCACAATCCGGCCTGATGGATAGGTGAAGCTGCACGATCATGTGTTTGCAGATAGCTGCGCTAGGGATTTTTTAGCTTTTTCTAGTAATTCTTGGCCACCTATATCATTCTTGTCCCTTAAGCTCTCGTCACTGCAATAGAAATCAATATCTATAAATAAATTATTAAGAATTGTATATATATCTTCGGGCAATGTTTCAGATTCTACTTTGAACATTTGGAGGTATGATTTCTCAAATTGAGAGGCGGTTATCTCTTCAGATATAAATTGTTTTATTAAGTGGATATACTTCTCGACTGGACTCATAACTTATTCTCCCGAAGGACGCGTTGAAGCTGTTGAGGGTTAAGTTTCCACCCGCTAAGAAACCGACCGTTTGTTTCTTGGATAACAGTCAGGCCTGTCGCGCCTTTCCTTAAATCAAGTCCTTTTCAGCATCTATGTCGTGCAGATTTATTTCTGAGAGCGGTATATCGAACGCTCCTGCCTGCTGTTGCATAAGCGAAACTACTCTGTGAAAGGCGGATATGCTTTTTAATTCCATACGACAATTGGTTTTCCGGGAATAGCTAATTGCATAGCTTCTGGGCCCGCGTATGATTCATCTCTAAGGTCGATTGATAAAAATATATCTCCCTCAAGTTTAATTTCTGCTTTTTGCGGAAGTTCTGAAGTTTCTATTACGGATTTGTCAACTAAATCCTTTTCAGATTGAGCTCCAGTTAAATGAAATGGATTATATATTGATAAAAATATATCGCCTTCAAAAACTATTACAGCACCATCTTTCTCTAATGAGGCGCTTTTGATTTTGAGACCATTAAGTTCATTGATTGCCGAAAGCATTGTTTTCTCCTTTTTTAATCTATCGGGAAATGTGATTGACTTTTTGGTAATGTATTGCCTGTATAAGGATCAACTGCCTGAGGCTTTGTAGAGTTAGCGTTCTCATACTTTATATAGCCATTCGGGTAGGCTGGGCTATTACCTCTAGCCGGTGTTGCATTCATTACTCGCATTGTAGTTACTTGGTTATTTGCACCGCCTGTACCACCTGTAAAAGCTACCCCAGTTTGATTTCCCGCGCTATTGATGACGGGGGTTGGGCCTGTCGCGCCTTTGGGAACAGGAAAAGCGGTTCCGCCAGGCGATACTATAAAATCGGGAGCATTATTTGTAGTTGTTGGGTTTGAATTAGCTTCTGCAGGCTTACAAACCCCCGCATCCCCGCCTTTTGTTTCGGCTTTTGCGGCGTTGGAGGGCGCTTTAGGCTGCTGGTTCTTGGCTTGCCGCGCCAGTTGGGCGGCGCGTGCTGCTCTCACGGCTTTTGCGACAGGCGCGCAGACAGCACGGCAGGCAGCGACGGCACCTGCT